>Ga0214543_1000438_pt1 | contig 68887 bp, 37 predicted proteins | sample CNSS2metaG_FD_160094 | JGI IMG/M metagenome (GOLD analysis project Ga0214543, IMG submission 160094) | Root nodule microbial communities from cowpea collected in UCLA plant growth center, Los Angeles, California, USA - CNSS2 | ecosystem: Host-associated > Plants > Roots > Nodule | place: USA... | reverse complement strand
AGATTCAAGAAGATCTTGTCATATTTAAAAAGATTTGGTAGTTATTATCTTTTAATATTTTATGATATAATTAAATAATATAATTATTTAAAAATATCAAATAAAATATCTAAAGATATATTTTCCCCAAATTATCTTATATCATAAAGATAAAGAAAACCACAAGGTCCATTTTCCTTGTTGCTCTCTTCTTGGTTTAGCCAAACTTCTTCACTTTTTCTAGCTTTTCTTTTCGTCTTCATGCAATGCTTGGCTTGGATTTTTGTGATTTTGCTAATTTCTTATTCTTGGATTTATCTTTAAGGTGTCATGAAGCTTTAAGCAATTTATTTCCACACCTCCATGAGCTCAACTTAGCTACAGCTGCATTAACACACCTCAAAATATCCAAAGAACATTTATGCAACTAAAAAGCTATTTTTAACATGTTTTTGTATCTCAAGTTCAATAAACCCAATTATAGGAAATCCCAATTAAATCAATCTTTAAGCACACAAATTCAATTAAATACCTAGAATTAAACATTAAATGAGGGCAAAAATACGCACTCATCAATCACCCGATACGACATTAGGGTTTGTACAGACTTTAAAAGCCGATAATAACAGACATTAAAAGTTATTTTTATGTTAGTGAAGTAACAAAAATAATATACAGTAGTTCACACGTTGTTGCACCCATAGCATTACAATACCTCATTCAATATCACACAATTCATCATAGTATTTATTGTCTCTCTAGACAACAATAAACTTGTGTGTAGTCTTAGTACAAGAGAATCAATCATTAACCTTAACAAAAACACTCGCAAAAACATACCATTCTAGCCAGCTCACCCTTAGAGCCAAACCAACTATTCCTTCCTACTCTCCCAGGATCTCCAAACAGAGTCTACTTCACATAACTCTTACTTGAGTCATATGGCAAAGTCCATCAATGGTACAATTACGTCGAGTGCACAACCATCATCTAAATACATGCATGCATTACGTTCACTATACACACATTCCATTTCATATTATTTATTATCAACCATCCATATAAATCAATCACATCATTAAAACATTGCATTGAAAATACCATTTAGGCAATGCCTAGCGCCTCTAACTTAGCACACAATCACACCCATTTCAACACAAAATTATCATCACAACTCAACAAATTATCATTAAATCATGCATGTCATATATCTCTAACTACAAATCTCTAATCAACGATCCTAGCGGTCAAACTAAAGAACTATATGTTACAAATTAACTTTCAAACTTTTAGCTCGATCCAATGGTTAGGGAAGTGAGAAACTCAATTTTACAAAAATTAAGCAGATTAGAAAAATGTGTTGTCACCCAACGACTAGTTTATATTGCCCAACGAGAACTAGATCCGAAAAACGTTTTCTTATCGCCCAGTGACCAAATCCCTCGTCTAGCAAAAATATACCTGGGAACTCACTAATTTCTAGTTAGCCACCAACATAAATTGTCAACTAGCGATAAAACGAAGACAACACCAACACAAGATTTATCTATGAATTTTCCTTAGCATCTTTTTCTCTCTTTTTCTTATAAGTCTTACCCATAAACAATTATTTCTCACTTCTTCTTAATATCATACAAAAAACATGATTTCCAGCACTTAAATTACCCACCACCTATTACCAAAGAATCTTTAATTTGTTGTATTTGACCCAATGGTCTATAACACACAAGCAACACCAATTCCAATTACCATCAAATTTTTTTGTCGTGGATAATTACTGACATATTTTCCCATCTGTTTGTAAAATTTATCGACGAGCATTTTATCAAAGAATTTTTTGTCGTCGATAATCCATTGGTAAACTCGAATTACCAAGGATGTTTATTATTATCTAGAAATTTTATTCATTGATAATTAGCAAATTTCTTGTAGTGATTGTGATATGGATACAATTGCTTGAATAATACATTAATAAATGAAACAACTTGAATAACATGTTCTAAACATAAAAAATATGATTAAAACAAAGAAAGAAACTAGAAAATACAAATAATCACATCCAAATTAAAATGGGTTTCATACTCATTCTTGAAGAACACTTACTTGTTATATAATTAACACCACCTTAGAATAGGTTGATCTTCTAGCTTTTATGGACATTTAATGTAAACCTTATAAAGTTGGGAGGATCTTGACCAACAAGAAGATGTAAGAAACTCAAAAGTTGATGGAAGAACTATGTTAAACATTTCTCTTTGCTTGATTTAAGTGACATTATGTTGAGAAGTGGATGTAGAAGGACGAAGGACGTTGTGTTGACCATTGTATTGTAGAGGTATATTACTGTGATTGTTTTTATACTAAATAAAATCTTAGTTCCCCCAAACTATCAACACTTGATCTGGTTGTGACACCCCAGCTTTGAAAACCCAACCTTTCTCCTAAGACCAAGACAGTAGCTCCAAGCTTGAGGCACATGTGCAAGAGGTAAATATTTGTAATGGTTTTCTGCAAATGTGTTAAAGCATTTTTGTCGCAACCGGAATCGCGACGGGAAGGCGAATCGAAAAAGAAAAACGGGTTTAAAGGAGATTTGGAGTCACCACCATAGTTATTCTGGAAAACTATGGAAAACCATCAAAATAAGACAAGTCTGCGGAAAACCAGATTTTGGATCCGGGAGTCGATTACGCGTAGGGAAGGTGTTAGCACCCTACAGCGCCCGCCCAAGGGCGGTACCTTTAATTAAAAATGCAAAGTCGATGTGATTTTTAAAATGTTAATTTTTCCTAAAAATAATAAGACAAAAAATGCTAAAAAAGAAACATAAATATTTTTTTAATTTTTTTGGGCCCGACAAGGATTGATCTTGGTCCTACGTATTCTCATCCAAAATGAGAAATCAGGGTTACGTAGTTCTTTAAAGATATTTGTTTGAAAATGTTTATGTATTTATATTTTGAAATTTTGTATTTTTTGGTATTTTTGAATTAGTTAAAGATATGTGTCACACGACGCGAGCGGTCGGACAGACACTAAAAGGAAAAGAAAACATTTTTTAGTATTTTTAGAAAATAAGTGTCACGCGGTGCGAGCGACCGGACAGACACATTGAAGTGAAAGAGAACATTTTATATTTTATTTTTGTTTTATTATTTTTTTTATTTTTTCTATTTTTTGTAATTTTTCGTAATTTTCAAATATAAAAATAAAAAAAGGAAGAAAAAAAAATAATAATAAACAAAATAAAAAAAAAGTAAAACAAAATAAAATAATAAAAAAAGAAACAATTTAATTAAGAAGGATGAAAGTGGAAAGCAAATTATGAGAGTGCATGAGTGATTAGGGAGGGGTACATGAAGTAAGTGAGGTGTGTTTATTAAGGGTGGTGGTGCGGCGAGTAAAATATAAAACAAGCCCAAAATAAGAGTAAAAAGTGTATGCAGGGGTGCGAGATTAGTAATTGTGGAGGTGCGCGAGGAAGTGAAATGATGCAAGGACAGCCCAACAAGAAAAAAAAAACAAGGCGGGAGTGCAAGATTGTAAAAAAGGGAGGTGCACGAAGTAAAACAAAAATTCGTCCCAACAAACAAAGAAGACGAATGGATTTGGAGTGTGAATAATAGGACCATGGGTGCAAAGAGCACGGTTAGTCCCATTTAAAGCAACAAAGGGGAGGGTGTAATTAGTGGCATGGGGGTGCACGGAGTAAAGGAGAGAAGCATGACATGGCATATGGAGGTGGATGAGGTAAAAGTAGGGGTATATGTGGTAATGGAGGGGTGCGAAGGATAAAAATGGAGGTGCAGCGAGCAGAAGTGGAATTATTTGAAATAATAAACTGAAAACCCTAATCAGCCTCCGCAGCTCCTTCTTCTTCTCGACGCCAACGCTGCCACTGACCACCACCCACCAGCACGCCATTCCTATCTCTGCCTCGCCGCACCAAGGACGCCGGTGACGACGCCGTTGACAACGCCGTCCACCACCAAAAAACGCCGGTGACCATGCATCTCCTTCTTCTTTCTTCTCCAACGCGCGCGGGACAGGGGCTGCACCCATCCCCTTCATGGCTTCGAGGTCTCGCCTGCCGGAGACCGCCGTCAGCGGTTCCAGCCACCGCTGACGTCCACGCCAGCGCCCCCTTCGCCCCCATCCTCTTCCGTAGTAGAGAGAGGCACGCGAGGACTCTGCAGCTCGTCACCGTCGTGCCAGCCGCCGCGATTGGGTCCGCAGCCATCACGCGACCACGCTCCTCCGCGAGGGTTTCTACTCCCTTATTCATCTATGTGTTTTCGGGCTATGAATCATATGGTAAGGAAGAAAGTGGAATGCGAAAATGGTGGTGGTTCCGGTTCAGTGTGAATGAAGATTGCAGGGATTGGATAGAAAGAGGAACAATGAGTGTTTTTTATTGATGATGAAGAGCGTGCACGATTTTCTTGTGTGTTTTATTTGCAGGTTGGAATGACGTTGTGATGTTGAGGTGGTGGTTCTACGAATGAGGGCGGCAGGAAGGTGGTGATAATGGGAAGGATTGGTGTTCGTGTGTATTTGTGCAGGTGAGCGATGAAGATGAGAGTGTAGGTAGAAGGGTGGATTTGGAGTGTTGTACTGTTTTGTTTGCTGTGTACGCAGATTCGAATGAGCTGGAGGCCGGTGTGGGCGTGTGAATCCGATGGTGATGGAAAGAATGAGGAAGAAAGGTTTGGCGTGGGACGAATGGAGGGAAACCGTGGGTTTCGGGTTCGGTTGGGGCTTGGGTGGTGGAATGGATGTAGTGCGAATATTAACGGGTGGCTGTGGATTACATTTTTTATCACTGAACCCATATTACAACTCACAACTTGCGCAATATCATCATCATGAACCAGCAACAACAAACAAAGCATAACAAATATGGTAAACACAACAATTCAAGGATTATCAGATAGTCTTGCATTGATCCAAGCATTCAAGAATATCGATGCTTACCTCGCAGCCTCCTCGTTGTTAGATGGTTCAATTCCTCTCCTGTTGTTACTTCCGTTCCCCTTCCCTTTTTTGTTGCTCTGGTTCTGAACTATGTGTTTAAAAAAAAAAATTTGTTAGCTCCTGCTGTTTTGTGGTCTTGTGAAAGCCTTTTTTTTTTCAATTCCTCCTCCCTTTTTCTTATGTGTGGAGTTGCCCTTTAGTCATGGCTGCACTGCTATGCTCAGACTGCGTCCCCTGATTGCTGCCACAGTGACACACCAATACCCAACCTTTCTTCCTTTTCTGTCCAAAAACCCCCCAATACCATATAACGTATGAATCTGGCCATATTTTGCATGGCAGAGTCAAGTCAAATGACTCTCATTATTATTTTTTTATTTCATATATTTTTTTTAAGAGCAGAAAAACAAAATGGTGTGAAAATAAAAATAAAATGGAAATTGAAATTAAAAAAGATAAAATAAAATAAGATAAAGTGAAGTAAAAAAAATAATAAAATAACATAAAATAAAATAAAACAAGAAAAAAAATAAATAAAATAGATAAATAAAAAGCAAGACAAAATTAAAATTAAAATTAAAAATAAAAATAAATAAATAAAAGAAAAGGAGTATATATGCACATTCAAATTAATATTGATTTTTGTAATGTTTTTTTTCTTTTCTTTTCTTTTTTTAAAAAAAAAAATTCTTAGTTAATTATTTTTATTAATCGGACAAAATTGAGTGTTGACAATTTTGTTTAGGTCTATTCTTGCATTGGTTTGTGTGTTTTAATTAGAAGTAATAGAATGGGTAATGAAATTAGGAAACAAAAATATGATTCAAACACTATAGAAAATACAAGATGCAATAGTTTCTTTCAGTATTATCAAATAGTATTATTTTAGAAACATTTAAGTTTAGAATAGATATGTTTAAAGTAAAAATGGTGAGTGACTTCACAATGTAGGATTAGTATTGTAGAGGTAATATATAATAGGAATTCAAAGTCAAATTTGTGTGTTGTTATATTTTATACGGTGTTGAGAAAAAGCCAAGACATAACATATAAAGTATGAAGAATTAGAGTCATGGAGATTCGATTGGTTTGAGTACTCATAGTCTTACTAATGCTAGATATCCTGGTGCTGCCTTGCTCGGGGATGCAGTTTATGGGATGGCTATTGCTTATATAACGAAGAAGGATTTATTTTTCTTATTCAGGTTGCACACGGGAAAATAGATCAAGTGGGGTGGTGCAAAACATCATCCAGAGGACAAGGATGATGGACAAAGAATGCATCCTTGTTCTTCTTTCAAGGCATTTTTAAAAGTGGTGAAAAGTCGTAGCTTGCCATTGGCGAATGTGGAAATGGATGCAATTCACTCGTTATAGCTTATTCTATGTGACTCGTTACTATTCCTATATTTGTAGTTGATATTGATGGCCACATAATGCAAAGGTTTAAGAATTGATAGGACTTGTTGTTGAGGAGGCTGTGGGAAGTCCTTGGTTCGTGATCTTGTGTTTAAGGAGTCTAAAAAGGGTTAAACAAGTATTTTGTAGCTGTAAGATTAAACAAAAAGCCATGGCCCTACCCCTCCCTTGCTCCCTTCATGTTGACCGTTAGATAATTTGTTGTCATAAGTTATGCTCTTACCTAACAAGGCAACACATGGGATGAGAATTTGAACAAGCTAATTGAACTGTTTCACTTTGACAATACTTGTTCGGTACAACAAGAGTGGCTTCTTATTATATAGCTAAATTTAACCTAAGTCTTACTGATAAAGTTTGTAAGTTTTGAAATGGTTGAAATGCCAAGAGGAGGGGGGAGTTGAATTGGCTAATTAAAAATTTAGGCAATCTTTAAAGTCTAAAACCACTGGACAATATACTTTCAATCAGTCAAAAACATAGTTAGAGGATTGATTTTACTAAACAAATTATGTTCTGGTATAATCAATCGATTGAAACAGAAAAACAGTCAATTGAAATACTAGGAAAATATAGAAATGAAGATTTACGATTTGGAGCAAGAACAACGAAAAAGAACAGTCAAGATAGGTTCTAATTGATTACACAAACATGCTCAATGCTGCAGATGCCACCAAAACACTCAAGAATATGAAAAAGATGGTTTAAATTCAAGTTCTTTAAACTTTAAATGATTATGCAAGAGAGAAGGGTTAGAGAAAAGATTGGAGCACAATATTTTTATACTATTTCACTCAAACCTGAGCTACATCCAATTTGTCAAGGAAATTTGAGTCTGACTTTGCACAATTTCAAAAGATTTACAAAGTTTACACTCTTACACTTTCAAAATAAGCAAAACACATACCAAACACTCTTGAATCACACAAGAATCACAACAACACAGCAAGACACCTCTTGTAGACCTAGAAAACCACCAGGCACACACACAAAGCTTAAGAAAGATCAAACCTCATTGGTAGCACAGCCTTGGCTACCACAAACACCTTCTCTAAGCTTCAAACACAAGCTAAAAGCTCCAAGAATTGATCAAAGATCAATCTTCAACAGCTGTAGTCTGAATGATCACGAAAGAGAGAGAATTCTAAGGTTTCTAAAACAATTTCGCACTAAAAAATGGTCTTGTTACCTCTCTTTCAAAAATCACAACACTTATAGTCAAACAGTTACGAAATTCAACAGGTTGATTTCCAAATCAATTGGTTAATTTCACTTGACTTAAGTGAAATCAGTCAATTAAAAAATAAATCAACTGATTGAATAAGTCACAGTTTAAGACTATTGCACCTAACCTTTTAACCTATTGAAAATCCATTCAACAGATTAAAAAACACATTTTAACCTGTTGAAAAATATTTCAATACATTAAAAACACAATAAAGACCAAATACATCAAATTAATGCTACAAGGTCTACAATGTGAATTACAAAAATCAAGCACATTGTCCTAATGATTGATCCATGTGGAGGGCACGCGTTCAAGGCTTGTCAAACATGAATATCATCAAATTTCCATAACTTCATCAATGAAGGCATGATTCCAAAGCAATGGCTCCAAGTAGTTCAACAAAGTTTTATCAAATCTTCATGAGACACACCACCCAGGCTTCACATGTCAACAATGTTAAGGCAAAGTGGATAAAATGTTGTGTAGCCAATATGCACAACTTCATGGGCAAGTGAGTCTCCTATGAAATTTTTCAAGCAAAATGCTTAGATCATTAGCAGTTGTAGTGAACTCCAATCTGTTGTGTTGTTGGATTAAACTGCATCATCTCTTGCATTGTAGTAATTGCTTACAACAAAGGAGTTTCAAATTTTAGAAATAATTGTAAAATTATAGTCTCCCACAAGGGTTGCCCTCTACGTATTGCTTTCCAACTTTCCATTATTTATTTTCATCATTGCATGTAAATCCCTTCCTACTTCATAATAAAAGCTGGGTTATTTAAAAAAAATTAAGGATTAAAGTGTTTAAATATGTAGGTGCCCAACATGAAGGTGTTTGATACTGTAGTTTTAAAATACAAGAGTATTAATTTAGAAGCAAAAAATATTAAAAAAATATTAATTTAGAGCAAGGCCCTTGAAAACCTGGATGATTAATTCAAAAACCCAAATACCTAGTCTTAGTTCCATGTATTGCTCATGGACTTGTCTCTTTCTGAGGACATGCACACAATGCAGGGTTGAACTTTGGTGCCAAAAATATCTTTAATCACTGCAATTTTACTTATCATTTCAATTCACCACTTTAAGTCAATGCATGCAGTTCCTTAGCTAGAGTTGTTGACATTATATAATAATAATAATAATAATAATATCAATGCACTTACATAATCTAATAATATGATCTTTCTTATTACCATGGATACACATTATTATTCATGAAAACAATGAAATGAGGAAGGGTGTTGGTTCTGTCATGAAGAAAAGTATGAGTGGTTATGCTTTTGTAGGATAGGGTTTTTGGACTTGACCTTCATCTCTACCAAATCCCCTTATTCTCTCATTTACCCTTTTCTTTATTTCGGTTCCTTCTTTTTTAGTTCTACTCTACCACTGTCTTTTTTTTTTCATTTCAATTTTGTCCCTTCTAATTAACCAAATAAAATTCACAATATTCTATGTGTTTGTGGCCCAACCAAACCCTTTTTCAGTCATATCCCTTGTTCTTATTATTGAATCATTATGGGATTAAAGTTTAATGAGAACAAAAGCATGTTCCTTCACCCACCCCCATTTTGAGGAAGAAAATTTTGGCTTCCCACCAAATCCTCGCCACTTTGCATACACACATATACTATTTGTTTATTGAATGAAATAAAAAATCGAGAGAATTAAAAAAGATGGTTAAATACTTGTCTGGATTGGTGAAGTATGCTAACAAAACTATTTTAAGTAAGGAAGTAATATTAAAGATATTCTAACATAAGTTAATGTAATGTAAATTAATTGAATCTAGAATTATCGTACTCTAAACTGAATTCGAGAAAAAAACTATGAATTAATGATTGAAACATGACCAAAGATATGCAACGGAATTCGAGTAAAACCTTATCAAATTGATTGTTATAATAAATGTATTAAAACTTCATAATTTACTTGTCTATAGTATTAAAACTTGTCTTAATCTAGCAGCAGTTACTTGTAATGTCCCATTTAAAATATAACATAATTAAATCAAACATTACACAAAATAATATGAGAAGCAAAGTCTTCGAGTATAAACACTACTCCTTGCAACTGTCCAGAAGTAAACAGGAAATAAACTAAGGCACACCACGATGCCAGTAACAAGATAGAGTAAGGGATCTAAAGTTTTCAAAATAGAACCCAAAGACAAGACAATACATGGGCCATAGCCCTAAAAGAAAACTCAGATAAGCGGAATCCAGTCTAGATAGGCTATGCAGCGGAACCTCCATCACCCTAATGACCATGGGGAGTTCTCGCATCTGCTCACATCAATAAATTTATGATCATCGTAAATAGAGAAAACCACACACGACACACAAATAAGCAAAAAGGGTAAGCTAGAGTAAAAAATGATTTATCACCCCATTTCATACATTTCAGGTATTCCAAAGATACATGCATCAACCAATCATGCTACGACTTGCAAATAATACACTAAGACTCAAGACACGACTTATCCGGATACATATAATTAGTCAGATTCAGCGGATGCTTGCATTTATGGTGGCCTTTACTACTCTATCGAGCTACTCTATCGAGCTAATTGTTACCGTGTGTTTCATCCCCCCATGCACAAGGTTAGCCTTAAAGTGTTCCAGGCCTCCTGCTAGTCTCACCACTTGAGTCAGTACGCTCTACGTTAGACTAACTAACTCTTTAGAGTGTCAGGATGCAATCCTTACCTTGAATCCTTACTAAATTATATAAATGAGGCACCACCATAAACTCCCACTAACAAGGGTAATGGAATTATGTCCTGACCAAATGAGGCACCACCATGAGATCTCACCTAGAGATTCATTAAATTACGCCCTGACCTGTGAGGCACCACCATGAAACTATCGTGGAATTACGTCCTAACCATACCAACATCATGTTCCATTAATCAATATAGAATCATTTCTCATGCCAATTCCGTGCCACTTTTATAACCAACCATGCCATACATGTCACATGCCAAGATCATGTTAAACTTATCCATCGCAGCCCATACAATCAGACCTTACATACTTATTCAAATACTCCATACTGTAAATAGGGTAATCCAAACCAAGCTTGCAATTAACAACCAAAAATATGAAAAGAACAGCCATGGAGCAATTTCCGCGCTAGTCTCGCTCAAGCCAGGACCCCTCGCTCAAGCGAAAGAGGTTTTTCACTCAAGCTATAGGTCCTCGCTTAGGCGAGACTGTCAAAAGAGAGCCCTACAAGACTCGCAAGTTCTCGCTTAGGCGAGCCCTGCATGATATCAAACTTTGGGCACTTGATTCCTAGGTGTTAGTACTACACTTTAATTTGTATTGAATCTTTATAATTGGGTCTGTTAATTTAAAATGTTATAACTAATGTTATTAATCTTTTATATTTTTCTTATGCTTCAAGTTAGTAAAACTACAACAAATAAATACAAGAAAATGAACTAAAAATAGTGAACAATGTATTTAACATAAAATTGTTCAAACAGTGAACCAATTTTTACAGCAAAACTGGACAACAATAGTCTGAATTAGTTTTGATAGCAAGGATTGTTGTCCCCTCTCCCATACTTTAGAAAAAACGAAAAAAATAAATTATTATGTACAAACTAAGCCTTATTAGGCCTATTAGTATGTAGCCTTAGTAGGTCATATGTTCCTATAGGACAATTGCAATTGTAACTGTCAAATAATTAGAAGTAGTTACTTGTTGTTCAGTTGGTGAGTGTTTGCCTCTTGTATGTTACTCTATACATAGAGCATGGTCTTAAAAATTGGCTGATTTTTTGTTGGTGTATAAATAGAACATGGATCAATTTCCATCAAATCGTGGATGGATGCATGATAGGTGTTATATAGGAAGAGGTGCTTTGAAAGAGTCTTTTGCCGAAAATATTGTTATCACAATGATGGGGAAGTTCGATGTCCATGTAGTAAGTGCAACTGTACAAGGATTTTGGAGGAAAGAATTGTGAAGGTTCACCTCTATAAACATGGTTTCAAGCCTAATTGTTGGGTTTGGGAGGATCATGGTGAACAAATGCTAGAAGGTGATTTGGATAATGTTAATACTTGCATGGGTTTGGGAAGGAATCGTGGACACGGTCATTCACAAAATGACCAATTTATGTCAATGCAAGACATGGTGCATGATGCTCTTGGGCAACAAGATTCATTCCAACCAGCAACTTAAATTAACATGGAAGAAGCTCCAAATGAAGAAACTTAAAGATTTCATAATCTTTTGTTGGTTGCAAATACGCAATGTATGAAAAGGCATCAAACTCCAAATTATCAAGATGTGTCAGCCTATTAGCTTGCAAGTCTAATTGGAATGTTTCTGAACAATGCTTAAAGTTTATTTCCAAAATCCATCTAGATGTAACACCCATCAAAACAGGTTTGCCTAAAAGTTACTATGATGCTAAAAGGTTAGCGTCGAAGTTGGGATTAGATGCTAACAGGATTGATTGTTGTGTGGATGGATGTTAGAATTAATTAATGAATTAATTCTATTATGTGACTCATTTGAAATATTATGATGGGTCTAATTGTGATTTAATAAAATTTAAAGACCTATTGGTTATTATGGGAAGTGATAATAAAATAAAATAAAGATAAAATAAAAACCAACTTGATGGGAATTGGTTTATAAAAGGAATTGAGGTTCTGTCTCTAGCCATAAGGTTCTTTTCACAGTAACCTATCAAGAACGCATCCTCACAGGATCTCTTACGGATCAAGGTTAGTGCTCTATTGTGTTTTATTGTGTGAGAATCTTAAATCTTAAAGATCCTTAATTGTTTCACTTGTGGTATCAAAGCATGTGTTATAGGATTTATGATTCTTCATTTATGTGATAATGTTTCCTAATTAGATAAACCCTAATTATGAATTTAGGGAATTTCTAAAATTATAAACTCTAATTAAAGGTTTTAAGGGGTTTTATGTTTTCCGCTGCTTTAAAGATTGAATGCGAATACCATAATTTTAATTGCGTCTGTGAAATTGCGTTGAGAAAATTGCATCCGTTGTGTGAAGATTGAACGAGAATCGAATTTTGCTACCATTGAATAATTGCGTCCCATTGTGCTTTAATTTTAATTGGAATTGTGTGCTTTTCACTGTTACATGTATGTGATCAAGTGCATTGAATGAAAGCAAATCACTATTACATGATTTTATTTTATCAATTGCATCTGATTGGCATTGAATGATTTAATTGCAAATTGAATTAAAGTAAAGCATTGAATATTTACGCTTTTCATGTAAGATTTGCTAAATTTAATTCATTAAATAATTAATAAATTAATAAATGCGGGTAGTGGAGCTTTTATGGCATTAAATGTTGATTGTTATGATGTGAAAAAGTACTAGCTCAAATGGTTGAGAGTACTTAATTATGTGAGAGGACTTGCGTTCAAGTCCTATGTATGCCATTTGTTTGTTATTTTAATTATGTATTTGTTTATATAATATGTTGGTTGTGTTGTGTGATATTATATTCTTAAATGAGTAAGAATTATCACGAAACATGAATTGGTTGGATGGTTATGTACTGAATTAACATTGGCATGGTTATAGGTTCAAATCTTGGTAGAACCAAATTTCACTTTCTTTTTGCCAAAATTAGTTTTGGTAAGAAGGTGAAAGGGTAGAGAAAAACCTAGCTGCTTAGTGAGAGGAGTACGAAATTGGAGAGTGTACTCTGATAATTGAGTGAGAATGAGAGCTAAAGTGGGAAAGTAAGGGGCGTCCCTTTTGATCAAAGAAGAAGCCAAGAACCTCCAAGTTTATGCTAAGGAATTTAGGTTAGAGGAGCTGGACTACGTTCTCTTTATGTTTTTGCGTAACTGTATGAATTATAGCATGTATATGTATGATCATTCTCTGTTTTCGCTTGAAATTTGTGTTTCTGGAATTTTTCCAGAAACCACCTAGCGGGCGATGAACTGCCGCCAAGTGACTCATGCATTTCTTACCTGTTTCAGGGTCCCAGATGATGAACCGCCTAGCGATACGAGCCTGACCGCCAGGCGAAACATGTATGCCAACCCAGTTTTTGGGTTTTTGAATGAAGGGCCTAGCGGTGATGATCAAACCGCCAGGCGACGCGAGCAGTATGTCTCTATTCTTATATTTTTTATGGTTATGGGTTGGTTTTTAATCGGGAAATGAGTGAGTTATTCAGTTGTTGGCTATTGGAGGCTAAAATAGTTGAATTCGCTTGAGATTAGAAATGAATTGGATAACATTTGATATGAACAAATTTTAGGGTTGGCAAATTGGGGGTTTAATTATTCGAGTTCAATTATTAGGAAATTTCACTAGAATCTTGCTAGATAATAGTTAGAATTGAATATTGTGCCATTGTGGTTGTGTTCGTCTACAAAACAGAGGAGAATTGGACAGAGAAATTCGAATAGGGGATACTGGCAGACCTTAGCAAGTGTAACAGATCTTGAGAATTTCTAGGTCTGATGCACTGCCTGGCGAACTATAGTGTACCATTGGGCGACAACTTTGCACCAGTGGCATTCTGAAGGATTAAAGTGTGATGGTTTGGGTGGGATGATGATAACTTTTAGCATGAGGTGGTATTGAGAAATTAGTGAAAATTGATTGAAATTGCATATCTGAAGGGTTAGAGAGAAACATGTTTAACGACATAAGAGTAGAACAAAAGAATGGATTGGAAAATCTGCATGCTAATGGTAATGTAGCTGAGATATAAAATATTGTAGTGGTTGGTATATGTTATCCTAAGTGTAACTAGTCGGCTTGGAGAGTTGGCTTAAATCAATTGGTGCATAGAAGAATAAATGGCATTTTAAATACCAAGGCAGGGATACAAGACTGTGGTGGTGTCAGGGTAGTAGAACAACCACAAGAAATAGTATTAAGAAGATCTCACAGAGATAAAAAGTCTGTTATTTCGAATGACTGTGTGGTTTATCTACAAGAGTTAGAGAATGACTTAAGTATTGATAATGATCTAGTTTCATTTTCAAAAGCCATTAATGGTGATAATTCTGATAAGTAGTTAGATGAGCTTAAATCAATGACACATAATGACATGTGGGACCTTGTGGAATTGCTAGAAGGATACAAAAGAGTTGGGTGTAAATGGGTCTTTAAGACCAAGCGTGACTCTGAAGGCAATATCGAACATTACAAGGCCCGACTTATTGCCAAAGGTTTTACTTAGAAAGATGGCATTGACTATAAGGAAACATATTCGTCTGTTTCTAAGAAAGATTCTTTTAGAATTATCATGACATTAGTAGCTCATTATGATCTTGAGTTGCATCAAATGCATGTTAAAACTACTTTTCTGAATAAGGATTTAGAAGAGGATATTTATATGGACCAACTGGTGGGGTTCACGAAAGAAGGAAAGGAACATATGGTGTGTAAACTTGAAAGATCAATATATGAACTTAAGCAAGCTTCTCGACAATGGTATCTTAAGTTCAATGATATTATTGTGTCCTTTGAATTTACGAAAAACACTATTGATAAGCATATATATCTGAAGGTCAGTAGGAGTAAGTTTATATTTTTTACTTGCGACTAATGATCTTGGTCTATTAAGTGAGACTAAGAGGTTTCTCTCCAATAACTTTGAAATGAAAGATATGGGTGAGACATACTATGTGATAGAAATAGAAATATTTCGTGATAGATCATAAGGACTGTTAGGTTTATCATGAAACACATATATTAATAAAGTTTTAGAGAGATTCAGAATGGATAAATGTTTAGCATCTCCTGTTCCAATATAGAAAGGAGACAAGTTTAGTCTCATGCACTGTCCAAAAAATGATTTGGAACGAAATAGATTGAAAATATCCCTTATGCATCTGTTGTTGGGAGTTTGATGTATGCTCAAACATGTACAAGGCCAGATATTAGCTTTACAGTTGGTATGCCATGTAGATACCAGAGTAATCTAGGACTGGAGCATTGGAAAGATGCAAAGAAAGTTTTAAGATACCTACAAGGAACAAAGAATCACATGCTTACTTATTGAAAATCCGATCACCTTTAAGTGATAGGTTATACAGATTCAGACTTTGTTGGTTGTATGGATACAAGTAAGACTACATTTGGTTATGTGTATCTATTAGCTAGAGGAGCGATTTCATGAAAAAGTGCGAAGTAGTTTGTCATTGATGCATCCACCATGGAAGCTGAATTTGTGGCATTGCTTGAATGCAAATTTTGTCATAAGCCAAGATATCAACAGCAAAACACGGGAGCAAGTATCAAAAAACAAGTTCCTGTAAAGGCAATGTTTTATTTGCCAATTATTCAAAGGTTACAAAGAACGTATGCCTTAACATAAATTGTAGGAGAAATGACATAATCTATTTAGAAAGATATTGATGTTAGAAAGATAATTTATTTAGACATAATCTTGATGTTATGCATATTGAAAAAAATTACTTTGACAACCTTTTTAACATCGTGATGAATGTGAGTGGGAAGACAATAAACAATGAGAAGGCCCGAATGGACTTAAATTTGTATTGTAAGCGAACAGACTTAGAGCTAAAGTCACATCCCAATGGAAAGATTTTCAAGCCAAAAGCAAATTACACACTTTCATAAGACCAAGTAAAACATGTGTGTTAATGGCTAAAAGATCTTAGGATGCCTGACATATATTCTTCCAACTTGTCAAGAAGTGTTGATATCAACAAATGTAGAGTGATTGGGATGAAAAGTCATGATTGTCATATTTTTAATGGAATGTTTACTTCCTATAGCATTCAGTTTTTTGCCAAATCATGTTATAAATCCTTTAACTGAGGTAAGTCATTTTTTTAAAAACTTGTGTTGTACGACATTGGAGGAGGAGGAGCTTACTAGGATGGAACAAAACATTTCTATAATTCTTTGCAAGTTGGAAAGAATATTTCCCCCCAGCTTTCTTTGATTCTATGGAACATTTGCCTTTCCATATAGCATATGAAGCAAAACTAGGTGGACCAGTTCAATAGAGGTGGATCTACCCATTTGAAAGGTAACAACATGAGATCTTAGTCTTCAGATTTTTCATTTATAATTTCAATCCTAACATATTTCTTTCATAACTATATATTCATGGGATATGCCAAACGATTAGTTAAGAATAAAGCTAGAGTTGAAGGATCTATTTGTGCTTCATATTTGCATCATGAGACAACTCATTGTTGTTCCCATTATTTCAACAAATATATGTTAAGTCAACAAAGTACTAGGAATGAGGCTGACATTGAAAGTGAAAGGGATATGTCAATGTTATCCATCTTTGACCAACTTGATCGTCGCTCTGGGAGGGAATTGACTCATTGGTTAACTGATGAAGAATTAAAGTTGGCTTATGAAGTCAAACCATACCTTGAGTAAGACCAACACAAGATTATTTTTCAAAATATTTTATTGATATTATTAAATTATTAGTGACCTAATATCATCATTGTTGTGGACAGCTCCTTCTTACAATTTAATCAAATAATTGAGTCAAATGCTTCGACTCATATACATGCAAATTTCTCATTGTGGTTTTAGGGAACAAGTATGTATCATCAAATTCTTCAAATTACTTCTAAATGCCTTTTTTAATCATTCATTTAATAAATTCACACCTTTTATATTTGTAGGTTCATAATGATCCTTTAAGTGTGAGGAACCAACATCTTAGAGATTTATCACTAGGTCCTTTAAGGTGTGTAAAAGAGGCACACCTTCTTTGTGAATGGGTACCAATTCCATACTTGTGCATAGAGCCAGGGAAAGAGAACAATAAATAGTGGGGTTCAATGTAAAAGGGCTTATAGAAGGAAGTGAAAATGATTTCCATAGTGTGATTCAACACATGTATAAGGTGGAGTACAATTCTTCAACATCTAAAAAGAAAATTGTATTGTCTTATTATGATTGGTTTGATCCATCAAGAAGGGGTACAAGAGTGGATTTAATATGGTGTTGTGGATATTCGAATGGATAAAAGATATATGTTATTTAATCCTTTTATCATTGCACATAATGTACGACAATTGTATTATGTACCATATCCATCATCACACACAAACAAACATGGTTGATGTGTTGCAATAAAAACGAAGCCTAGAGGTCATATAGATTGTACTGATGTATAAGTCGAAGTGCCATACCAAGTTGAGTAAATTTCACATGTTAATGACATCATTGAAGTTGAAAAAGTTGTCGGGTTATAAGATTTACAAGTGGATCTGAAGAAGTGGACATCATCAATGTATCATTAGTTGAAGGTCATATGAATGAAGAAACAAATGAATGGGAAGAAGGCAATGAAGAAGGAGAAGGAGAAAGTGAAGATGATTATAAAGATGAATTTGACATCTCTAGCTCTAAATAGATGTAGGCATGTTAAGTAGATGTATTTTGGACTCATTTGTTGTAAAGAACTTATACCATATAATTAATGTTGATGTACTTTTTATTATGTATAATTATTTACTTTATTGTTTGTGGTGCTTAGTTTAACATATAAGTGGTAAAATTTAATTTATACTTGTAGATGTCATCAAGAGGTTTGAGTCGTCCTCGTCCCCCATCCCCTCGTGCCAATAAGGGAAAAGAGAAAGGGAAAAATCGTATGTGATAAAATTGTTATCTCGTATAGACAATCTACCTCCATCATCCACTCAACCTACTACACCTACTACATTTACTACACCACCTAATGCCCCCATCAGTGCAACCACCCCACCAGCAATGAATGTTGCTGGGTTGACACCAATACTTCCCCCTATTGTTGGATTGAGTGGACCAGTAGCCCATGTTGCCCCATCTATGGTACCACTAGTTAATCAATGCACCTCATCCCTTTCCCCCATTGTTGGTTCTAATCCATCAACTCCTGCAGCAGATGTTGCACCGACACCTTTAACACACATCCCAAGGACATATTCAAATTCAGTAGTTAGTGATATTGATGTGCAAAAGGAGGTTGGTGAGCGTCCTATGATACGTCTTATGGGAGGAGGATAAGAATATAATTATTGTGTATAGAATTTATTTTAGTAGCTGAATTTACTACATTCTAATCACTTGACCTATTTGAATTTCTTTTGGTATGTAGGTTTTATCCATCAAAAGTTGCATCAAAGGCCATCACAGTCACCAATAAACAACAATTCGATGAGCCATGGTTAAAATGGGGAGATATCCCTAAAGGAGAGAAGGCTTTTTTCTTCCAACGATTTAAGGTGTTCATTAAAGTTAGTTTACAGAATTTATGCATTTATTACTTTGCTACCTGTTGTAACTTGTTTCTGATTTTGTAACACATTTCCAGAAGTGTAAGTAGTTTTACAATTAGCTTGAAGTAGAAATTTCAGAACCAATTTCGGTAAGATTAAACATTATTCATAACTACAACATGCAAAGTGTCGGAGTGACTAAACTTTATATTCAACTGAATGTGTGTTTTGGGTTTTGGTGTCATGTGTTTCAGCTTTTGATGTTGCAATGTTGTAATGTGTTTCACCTTTTGGTGTTGCATTCTGCACGTTCGAGGAGTCCTTTACTTTGACTTGTTTTCATTTTTTGATGCTTGAATATGAGATGATGTGTGAATCCCATTTCAGTTTTTTGGTTGTTTGTTGTGGTGACACTAGAATCAGCCCCTTCTTTAGTGTTAGTCCATTTTATAGTGGATATGCAAAAGGATTTCATGTTGCTGATGTATAAAAAATATTATTGGATACATACATATATTTATTGAGGCTTGATCCATTCTAAGTTTATTATAATATCAAATGAGTAAATAATTATTTGTTGACAGTGATCAAACAAAGGACTCAAAGTGGTTGTTATGTGTGCATCACATTTTGGCATAATCTTATGACCTTAAATCTCTTCATGTCATACTTTTTTTAATTTCAAAACAGAAATTTAAAGACTATTTAGCAACTGTTTGACTATGGGTAACAACTATTTTTTATTACCTCAAAATTAAAGATTTTAGTTTCCAATTTTATATCTCATTCTAAGTTTGGCAAATTACTTAACTATTTATGTGACTGTGTGTGGTTGCATTGCGACACTCTCTAGACTCTTGACCTTGATCATTTGAATAGAAACTTTCTATCTTATTATTCTAAACAATCATATGAATTATTCTTAAGCTGTTTATATATATATATATATTATTCTTCTCTAACCCTTTAACCTAAAATATACTTGTAATAAGATAGGTATACTTGGAGAATTTTAGTTTGGATTGTTTCCCTAGTGGTTCTTATGTGTATATAAGTAACATTTTTGTTCTTCAATTCAAATAACATCTTATTAAAATTGTTGTAGGCCTGACAATTTTTATCACTCATACAGTCTCATCACTCCTCAAAGTAGACAACATGTCATAGTCTCATAGTCATCTTGTTTTATTTTTTCTGCCCATTGTCATGTTTAATGTATTCATTATGCTTCATAGAGAACTATGTCTTGGAGGGTTGAGGATGGGGATAGAATTGTGAACAATTTTCACTCTAGAGCATCTCATATACTCTCAGAGATGCTTAAAGAAGCTAGAAAAGAAGGTAACAAGCCTGATTGGATAGGAACTTCTGTTTGGAACGGTTTGTTGGAAAAGTGGAACATGCCCACATATCGAGAAAAATGCGATAAAGCTAAAAAAATTGTGCATCAGAAAAAGTGGAACATTACACATAGGGGGATCTATTAGCGTGCATGATCACTTTATTCGTTTGGTACGACATATTTAATATACTTTTATATTTATTTATGATGTATCACAAATTGCTTACTTTATAATTTTTTCTCTTTGCAAACAGAAACACTTAGTCGTGAAGTTCATGTTGATGAAATCTTTCAACAAACACATATGAAAGAGTGCCGGCGATTTTGTTGACAAAAGATCTAGACGAACGCATGTTAGGTTTTTCCAAGATTATTACAAGTTTACACATAAATTATTTCTTTAATATTTTAATACATACATGTCTTGTTTTAACAAGAAGATTTTCAAAGTAGATTTTCTGCAGCATTATGTGAGATCGATTATGTCGTTGTCTCACAATGCACCCCCCTAGACCTTGTTAGAGAGGAGAGATTGAGGAACAGGTCTTGGTTAGTGTAAGACCCGGGAAAAAAAATTAGACTAAAGAAAAACACATGAGAAAAATTAATGGCTTGATTAATATTGTTGATTTATTTAATTTAATTAGGTTATTAAATTATGAAATATGAAATAATTATTATTTGAGTGATTTAAGTTATTGTGGTATTTATAATAATTATTTAAGTGATGTAAGTTATTGTTTTAATTATTTTAAATTTTAATATTATATTTAATTTTACAGATATGTGTATATATTTAAGTGGTGCATTTTATAACGTGGAAAAGTATATTGTTTAGTGATTATGCATGTGTTCAACTTGTTGGGTGCAAGGGTTCGATTTTGGTTAGCTAGAAAAAGATAGCTTACATTTTGTTATTTTTTTTAACTAATTAATTGTGGTGGATGGACAAGATAAGTCTATATGTTATTCGTGCACAATATATGTTGAGAAAGCTTGTAGTTTGGTGGTTGTTGTGATGGCTCCTAGTGCGACAGTATGTGTTCGAAACCTGTACAGCCTATATTGCGTGGAGAGGAAAGGAAGAGACTGCGGGAAGTGTAAGTCCTAGAAGGATTGCTACATGAGGTAGGGGAAGCCAACCTTGCTTTCTTCTCTTGTTTTCTTTTTGTTTGCTTGATGAATAAAACTTGAAAAGTATGCATGTGTAGTGTAGGGGAAGTTAACAATGTTTTTCTACTTTTATCTGTTATATTTGGTCATATGCTTAAATGTTTGGGTGTTGCTCCTCTTGTTGTTTTTGAAGTTGAACTTTGTTTGGTTACATATGAGACTTTGAGGATGGGTATGGGTTTATGGTGCAATTTGTGTGTAGTTTTGTTATAGATTGATTGTAGATTACTCTTTGGATGGGACATTATTGCCTATACACTAGCCATTTTTCTTGGTGCAACTTTATGTTATTTTTCTTCATCCGTTAGCTTTGCACCTTGCCATGGTAACAAATACATTTAACTTTCTTTTAAGTTTTTGGGGTTCTTTGTTTGAGTGATTATTCGCATTATCTTCACACCATTAATTTCATGCTTGGTTGTTTGAATGCAGTGACATGGTGTAGTTGTGTTGTCAGGGGTTGTTTTAATGTTTGCATAGTGTCTTTACTTTGCTTGTAATGTGCCATGTATTGACTTTAGGGTGTGGGTAACTTATTGATGTTTAAGTATTAATTTATCTCTTATGTTTTATGTGAACAGTGGCACTTTTAAGGGGATAGGTGCAGTGTTATTTACGTGGTTATTTGGATACATGGTGATGGGGTACATGGTATTTTGGTGTAGTAACGAAGATGGTGCAGCCATGCATGCCTTGTTGCATTTTTTTTATCTTATTTTTGATGACTTTACTGCAGGTTTTGAGTCATCTTTTGTTGGTTATGCTGCCCTTGGTTGCCAAAGGTTCTATGATGTGTGTTTTGTTAAGAATTATTGGGATTGATGTCTTTTAAATCTAAGCTTGGTTTTTGGAAACTTTTAATGATTTATTAGTTTTTAGAATAACCTGCATCAAGTGTGTTTTTACGTTGTAGTACAAGTCTCCTTTAGTAGTGTAATGTGTTCATTGATGGAGGAAAAGTCACCTTCTTATTGTTTTATTCTCTTTCTTCCTTTTCTACTATCTTTCATACGTAAATGCACATTTTTTGTGGGTTATATTTCTTGTTTTCCAGCATGCATACCTTTCTTGAATATATGTGGGTGAAGGCAATTGATTGGATGGGACATTTGTTTTCTTGGATATATGTGGCCTACGTTTGTTCCTTTTCACAAAAGAAGTTAATGCATGAATAAGCTGCATGGATTTATGCTTTGGACAATGACATTTTGACTACTAAATTTTGACAACTTTCTCTCACATGAGGTGTCATCTCTTAAATGGTTTTGGAATATTGAGAATGAGAAAATGAAAAAATGAAAAACCAATTAGAAAATAACACCTAAGGTTGTAAGAGAAAGTTGTCAAAATTTAGTAGTCAAAAAATCATTTTCCTTATGCTTTTATTGTATTATTTTCTTTCACCTAGAAAACCTTTTGTTTTGTTGCTTTTGAAATGCGGTGCGGTTCTTTATTTTCTCTTTCCATTCTCTATGCGTCAGGGTCTATTCATATTTACCACAAAGTGTCTTATGAAAACAAAATTCTTTTCGATTTAGCTTTAGCATGTGGGGGGCCAATGGAAGATTGTGGTAGACCAAGCACTGCATGCATAATTAGCGTTTTTATTCTCTTTTCATGTGTAGGTTATTTTTGTGTGCGTTATTTTTGTCTGCATGTATAATTTTTGCATGCGTTATTTTTATGTGCAGGTTCTTTTATTTTTCACGTACAGGGATAATTAGCGGTTTTCTTTCGTTTCGTGTATAACTTAGAATGTGTAGTTTTATTAAAATAAGATATGAGTTAGGTGATTGGTGGTATTTCTTGGTTTGTATGGGTTGCATGGTATGGAGTTTAAGTGGTGGTTTGAGGAAAATTACTTGAGTGTGATGTTATATTGTGTTGGAATGAATGTCATTCGTTGGGTTTATGAATGTATTATTTGATAAGTTGATGTGTTTATATTATGGTTTATTTCCTATGCATGATGTGATGGTGTATATTTTGTTGGCAATATGTAATTATCATGGGTTGCATGTTGGGAGTGTTTTGCCTTGTTTGAAAGCTCTTGGTGGAATTAAATGTTGTGTGAGGTTTTTCGTACCTAGGAACCCAGTGAAGACTCTTTCGCCTGTGTGAAGCAGTGGAAATGGGTCCTCTTCGCCTGTGTGAAGCAGTGGTAGAGGATTGGTTCAAGTGTTGTACTCTCTCGCCTGTGTGAAGCAGTGGGGAGGGGATAGATGTTTTCCCTTATTTTGGCTCGTTGCAAGTATAGTGCTTCATGTGCGATGCATCGACATTTTTACTCATAATTCCTTGAAGGATAAGGGAGACAGTCTGGTTGCGTTAAGTGGGACATATCGAACCATCTGTTCTAAGAAACTAGATGTTGTTGTGGGGTGAGAGGCCGCGGAAAACCAAAACTTGATTATGATCATGATGTTTAAAGATTTTAGATGAATGTGATGCTATGTTTGGTTTGGTATGATTTGTTGGATTTTGGGGTTGTGTATTCAAACCAAGGATGGATTGTGATCATAATACTTAAGTATTACTTGAATGCGCCGTTGAGTATTATTGAACATGTTTTATTTACGAATTTCTTGTATAAATATCATTGTTTATGGTTAGCTTACCCCTATTTGTTCAATTGTGTGTTTGTTGTATGTGTGATGATCATATAACATGTGTGTTATATGGGAGCAGATGATATTGCAGATTACTCTTGGCATGGAGTAGATTGACGAGAGGCTGGGGTGGACTCGGGAGTTTTTATAATATATTTAGTTGTTTTAAATCAGATACTAAAAATTATGTAATTTTCTTTTATCCACAAATGTTATTGGAAGTTTTTGACAAAGTGACGTTTGGAATTATGTAATTTAAGTTAAATTAAAAAAAAATTATTAGTATATTTTCAATGATAATCCTTTTTCGTCAAATGCGTTCGTTTTCTAACTATCCCTGATATCCCAAAATTAGGGTGTAACAGTTAGAGGCAACAGGTGGAAGGTACAAGGGATGAGTATATGGAGTTGGACATATGGACTATCGAGATGATTGTGTTCAGAGTCACTTAAAACAAACACAGACGTGTTCTAGTCAACAAGTTCCTTTGGAAAAGATTAATGAACTTTGACAGCAACTAGTAACTACCAAGGATCGAATGTTAGAGTAAATTCATGAATGAGTACTCAATTTCAAAACCAAATGCAAACCCAATTCCAAACCTTCCAAAATTTACTTGGTACATTCATGTAGTATCTCCCACCTTGAGTAGCGGTTGCTACAAAAAATATTCTTCAACCACCAAACACTCAACAACAACAAAATCAAGAGTAGGAGGACAATCCATAAGTGCAACAAAATGATGAAGGCCAAATTAATCCATCTCATCCTTATACTGAGGGGAAAACATTATGTTATATTAGGAACCTTTATATTAGTATGTTTGGATGGTTTTGTAAGGTTTTGATTGTAGCAGTTTTAACTTAGATACAACATTGTGTTTCTGAGGTTTGGAAAACATTACACTACAAAAAAACGTGTAAATAGCGACAATTATTTTTGTAATTTGCATCATTTTTAACCGTCGTTCTTTACTCGAGTGACAGTTTCTAAAAATATCATAATTCTTACCGTCACAAAGCATAATATGGCGGTTATGGATGAACCGTCGCAACAACCATCATTTTATACTATATATACAGTGACGGTTTTAAATAGGTAAAAAACGTTAACTAAAACTGACGTAATATTTTAATTGGATAACAAATATAATGGAAAATACGATACTTTAAACTGACACTATTATTATTAAATTATGACATTTCTAATTGTCACCATTATAATTAATTATATTTAATTCTCAGACTAATTATATCATTATTTAGTGTATTAAGTGTCGCAAATTTTAATATTTAATTATTTATTATTTTTTAATATTTATTATACTTTCATAATTTAATAAAATTAATTTTTGATGATAATTTAAAATATATAAAAAATTAGAACACTATAAAATAGAAATTAATAAACTAAATTCTTTCATTGTCAATATAACATAACTATACCAAAGTACCAATTCAAACATCTACAAAAAATAAAGGCAACATTAAGAGTACCAAAATATTCAAGTATCCAAACAAAATGACAATATTAAAAGTCCGAAGCCTAAGGTGTTTTGCTTCCACCACTTGATCCTAGTATATATCGTGTGAAGATGGCACACCATTTCCAACATATAGTGCCTGCAATGAAGTCTAAGGCATATTATAATTTTTTGTTTCCACCACTTGATCTGATGATGAAGGTGTGACCACCACCACCTCCTTAGAAGCTCCCTCAAGAAGGATCACTAGAAGCATGTCAAGAGGGGAGTCTTCTATTCCATCATCTTTATCTTTGTTTTGCATCACCTTAGTTTGAATTCACTAAGTTGGTTTCTAGTTGACTTATTTTGGTTGACTTGTTGACTTTGACCCCAAAGTTGACCTTTGACCAAGATTGGATTAACTTAAACCAACATGCTAATTCTTCTTTGTCTTGTTTTGTAGGTAATTAAGAAGAAGTAGAGCATGGTTAGGTAGCACATGGTGATTGGAGCACATGGATGATGTGGAAGAGAGAGGAAAGCAAAAAGCATAAAGCAAAAGCAAAAGTAGACATATACCTTGTCTCCTTTTGCCTTTTTGGTTTATTCCTTTGAAGGCTACTTGGTCTCCTTCCTCTTTTGGCCTAGAATCCTCATGGGAATGCATCCACCAATCATGTTTCTTCACTTGGTCGAGACTTCACTAGCTTTAGGTTTCTAGGGTTTGCTTGTTAGTCCATTCCATGTTTTTGTATTTGCTAAAGGACCCTTATGAACTCCTATTTAAAGGGTGTTCCTTGTCTTGTAAAAGGGTTTATCATTTTGTTTCTAAACTACTGTGTTTCAACCATCAAATTTTCGTGAGTTCTCCTTCCTAGAAGTGAACTCACCTTTGCCTTATCTTGCTTGCAAGTGGCGGCACCATCACTCATCTCTAGGGTTTGGTTGGCTTAGATCCCCCCTATGAGTGGCATGCTTCTTCCGTGCTTCATCTTCTATGCTTTCCATTTTTTAATGTTTCTTCTTTCATTTTGCTCTTAAGTGTTGTTAACGTCGTGTGAGTTTAAGTTTGAATCCAACTCTCTTCTTCCTTTCATGAGCTTGAGAAATGAACCTTCACATCTAGATAACTTGTTATCTTAATGTCTAGTGGGAATTTTCAAAAAGCTTGTTGTGGAAGATTGTGGTGGTGATCTAGGGAGGAGTAATTGCGCTTGTGTGTGAATGAAGAAGAGAAAGGTGTGCGTTGCGTGGAAGAAGATCGGACGATGACGCCGACAAAACTTCGGATGGTGGCCAGCCTTGTAACCGCCGGCCTTGGTGATCAGCGATGTTGGTGCCTGTGTCGGTATTGTTGTGCATTATAAGGGTTGAAGATGAAATCCGAAAAAAACCTTTGAGCTTCTCTTTTGAAGAAGATGAAGGTAGATGTTCTAGGGTTTGGTCTGACCCAATGTTTGGTGGAAGAGGGAAAATGCAAATTTGAGAAGTGAGGGTGGAGGGCCTGAAAGATTGAAGTTTCGAGAAAAAATAAAATTCAGGAGGGAAATGAGTAGATAATTTGGAAAAGTATTTTTTATAACTTTTATTTAAAAGCGACACTTAAAGTTGTCGAATTTTACATGTTAAATATGACCATATGAACAAATGACGGTTAAAATCGTCAAATGTTGCAAGTAAAATACGACAGTTCAAAAATTGTTGTATTATTGTGTAAAAAGCGATAGTTTTAAATAACTGTCATATCAAAATTGTCACAATTTACACGATTTTTTGTAGTGTTAGGTTATATTAGGAATATTGTATGTGTGTTATTTCTAAGTTATTTGTTACTTTTGTGTGTTATTTGTTACTCCTAAATATAAGTACTATAATTTTTCTACATAATGTGTTGATACAATATTATTTTGAACTATATAAAAAAATATACTTAGGATAAATTGCAGGATAGACATTCTATGCTCACAGACAATATATGTGCAATTAAATAATCATTACAAATCAGGTATAGAAAAACGTATAGAAATTCTAAATTCAATTAACTAATATCTGTTGAGAAACTAATCCACTCGCCTAATGAACTGATCCTTTCGTCGAGTGAAAAGACATTTTTTGACCAGCGACTAGGTGGTTCGCCAAGCGAGTAATTCACTTGGAATCCAGGGAGAAAATCCATCAATAAGTCGTCCAACAACTCACAATTCAAAGGGATCCCTGATTTGAAATTCACCTAGTGAGTCCCAATTCAGAGCAATCCCTAATGTGAGATTCGTCCAACGAAAATTACTCGCTTAGCGAGTCTGCATAATTCAGTAGAATAACAATTCTGAAGAATTGTGCACTCCATACTCAGCTTAGACAACCAGGGTAACTTCACAAATACCAGTTACATGCTAACTTCAAATTTCATCCTCAATATCATCACAATTTGAACCCACTAAACCTATGACATTACCAACATTTCTAAGCAAACAACGTTGCAATCAACATATCAATTTACATACTTCAAGGAACACACAACAACTCAATTTCATCAACCAAATTCAAGTTTATCAGAACTATCAATGTCAATTAATCTTAAATACAATATTTAAAACATCAATCATGCTTAAACAAATTAAAACTTCAATTTTATAGGTTCCACAAATCACCTATCATTACACAATACATATACAGTCACAAGTCACAATACAAACATACAATTACAATTTCCACATGCTTGTAACTTAAAATAATGCAATTAGCTCCCCTTACCTATTATCCTACTTAAACAATTTTATAAATGCCATAAACCTCTAACTCCAAATGATGTTTTATTTACACATAGAAATATCACAAGAACGACCAGGACATATCATTTTGATCACTGATTAGCAGAGACTCATACTAATGATTATAAAAATGCATACAAGGAAGATAGCTCACATAGAAAACAAAATTTGACTAAAAAGACAACAAAAACTCAACTTATGCAAATGGAGAAACTGATCGGTCCAACTTGAAGAGCTCGCCGAGATGATCGATCTTTTGGTCTCGGTTCTTCAATCAGATGACCAAAGAAATAGAACTCCTAAAAGAAATCAGAAAATTCTAGAAAAGTTTAATTTTAAACTAATATTGAATGGTATAATACTTATTAAAAATTACACTTATGTAATTTGAAAGTTTCTTATATACAAAAAGTTATATTAATTTAAAATAATTTAATTATATATATATATAGATGATAAATTTCTTCATATTTTAATATACTTAATTGTGTCGATATATATATATATATATATGAAAGATTCCTCATTCCGGTTTTTATATTTATTTTTTAAACAAGTTTTTTAATCAAAAATAATTATTTTATCAATACTATATTTTAAGTGACTGTTTGGCTAAATTTAACCAAATTTTTGGATTGACCTTATTTTAAACTTAATTATTTTTAATTAAAAAAAATACTTACATAATAAATAAAATTTATTTATAATAAATTTATATGTAAAGGAATTCCTCTTTTTTTATTCATATTTATATTTTCTATTTTACCTTTTAAATAATTATTTTAGTCTAAAAAATATTTATTAATATTGTTCTTTCAATCATCGTTTCAGTTTTTTTAATTTAACATTTTTTAAATTTAACTATTTTTTAATTAAAAATTACTTATAAAATAAATTAAAATTATTTAGAATAAAATTACAAAATATTATTTATATTTAATTTTAAAATAATAATAAAAAAATTATTTTTTTTATTATCATAAAAAATATAAACACACGTACATGTATTTTCTCTCGTATTGTTATTAACAAAATTAACTTTTATATAAAAAATTAACAATTCATTTCAATATCTTTTATTTATATATATATATATATATATATATATATATATATATATATATATATATATATATATATATATATATATTTTTTTGTATGTGTATTTTGCCTTGAGTCGAACCAATGTTCTTAAAATTATTAACTTTGTTTCGGTAATTTCTGAAAAAATTTAATATATTTTTGTTACGAGCTTTTGATATATTTTGCTCTTAAATTTTAAAACTGAATACTCCTAACTCAGCTTTATTTTTGTTACGAGCTTTGATATATTTTACTCTTAAATTTTAAAAGTAAGTACTCCTAACTCAGCAGTTAGAATGTATCAACCTAATAAACTACTCAAACACTAATTAAGATTAAACGTTGTTTAACAATTAAAAGATAGAATTAATACAATTGGATTAGAAATGTTATATTTCTTTTTCAATTTTAAAGTTTCAAATTAAAATATATCAAAATTTGAAACAAAAAAAAAATTAACTTTATTTTAAAATTTAGAGACTAAAAATATATTTAAGTTAATTATAAAATCAGTTTCCTCAATTTTAAAACAAAATAAATAAATAAAATGTAGTTCATAATTCGGTTATTTAGAAACTAATTACTGACTATATTTCTATTGAAATTACATTCAACCACGTTCACAATTCGGTAAAACCGAATTTTAAACTACTATAGTACTTCGTTTTACTTAGATAATTATTTAGTACAATATGCTAGTGAAATAAAATTAAAACTTGTGTTGCAAAAAAAAAAAAAAAAAAAATAAAAGCACACACAGAAAATGCATATTAAAAGTATCTTTGAACTTAGAAGTACTTGAAACTGAACTTTATATTCCGATTCTACTAGCTAAACTCTTGATTTTTAAATATTTTTATAATCTTTCTTCTATAATTTAGTTAAATATTGAAACTCGTGTTAGAACTAAAATATTGAAGGTGAAAGTTTAGATATGTAAAATATATTAAGGTATAACATTAAGTTAATATTAAAAAAATAAAATTTCATAAGAACATGGCAATGAACAAAACTCTTACAGAAGCATATCATGAACTTGACAAGTGGGTTACCATAATATTGGTGAAACTGGTCTATGTGAAAGATACTGAATTAATGAACAGCTCAAGCAAGTGGAAAAAAAAATAATAATTTGGGTTGGAAGTTATTAAACAACGGATTGTGCCATCACAAACATGTTTAAATACTCTCCAGTCTTAGCCTATTCTTTAAGGAGTCAAGACAATAGAAAAGAAAAGTGAGAAAACAGAAACCTAAAATAGGTTTTACTGCTTAACCAAAGAAGGTTATTATTGGATATTTCTTGGTTAGTTGGATCTTTGATTTATATTTAACCTTTAAATCCACGAATTTAGCAAATAATTCAGAGTAGTGGTTAAAGTGAGAACACCATCCGCTTTAGGTTTGTTTCAGTTTTCTATATTTTGTGGCGGCTCAGATTTCGCTTCAGGTACTAACTGTTGTGCTCATCTCTCCAACCCTTCCTCAAACCAAATACTATATATTAAAATATGATAATCCTTCTTCTTCTTTAGCAAAACCCTGTTTTGGAGTAAAAACATTGTTTTCTTCTTAACTCTTTTGTTTGTTTTTTATTTTTTGAACAATTTTTCTGGCAAAAAGTAGAAACATAGCCGAATGGCTAGAAGGATCATGGGTTTCTCTCCTACTAGAGGAGGGCAGGGTCAACAGTACCCACCTATGGCAAGCCAAAGGTCTTTGTACAACCTTAGTTTTGAGGATGTTCAGAGACAGTTGTTGTTGGGAAACACAAGTGGACATGTTGTGCAAGAACCTTCATGTGATCATGATTCATTCACCAAAAGCAATGGCATTGGTGAGGCTTGGAGGGGAATTGTTGACCATGACCACATCTTGAATGAACCTACTTTAGGGGAATCAACCATTGAACATTTCCTAGCTAATGCTGGTGTGATCAATGTAGCAGATCAGAATGCTAACGTTCACATTCCGACCCCAATGGTCATTGATTCAATCCATCATCAACAACATTGGTTGCAAATTCCTTCGGTTAACGTTAACACCCACCGACCTCAAGATTTCAGTGTTTCTAATAACTCATTCTACGATAGCCAACTCAGTTATTCAGAAAACTCAGTGGGGATTCCAATGTCTCCTTCCTATTCAGATTCTTCCAAGACTTCTCTTTTTAGAAAGAGAAAGAACTCAAATGATGATACGCTGGAAAAGGCCGTAGAGAGAAGACAGAAGAGAATGGCTAAGAACAGAGAATCTGCAGCACGATCAAGGGCAAAGAAACAGGTTAGTTTGGATTCTCTACTAGTTTTTCCTGTGTCTTCAAACTATGTTTCTCTGCTGTATCACCACTGATTTTAAAATTTTAAAAGAGCTATATCAAACAGTCCAGTAGAAAAGTTAAATTCATTATTTCAATGTCTCATCAACTTTCTTGGGTCACACAAATTTTTATATCACTATAGTTTGTTCTTTATCGTATTTTTTTGGTCCAGGAACACATACTTAGATTAGAGAACGAGAAGTGTCGCCTTCAGAAAGTGAATTGCTGGCTCAAAAAGCTGAAGGTACATTCAGCAATCCATTTTCAACTGAAAATAGTTGTGTTTTTTGTGTGTATGTGTTGTGCTAATAATTCATTTTTATGATTGTTTGCATCGCGCTATTTGTAAGCAAATAGATTTTTTATTTATTTAAGACAAAGCACTATACACAGGTAAGTGCACATATTTTTGTAAGCCAACGAGCAGAAGTGTTTGTTATGTACAATGAAAAAGATATTTTCTATTCCATTTTTATAATCCAAAGTTAGATATACAAAATAGAAGAAATTCGTGTTTTGGACTTTTTAGCGAAAGAGAATGTCAAATAAAAATAATGCAAGGTTCTAAAAATGAGAGTAACATCTTTGTTTGTTTTGAGGGTTTATTCTAACCACAAACGATGCAAGTACAAGGCATTTCTAGTTTTCTTTATCATAAAAAATATATAAAAAAGGAAAAAAAATACTTGGGTATTCAAACTCTTTTACAAAAAGAGTCTGAAGTTTAGTTTGAAACAAAGAAAAACAAGTTAAAAGGATAAAAAGAGAAAGTGTAACAGTGAGAACCGTACACCTACAGAACTTCTATATATTAAAATAAATGTATATAAAAAATTAAAAGAATTAAAGAGACGGTATGAAAGATTATATAAATTAATTTTAATTTGTAAAGAAACTTATTTCACTTGAAAAGCTTCTTCTTCCCGCAACAAAAGAAAAAAAAGAAAATTCTAATTAACTTCACAGATTATTTATTTTACTCTCTGAAACCTTGACCTAAAATCGATCCCTTCCTTAATTAATGTCTTTATTTAATTGCTAAGTATTCATTTGGTGTAATCTCTCATCCTTAACCTAAAAACTTCTCCCTTATAATTGGTTAGTGTTTTCATTTTATTTGATTAAATTCGGTGCAAATGTGTTATGCTTTCTCTTTCATTTCACTTTCAATCATTGGCTTTCTTTGAATTTATTATTATTATTATTATTATTATTATTATTATTATATATATATATATATATTTATTTATTTTTATATTTTTTTTTTTTTTTTTTTGTATTAAAATCACACACACACACAAACTGGGGTTTTAATTTTTTTTTTTTCCTTTGTTTTGGTACGTACTATAACCTAGTTTCTCAACTTTTTAAGAAAAAGAGATTTTTTTTTATGGAGTTTTTTTCCTTCAATTCTTTATACAAATCAAAATTAATTAGGTGGATATCTTTTTTATTATTAATGTATAGGCTTGCTTGCCTAGATAGGATTAGACGTTACATTTACTTTATTAACATTATATTCAAATACAACAGAGATATGCATTAACAATTCGGAATTATTATTTTGACATATAGAAAAGTACAACTACTTCACAACTCAATAAATTAATATTTTGATTATAATTTTTAGAATGGATTATCAAATATTTTATCTTAATGGGTAAAAGTATCATTTATGTGATGTCTTTACGATACAATATGCATCACGCCAGTTTTGAGATTAATAGTACACACTATTTTACGAGAGTATTAAATGATAGATATTTTCTGTTGTAAAATTTTTAACTTGTAAGTTAATTCAAATTATCATTATTAAATTATTCGATAATTATTATAAAATTTATTATGAAATTGATTATAATGTCAGCGTATAGTATTTTACTTTTCAATATTCCAAGAATTTAATTCAAATGTATTGATAATTTAAAGTTTTTATAATCGGTTGATAGTGCGTGGAAACTCTTCTGTGTAATTTAAAAACTATATGCCAGATAAATTGCAATTAACTGTTGGTGTAAATTTGTTAACTAATAATAATTCATAAAATCAAACTCGTGTTATAATACTTTTTTTTAAAATAACAAGGTTCATTAAGGCGATTAGTTGCGATGGCGCCAAGAATTTTCTAACTATAAAATTTCCATTCATTCTTCTTAATCATTATTTTTCTTTAAAATGTTATATTCCAATCTTTTTTGCGTTAATAAATATTTTATTCATATTCGAATATTTAATTTTTTATTTATTTATATTAAGACAAAGCCAAGATGGACTCAAGTCCCTACCGGCTTCAAAATATTCTTTTAACATTTTTTGAAGATAAAAAGTATGATTTAATAATTTGCTCGTTTATAATTAACAAAAAAAAATAGTTTATGGTGTCCATGTGACAATATTATAGCGCGTATTTGTGTTAATTAACGTTTTGATTTGTTCAACATAAAAACTAGACTTAATAATATTTTTATCTTTATATTTATAACAATAATTTAATATTTTTTCTTTATTTATTTTTTTATTCAATGTGGTCTCCATATTTTTAAAAAGGCTGATATAATCTGTCTCATATGAAAAGTATAAAATAAAAAGTAAAACAGATTTCTAACATGCACGTAGTTATTGTTTCCGAGAAAGATAATTAATATTAATACAATGATTTAAAAAATAAATAAAAACTCTCTTTATCTTGAAAATGAGTCTTTTATTGCATTGCCTAGATGAGTGATTATTACTAAAACAATTTAGGCCATGTATGTTGTTTGCTTTGAAAAAGATAGTTTACTAGTTATAAAAAGAAATGACTTTTTCAGAGAAAATTGATAATAATACAAGGAGAAAAATAAATGTTGGTAATGTTTATATTTTTCTTCTTTTTTATTAGCAATTGGATTGTTTTATAAGAGTAGCTCAGTTATTGCAATTACCTAACATATTTCTCTTCAAGCTTTGTTTAATTTTAGGAGTAAAGGAAAGGAGAATGAACAATAATTGCTTAACAACCAGATCATATTTGCTAAATGAAGCTCCAATAAAAAGGTTAGTCATTAACACTATAATAAAATCGAAATTTAAAAATGAAAAACTAAAAACGATGAACTATTACCTTTTTTAAACTCGTGGTAAATATTACTATGTACTATACAAATTAAGATATAGGACTCGTATGTCTCAGATTTTTGTACTCGATGATAATTTTTCTAATTGTAAACTACTCGGTCATAATCATTTTCCTGATGATGAACAGAGCAAATTAACTTCCATTTTATTGCTAATTAATCTCTGAAATCAATTGCTAAATTACTTAGATTGAAATTATTATTTTTTAAGTAACGAAAATAGTCTTTAATATTTTTCATATGAATATTGCAGGAATTGGGTGCAAAGTTATTTTCATCTACAAGTGTGACTCCAAGATACCAACTACGTCGAACCAGCTCAACAACATTTTAGCTTCATATTCATTAAAATGGCATTCAGAAAAACGTGATTTTCATCTTATTGCTTCATTCTTTAAACAGAATGTATAGTGTTTGCGAAACAATAATGAGCCTTTTGTATTTTTAGAGTATTCAAGTGTTCATAGAAGGAAAATGGCTCGCATATTGAGAAATTTAGAGTTCTCAAAATTTTTGTAAGGTCCGTGCTATTAGAGCAGTTTTTTTATTAATAGAATAAATATTACCTCTGTAAATATATTGATAGAGTTTCTAAAATTTTAGGTCAAATTATTTATTTTTGCTTTTATAATTGTTTTCCTTTTAAGCCTTTACTGAGAAATCTATAAATTGCAACAAGGAAGGCATCTTCCACTTTATTGCAAAGCCTTGTTTTCATTGATGAAAGAAGCACATTTTGTGGAAGTAGTCGAACTTGGAGGATTCAACTCAAGATGAATTACTTATTGCTGAGTTTTTGTGATGAATCGCGCTAAGTCACGTTAAAAAATAAATAATACGAGTGAAAGTATCATTTTTCAATTGCTTAATACATAAACTTTGGTAATTGAATTTTGGAGTAAATGTTGTTGTTGATTAGTACAATTCTTTTGATAACATGTTGTAATTAATAACTTCAAAATATTTAAAAGCATAAGTGAAATTTAAAGCTAAGTTAAGAAGGAAAATTTTCAAAATTTGATCACACAATCTATTTATATTTAGGCATTTACGAGATATTCAACTTAATATATATGTCCATTATTATTATTAAATTGAATATAATTATGGTATACTTACTGATAATAGTTGAATATTGGATAAGAATAGAAAACTTGAAAGTTAATGGTATTTATTTATAATTAAAATACAGTTTAAGTTATTTAGTTTTATTATTGAAGATCAAAAACCTATAGATACTTAACGATATTAAAGAAAAGTATTAACTAATAGGCTTAATTACTCGGAACATATCATTTCAAAATGGTACCCAATTTTAAGTTTGTTACATTGATATTTTTTATATTCATGAATAACAAAGTTTTAGTAAATTTGTTATTCATGACTTTTACCATTAACTTTAATATAAATTTCAATACTTAATTTTATAAGTCATTTTTAGTACCAAATATCAATATAACATTTATATAAATAATAAATTTTGTCTTAAAAGAGATACAATATTTCTCTATTTTAAAAATAATATATATAATTGAACAAAATTCAAACAAATAGAACCGGGACTAAATTGAAACAAATAAACATATGAGTATTAAATTGAAACAAATAGACACATGTGGGGACTAAATTGAACTCAAGACAATGACACTTGGCAGGTACCTTGCCACGTGTCACTGACAATGCCACATCAACGATCTGACACGTGGCAAATTTTTTTAAAAAATAATTTTAAATTTTAAATTTAAAAAAATTTTAAAAAAAATTTAAAAAAATTAAAAAAACTAGAGGCTGACACGTGGTAAGGTACTTAACGGCATTTGCGAAAACTTAACGAAGGGTACTGCATTGATGCACATTACGAATTTGGGTACTAAATTGAGACAAACTTAAAAGTGGGTACCATTTTGAAATTTTGGAACCAAACTGGGTATGTTCCGAGTAATTAAACCTAACTAATACTAACACAAAAATTACTTATAATGTCGTCCAATTAACGTCTGCTAGAGAGAAAATCAACATAACAAAATGACCGGTGGCATTTTTGTCAATAAAGTGTCAAATTTGACGTCTGTCTAGCTAATCCCCGACGTAACATAACATCATTTTTTCTCTGCCCCGACGTCACCTCTGCATAACGTCGGTTTTTCTCTGCCCTAACATCACTCGACGTCAGTTTTTTCACTTATCAGACGTCAGTCAACGTCGGCTGGGCATAGAACCGACGTCCCGTCACATTATATTCCAGATCTGCAACGCGAACAACCATTGTTCCTTTTCTCCGCAAGACCTCCTTCGCGTTTCGCCGGCCAGTGTGACTTCTGCAGGTGAGTTTTCCACCATAAAACTTGTTGGGTTTTGATTTGTGCACTGATTTATGCATTTTGAACTGATTGAATTTCATTTTGGTCTCCATTTCACATAAATATAGGGTTTTCTTCTTTGTTTGCCTATAGCTCACCCTCCTCCACATATAATTACATATAGATTTATTCGTAAATAATTACATATAGATTTATTCATACATAATTATATGGAGTTTTTTTATAGTAATTACTTGCAAATAAATTCGTAGGTAACTCTATGTGTTACAAAAGTCCTAGTTAGAGATGTCAAATAAACTCGTTATTGTGGGTATTGCTCGAACCCGTCCCTATTATGATGGGAAATCTCCACATTGACTGGGTATGAGTATGAATATGGAGAATCCCCGACTTTTTTAACTAGGTATGAGGATGTACATATTCGTCCGTCCCCGTCCCCACCATAATACATGTCTTTGTCATATCCTCGTTCCCGTTTAAATTATTAAAAAATTAAAAACTAATTAATAACCTTGTGTATGTGTGTGTGTGTGTATGTAGACTTTCTATTTTTCATTTATTCTAATTGTTTGGTTTGTCATGAATTTCATTCGCATCTCTAATATATTTCCCATCTTATCATTACCTTTATGCAATTATGTTCAAATTATGTATGTTAATTAAATATTTTTTATGTCTCACATTTGAGTATTTCTATTCTTTTTTAATATTTTTATTTATTATATAGTTTTCTTTCACATGAGAATATTTAACTCTCTCAAATTAACTGTTTAATAGCATAAAGCTTCATTTGCTAGGTAATATAACCATTGACTATGTTTATATTTGAAAAGCTTTCGTAGATCTCTTAGATATTTTTCATCTTATCATACCCTTAGTTGAACATTTATTTTCCTTTGTGTGATTTCATTCAATATTCTTTCAAATTATTTCTACGACACACATTTGATAATTTTTTAATATTTTTATGTGTTGTATATTTTTATAATGTAGAATTCTATTTTTGATATATTTTATATAATTATATTTTATTTTCTAACTCATTATCAATCATATTGTAATTTTGTCACTATAATTGTATAAATAAATTTTATTTACTATGATATGAAAATTTAATATAATTGTCATGAATTTTTTTTATCACCATTCAGTATATATTAAAGTTCAAAAGATACAAGATTTATGTCAAATTTTATTATTATTAGTTTAATATTTCTTCTTTGCACGATTTTGGTCAAATGATGTATTATAACTTTGATTAGTATAAAAAAACTAGATTTATCAGAATTTAAAAAATTAAAGTAAACAAAAATTTAAAATATATTTTAATTTGAATATTTGTTTCCTTTTATATTTTTTCAAAAATTTTATCAACTACCTTTTCTACGCCAAGAAAGTGATTGCACAAACTTTAGAATTATAAGGTTTGATCACTAGTGATGACCCTCCTTTCATGTGTTGGTTGCAACAAGGAGGCTTCATGGCGTGGATGCAATGCAAGAAGATGTGGAAAAGTGTCTCGGTGGTGGTGATTGAGTGGTGATGAACGTACTTTAAGAAGGTTGGGTCAATCTTAGAGGAGGAAGGCTAAAGGAGATTCTAAAAGAATGCTTTAGTTAGGTGACTCTCAAAGAATGTTTGTAGAGTAATTGTTTTTTTTTTTGTCAGGTTAAAATATTCCCTTAGTCCATGTTTTTGTTGAAAAATCTCAAATAGGTCCTAAAATTTTTTTTAGTCTCAATTAGGTCCATATTTTTGAAAATGTGTAACAATTAGGCTCATTCCGTTAGTATGGTGTTATGGTGTTAAGGATATGCCACGTGTCAGCTTCTCATTTTTTTGAATTTTTGAATTTTTTTAATTTTTTTTGAAAATTATTCATGCCACGTGTCACATCAATATTGTGCCACGTGTCAAGTCAGTAAAGTGACACGTGTCAAGTCATTGTTTGAATATCAATTTGGTCCATATATTTGTTACTTTAATTATATTTCAGTCCATCTTTTTTTAATTTTCAATTTCATCCTCTCCAAATTGAGATCAAATTTAACTTTTATATAAATTTTATAATGATATTTTTATTAAACATTTTAATAATATTAAGTTTATTTTATATTTTGTTTTAAAATTTTAAAATATTTATTTTAACTTGTTACAAAATTGTTTTAAATAATTTATATACAAATGTTAGAGTTGGTTTAAAATTAACAATTTTATAAATTTAAATATAAAATTTTAAAACAATTTTGTAAAAATTTAAAATAAATATATTTAAAAAAAATTAAAAAAAATGGACTGAAATGTAATAAAAATAACAAATATATGGACCAAATTGAGATTTAGACAATGATTTAACACGTGTCACCTTATTGACTTGACACGTGACACAATACTGACGTGATACGTGGCATGAATAATTTTCAAAAAAAAAATTTAAAAATTTAAAAAAATTTTAAAAAAATTTAAAAAAATTTAAAAAAATTTAAAAAAATGTGGAGCTGACACAGGGCACATCTTTAACACCGTTAACTCTATACTAACGGAATGGACCTAATTGTTACACATTTTCAAAAATATGGACCTAATTGAGACTAAAAAAATCTTAGGACCTATTTGAGATTTTTCAACAAAAACATGGACCAAAGGAGTATTTTAACCTGACAAAAAAAACAATTCTCGAAGATGCATAGTCTCTTTTCTCGCGTAAGCGTCAGAGTCGAGACAAAGAGGGAATGATGATCGGTGCTGCTACATGGTGCCTCATCCGAATGAAGGACGCACAGTGTTTGGGTTGGGACGTTGTTCCTAGGTATCTCAACTTGAAGCTGGTTCGGGAAGGAAGAAGGGTGAGTATGTTCAATGGCAAACAAAGAACGAAACAGTAAAGGTTTAGAAATGAAAAGGAGGAAAGGAGTGAAAAAACGAGGAAAGGAAAAAAAATAAAGGTGAAATAAAAGAATCACAAAGAACCTCCTCCAAATAAAATGAAAACCCTGTTATTATTTTCATTTTAGATAATCTGTCAAATCATTCCAAATAATGTTAATTTGTTGAGGTTTCTTACGACTTCTACAAAATAATCTCTCCTAAAATCAAATTTTTTTGTAGTTCTACAATGAACAATTATTTTAATTCAAAAAAATAGTTACTAAAATTAGTAGAATAATATAACTAAAAAATATTTTTTATTATAAATAACTATTTAAATTTAAAATATAATAATTAAGAGGATAAAATTGAAAAAATAAAAAGATATAATAATATTGATCTTTTTATATATGTAGTTGTATTATTATAATAATTATTCTTATTATTATTATTATCACTACGCGATATTATCATAATGGTATTATTATTATTATTATTATTATTATTATTATTATAGTTAAACAAACATTTTACCACGTTTTGACGGAGAATCTCCACATTGATTGGGTATGGTGGGCATTGGCGAAACATTTAAGGGACATATGGGGTCATGACCCCCAAAATTTTTATATTTATATAATTTATTTAATATATAATTTTAAATATATCTTTAAAAATTAATATTTTTAATATATTTTATATATTTGATATTTTAAAACTTTTTTATACATCTATATTTATATAAAAAGAAAAAGTTCTTCTTTTTTTGTTTTTCACATTTTAAAATTTACCTTTTAAATATTTCTAAAAATAAAAATAATGATTTTATTAACATTATCTTTTGAGTGATTACTTGTTTAATTTAATCATTTTTTTATTTGAAACTTAACCGTTATAAATGAAAATTAATTATAGTAATATTATAAAATATTATTTGTATTTATTTTATAATTATAATGATAACAATAATTCTAATTTTATTATTTTTTATTATCATAAAAAAAGTAAATACAATGTTTTTATTAGTTTATATAAAAATTTTGAAATTAGTCTTTTGGTTTGTATTTTCGTTAAAAAATATGAAGTTAGTCCTTCTTTATAGTTAAACACACATCTTAATTTTATTTACTTTACTACGGGATCATATTCAATTACTTGTCTTTTTTATTTGTTTTATTGCTGATGTATATCTCTATATATAATTATAAATTATTGTTATCGTTAACATGTTAACATTAGTCTTAGTATTAGCATTGTCATTAATATTTATAGCATAAAGATTATTATTATTATTATTAGTTTGTTATTTTTGGTATCATTATTATTTTTATTATTATTATTACTATTCATAATTGTGTTATTATTATAAGTGTTTTTTTTAATTATAAAAAACGTTATACTAAATGCTTTTGCTAAACAGATTTTTAATCTTTTAAAATTTTTATAATTTATAATTTATAATAATATTATTATTAATATTTTTACTGGTTAAATAAATATAATAACAATTATATTATTATTCTAGAAAGATTTGAAGTAAAAAAAAAAACAAAAAGGAAAAGATGTGCATACACGCACGGGTCGCATGTTTTATAATTATTTCGTAAAATCAATTAACTGCATTATAATTATATTCTGATATAAATTCTATATACTATATTTAAAACTGAAATTATTATTGCATCACTTAGACTTACTACTTCATTACTTTAATAACAACATTTACAAGAATATAACCTAATTTTCGTAATATTTCATTACATAATATTTTCACTACTTTATTATGTTAATATACAAAATAAATAAAAAAATATCACTTGTGTACACGAGTCAGTCTACTAGTTTTTACTAAAATAACATCTTACTAACCGTAATGGTCCAACAAAGTTCTACTAATCAAAGAGGGACTAAAAAATTATGGGAGAAATTGTTCCACTAAGTTTTTCACTTTCTTACATATTTCCAACTTTCTTTTATATATGTATAGTGTAATATATAAATGATTACTATTTATTTTCACTAACTTTTCAATTTGTATCATATTAGTCTAATATATAAATTAAAATAATTGCTACAGAAAGACGATCACTATAAAAAAAATATTTTATAGTGGCAGATATTTGTTGGCCTTTAAAGCAAACCGACGTTATTTTTTTTAAAAAAAATTAAATTTATAATGTATTTAGAGTCCTTTTATAACCGATGGGAAGTTTAGGATATTTTTTTCTCTTTCCCATTACATCTTCGTTCCGGCTATAGAAGAACTCATTTTTTCCCTCTTCCCCTTAGATAAACATTTTCGTTGTAGGGGAGCTCATTCATTGTATTGTCCACTGATTTCTTTCTCTATTGCTCATCAATGGAATCAATGGAAGTCATATTCCCTACTACCAATTGAAGTCATCCGCGCAGCCATCTTCTTCTCCTTTAAGTAAGTATGCTTCATTTGTCTTTCTTCTCCATGTAAATTATTTTGAGTTTCATAAATCCTAATCCCATCTTCAATTTCTTGAACCCTAGCTTGATTTCTACCTTTAAAATATACAAGAGCTCATTATTTCATCTCAATGGAAGCCAAATTTTCTGCTCCCGGTTGAATCCATCTTCTCTTGTCTGGAGTCATCTTCTTCTCCTTTTCATACGTATTTTTACTCTATTTTTTTTTTTTACTCTGTGTAGATTATTTTGAGTTTCAGGTTATAAATCTTAATCTTATCTTCAATTTGATGAACCCTAACTTGAATTTCTACCTTTCACGTGTGATCCTTAATTTTAGGTTTGATTAAGTTTTTCATTCCAGAAATTTAAGTTATTTTATCTTTTGTTTCTGTTAATAAAATCAGAATTATTAATTTTATCACGCTTTATGTTAATTTTCTTAGGTTTATTTATTATGTTCTCACATTGAAACATAAGAGTTCATTCTCAAGTTGGAGGAAAACATGATAGAAAATAAAATAAAATATTGTGAATATGTTTAGGTTGAATTTTGGTTTGGTTGGTTTGGTTGGTAGTTCAAAGGTTTGGTTCGATAGTTGCATAATAAAAAAAAAAACTTATAATGTTATGCTCTAACAACTACTCCATCTACTGTTCGGTGTTCAGTTGGCTTAGCGTTTATGCTTTAACTAATAGAAAAATCATTAGGGAAATTATTTATTATGTATGATGTTATTAGCCATAGCCCACCACTTGTCTTTTTAGTTTGGTCATGTAAATTAAAAAGTATTATAATAAAACAATTGCACTTTGATTGGCCACCTTATTATTTTCATGTATTAGCAAATTGTTTTATCAGTAAAGGTCGTTTTAGCAATAGAAATGAGAGAGAGGATGTTGTAGGCCTAGTGTAAAGAGAGATCAACGGTGTGATGGTTGCGGTTTTACTCGAAAAAAATAAGGGTTTCAAAGCTAGGCACCTTAACAACACAACTTTAATACTTTTTGTCCGAAAGCAATGTAGAAAAAAGAATAAAATAAACCAAACATAAAAACATATTCAACAAAAAGTGTACATGCTACAACCTCTCAAGTTCGATTTGGTTTGTAAACCCTTTCCTCAAGGTTACACATTTTGGTGTCATCAAGGGGAGACAATGTTAGGGGAGCCTATATTGGTGAATGGAGATGGCATTACAAGTATAGAAAATGAAGATCCAATACAAATAATGATAAATGATGCATTTGGATTATTTGTCACGTGTACCAATGAAGAATCATTTACATCATCATTTGAACATAGAGATGAGGTTGAAGGAAATGTATTGGAATCACAACATGGAGGAAATATTATGCCTAAAGATTTGCTTGATTTACTTAAAGATGGGGACCAACCACTCTATGATGGATGGACAAAGTATTTAAAATTGTCTTTCTTGGTGAAATTATATCACATTAAAGTTTTGTGTCAAATTAGCAACAAAGCAATGGACATGATTCTTAAGTTGTTCCATGATTCTTTTAGACATGCAAACATCCCTTCATCTAATTATGATGCAAAGAAGCTCCTCAACAAGCTTGGCCTTCATTATACTAAAATTCATGTTTGTCCTAACGATTGTATATTATATTGGGGAGAAGATGAAGATAAAGAGGAATGCAAAACATGTAAGAGTTCAAGATGGAAGAGAAAGGGTCATGAAACTACTAGTGAACACAATTTGATAAATGAGAAGCAACATAAAAAATTGCCAACAAAGGTTTTACGGTACTTTCCGTTGATCCCACGGTTGAAAAGGATGTTTATGTCTTCAAAGACATCCAAGAGTATGGTTTGGCACGCTGAGAATAATACCAATGATGGATTGATGAGGCACCCCAAAGATTCACAAGCTTGGAAGACTTTTGATCTAAAATATCCTAATTTTGCTTCAGATCCTTGAAATGTATGATTGGCCTTAATAAGTGATGGTTTTTATCTCTTTAGATCCTTGAGCAATAGTTATAGTATTTGGCCATTGGTTCTCATTCCATACAACACTCCTCCATGGATGTATATGAAACAAACAAACTTTATTCTCTCAAGCATAATTCCTGGAAAGCGAATGCAGGTAATGACATTGATGTTTACATGCAGCCCCTTATAGTAGAGTTGAAAGAGTTGTGGGAAAAAGGTGTTGAAACATACGATGCTTCAAAGAATGAAGTGTTCATGATGCGAGCATGTCTTTTATGGACCATTAGCGACTTTCCTGGTCTTGGGATACTTTCAGGATGGAATACTTATACCGGCTTAGCTTGTCCATCTTGCAATTTTGATGCAACTTCACTTCGACTTCCATTTAGTAATAAATGGTGTTTTATGGGCCACTGACAATTTTTGTCTAGAGGGCACAAATTTCTATTGAACCGAGTCCAATTTAATGGAAACATTAAGGATAGGGATCCACCAAAACAATTATCTGGCTTAGAAATTTTGGAGCAAGTCAAGAATATTAACATCACATTTGGGAAGAAACCAAAATCATTAGATAGACGAAAGAGAAATTGTGGAAAAAGCACCACTACATATCAAATGCAACAATGGAAGAAGAAAAGCGTATTCTTTAAACTTCCATATTGGGAGTTTAATTTGTTGTGACACAACTTGGATGTGAAGCATATTGAAAAGAATGTATGTGACAATATAATTTTCACATTGGTAAATGACAAAGACAAAAGAAAAGATCATGTTGAGGCTCGAAAAGACTTCGTATAAGAGAATATTGGCCACCAAATGATGGGAAAAAGTTTCTTTTTTTTCTTTTTTGTAAGTGTACTATTTTTTTCTTTTTCGTAAATTAAATAAGCTTAACAATTGGAAATATGATTGTTATAAATAGATGATGAAAACTGGCCAACCAGTGAGCAGAGGTAATTTGTATATTCATACTCATATGAGAGTTGATGGGACATACATGAATGAAGAGGCTCAAATTGTTTGTGTAAGTGATTAATCTTTTTATGTTTGGTTCATTTTATTTTTTAAGTTATATTTATATCCTGTAACTTCAATTACACATGAGGAATATATGTTGGACAGTGACAAAAAAATATTGATGACAATTACATTAAATTTTTATATTGTAGTAAATAAAAGTTATTTATACAATTAAAGTGAAAAAATTACAATATGATTGAAAATGAGTTAGAAAATAAAAAATAATTAGATAGAATATATCGAAATATTATTCTACATGATGAAAATAAAAAATAAATAAAAATATTGAAAAGTTAACAAATGTGTGTCTTAGAAATAAAAGAGACTATTGAAAGAAATCGCACAAAGGAAATCAAATGTATAATTAAGGGTATAATCAGATGAAAAATACCTTAGAGATCTAAGAAAATTTTTCAAATATCAACATACATACCCAATGGTTGAAAAAAAAACAAAAATTATTTTAACGAAACAAAAGAGTTCTTTAAATTAAACAAAAATTAATAATAATAAGTAAAGAATTTTTTTTATATTACCTTAAATTGAGAGTATTAAACATTCTCATGTGAAAGGAAAATATATAATAAATAAAAGTAGTAAAAAATAATAAAAATATTCAAATGTGAGGCATAAAAAATTTCTAATTGACATACATCATTTTAACATAATTACATAAAGGTTATGATAAGATGAAAAATATATTGGAGATGCGAATGAGTTTCATGACAAACCAAATAATTAGAAGAAATAAAAAATAGAAAAAAAATATAAATATATATATATATATAGGATTACTTAATTAATTGTGAATATTTTAAAAATTTAAACGAGGACGGAGATATGACAGTGACAAATATTATGGCGGGGATATGTACATCCTCATACCCAATTGAAAAAGTCGGGGATTCCCCATACCCATACCCATACCCAGTCAATGCGGGGATTCCTCGTCAAAACAGGGACGGGTTCGAGCAATACCCACGGGGACAAGTTTACTTGCCATCTCTAGTACTAACATTGACTTCTCGCATTACTAAACAAGAGAAAAATTTATTATTCTTGAGAATTGTATGAGTTGTTGCACTATCAATAAAACACATATCCTCATCATTGGTATTAGTTCCAACATTCATTCTTCATACAAACATAAATATCAATATGAAAAAGTCTTTTTTTTCTTAACACTCTCATCACCAATGAGGTGATCAATGCTTCCATTTGGTTTAGCAAAAAAAAAACAATATCAAGATGAGTAGCATCCATATGACCATAATTAGAATCATCATTTTCATAAGATGTTGGCCATAATTAGAATAATTAGAATCATCATCTTCATAAGCAAAGTGTGTTTTTATGTTCTTCTTATTATTTTTAAGATGTTTTGATGTACGACAAGTCCAACTCAAATAGCCTTTACCACCATAATGACAACTTATATTCTCATCTTTACCCATGTTAGAAAAAGAGTTTTAGGCCTAACTCAACCCCATAAAATCGGCTTGTAAGGTGAGGTTTGCACACTACTTATATACTATAAAATTGCCTTATCTCTAGTCGATGTGGGACTTCCAACACACACTCCTCACGCTGAGGTATATACATCTTGTGCGTATGAGACTTCCAACACCCCCCCCTCATGTCGCCCCTCATGCCGAAGTATATACATCTCATGCGTAGGACTAGAAATTAATGGGTGGTCCATTAGCGGCTTGATAGCGGGTGGAACATAATATCCAAGAAATCTCGCTAGGATAGGTTTTTTTAAACAATGACTCTGATACAATGTTAAGAAATGGACTTTAAGCTTAATTCAACACAAAAAAATGGCTTGTAAGGTGAGGTTTGCACCACATTTTTCTTCTCTCTTTTTCACATTATTGTTCCATTTTTGGTGATAAAATATGTCTTTAAAATATTCTTTATAACCATGTCCATAATCATTATCACGACCATGAAAATATAAATCAAATATTGTTGCATCCACTTTTGGGAATGAATATCCAATATAAGTAATTCTTCCTTGTAATATCAAGGGTCACAAATTCAAATTTTGCAACATTTGGCGTGTTTAGAACTAGCACAAAATAATAATAGTAATAGTAATAATAATAATAATAATAATAATAATAATAATCATCATCATCATCATCATCATCATCATCATCATCATCATCATCATAATCATAATAATAATAATAATACAAAGATGAAAAATGATAAAGTCAAATAATTCTTATCACATGAATAAAAATATAAGGTAAAATTGTAAATGAAGAAATGATTAGAAGGAGCCTGGATTGAGACACGTAGAGCGTTTAGTCGGTTGAAGCATCATGCTGATAACATGCTATGAAATAAAGCTAATAATAAAAGAAAGAAGAGAAGGAAGAATAGAGAATGAGAGAATGGGAAACAACTTTTCTATGTGTCTTATTACTGATAGAAAAGGAAGAGTCTTATTTATAGATAAAACATGTAACCCATAAAGGATACAAATAAAATAATTAATATAAATATTTACATAAAGAGTAGTGAATTATATGAGTATCAATCACATCAATCATATGAGTAACTATATCAAATTAATGGACGATCATTAATTCATAACAATGTGATGTATTTAATTTACATTATAGTTATCCAATTTCGAAAATTGGGATACAATCTAGATGTATGGTTGGATTGTCACTTAAATAAAATGTAGCACACCATTTGTCACTTAAATAGAAAATAGTCCCATTCTATTACTTTATTAAAGAAAATTTTTACATATTTTATCCGAGTTTCTTAATAGGTAATTATAAAGAAGAAAAAATAAAAATAAATATTAAAATTGGTTTAATAAACTAAAATTAACTTATGTATAAATTAATTTATATAAATTATCTTATATAATATATCAAAATTATATTTGCAAGTGTTAGCTAAAAGATAATATTAGGATTGAAAAAGTGGGAACGAAATTGAATGGAAAGCAAATGATGATATTCACATTTACGTAGGACTAATCAATTATATTAGTTTAAAATTTTAAAGTAAAGAGACCAAGAAATAAAGCAAAAAAAGTCTTCAAAATGAACAAAAGCTAAATTTAGGAGAGAATATATTTGACAAAATTGGGAATAGCCAAATAACAAGAAACAAGAAACAAGGCTAAGAAACAAGTCAAGCACTAAAAATAAGAAACATTTAAAGAAGACACTAGAATGAATTATAAAAAACAAAAAACAACTAAGTTCAAATGAATGATTCTTGTCTCCACAAAATCGAGAGCTAATGGTGCACTAGATCACTCATTTTTCTCAAAGCCGAGACATACATATGTTGTTTTTGCAAGATATGAAACATGAAAACTCAAAGCAAAGAAAACAACACAAAATCAAGAAGTAGTAGTGGTCATAATGCACATATTTGATCACTTTTTCTCTTTTTTATCAACTCTTATATTTTTCTTTTTACTCTTTGTGAAACTTTTTCTCAACTGTTTTCAACACCAAAATTATGACCACTACTCCACCATATTCAACATATTTTCTTACTTGAACAGGAAGAAAACAAGAAGCAACTCAAAAGTAAAGAAACCTAATGGAAATGAAACTCAACAAAACATAAGAGAAACCTAACTCTAAGAATTTGCTAATGATCTTATAACAAACATGAACTAAAAGATTACAAAATAAAAGCACTCAAATGGACATATATGATTTGCATATCATCAAACAAAGATGTTTTAAAATTTAAGTATAATCAAACGGTCCAACTTAGAAGAAATGACAAATAAAGAACTAAACATGGCTCTAGATAACATGTATGGAGTTCAAAATGAAAAGGACTCAAAACAAGATGAAATGATCAAATAAAAATGAGGATTGTACATATAAGGTTTTGGACATGTACATTTTTGAAGGAAGATTGTACGAGGACACATTTATTGGCCAATGTGAATATTGTGCATTTGATGTTAAAACATATAGGTTAACGTCATCGGAGCATAAACTCAATCACACATTGTGTGCCTTAGTTTCAAAAGCAAGATATATTATATTCAAGTGCTTTCAAACATCACCATCACATTGATGGCATAAAACACCATTAGTGCTTCTATTTTCATAGTGTCATGTCATTTTCCTATAGTTTGTTTTTTGATGCATACATTCTTTGTAACCTTGGAATTAATTATTGATAAATAGAACATCATCTTTATAAAAACTAGTTTTTCATTGTCATGTCCTTTATTATTGTCACAATAACTTGGCTTATGAAAAAGTTTGTATTCGAGTAATGCTTCATCATTCTATAGTATTCATTATCATAATAAAGCATGCAACAACCTACACAATAGTCAATCCTCTTTGCCTCTAACCTCAAATTTTATACTAACACACACAATAGTCAATCCTCTTTGCCTCTAACCTCAAATTTTATACTAACATTTTCGCTTCATAATAACTTTTAGGCAAACTTGTTTATGTGGATGTAATGTGCAAAAATATTTTTGAAATAAACTCTAAGCATTGGTCAAGGATATTCCAATTGGACTTGCAAGCTAACATCCTAACACATATTAGTAATTTGGAGTGGAATGCCCCTTAATGCAATGGTGTATATTTATCAAGAAAAAGAGTTTGTTCATTTGGAGGCTCTTCCATGTTATTTGAATTTGGTGGCTCAAATGACTTTGTTACTTAAGAGCATCATACACCATGTCTTGAATAAAAAAAAAAAATTAGTCATGCTAAATGTCCCTTCCCTAAACCAAGGTAATCGCTTTGTGGCATTTCCTCACTATGCTTAGTTCAAATCCAATAATTAGGCTTAAAACCACATTTGTATATATGAACCTTCACAATTATATCCTCCAAAATCCTTGTCCAACCACACTTAGTATAAGGACATTGAATACCCTTATCATTGTGATAATAGTCTTACTACAAAGCTTTCTTTATAAATTCTTCAACTCCCATTATATTTTTTTTTTCAAAGCACCTCTTCCTTTGTAACACCTATCATACCTACATTAATGATTTGAAAGAAATTGATCCATGTTTTGTATAATAAATATGATGAGAAATAAAAGATTTGCAATGTCAAACTTGAAAAATCAAACACACTAAATTTTTCTAAAATTTTTAATATAGAATACAACCTAAGTCGATTCTTAAATAACACATTAACTATTTTCAAATTTTAGTATTGGTAAAGTACAATTTAAATTAGGGATTTAAGATCGAAAAACATCATACAAAAATGGAAAAAAACAAATAAAAAAGAAAAAAAATAAAATTAAGAAAGAAAAAATAAGTCAATTCACAAATTCAAATAACCAATAATTAATTGATTAATTGATTAAATCCATGTTTGAACAATTAATTGACTAAATTAACAAATTAAATTGATTATACGAATTAAATAAAAGAATCATGCAATCCATTTTGCTTTTAATTATCAAATCAAAATTTGAGTGGTTCCTAATTTAATTTCTAAAATTAGAAATGTAACTTGGAATCACAAGGAGCAAAGTCGAAATTAGAGAAGAACAAACTCGAAGTGGTGAATGATCAATGAAAAACTCAATACAATTTGTTTAATCTTGATTCCATAAATTAATCGTAAATATTTAGTTTTCCATTGATGACCAAAAGAAAAAGCAACCAAAGAAAAATAGGAAAAGTCATGAATGAATAAAGACTGAAAAAAGAGAAAAAAAATGGAGACAACTCATAAAACTCTTAAATTAACAAATGATTAATGTCTCCTAATTTAAAATATATTTAGCCCTTATTTTGACTCTAGAAATTGAAGCAAATAAGGGCCTAATATATGGACTCTAATAAGGTCCATAAGTTCAATAACAAAAAGTTTAAATCAAAGAAAAAAGTAATTTGCATATGTTCCTTTACAAGATTTTATCAAATCTACCCCAACTTTGAAATATTGTAAAAGATAAGAAAAAAGTAATTTGCATATGTTTCTTTACAAGATTTTATCAAATCTACCTCAACTTTTAAATATTGTAAAAGATAATAGATGAGTCCAAATCCCACAAATCATATCTTAATTTTAAATCTCTAAAAATGTATAATCTAATGAACTTGAAATCAACTAAAAATAATAATATAAGTACAAAAGGCAATGACCAAAACATTGAAAAAAGGTAAAATAAACTAAAAATACAAAATTAAAGTAACCTAATTTTTTTTAGTGAAAATCACGTACAAATTGAAAATAGAACACTTTAAAAGTATAATTTTATATGTTCTTATCCCATATAATAGTTTCACATCAATTTAGAAATTGATACTTCAGACGATTTAAATATTTTTTACTCCTTCCACTCTCTAAGATTTAAATATTCTTTACTCCTTCCACCCTCCCTCTAAGACGTCTTTTAAAGACAAAACCGTGATAGAACTAATGTTACAAATCAGATCATATTTCAAATATATGATTATCGATAATAATTCTATCAACGAACTTGAAATCGAAACAATACGATGAAGAAAGGTAGACGTTCTTAAGTTTGAGTGAACCTGTATTGGATCCCTGATGAATATTGTATGTTTCTCTAAACAGCTTCTAGCATATTGAACGTTCTTGAGATTCTCAACAACACTTGTGTTGCCTTTACTGACTTGAATCACTTCATACTTTTCAAACCAGCTAGCTCTTTCCAAACAAATTGAGAAACATCAACATCCACTTCTTTCACTTAAGATTTCAGAACAACACCTTCAAATGTTAAATTGGTGTACAATATCTTCATTAAATCTGGATAAGCATTACCATTCACATAAAGGAAGGTTTAAGAGGCGTTGATGTTGCAACAACTTTCTTAACCCTGTGAATCTCTCTTCTTTCAACCAACAGAGCTTGAGAACTTTAGAAATATTTACCTGTGTCCTACTTATTTTCTGAAGAAACACAATCATCCCTTCTTAATGACAAGTAAATAAAGTTTCAAGATGATCAGTTCTAGATAAGGAAAGGAAGCAGAAGATGTTAACATCGAAGGTTCACCGTGGTGCAAACTATAAAATTAAAAATGATTTTGAATAATGACGAATTATTTGTTATCCTTATATTAACAAGAAAAACTTTTGATTAAATTTTTTGTATAATATTTTGAAAAATTTGTTTGCTTGTATATAAATAGTTATGAGTATTTAATAATGGATACGTAAATACATAATTAAAACATTCATACTTAACCATATCAAATAAAAAAAATTATATATTTGTATATTAAATATTAAATACTCATAAATAACTTGTACAAAAATAAATAAGTATTTCAATAATTAATTTAAAAAAATTCAAATAGCACGGAAATGCATTTTCCATATCCCGTTAAAGTATTAGGGATAAAATTCATTTTATCTAGTTATTTCTGTTCTGAAGCTTAGCACTAAATTAAATGAAATTTCAAAACATTGATGCACTAAACATATTAAAATTGTACCTATTTTAAGTTCAAGATAGGTAGATGATCCAAATAAAATGCATGATCACTCTTTTAATTAAATTTATATTACTGAGTAGAAAAATTATCCGTTTGGATACACACATAAAAAACACTTATGGATGAAGAAATTAAGAAAAAAATATTATCTAAAAATTATAACTTATCTGAAGATCATTTGTAAATTTTTTTTACATTAACTCAACACTTATAATTTACACGGTAAGGTCAAGCACATTTTATTCAATCAACAACATATAACTGACCAGCATCTAAGCTACTCAAACACTCAACAAGATAATCCTAATCCAAGCCATTAAAAAAAATCCCAAATTAAAAACCCTAATTTCAAAAAAAAAAAAAAAAAAAAAGACTTCGAACCTTGAACTGTTTCTGCTCTTCCCTCTCCAACATGGATTTCAAGGTGTGGCACCCCGAGAAGATGATGCATATGGTTAAGGGAAGGAGTAGCAACAGCAGAAGCAGCGACAACAGCGCGTGACGAAGGAGCAGCGAAACGAGCGGCGTGGACGGTTAGTTGTGGAAGTAGTTGTCTCCATTGAGATGAAGCGAAGCGAAGAAGGGTTGAGGAAGGAAGAAAAGAGAATTGTGATAGTGATGAAAAAAAAAAAGCAAAGGGAATGAATGAATGAATAAGGAGAGAAAGGTGGGTTCCAATGGAATCGATGCTTGCACAATTTTTTATTTTTTATTTTTGGTTAAAGTAGTTTCGGAGAATCCGTTTGGTGGAGAGTTAAATAATTGGTGAATTATGCAATTTAATATGTACTTAAAGTTTTAAATACGCAGTTTTTTTTTTTGAAGTCTGGGCCAGAAGTGTTGAAGGCCCAAACGAAGCCTAGAAAAGACGAAGTCCGAGGTGAAGTTGAGGTTGTTGCTATGGCTTCCTCGTTGTCGTTTTGGGAATACACGGTGATCTTCTTTCTGCGCCCCCTTTTCGCCATACTCTTCGTTCTCTTCTTAATATCTTCTGGTAACTCTTTCATTCCCTTGATTTCTCTCTTCATCGCGTTGATTTTTTGAGTTGAAAAGGGAACACGTGTGTGTGGTGGTGTAGGTTGGTTTGTGGCGTGGAAACTAGTGCTGGTTCACGTTCCTTTGGTGCAAGAGGTTTTCGGCCTCAAAAAGAAACCTGTCCGAGTGAAGCCCCCAATTGGTCGCTTCTCCAAAATTTACAGCACACTTCATGCCCAAAACTCACCTTCCACATGGTAATTTCTCAAAAAAAGAAACCTTTTTTGTTTTTCTTAAAGATTTTTTATTTTTTTTTATAATCTCATCCCCTTTGGCAATTATATGTAACGGGATGCTTTTTCTTGTGTTGTGAAAAGGAATCTACAACAAGATTTTGTTTGGTAAATTTAGAAAATTTGTTGAGTGCTTCCTCGTGCTTAGTTGTGATAACAATACTGCATATAGACTTGTATTTTTGAGGACGGAGCAAGTGTGAGAGTGATGGGCAAAGGAAGTTTGTAATTGTGAAGAATTGTCTATTTATCTGTTCATTAGAAAGAATCAGAAAAGGGTGGAATTGAGTGGATAATAGATTGTAGATTACAATGTTTGAAATAGAATGGAATTGATGCAATTAAGTCCAATTCAATCCTTCTCATTCTGTTCTATTCAAATTGTCATTGTATATCCAAATTTAGCTCATGTATTCACTTAATTCTTTATTCATTGGTATCATTTTGTTTCCTCCGTGGGGAAAGGAGGAGAATTTTACTCAGACTCACCTTGCTTCCTATTAAATTCAAATGGCTGTTCAGGTTTTAGGTATGATATGAGTTATTTTTCTTGCGATCTTATTTTCTAAAAAGGCTGGTTTGTCTTCCATAGCATAGAAGACAAGGAAAATTGAGGGTTATTGTGGATGCATTGAAATAGAAAGGAGGAAAAGGTATCCTAATACATGTTGAGTTGCCTGGGTTCCAAGTATTTTGACCTGATAATGTCTAGTATCTTCTGTTCAGTGGGTTTGGTCCTGTTTTTATTTATGTTTCATTCAGTAAAAAATTTGGAACACAACGAGTTGACAATATGTCACTGTTAATTTGAGATATAGAAATGATCATGAATTCTCATGGTTTCTTTCTTGCCATTGCAGATAAAATCATCAAATTGTCAAGAGGATGGCAAATATGGGGTCTTGGACCGTAGAACAGGCTGTAAATTATTGATTGGAATGAATGAATATTTTCCTAGCAGGTAACGCGTTTCAGAAACGGTAGATTGTGATTATTAAAACCTTGTATATAACATGACAAAACAAAAGCCATGAATGGTCTTGCTGTTGACTAGATGATCAATTTCGAGTGATGATGAATTATGATTTTTTTATGGTAGCTTTTGGCCTTGTATTGTATACAGAATGTTAAAGCACCAATATTATTATAACATGGCTTGGTTGTGTTTGTGTACAAATACTTGGTTAATGCAGATAATTATGAATGCAAGGGTGTTTGACTATTAACCCCATTGAAGCAAATGAATTTCTGAAGTATAAAAGTCTACCATCAAATTTGTAGATTCATTTGAGTAAGGAGAATCCTTTATTTCTAGAAAATGCGCTATGTTTCCATTGTTGGCAATAATGAATAATAGTGTTTTTCAACTTCTTGAATGGTGAAGAGAGAAATGTATATAAATACATGCAAAATGATGTTTGATTTATTCAAAAGAGAATGCGCCTAAAAATAACCAACAAATGGTATCCAAATATGATTTCCTTTTAATATTGTTGGAATTAGTATTAGATGCCTGATAAGAAGTAGTGTGTTGGGAACCATTTTCTGTGGTACTTATTTGTGTCTAATTTGTACCTAGGAGTTTAGGGCACTCTATGAGTTGTACCTAGTTTTGTATCTAGAAGTATAATGCAATCTATTAGTTGTACCTAGTTTTTTACCTAGAAGTCTAATGCAATCTATTAGTTGTACCTAGTTTTGTACCTTGGTGTTTAGGTGGTCTTTCGATCTTTCATATTCTCGTTGTATTAGATTTTTATCATTATAAATAGAAGATCATAAGAGTGGTCTTTCAAGTCTTCCAAAAATATATTTTTCTTTTTAATCTTAAGTTGGTATCAAAGCAAGTTGATCCCGCTCTGTTGGTCTTAGTTATCTCCAACACAACTTTTGTGGTTATCTGTTGCCCGTCAGCCGCTGTCGGTCGTCATCTCAGTTTTTGTCGATGACCACCCGATATGAAGTGTCTTTCAGAGTGACGACCAACCCTGACGATACCAGAAGTTGGTTGTCCTTCTTGCGACCAACCTATAAAGAATTGAAAAAGTTCGTGGAGGTTGAATCTTTGGATGAGATTAAGAAAAAAATTGACAAATATTACATGATAATGATTCTTAGCACTGTACATCCTGACTTTGATCATATTAGAGATCAAATTTCAATAGGTCATGAAGTTCGTTCCATGGAAAGCTTGGCCACATGACTTCTTAGAGTTCCAACACTTTAAAGTAGGAAACTCATGAACCAGTGGAACCTTTTACCATGGTTTCTACATGCGAAGAGGAAGATGCAATAGCAAAGAAGGATGTGGAGGTTGAGGATGTCCTCAATACACATTGTATGTAAGAGGATGAGTCACACTCAAGAAAATTGTTTTTCTTACATGACTTTCCTAACAAGAACACAAATGTCTCCAAAGTTGAAATTGTCGACTCCAAATTCACTAATGAAGAATATAAAGAGTCTTTGAGGTTGAAGTTTTATAGCTTGGCACAAACATCTACAAATTCGAGTTCATCAATTGCATTTCACAATACCTGGAGGGTCAAAATCTATAGATAATTGACTCAGGTACTTTTGATCACATATCTATTAATACCGTTTTGTACTCATACCTTTCTTTTCCAAAAAAACCCTCATTTCATAACCTTGGCAAATGGCTAAAGTTTCCTCCAAGGGTGTGGGTCAAGTTTTCCTTTCTTCTTCTTTAAATCTTAAATCTGTCATTTATGTTCCTAATTGTCCTTTCAATCCAATTTCATGAAGCCAATTATTCAAATTAAATTGTTTAATAACCTTTAACAACTAGTCCTTTGTTCTAGGAGTGTGGTTCGAAGAGATGAATTGGAGAAAGATATTAATTTGGGGGTTTATACTATTTTAGATCTAGTTCACATGTGTCGTATTTTGTACCTCCATGTCCTAAACTTTTATGTGATCGGTTAATAGGCTATTCCCACTTGCCAAAATTGGGGGAAAAAATTGTCCATGAGCTCAGTAGTCTACAGACTTTAAAATGTGAGTATTATCAACTAGAAAAATATTTTAATCTACTTTTCCTAAAAGGTCTAAATCGAGATGTAATCCTAGTTTTGCTATTGTCCATTATGAAATCTACGACTAAGTTTGTTGATGAATATTTTAGATATACTTGACTTTATCTCATAAAAAATCGTTCTAAACTATTATCCATCTTTACCACCTTTTTAAATGAAATTAAAGATCAATTCGGTTAGATCTTTAAAATTTTTAAACAGTGACAAAGTCGAAAAGTACTTCTCTAAATTTTTTGCACTTGTCTTCACATATCACAACAAAATGATATTGCAAGAGAAAAAATAGATAATTCCGTGCTAATATTAAGGTTCATGATTGGAAGATGTTATTCTAACAGCATGTTTTCTTATTAATAGGATGTCATACTGTTCTCTCGGTAGTAAGATTATCTTTCCATTATTTTTTTCAAATGATTTTTTCTTTAATGTTTCTCTTTGTGTGATCGATTATGTGTGTTTCCTTCATGATTTTCTAATCATGTTATCAAATGTGTTTTTTAGTAGGCATAATTAATCTAAAATGAGCTATTTTTAAACAATTATTGCACATTATATAATTTTCATTTATTTTATTTTAGTTTAATTATCTGAAAAAATGAAGAAAATATAAATAAGTTGTTCATGTAAAAATAGAATGACAATTTATGATTACTAAAAAAGCTAGAACAAGAAACTGACAAATTCTATTATGATTATTGCAATTTTTATCAAACTGCTTTCATAGATTTTTTTTATTGATTTTTATTTTATTCTTGATAATTTATTTTCCTTCAAATTTACACTTTTGTATTTTACATGACTTGTATATTAAGCAATTTACACTTTACATTTCTAGATCTAGATCGTGCACTTTAACAGATTTTTTTATCGATTTTTATTTTATTTTTGACCATTTATTTTCCTACAAATTTACACTTTTTGCATTTTATATTTCTTGTATATTAAGCAATTTACACTTACACTTTACATTTCTAGATTGTACAGTAATTCCACTGTAATTCATCTTCAGGCTTCATTACCATTAAATTTTCATACACCATTCAATTTTTTTATAAAAACTCAAATAATCATTAAAAAAATACATACATAAATTTATTAAAATTCACACTAAAAGACAATTTAATGAACTTATTTTGATTAGTGACAATGATTAATCCTACCAATAATATTATTTTTACTAGTAAACTTAAAATTGGAACAAAATACAAATTACAATTTTTCTAGAATATAATTATAATGCAATCTATGAACTCATGTTTTAAAATTAGTAATAAAATCAACAAAGACTTTTAATGTTATCCTGTTTCCAGTATTAAAAAAATCATATGAAAAATAGAAGAAATAAAGTACAATAGGACTAATAATTCACTCATCGATTTAATTTAAATCATTCATTACCAATATACATACACAGTACATAACGAATCCCACAAAACTCGGAATACTCTTTAATTAAGTTAATTAAATATATGCAAATGTTTTACAATTCGAGATTTCATTATCTTTAAATATCGCACTTTGAACAATATTTATTTTATAAGGGTGTTCAAATTTACTAATTTATTAAACAATCATGAGACCATATTCATAACGGTGATGTATCAGCGCTGCAATATCATCACGCACATTTAGAAACTACAAATAAAAAAACCATTGTAATACTAAAATTGGTGAAATGAATTTTTAACTGTAGCCATATTAAATTTTTTTAATTTGAAAAATGAGTCGTCTCTATTGGTTCAGACCACTTGAGCTGTGTTATTTAAATAACTCCTGCAATGTACGGTCACTTGAAGCCTATTATGCCATTATCGGAGAAAGAGGATTTACACACGCTATGTCCGATATTAATATCATACAATTGATCGAATATATGAATTTAGTTTCATCATTCATGTTGCAGCAATACCAAACATAAAGATAGCTCCGAAACATTAGTTTTACCACCACAAACAAGGCCAAAAGAGTGGACAGCTTCCTCTTTACCAGCCTGCCTTGATTGCCTGCATTAGAGGCCATCAAATACGAGCACAAATTAATTTATACATGAATTTTGGTAGCATAACCACAGAGTATCAATGAATCAAACAACGTATCAAGCTAGCCAGGATAAGCTATTCAGTAGTATACACAGCTATCACTTTGGTAACAGATAAATTCTCATTTTGCCTATTGAAGTCAATGCAACTACAAGCTACACACACAATGAGCCAACAGTAATTCCAGAAATACGATGCATTACACCAAAAAAATATTTACAAAGGAATATATTGTTATAAACGGATCTAAGACCATACTTTCAACTCAGACATTCAAAATGAACCAATTCACAATAATAATAAGTTAGTATTGTGCATAATGAAGCAACGACTATCGTTACCTAAACAAGATGAAATCCGATAATGCTTTCCAATCAAATAATATTTGCAAGTATAGGATGATTTATGACCAAGGTTTGATACATTTGATCAAAAGGTTAAGATCCCATATTTTAATATCGAGAATTGTAAAGGATGGTCCAGTTAAAGGAAACATAAGAAATATTAATTGAAGTAAATATATAACACAATTTGAGGAATCCTATTACCTAGAACTTGGTGAGAAATTAGAACTACCCCTCCATCATACAATGAGGCATACCTCAACCAGGATTTGAGACAGTTCAACAAAAGGCATATATAGAGAGACAAATAATATTTCTTCAATACAAACTTTGTTAATAAAAGCAACAAAAGCTTCATTATATCATTGAATTAAATTCAATCAGATAATAATAGCATACCTGTACATGTATTTATCTGTTGCATAACTATTTTCACAAATAGCATGCCTCAACTGTCTTCAGTTTCTTTGCTGCCCCCGCTGCCATCACGCTCTATGTAATCAGCAGCATCATGCAAATGACTTTCAGCAGGCTGTATGATCTTACCAAATAGCAGGATTGAACCAGAACCAACTTTGGTGTTGCAGTGCCTGGTCCCAGTAAACTCTGTGTCAAAGGAATGTAAACTACTCTGGCTATGTGGTGACAGGTCATCTGATTGAGAACTGCTAATGTTTAGCTCTGTAGAAACAATTCCCAAACTTTGTACTGTATTGTTCCCAAAGGAACTACTACCCATGTACAGATAAGAGTTATCGTTTAAAAAGTTGGAAAAACTTGATGCAGAAAATAGATCATGCCTGGCTCCCTGCATGCCAGCAGGAAAAGTATCATAACTCAACAATTTTTTATCCATGTTTCCCATAGAGTTAGGGAAACCTGTCACAGGAAAGAAGGGGTCTCCCTCCCTATCACTTAACAGTCCAGATCCCTGGTCAGCTCTAAACCTTTTTGAAGGGGAAAACGCTGTATGAAGGGCAAGTGAGGGGGAAACAAGTTCAACCTGCCAAGGACTGACTCGCTTTGCATTTTGCAAGACTTCAGGTTCATCCCAGTTAACCTATGATGTTGAGATCATAAAAATTGGTAAGAAGGCAATACCAGCCATTTGAGATAGATAAATCATAAAACTAAATTTTCTAAGACAAATGTTTCTTATCAATTAAAGGAGTATGCCATCACAAATGACATGATGGTAGGATCCGTTGATAAAATATTACAGGAGAGAAAGAACTCTAAAGATAAATGGAGATAATTGCTATCTGTAGTTTAAAAAGAAAAGAAACTACCAGTTAAACAAAACAATACCACCCCTCAGAGGCAGAGCTTAAGTATAGCTCAATTATTTTGAGGACTAAACCCCAGAGGAGAATATTTGGATACACAAAAAAAAAAAACAGCAATACACTAATAGATTCAAATGTGAAAATGTCACATCTTACCCTAAGTCGTAGTAAAAACACAGATATAATATATCTTAATAAACTTGAAGTACAGCAGGTTTTCCATTTTCTCAGCTCAACCTATTTATGAATAAGGTAAATATAAACTGTCCAAACATTAGGTTATATCACGCTTCCATTCTATCTTTTCATTAATACTGAAGGGCGAATATTTTCTGCATTACCCTTATTCTAAAACTGTCCTCCAGTAGCCACGAAGAGCTATTATTCAGAATCGATAATAAGATGTAATTTCCTTACCCTCTAGGATAGAATCATCCCCATGTGCATTGAGACTAATCCCATTGGGTATAAAGCAAAACAATTAACCCTCTCCATTTTTTTTTAAAATAAAACTCGTAAGTTCATTTCAAACAATAAGTTATCAAGATCCCAAGATTTCATTGTACTTTTATGCTTCATAAACCATATATACTTTGAGAGCACATTAAAATATACCACTTTAAATACTATTAAGGCTAAAAAGAGTAACTATTAAATTTTTTTATGTTTCTTGCATAATAAACGCATGTTTTTCTAACATAAACTTTCCATTTTTTTATTTTCCAAATAAAGACCAGTTGCTAGTATTAGGCAAAACTTCGAGAGCACATTGCATAATCCCATCCTTTCTTTCAGCACAAGAAAGACCCTGTCCGGATCAACTTCTAACTTAAGGAAACCTTTCAATTGAGATAAGTATTTGATTACTAACTTAAGAAGTTTATAGGTGTATATTGATAAGTTAGTTCACATGAATGAGCTTCCAAAAATGGTCGAGTGCCTAAGTTGAACTTAACTCGCAAAAACATTTAACCCATCCTGTTTCCTTAATTATTTTATTTTCTTCTCCAACAAATTTATCGAAATTTGCTCAGTCACACATTGAATTCATGCAATTCCTCAATCACACAGCACAATGCAAACAAACCATACCTGAAGCATGCGCCAAGGTCCATTATCAGAGGCATAGGCAGAAGTCACCGTCCCTTGAAACCACGTCATCCTAGAAGAATCCTCAGTCTCCATTCCTATCTTCACTCTCATTCCACCAGCCCACGCGCACCTCATCGCGTCCTCCACAACCTCAGCACTCACCACAAAATCCGCAAAACCCGCTCTCGGATAATACACCACCTCAAATGGCGCGTTCCGCGCAACGCACTCCACTGCGGCCACCACAGCCTTCGGCGATAATCTCCCGGTAGCGCTTCGCGAAAACCCCTCCCCCTGCGTCGGCGGCTGATCCTCCTCCACGGGAGAGGAAGAGGTGACGAACCGCGTCGCACGGCGGATCCCGACTGAGACGTTCCCGTCGGAGTCCTTGACGAAGACAACGGAATCGCCAGCGATGAGCTTCTTGTGGTTGACGAACTTGCTCCAGCCAGTGGTGAAGAGGTGCCGACGTGGAGTACCGCGGTAGATGTGCCGAAACCGCCACGCGACGCCGTGGACGTCAGTGACGGAGAGGAGCTGGACCGGAGGATCGGCGCGGAAATCGAGCGGAGGGAAGACAGAGTCGGCACAGAAGCGCGGCACAGAGAAGCCACCGCCGTTGTTGGCGTCGGAGGGCGTGAGGATTTTGGAGAACGAAACGACGCCGTTTTGGCACTCGCGCTCCTCGTCGTCGGTTTGGCTGTTGCTGTCGTCGTTCTGGTTGTTGTGGTGGAACGGGTGAGGGAGTGGAGTGAGGAGGAGCCTGGCGAAGACCTCGTCGGAGAACGGATCAGCGAGCAAATCACGGGAGGACACAAGGCAGGGAACGAAGGGGAGGGAACGGAAGGGAGGGGAGAGCGAATGTGACGGAGAAGCATGCTCCATGTGGCCCTGCGGGAAGTAGTAAACCCTAGAATGCAGCTTCGGGATATGCACAGCGGCGCCGGCGCAAGCTCGCCAGATTTTGGGATCGACGCGGCGAGGCTTCGGCGGAGACTGCGGCAGAGGCATGGTGAATTGAACTAGAGAGAAAGTGAGGTCGGAGTAGGGTTTAACTTTTGAGACATGAGAAGGGAAATAAGAAAGTGAGGGAGTGTGCCACTGCCAGTGCCAATATTGCAACTGTCCGCGCTTTTCTCTCTCCAGCAGCAGTTGTTGTCTATCGAATTCGGAACGAACGATCCTCGGTAGTCGGTTATGTTTTCATTTATTAGAGAAAAAGTTAAAGTGCCAAATACTGCATTTTATTACCTTCTAATTTATTTCTTTTTAGTTTCTTATATAGTATATAAATTAATTTATTAGCAAACTTAATATATTTTAAAAATTATAAAACATATTTGAAATCAGTTAATCTCTCTCCCACAAAACTAGCACAGTTAAAAGCAATTAACATATAATTGCTAAAATTATATTGGATTTGAAATAATTATAGTTACTTTAATAATATAAAAATAATAAAGCTTATAACATTACATTTAATTGCACATTTTCTGCTCTAAGTAGATCCTCCATGAATAATTTAATTTCTTTTCTCAATTTCGTGAAGTGTTTTATTAAAACCAATTTGTTTAGTTATGTGACTCTCGTTATATAGAGAAGGAAAAATATGAAAGATTTACATTTTTATCTTGTTGAATATTACTCAAATTTCGCGATCTCAACAAGTGTTCAGTTTTAAACTGTCTAATAAATGCAAATAATAAAAGGTATCATTTACCTTACTTACCTTTTTTATTTATAGGTTCTTGATGAGCATTTACTTTTTTGGAACTTAATTATGACTTAATGATGTCATAACATTGCTTATGAGGGTAACGCATGGATTTCATGTCGTTTTACTAACTTCTCGGTTATTATGCTTGGTGATCGAGGTTATACCCGACCAAATGTAATAGTTAAAATGTAATACTCAATAGTTAATCCAAAGTCATTTCCTAGTGACCAAACTTTTCTAGATGCAATTCAACACAAAAAAAAAGTGTGTGTGTAGGGGGATGTTTGGCAGATTCAAATGCTAACAACAGATTAAATGAAATGCAACAATGATTAAAAGCATTATAACTTCCTTGATTCAAATACAATTCCACTTATCATAGACTTCTAAATTAACACATCTGCCTACTCTCAATCTACTAGACCAATACCTACTAAACGAAAGTTACAATCCAATTTCATTATGCAATTAAGCAATGCATATATCCATGAATTTGTGCCATCCAAGCTACATACATTAAGCATGAACATAACCCAACCTAAACATATGCACTTAATCTGTAAAATAAGCATAAACAGATAAACCAACACACACTCCACGAATTCAAGACAAAGAGATGGCAGAATTAACGAAACCAACACAATCTCAAAGCTTCATTGCATTTTTTATCAAGGTGTCAATACACGAATTTAGCAAGCCATGAGTTGGGTCTTATTGAAACACTTCAAATTAGAAATGACCAAAGCAGAACATCAAACCCTAAGTTGGGTCTTATTGAAATGCAAATTCAACAACAAATAAAAACTCTAAAGCATTAAAGGAACAAAATGGTTGCTGCGATATAAAAACCGAAAACCCCATATACATGGGTGTTGTTCCAAGTCAATACAATGCACAAAACGAAATGCTCAAGCTAGCAAATGAGTTGAAAACATAAAACTCACATTGGGTGCTGTCTATGGTGCATAAAAACGCTAAAAACGAGTGCTAAAACGTAAAAAATGACAAAAATGCTATTATGGGCTGAAAAAGGTGACCTAGTGACGTGGACAAACTAAATGACATGGAGCAGACGTGGCAATGATGTGGAAACTCTCTCTTCATCTTAATATTAGTGTCTAAGCTCCAAAATTTGCTCCACCAAATACTTAAAAATAATTAGAAACAAAGATTAGACCAATTAATGCCAAATTACTTAAAATTCAGAAAAATGGCCTAATGAAGCCCAATTGAGGAAAATGCACTAACAGAAGACAATTAAGCACTAAACAAGCATCAAGATGAGCACAAAAGGGCAATGGAATAAGAAAAAATAATGGCTCATCACTCAGTGTCGATAATGTTTTCACTCGGGTGAGCATGTGTAAAGTATTATGTCCATTTGGTTGGGAAAAGTTCCAAAAAAGGTATGAATAATAATATAGTGGATTTTTTTGTTTTGAAATTTTTTGATATCAAACTAGATTGGGGAAGCATATTTTTTATAAGTGTTCTTGTGTTTTCCGATTGTTGGGCGAGTTAAGGTGAACACAAATGAGACAACTAGTGGGTGCCTAAAGAATGTTGCATGTGAAGGGTTGTTTAGAGGTAGTATGGAAGAATTCGTTGATGGATTTTCTTCTTTTCATGAAGTGCAAAAATCTTTTTATGCTAACCTCATGTGTGCTTTTTTGTCGTTTAAACACTATAAATTGGTTAGTTATTACCATGTTTAGTTGGAAAATGATTCAATATTAGTTTGGAAAGCTCTTTCCTCTAATTAAGGTGTCTTATGGTCTCTTAAAGGATGCTGGTGGAATTATTTGGAAATATATAAAAAATATGGAGTTTAAATGTTTTGGGAGGGTAATCATTATTTAGACAAATTGGTTACCTAGAAAATCAAATTTTGTATAAATGATATAACCAAATGTCATCTAGGTTACAACTTGATTTTTTTTATAATAGACTTATTAGATGAGTTTGTTTGTTTGCCATGATTTTGTATTTTTTTTTTCATTATTAATAAATTTTTGAATGTAAAGGCAAATGATTGTTGTGTTTTGACATTTTTCTCTTGTTGACATTTTTGTTTTTATGCTTAGTCATTCTTCCTCTTTATTTTTTTAATCATTATAAGATTATTACAACAAGACAATTATAAGATTTTTTCTATTTATTATTACAAGAAATCACAAGATTACTATTGTTAAAATGTCATTGGAAGATCATCCTGATCTCACCATTACAATTCTAATAATCACTAGTGGAACAGGCTTGATTTTTGAACTATGTAAGAAGGAAAATGAATAAAGAAAAAAAATTAAAATAATCTTCTTAAGTCTATTATTTTGATAACCAACGTACAAAATATATGCTTACAATGCTTATTATCTAATTTATATGTCATTTATATCTATGTCAATTCTTTAAGCAATATAAAAATTATTGATTGTGGTAGTTCCCATAGGAAACATTGTTGTTCTACTTCATAAAGTTATATTCTAAGATAGAAAATTATGTTGATTTCATCTTCTTAAGGTTGATTTGACAAATTTAATTAGTTATGTTTATAATTAAAAGGCTTAATCGTCATAGGAGAAGATAAAAAATCACAAGAGAAAGTGAACCTTATATATTCTCATGGTGAAAAATATTTGTGTATACAGTAAAAATTAAAGGCAAGACTAGTGAGAGTTAATTGTTAGTAGACAATCAACAGGTACTACTTAGTGAGAATTAATGTGCAATTCAATGAATCTTATTATGGTTCTCTAAAGTCACAAATAATATTGTTTATAAAAGGACGTATTTATAATGCAATAAGATATATATTAATTTTAGAATAAAATAATGTTTTTTTTTTAATTTGTGAGAACTCTATGAAATTTTGAGTTATAAAACCAAAATTGTGAAGTAATCAATCTTATGATTTATCATTAATATTATCATCTTTATTAAGTGAGGTGTTAATATTATTCTCAAAACTAAATATTAGAATAGTTTCTCCTTTCATCTTCTCATCAGGTTAGTAGTACTTTTGTTTCAGTGTGCTCGATCAACATCGAGAAATACTTGCAAAGACACTTCAACACCTAAGTCACTAAGGTCATACATATGATAAATACATTATGAATTGATACTGAAACTTACCTATTTATACTACTCTTAGTGGGATTCACCAACCTTGAGGGTGAGTTCACATTCTTTAAAGCTTTAGTTAGCTCATAAATTTTAGTAACGTTTGACAATATATAACATGATCACTCTCTTTCTTCACCTTCTTGAATAATTTTATACAGACTTTGAATAAGGTAGTCGTTTTGAAATAGTTAATGATCATTAAGCAACTTCAACTTTTTTTTAATCTCTTCCTTCCACGTAAAGATATTCATATTAACTAATATTTGTAAAAACCTTTTATCGATTAACATCAATCGATATTGTTTTCAGTTGATATCAACCACAATTATTTAGACTAACATCGATCAAGTTACTTTTACAATGTTGATGGTTGAAAGTTTTGACAACTTTTTTTATCAATGTCGATTAAGAAATTTCCCAGTTGAAATTGATAAAAAAAAAAAACAATCATAATTAATTTTGGTCAAAAGTTTTTTTATTAACGCTATAAGGAAAACCTAATAAACTATTAGCAAAAAAAATAATATCTTTGTTAATGATAAAAGTACTAAAAACATTAAGAAAAAAATAATTATGATATATATCTATCGAAAAAATTTAATTCATATCCCCAAGAAAATACTCTCCTTAACATTGATCGAAAAAACTCTAACTAATATCGAGTAATAATTAATAGTTGTCTACAAGATAATATTTTAACAACTTGAATCACAAAAATACCTTATATTAGGATCAATAAAAAAAACAAATTGACATCAACCAAAAGTAGTCATGTGATAATGTCTTTGTCGAGTGATGAATCTTGTCCAATAATGTTTGGGGAGTCAAAAAATATACTCAAAATTTATATTTTTAATTATTGTCACTAATACAATAAAAATTAATATATAATTTAATATAACCGTAACTACAAAACAAATCACACATATCTAAAGTATTATTTTTTCAAATTCTTGAAGTCATCAATAATTAAATCAAAACTTAAATTTTCAGCTATTTTTTTTAATATAAATATGAAAACCTTTCTAAAGAATTAATACAAAATTTCTCATGTAATTCGTTGAACTTTAAGAAAAGGATCTCTAATTGAATAATACGATCATTAGTATTATGCTTCAGAATATGTAAAAAAATAATTAGTCTTGTTTTCATCTCCACATCTAGTTTTCCTTTTATCACTTTAAAATAATGAATCTATTATCTTATTCTTCATCAATATTTATCACAACCTAATACAAAATTGAGAGTTCCTAAAAAATATTAAAATCAAAAAGTAAGTTATCACAATCTAATCAAAAAATGAGAGTTCCTAAAAAAATCTATGATAATGCAGTCACAATTAAAAATCGGTTATGAAAAAACACATCGTACATTATTTTTACTTCTATATTCATTAAAATAAACATAAGACTCATGAGATAAAAGACAATACTAACTATTAAACAAATATTTCAAGATCAAGTAAGATAGGTGATAATGTTAATTTTTACCATTATCCAAGCTACATTTTCATAGCAAAATCATCTCTTCCAAAGCTTTTAACCTCCTTAATCCTCAAATTTATCTTCCTTTTGTAAATAAATACATTTTGGGTTACATTGATCTAAATATATCACTAATCCCCATTTTTGTGTCCTTTTTGTAGAAGGGAAGCTTTGTTCCAAAAATCCAAACAAGTGAGTGATCATGAGTAGCAAGAAGAAGGCAAAAAGACACTAAATCTGGAAGAAACAGTAATCGCCTGACGCCACAAAGACACCGCCAGGCGACACCTTCTTTCAGTGTCAGGCGTCAGGCGCCAACCAGGCGAAAATGACCTTTCCAGCAGCTCACCGCCTGGCGGCATCTGGAGACCGCCGGGCGGTACACGCAAAGTTTCAGCATTGTTTGGTGGCTTGCGCCTGGCGGTGAGAGGCTTCCGCCAGGCGGCAGTTTTCGGTGATGTGTCAAATTTGCCCTTTTTCTTCTGTTTTTGCGAGGGGAAATAGATCTTTGGCATTTTGGAGGCACGAAGAACACATTTGGAGAGCTTGGAGGAGTGCTAGGGCTCGTGGGAACAACTCCATCTTCCTCTTTGTATCTCTTTCTCTTCCTTTTCTTCCATTTTTAAGCTTGAGCTCTCCATGGCAATGGAGAGCTAAACCCATTTTTGTTGGGGTTAGATGTAGCCACGAAAC
>Ga0214543_1000437_pt1 | contig 68888 bp, 32 predicted proteins | sample CNSS2metaG_FD_160094 | JGI IMG/M metagenome (GOLD analysis project Ga0214543, IMG submission 160094) | Root nodule microbial communities from cowpea collected in UCLA plant growth center, Los Angeles, California, USA - CNSS2 | ecosystem: Host-associated > Plants > Roots > Nodule | place: USA... | reverse complement strand
TAATTAAAATAAATATATATTTATATAAAATTGAAAGAGGGTATAAATGTAAAATAATATATTATCTTCTTAAATCCTTGCAAAATGAAGTGATGAACTTTCAGACTAATCTCGCAAATCCATCTCTGCTTTTCTTTTCAAATCGTATCATGAGAACATAAATTTTTTTAAAATCCATCCTCACAGATCATTCTCTACATGACCATACATACAAACGAACAGGCCCTTAAAAATAATGTACTTTAAGACATGAAAATGTAGTCTGTGTACCAGTTTTAACTGAGATCTGAGTAATTATAATTGCATTGTCAAATGTGACTCTTAATCAATTATTTCATTTTATTTTTCTTAATTCAACCTTTTTCAATGAATGCCGGATAGACAATTTTTTTTATCTTCATATTTTATAGTTTTTATTTCTTAAAATGTATAAAATACAAATAAAACTCATAAAAAAATGCAGTCCATCTCATGCTATCATATGCATCAAACTCTACCTAATAATCGTGTAAGTCACATTCTTAATTTGGATGGTATATGATAAATAAATTTTAAAAAACATATAAAATAAAATGTCATTATTGAATATCTTACCACCAAATATTTTCATTTGGCATTAATTTAGTTTTTAAACATGCACTTTAAGGTGCAAAGGGCAAATCATTTACAGGTAAACAAACAAAGAGGAAAGTGTATTTGGAGAAGCAAGTTATTATTAGTTGGAGAAGTTAGAACGAAAAGCAAATTATTTTGTTTATTTATTTTATTTTCAGAGAAGAAAAGAAAAAATAAGGCGTGGTGTGCTGGCAATCTTCTCCTATCTTCTCTCTCCGGGGCAAGCTTAACTCTTGCCTTCACCGCGTTGTTAGGGATCAGAGAAATTGAAATTGAAACGAAACGGAAACAGAGTCTTCTCCTTTTCTTCTTCTCCTCCGTGCTGCTGAGTGAGCTTCCTCTCTTATTCGTGCGTAGATCGATCTACGTTTTGGATTCCAGTGTTTGAATTTGAACCCTAAAGTTCGGTGGTTGGTGATCTCGTCTCAGTTGGAATCTGTGGATATGGCGACGGGGAAGACGACTCGGTCGAGAAGCTCAGTGACGAGTGCGAAGGAAAATGGACCTAAGCTTGAAGAAGGTCTCAATCCCTTCAAGACTGAAAAATTCGACGCAGAGTCCTATGTGCAGTCCAATTGCTCCCTCAACGATAAGGTTCATTTCATTTTCATCTTTACCGTGTCCTATTAGTTGTATATTCAGTGATCCGTTCCAAGCCTTTTGGATTGCGTTCGTTCGTAGTACCTCGTTTTTTTTTTTTCAAAACTCAGTTTAAATTGTAAATCTATATTCGCAAGTTTATAGATGCTTGCTAAATTTTTCCTCACGAGGAGATGCATTTTTTGCCACAGCATAAACAAACGAAAGTAATGTACAGTGAAAATTTGGTGAATGATTTCTCTTTCTTTTGCTTGTGTGTCATGTTACGGTAATTGAGTATTCGTTGATATCTCAATAGTAGAAGCTTAATTATTATTTATACCTAAATGATGCTTGTGTTGAGGCCTGGGAAGATCATCCAACTGGTTAGACTTAGACATATGAAGTTCATCGTTGCATGCTTCATTTCTTTTAATTTTCTCTTGACAGTAGAATCTAAGTTGATTTTTAATTCAAAATAAAGTCACTCCTTAAAGCTAGGAAGTCAAGAGAGGACAAGCTTTATTTTAGACTGAAGTATCATGTGGTACACCTCGGTAACATGTGATATCCTTTGTCAATCCTGTTATTCATAAATTTTACAGTTTGAGATGGCTTTTATTTGTAATTGACTCCTTTTACTGGCTGAAAAGGGAAAGTTTGTAGTTTCTTTCCTACCTTCTCTGTGCTATATATGGCTATTAGATACATGTCTCCTTCAACATCTATTTAGGACTCATGTAGTTGTGAAATAGCTTTCAATTAGAGTTGGACAAACTACTCCATAAGCACTAGAAGGAGAAGAAAATGAGTAGAAAAATGAAAAGAGTTTCTTCTTAAGCTGAAATTAGCTTATACAAGTTAAAAAGAAGATTTTGGAGAAGCTAATACAAGAGATCTTCTACAAATTAGCTTCTGCATAAGCTAATTTTAGCTGCTGGAGAAACTTATTTGATTTATTTTTCTTATTTTCTTCTCCTATAAAGTCGTAAGGACAAAATTATCTAAACAAGGCTTTAGTCATGTCATGTGTAGTGCTGGCTGATAAAAGAAAAAGTCATATGTAGTGCTGAAACCTGTTATTGGATCCGCCTAGTTCCCACCAGGTAGAGAAAAATTTTCTTGACCTTCACATTAAGGGTGTGCTTGCGACAACTGCAAAATTATATTATTTTAATAATCAATTATATGTATTACTGACTATAATCAGAAGGTTCTATGTGTCGATAAGTTTGTTGAAAAGTGATTGTAAGATAATTAAGTTCGTTTGGATGAAAAAAAACAGTTTTGATATATAAAAAAGAGTGTATGATGCTGGAAACATGGAACTGTTGAAAAAATGATCGTAAGTTTCGGATTTTCAAGTCAAAAGAACAACTTATTTCTCCATATTTTCTTTCAAATTTAAGTTATTTTCCTGAATATAGCTTATTTCACAAATAATATTTTTTTTCTGAAAAAAACAGCTGTAATCTAAGATTTCAGATGTTCCGAACATGCTCTAAGTAAAGATATTTTGTTCCTCAGGAAATTAAGCAATTGTGCACATATTTGGTGGACTTGAAGAAGGCATCTGCTGAGGAGATGCGTCGAAGTGTCTATGCTAACTATGCAGCCTTCATACGGTTAGTTGTGCCAGTTTGTATCAATATTTTGAAAACTGCATTGGTCCTTTTACTAATAAAGAAAGAGATTCAAGGTGGTGAAATCTAACTAAAATTTTGTTAGACTTGTAAACAATATTAGCAAAACATATATTAAGTACTTAAGTACACAAATGTTGTTATAGAAACCATGATATCTATATAAACAAAATCACTTTACTAATAAACACCAATGCTTTAGTGTTTAACAAACAGTCATCTACCACAGCCTAGTTCTGCCTTTATTTCCCTAATAACTGAAGTATTTTGAGTGGTATAGGAATAAAAATTATCTTTCAACCAGTTCAGCCAGTCAAACTACAATCAGTTTGCATTGTTTTAATGGTTTTGAGATTGGTTCTCATTCTCCAGTTTTAGAAGTCTGGTGGACTGCTTACCAATTTAATTGGTTTGGTTTTGAAAATTTGGGTTTCAGTGGTTTGTACGCAACCTGTGTAAATCTTATGGTGCTTTAAAAATTCTAAAAATGTCCCAATATTTTAGTTGTAACATCATATGATATCAAATAAATATTATATCAGCATATTATTGGAAAAAGGGTGTTTAGCATCAGACACTGGTAATTCTTATTTTGTTTGGGCGAAATATCTCCCTCCCTGAATGTTTGGGTGTGTTGGTTGGGGAGAGGGTAGTTCATGTACCTTTTTTTTTCTTAATTACTCCAATCTCCCTTCTATTTTACATCTCAAAAACAAAAGCACTTTAAAAAAACTTCCTCAAATTCCTCCTAGTTTATAAATTGAGATAGGCAAACACAAAACCTTTTTTTTTTAAATTAATTGAGATAAATATTATTTTCACAGATTCTGACCAATTACACAAAATCCGTTGTCCAGTCTATTTCGTAAACTTTACACAAACACCCCTATATTTTATATACATTGCAATCAAATACTAATATAATAATAAAAATTTTAAATTATTTAATATTTAAAGATACAAAAATGTTAAGATAACATTGAAATGATTGAAGGAAATGAAAAAAATTTAATAATGTTATTAAAAAAAATTATCAATGACAAAAGTTATTTCAAAATTATTGCAATAAAAAAACATAACGAAGTAATAAAAATTCTATTATTCAATTTTTTTAAAAACAATTTTAAGTAAATAGTTTAATTGGATCCTATTAATTATTCATATGACTAAGCTTTTATTAGAGTTTTGTTACAAAAAAATGAAGTAATATTTTATTTTGAATATGAAATAATAAATTTACTGTTTATTTTTATGTGTTACTCTAATAATATTGTAAAACCTGTCTTTTAAGGATTTAATAATTTCAATTTTTTACTATAAAATGGTGAAATTATGTATTTATGAAATGGAAGGGATTTTATGTAGTGTTTAACAAGAGGAGGTTTGTATAATGTGACAAAATCTATAATCGGGATATCAAAGTTATACCAAATAATAGCTGTGGGTTTAAATGTAACATATTTAAAAAATAGGAGGGATTTTGTGTATGTTCTAGAATTAGAGGGAGTTTTGTGGAAGAAATGCAAAATAGAAGGTACATTAGAGTTTTTTCTTTACTCTTCGTTTTAAGATATTTTACCCCTTCTATGTTTGGACCTGAAAGAGTAGCTGCTGCAATGTGTTTTAACTAATGTTACTTAGCTGATATGTTGTGGGTCATATTTTGAATCTTAGCAATATTAATATTACAGAACATCTAAGGAGATATCTGATTTGGAGGGGGAGCTTTCATCTATTAGAAACCTGCTCTCTACACAAGCTGCCTTGATACATGGTTTAGCTGAAGGAGTTCACATCGAATCATTATCAATTTCAAATTCTGATGGTTTTTCTGTAAATGCTACATCAGATTCCGAAGATAAGGAGATATCAGACCTAGACAAATGGTTGGTAGAGTTTCCTGATCTCTTGGATGTTCTCTTGGCTGAAAGGCGGGTGGAAGAGGCTTTGGCTGCTCTCGATGAAGGAGAGCGTGTAGTTTCTGAGGCTAAAGAGATGAAGTTTATCAGCCCGTTGGTACTTTTGTCCCTACAGAATTCCATTGCTGAACGTAGACAAAAGCTAGCCGATCAGTTAACTGAAGCTGCTTGTCAACCCTCCACACGTGGTGCTGAGCTCCGTGCATCAGTTTCCGCCCTTAAAAGGCTTGGAGATGGTCCCAATGCCCACAGCTTGCTACTTAATGCCCATCAACAACGGTATCAGTATAATATGCAAAGTCTCCGACCATCAAGCACCTCATATGGTGGAGCATATACTGCTGCTCTAGCCCAACTGGTATTCTCTGCAGTTGCTCAAGCTGCCAGTGATTCTTTGGCTATTTTTGGTGAGGAGCCAGCTTATACTTCGGAACTTGTGATGTGGGCTACAAAGCAAACAGAGGCCTTTGCTCTTCTGGTGAAAAGGCATGCATTAGCTTCATCAGCAGCTGCAGGAGGTTTAAGAGCTGCTGCAGAGTGTGTTCAAATAGCATTGGGTCATTGCTCATTGTTGGAAGCTCGTGGTCTAGCCCTTTGTCCCGTGCTGTTGAAACTTTTTAGGCCTAGTGTTGAGCAAGCACTAGATGCTAATTTGAAACGAATTCAAGAGAGTACTGCTGCTTTGGCCGCGGCTGATGATTGGGTACTTACATACCCTCCTACAGCTAGTCGTCAGAGTAGTAGGCCTTCAAGTTTATCCATTAGTAATTCAACAGCATTTCAACATAAACTTACAAGCAGTGCCCATCGCTTTAATTTGATGGTCCAGGTGAGAATTTCAGTTTTGACTTGTTAGACTGAAGTACTGAACAGAGATGTTGCATTGCTTGGGACAGTGGGAGTAGATGTTCAAAAACTAAGTGTACAAAATATTTGTTATTTCGATTCTTTAAGTGAATATACTTAAATATTTTTAGTCTTGTGCTGTTGAATCTTCTATGCTTCGCGTGTTCTTACTGAAGAAATAACTGCCTTCGTACAGAATACATACTCGTGCACATTTTAATCTTGTTTAGATCTATACCAAGTTCTATATATGTTTCCTGTTTCGTTTTAATGGATTTATTTTGTTATTTCACTTCATACTGGATGTTCTGTATACAGGACTTCTTTGAGGATGTAGGACCACTGCTTAGCATGCAGTTGGGAGGCCAAGCCCTGGAGGGATTGTTTCAAGTATTTAACTCCTATGTGAACACGCTCATAAAAGCATTACCAGGATCAATGGAGGAAGAGGCGAGCTTTGAAGATTCTGGAAACAAAATTGTACGCATGGCTGAGACTGAGGATCAGCAAATTGCATTGTTAGCAAATGCCTCATTACTAGCTGATGAACTACTTCCACGTGCAGCTATGAAGCTTTCCCCCATAAATCAAGCTGCCTACAATGATGATAATCGAAGAAGAAACTCCGAAAGACAAAATCGTCATCCTGAACAAAGAGAATGGAGGAGAAGACTTGTTGGTTCAGTGGACAGATTAAAAGATTCATTCTGTCGTCAACATGCACTGGATCTAATTTTTACTGAGGAAGGTGATAGTCATCTTACTGCTGACATGTATATAAATATGGATGGAAATGCTGAAGAAATTGAATGGCTTCCATCTTTGATTTTTCAGGTATTTTGGATATCTGATTCTTTAGTGAATATTTATCTACAGATTTTCTTATTTGCCTCATTATTCGGAAGAGTGAATTACAAATTGGGAAGTGCTAATGACACTGTTATTGCTTGAAATTTATTAGTAGTTAGAAAATGAAAAATGGAAATCATTAAATGAGTATGAATAGGACCTACAAAATTTTATGTCTTTCATTGAGTTTCAGCTAATAATAATGTCTTCAAATTAGTGCATTACTAAGTTTTCCCATTTCCAAGTATTGGTTTATTTGAAATCTAAGTATGCATTCTGAAATAGCTGCTTAATCATGGTACTGAGCAAAATAATTTTCTTGAAGTATCTGTTACTATTGAGTATTAACCTTAACCTTACATAGCTGGCTGACTATGGAAGTTCTTAGTCCTAATATATGAATTCACTGTTTTGTTTGTGTTCATTCTTGTGGTTAAATGTCTCCCTCTACCTACCAAAAGGGATTAAACATTGTGCCATTTCTTACACACGCATCAACTTTATAATCACGAAAGAAATCATACAATATATGTTGTTTATGTGCATCATGATCAAGCTTGAGGCGCTAGCAGCCTATCTATTTCTATCTTCTATATTTTAAAGATCGAATTGGTCGTAGTCATCTCTCACATGTTAGTGAGTTTGTTTACACTAGCATCGCGTAAGAATTCACTTTACTTTCACATCATCTTATTCACTGGATCTGGTTCCTGTAAATTGAGCAGTTCCTTCAGAGGGTAAAGTAAATAAAATTCATCTATGAAAAAATCAAATGTTGATGTTACCATTCATGCCCATCAAATCATGTTTGTGTTTGAATATTAACCATTTTCTCATCAACCAAACGTTCAAGGTTACTTATTGTACCTAATATTCACTTTAAAGGGGACAGATTGCTATTTATTGACATGGTGCGGCAATAAGATGAATTTCCATCGGATGCGTGTGTAGAAAAATGTCTACACTTGTAGTGTATATCATTAGTATATGTGTGTGTAAACTGAGAGCGCTGAAGCATTTAACCTCCTATTTTCCCAAGCATACATGATTATTTTATATCTTCCTATATATTGCCTATATGTGAATTTAATTTTCAAGCGGAGTCCTTCTTCATATCCTTTTCTCCATTGAATTTCTATAACGAATATATCTTCTGTGGCCTTCTTCTAGGTTGGATTTGGATTACAGAGCCGTTATTCTTTATAACTCGTTTCATACATGTTGGATTATATGAATTATCTTTTCTTTTATGCTAAAGTCATTGCAAATTATCTTCTAACTTAATTGCCGAGTTATACTACAAATATTATTCAAGTATCTGATGAGGCTACTATTTTATTGTTCAGGAGCTTTTTGTAAAACTAAACCGAATGGCCAATATAGCAGCAGATATGTTTGTAGGGAGGGAAAGATTTGCTACGCTGCTCTTGATGAGACTTACAGAAACTGTTATGTTGTGGCTTTCAGAAGACCAGAGCTTTTGGGATGATATTGAGGAAGGGCCCAGGCCGTTAGGTCCCCTTGGTCTTCAACAGGTATGACATTGGAGTTTTTTAGTATAATATCATATAGATTTCTTTTTGTTTTGGTTACTGCCAGAACAAACAAAAATTGATGCCTTCAATTGCAATCTAAATAGGAGAGTTTTTGTTTAGGATAAATATGTGAGGCTCAAGTTTTCTATTACTTATATAGATCAAAGTCTGGCCTTATTTCTAATAAACAAACAGTGCTTAAAAGAACTTTAAATAATAAAGACTAATTGCAATTGTGGTCTCTATTTAATTCATGATCCACGATTTTGGTACTCCTATTTTTTTTCGCAATTTTGATTTATTTAAAAAAAATGCAATTTTAGTCTAAACCTCAATTTTGGATACATTTTTTTTTCTTTTATTTTGATCCAGTTGAACCTTAAACCAGAAATCATTCAAAGAACCATCAAAAGATAATGTAATTAATTAAAATTTAAAAATTAGAGGAGATAATTATAAGCAGAATTGTGGAACGAACCAAAATTTCCAATTTTATAAAATAGGAAAACCAAAATCGTGTGAAAAAAGATGAAGCCAAAATTATAAATAAAAAATTAAAGGGTGACCAAATTTTAATTTAGTTTGTAATAAATACTTTCTAATTTATTTGAATAATACTGAAATAATTAATTGAAAGTAAATGTAGAAATAATCCAAAACAAATTGGAAGACACGAAAATAAATACATTAGCCTAAGTAATTACTGATTATTTTTCATTTGATGCAAGATTTGTTGTTTGATACAAGTGTCAAATATCAATTAGTCTGTGCTATTATCAAAAACATGGAGAAACCACTTTAACAATGCTAATCACTTAGATTCTGGTCATACTTTCATCTCCATTATTGGAGAACACTGAAAATAATTGTTCCTCCCCCTCAAGAAAATTTTCCATATTCTCTACTCTATTATTTAAAAATTAAATTGACAACATTGACCTTGCTGAATGAATTTTCCTCACAATTAATAGATGCAAGTTTACATGGTTGACCTCGTGAACGGAAAAGTTTACTGTGGCCACATAATTTTTTTCTTACGTTGTGCAGTTCTATCTGGATATGAAGTTTGTCGTATGTTTTGCTTCGCACGGTCGGTACTTGTCAAGAAATTTGCAACGAATTGTGAATGAGATTATAACAAAAGCGATGGCGGCATTTTCTGCAACAGGGATGGATCCATATAGGTAAGTAACCGTTGTCATCATCAACATTCTATCATTACATTAAGTAAATGTTTCTGCAAATGTATTTTCTGTTAAAAATTGTGATTTAAAAGGAAATTGTTATGTTAATATATATTTGAATGGCAGAGAACTGCCAGAAGACGAATGGTTTAACGACATATGTCAAGATGTAATGGAGAGACTAAGTGGAAAGCCAAAAGAAATAAATGGGGAGAGAGAAGTTAGCAGCCCTACTGCGTCGGTGTCTGCTCAGTCAATTTCATCTGTGAGATCGCATAATAGTTCGTGAGGCATAGTTGCATCCTTGTAAATTAAGTCATTCGTGAAATTGGTAAGCAGATTTTTGTACTCTATCGAGATCTATCTCCTCATTGCATTTCTGTAGATTAAGTTTTCCAATATTTTTTCCTTTTTCCTCCTGTCAATTTGCTTGTTGGTTTGTAAATGTTGTTGACTTCATTATTTTGTTCGCATTCTCAAAAATTATTCTTTTCAAATAAGTCTACTTTAAATTTCTTTAAATTTTATTTGTTTCATGACACTGATTCTTAAGTTGACAGATTGGATTGACTATTTTAGCGCTTAAAAGTGTAATCTGTAAAACGTCTAATAAAATAAAATTTATACATCATCGATTTAGTTTTGAACTATAAAAGCAATCAAATTTATTTCTAAATAATATAGTTTTGCAAAACCATTACAACATAAAAAATGCAATGAAGAATTTAATAAAGGATCAAAATTCAAGTTATTTTAATTTAAACAGATGTTCTCGTATGGACGTTATTAAAATTGTAGAGACCTAAGCGCGATTTTGAAACCCATTTTATTGTTCTATTAAATTTATGAAATAATTAAATTAACGTTATGCTTACTAAAGTAACATTGTTGACGTGTGGAATTGAATTTTATTTACACGTTCAGAGTATTGTAAATGCATAACTAAACACTTGCTTGATAAAGCTGCTAAAATGTCATTTCATTCCTTTGGAAAAGACTGCAAACGTAGTCCGCGACAAAATGCCCGTTAATAACGGTCAATTGTTGGCTTTAGTTCTAACACAATTGATGTTGGGTAGAATTGAATTTAATACAACAATTGATGTCTCTCTAGTTTGATACTCAACTCCGAAGTTGCAATTTTCATTGCAAAACTCGGACCACTGTTCATAAATAATAATGAACCCAGTAGTAAGGTGAGGATTCTACAGCCCTTACTCCATTTTCCTCGGGATCTATTCTTGACCTATGAGTCTCTTCTGTTACACAAATTAAACTTTTGCTACAATAATAGATTTTCAAAACTAGCAAAGAATTAGCATGTCGTGGAAAAAATAAGTCAGTGAACTGTTTAATGAGTATAATAACTCGGGGAGGCTTCACTTGATAATCGACAGAAGTTGCAACCTAAATTTGATTGTAGTTCACCCAAGCAAACAAAGATTACCTCCAACGATATGGCAGCAGCAGTAATGGATCTCCCATTATGAAAGGATGCTTTCTCGTATTGAAATCCTGTATAAATCAGACAATATATAACTCCGGGGATTTCCTTTAAACAGGTCTCAATAGCTTGAATATCAAAGCATCAACATTAATGCTCTGATTAAATGGAGTCATGAATGACGGATTGAAAATGGGGGAAAATGTTAAATATGGTGTAATGAAAATGGTAATATGATAGTGGAAAGGGTAGCATGACCATTGCTATAACATCCTTATTTCTCCAGATCCTAGCCAGGTCGTGATATGTAATAGAAGTATCAGCATAAGATGTCATGTCAAATAAGCACCAGATGAACCTAAAGTTAGAAAATACAAGCCAAAAGCTTGTTTGAATAAGCATTCCTAATGCCAATGTACACAGAATGTATATATGACCAGAAAGCACACAATTTAAACAAAATTTAGACCCATGCATCAATTCTACAGGTGATAATACCATCTAAACGCCTATAAAAGTAATCTGGGAACCAACACATGTTGCCAAGAAATGCATGTCCGATTAGTATAACATAGCCAAATGTATGTATATGATGCCACTGTGCATTCATTCACATGAGCAAGGATGCTAATGGCGATGACTTGATGATCAATGGATGCATGTGACAGCAGCAAGATGCATCCTATTATGTGGTAATATTTGTCGGAGCATAAAGAACAGATTACATCCCCTTCAAGCTACTGATAAGTCATTGTTGGTGGAGCTCCATTAGCAGTGGGAACAGCAATAGGAATATTATCTTTCCTCTTTCCAAATGGATTTTTTGAATATCTACTGAGAAGTCAAGAAAAACACCAAAAGAAATTCCCTGCACATAACAGAACCACAACTAAATTTGTACCAAACTGAATTCCAAGGATAAGAACTTTTGAATCCAACTTAAGGGATAATGGATGATAAGAAAAAAAAACAACACTGGAAACATATAAACCCCAAATCATAAGATTTACTATATGATTTTGACATATAAAGCACTAACACATGCAGCTGTATTCATGTTTAGATAGGACTGCAAAACAATTAAACCCATAAAAAGTAGTTGAATTAAAAGAAATCCATGGTTCTAGTATCATTGATGCTCAGTCACATTAAAGTAAAAAAGGAAAAAACAAATTCGTGGTATGATGTTACAAATGCAAACATTTTAGTAAAAATGTCTGCCGTAGTCTCCAGAGCTACAACCGCAGATGCACAGTCAACTTTTGAAAAGTAAACAAGGGGAGAGGATCAGAAAGAAAATATCAGGGTGCTTGACAATATAGAAAAGGATATTGTATCCGCATGCCAACGGAGCCAGAACTTGGGATAACAGCACCCTGCAGGTTATGGTGCACATTGGTAGCACTATTCACGTCCTGCAATAGGTCATGGAAAGTCAAACCAAGGAAAATTCACCAGAAACAAAGCACAAGTATTCACCAATTAACAAGTTAGACAAAATTTTATTGAAAGATCACTGACTTCAAACTCAATGAAGCAAACTGTATGCCTCTCCTGTCTCAAAATCTTCATTTGCTTAAAACCGGGTTGTCTGCAACACAAAGTTGATCAAAATATTGTTCTGAGTCTTTTGAGATAGAAAATGCCATGTAAACTGAACATAAGAACCAGTGGCCAAGGAGTAAATGTACTTACACACTGAAAAGGCCCCTTACTTCTTCCTCGTTTATGTTCTCTCCCAAATTCCCAATAAACAGGGTGTTGCAAGGAGGGTTATCTTTTGTGTTCTATTCAAAATAATAAAGTTAGAGATAGCAACACACTATATCATTTACTATTGTGTATAACCAAATCTAAATTAGAAAGTTACAAAAAAAAAAACAGAAAAAAAATCAGATAACTTGGCAAAGAAAAAAAAAATAAAGCAAGATAAGAACTCAACTAAAAAGCAACTTGGACTTTTTCCAGCCATAAGAATACTCAATATATTATATTATACGTAAAATTAACAAAACCTTTGTTTACTTACACTGATATGAGTAACTAATGTACAGTCATCTAAGAGATTTACAATTGTGATCCATAAAGCACCAGCACTTCAATTTGGTTTTTGGTTCTCGTATTTGTATATGATAGGGTACTTCACCAAGACAACTTGATGAAGTATTCAAACCTATGGAGACTAGTACTTTTATTCGTTACACATATCTGATACCAATACTTTTTGGATACTTCATTAGTATGTGTTGAAGTGTCCACATTTTTTCAATGCATTATTATCAAATAAAGTATCCAAACCTATGAACACTAGTACTTTCTTTGTTTCTTGAATCTGATACCAATACTTTTGGATACTTCAATGGCACGTGTTGGTGAAGTGTTCACATTTTTTAATGCATTATTATCCAATAAAACAAGAAACAAAGTGTAATATAAAAACATAGAAACATTGTCTCTTCATAAACCAAAGATGGAAATTGTTCTATTTATATATTTATTATATATGTAAATAATAGAAAGTAATTTATGATGAGAATGATTTATAATTTTTTTTTATTTTGATAATATCTAAGAAATGTGTTTTTAATTTGGGTTTGCACAATTGCAGTTATATACGTGTGGATGGTGATCATCATAATATGTACACAGAATACCAGTTAGGTCAACATTCAACAACTTATCCAGTAAACTCAAAGCTAATGTCTCCCCACCTATACCCATTTGGAAATAAAATACCAGAACTCTTACATGACTGTTCACTATGTCATGAACACAGTACTATGTGGATAAATTCACCATTTGTTAAATTAATGATGTGAAATAAATTATCCAGAGCAGATATCAGGTCCTTTGTGACCAAAAGAGATTTTCAATGGGCAAGTGTCATATTCATATCATATAGAATGGGTAAACTCGGATTTAAAAACCTTCCTTTTAAAACATGAGCTGAAGATTACAAGACAAGGAGTGATAACTTAATCATTGATGGAAAAATGATGTGAAAATAAATGCATGAACCCATATCCCCTTTTAAAATATGAGCTAAACATTGCAAGACATGGAGTGATCATTGATGGGGAAATCAAGTGAAACTAAATGTGTTAACCCATGTTCCCCGTTTAAAATGAGTTGACCAATGTGGGACGTGGAGTGATGATATAATCATTGACTAGGAACACATTTGCAAAGAATAAATTCACATCAAGTTAGATTTTCATGCAGAAGCTGCTGCTATGGGGAGGGTTGACAGAGAGACTACGCGAACATAAAGATTTCCTGAGGCAGTTCCAAACATACATTAAAGCAATATTCACATTTTCAGCCACTCTCACCTGAACTGGAACATAACTACTAGGTGCTGCTATGGGTGCAGGAGTAGGCATTGGTACAGGTGCAACCGGATAGCCCGCATATGGATCATATGGAGGAGGTGGCGGCGGAGCCATGTATCTGTACCATAGAAAAACCGTCACAAACTAAGAGCAAACACATTGAAATAAATAAAATCAATGCCATTGCAAACTAAAATTATTACATTGAGATAAAAATTCCTTAATTTTCATGGAGTGGGTGTCAAATATATCGGTGGTGCTTACCCATGTGGACCCCAAACAGGTGGCGGGGGAGGATGAAAAGGGGACGGAGATGTATAAGCAGTATGTGTATAATCCCCAGCCGTTCTTAATCGTTTACTTTGGTCAAAAGCACCCGCATCAGCTCCAATTCCTACAAAGAAACAATGAAAAGGGGGCCATTAACACGAAGAATTAGAGTTAGCAAATGCGAAGCAAGCAAAGGTTTCGATTTCAGTTACAGCTATAGATTGAACCTTAAAAGAAGCTCACCCCTTTTCACGAAGAGATTCTTTTTGGCCATCTCAGTGTGGAGAACGGACTTGGTGTCGGGATCGAAGAGCATGTCCTGGAGAATATCTTTGGCCGCCAGTGCTTGGTGCGGAGCCGTGAACAGAGCGAAGCCCATTGGCTTTTCCGCTTTAAAATTCAATTGAGAAGCTTCAAAGCCGGGTAACCATCTCAGCAGATTCTGAAGTTCCCTCTCTTTCACGTCTTCGGGAAGACCGGTTATGAATATCGTTCGAACCTCATCGCCGGCGTGAGGAGGTGCGGCGGCGGCCGCTGGAGGTGGCGGAGGAGGAGCCGCCGCCGCTGGGGGCCATTGCTGATGGTATGGGTGGATGCCGGTGCCAGCCATTGCGTGCGATCAAACCCTAACCCTAACCCTCAACACAACCCCAATCTTCTTTCTCTTCTATACACTCCCCTCCTTGCTCCTCTCTATAAAACAATGTATGTAACAAATTTTCTTTATAGTTTTTTAAATTTAAATAGATTTAAGAACCTCCACAGCTTCTTCATCCACGAAGTAATCATTTATTAGATTTATGTGCACTATATTTAAATTTTAAACTATTAATTAATATTAAGTTTTTATTTCTTAATATGTTAAATATATATTTTTTAAAAATAGCCTCTTCTTGTTAGACACTAATTTAAATCTATCTAGGAATACAGTTTTTTGTTTTACGTGCGTAGCTAATTATTTGAAATATATATTTTTATTTCACAATATTATATAATCTTATTTTAATTTTTGCTATGCAAAAGCAAGGATAATTTTTATTATTGTTTATTTTGATTGTACCTTCTTATTTATTATAGAAAGTAATAATATAAACAAATGCTTCACAAATAATTGGAATTATAAACATGCAATAGATATCCTGCAAGGATTTAAGAGAAACCTAACAATTTCACAGAAAGAACAAAAGGATTAACTTAACACAGCGAAATTAAAAGTTTACTTTCGGAAAACATATATTTAATGTACAATCTTGATCATTTAACTTCAAATATTTATTGAGCTTCCATCGTGATATATGAATTAAATATGAAGTATATTACATCAACCTGTCAAGTCTTGAAGTTGGATCCAATGGAACCATTAAATTACCTATCTATTGAAACATAACAGAAAGTTTCAAATATTGATAGATTTCATTCATTTATCATTCACCATATGAAAATTCTAGAAGTTAATTATGATAAATTTTATATATTTTTGGATATAAAATGATGATAATAAAAATATTTATATTTTTTTCGGTTAAAATTTATAAATTTTTTAGATATTATAAGACCAGGAAAAATTAAATAAATAAATAAATATTTATTTAATAAATATGAGGGAATGAATCTATAAACTAATTAATGTGGAAAATTATAATTCAAGTGGTTAATTATGACACGCTTGGTGCATTTGAGGGGACTTAGGTTTAAGTCTTGTGTATGTCATTAATGTATTTGACTTAGGTTTAATTATGACTTAGGTTTTAATTATTTAATGTATTGTGGGCGCATATATGAACACGTGGCTTGATGTTATGAGTGTATGTGTGCATGATATGTCATGAAACATTTATAGGTTGATGGTTGTGCATATACTTAATAATTGAGTGGATGTGAGTTTGAACCTTGTCTAGCACAAAATAGATTTTTTTTACGCTTGAATTATTTTTGGCTACATTAGTAAGTGATCAAGAAACTCTTGTCATCTCCAAATAATACATCACTTGATCAAAATGATGCAAAGAACAACTAATAAATATAATAATGAAATTTTAATATTTTTTGAACTCCATCTATGTTGGATGGTGATAAAAAAATATTCATGGCAATTACATTAAATTTTTATATTGTAGTAAATAAAAATTATTTATACAATTATAGTGAAAATATTACAGTATGATTGATAATAAGTTATAAAATAAAAAATAATTAGATAAAATATATTGAAATAGTATTCTACATGATGAAAACAAACAACAACAAAAAATATTAAAAAATTTAACAAATGTGTGTCTTATAAACAATTTGAGAAACTATTGAAAAAAATTGCACAAAGAAAAACAAATGTATAATTAAGTGTATGATAAGATAAAAATACTTTAGAAATATAAGAAAACTTTTCAAATATCAACATATATACTCAATGGTTGAGAAATAACAAAAACTGTTTTAAAGAAATAAAAGAGTTTTTCAAATGAAACAAAAATAAATAATAAATAAAGAATTTGGTTTTCTATTATTACATAATGAATGAAAGGTTTATGCTATTAAACACTTAAATTGCGAGTATTAAACATTCTCATGTGAAAGAAAAATATACAATAAATAAAAATATTAAAAAATAATAGAAATATTCAAACGTGACACCTAAAGAAATTTTGATTGATATATATCATTCTAACATAATTACATAAAAGTTATTATAAGATGAAAAATACATTAGAAATGCGAATAAGTTTCGTGACAAACTAAATAATTAAATATATATATATATATATATATATAAATTTCATTGACACATAAAATATACAGATAAAAAATTAATATCAACTTAACAAAAATAACCAAATAAATTATTTTCACTAATTGAAAAACTAAATTAAATTAATAAATAATAAAATTACAAAAATAAACCATACTAAAATAAATTAGAATCAATAACTATACTATTTACATCTACATCAAACTCATAATATTTGTACTCGTGGGTATCCACGGATAAAACCCGTAATGGGTAGGAAATCAATATTAAAAATGAATACCCACTACCTGTGGATACGTGTATTTTTGATACCCGCATGTTAACGGGGCAAGTACGGATATCATAGCATCTGTACCTGTGGATACTCGTACCCACTAAACTTTAATTCACAAAAATACCCTTATATATATATATATATATTAGTAAAAAATATTTTGTCCTAATTTCTTATAAACTGCACATCTTGTCTTCTGTCTTCTTTGAAATTGGGCATATACATCAAACCCTAAATAGACAATGACGTTTATGATATGCTTGTTGTCAAATGATGGAATTAATATAAGAATACTTGACATGTGATAGTTGAGGTTTATTATTTGATTATTTTTCAGGAATCAATCGGAGAAAGTGGACTTGTTGATCAAAACATTAATTAAAGATTTTTCATTCTGTTGAACGTCGTTTTATATTTATTTTTATAATTATTTGAACTTGTATGGACTTGAGTTAGTTTGGAATTTATTTAAAATTTATGACACTGATGTATTTTATTTTATTTTATTTGAATTTATGATTAAATATTTATTTTTTAAATAATTTTGTAAATACTCGTGGGTACCCGTGGATATCCACGGATATGAAAAAAATATACGGGTTTGATTTAAAAAGTAAACAACTTTTTTTAACACTGCTATTAAATATACTGCTATTAGACTCACACTTAAATTCTTAACATTTTTTTTTCGTTTGCATAAAAAAAATATCCAAACACACCAACTTAAACAAAAGACAAATTTAGTAAACTAACAGTTGTATGCAGAAATACTCACATAAACCAATATCAATGCAGAAATACACATAAACAATTTTATAATTCATTGAAATTTTAAAATAAAGTGAATTGATGCAGGCTTTTCTTTGCACTAACCAGTTTTGAACTTTATACCTTTAATGATAGGTGTTATAGCAACTTTATATTGAAGCAAATGGATTTCTCCTATTGCTTGCAACTTGAGCAAGTTCAAGTTGGTACATTACATTATTGGTGAGATTCCCTATGCTATGCCACTTGTTGAAACAATGATACTGCAATAGCAAAACCCAAAAAAAGAAAAAAAAAAAGCAAAACTCAGAGGTCCACACACTACTCACTAGCTGAAAACAACTAATTTTATTCTCAAAATCACCCAATGCAAATTCCAAAACAGAATATATCACATCCATGATTAGTCCACCAATATGTAAAAACAGATCTAGATGAAGTGCAAGTGCACTCAAAGACCAGAAAACTAGAAGAAAAACAAAACATTTGTTTTTAAGCAGGAGTAGCTATTTTACTTTTGATCAAAATCCATACATACTCATTATTTATGTATATACCATGATTAGTAACTACTACAGCTTGAGGAAAACAAACTCTTCAATGGCAGGCACAGCTCCAATGTTGTCAAGAGCCTGCTTGTTTGGTTCTTCATCGACACCAATAGCCATGATGGCCTTCTTCCTACGAGATGTTCTTCCCACACTCATAAAGCTAACATTCACGTTCTGCTCACCAAGAATGTTTCCGACACGACCAATCATGCCGGGCTGATCCACCTGTCGGCACAGGATTAGATTCCCCTGCAAGCTCACATCCACATCGAAGGACCCCACACATGTGAGGTGAGGTTCACCGAACTTCACTTTTCCATCGATGCTGATATGACCACCCTCTGCTATAGCACTTGCAAATTTGGAGTCCACGCTCGAGATCTGTACCTGGATGGAATCAACAGGAAGCTCAGGAGATGAATCAACAACCACTCTTTCCTCGCTTATGCGAAGCCCTCTCTGCTTTGCTATGAAATCTGCATTCACAAGGTTCACAATGGTGTTTGATATTGGCTCAATGATGCCCTTTGTAACCATGGCTCGCAGAAGTCTAGTGTCCAAGTCATCTGGGCCTCTCGCTGATCGATAAACCACCTTCACAGATTTTATCCCACTTCCTCCACACACCAACTGCACAGCAAGTCTCCCCAGCTTCTCAGCTAGCACCACATATGGGGCCAATTCTGACAGCACCTGAACATCACAACAACCAACCATGATGTTTTTTTTATTGATTGCAGTTGCAGTGTAGGAAAGGAACAGCAAGAAGGTCACATTCAGAATGCTTACCTCAGGAGCAACCATTGGAGCATTGACAGCAGTTGCTGAGAGTTCCCCTTTCAATGCTCCTAACACAGCCTCTGCTATTTCAATAGCAACACCCTCCTGGTGAAGTATAAATGGTCAGGATATGATGCATATATGCTACACAACAGAGCTAAATGAAATTGGATCACTACTGGATATTTTGTGTTGTTCGATGAACATTGATTTTGATGTTTTAAAATATATTAAAATGAATTTTAATATACCAACATCAAAATGCTGCCCAGGACAACACCAAGAAACCAATAGAGAATCTCAACTCGTGTGGAATTTATTGAATAATAGAAAGCAATACTGTGAAGGAAGAACAAACCTGTGCCTCTTTGGTGCTAGCTCCAAGATGAGGGGTAACAGTGACATTCTCGTGCTGCACTAACTTACTGTCTTTGGATGGAGGTTCTTCGGTGAAGACATCAAGAGCTGCCTGCTCCACATGCAATTTTGACAAAGTTTGTAACTTTAGGCACCATTATGTGATAATCATGTGCAACATTGGAGAGTGACATTGAAAATTGAAAAGGGAAAAACTTGTATGCATGATAATCCTTTAGAATAATAAAGTTACTAGGTGTTATTTGTCTTTATCTCTAATCAGAATTACAGTTTCTTACCAGAAATATGCATAATCTCTTTTATGCAAATTACCAAGGTAAGTTTTCAATTTTGATGGTTGACCTGTATCTATCCTTTACTGTTGAATAAGGAAAGAAAAAAGAAAAAAGGGAAAAGAAAAGAGGTTGACCTGTGCAACGATTCCATTGTCAAGGGCTCTTACTAATGCATCTTCATCAATAACTCCTCCTCTGGCAACGTTGACGATGCGAACTCCCTTCTTCATCTTGGCAAAAGTGTCGTCATTGAAGATCTTGTTGGTGGTTGAAGTGAGTGGCATGTGGAGGGAGATGAAATCTGCAGTGGCGATAGCCTGAGCAAAGGACACAAGCTCCACGCCAATAGCACGGGCTCTATCAGCCGGAGCATAAGGGTCATGAGCAATCACGTGCATGCCCAACCCTTTTGCACGCCTCGCCACTTCAGATCCAACTTTTCCAAAACCCATCACTGCTAATGTCTTTCCAACCATCGAAACTCCCACATACTTGCTTCTCTGCCATTTTCCTGCAAAATTCTCCACAAAATCACTCTCAATGCCTATCCCATAGCTTCTAATTTTCCTACCCTTAAATCAAAAACCACATCCAACATAACATAAAACATGTTTTTCTCCGTAAACAGATATAAAGTACTCAGGCATTTATGTATATAAGCAGATACAACGTCTCACGTCATTTCATGTCTCAACCAACACGTCACTAATGATTTACCACTTCAAAAGTTGAAACATCCATGTCTGTTTATGCTCATTAGTCCAACAAATTTTACTTCCATCGTTAAATTCAACAAATCAACAGAATTTTCATTCATATCAAACTTAACCTCAAAACTAGTTGGTCTTCACTTTACACATACATAAAACTTACTTAAATTACATCTTTTTGATAATACAGAATTAATCAATCTACTCATTAAATTTTGTACCATACACTGAATTTAATATTTTTAAATATTACATAAAATTGTAAGAAATTTTGTATACATAAATTGAACTAAATCGATTAAATTTAAATTTCATAAAAAATTATTGAAAATGTAATCATTAACTGTTAAATATGGTATAAACAGATACCAGCCGTATGTATAAAATCTCCAGAACACTGAATCATGTGAAAACTAGATATATGGTTATGAATTATGGTGCGATATATAACATATAGATCCGATTACAGCTTCACTTACAAACACTATTTTTATGGTGTAGCTAATGAATATATGAAGACTAAACATGTGTATATCAGTGATCTGATAAGGTTTATATGAGATGAGATTATCGAACAGAGGCATCAAGAAGAGATTATGATGTGAAAAATGAGATCTCGAAACAAAGGTTGATGATGGAAGAGGAAAGAAGAAAGAGAAGGAAAATACCAGCTTTGGTGGAGGCGTCAGCCTGGGCAATGTTGCGGGCCATGGCGGCGAGAAGAGCGATCCCGTGCTCGGCGGCGGCGATAGTGTTGGCGGTGGGCGCGTTCACGACGAGGCAGCCAAACTCAGTGGCTGCTTGCAGATCCACGTTGTCAATGCCCACACCGGCTCTTCCCACCACCTTCAACCTCCCTTTTCCAGCCTCAAACACTTCCCTCGTCACCTTGGTTCCGCTCCTCACAATCAAAGCGTCGCAGCACGAGATCTTGGTGCAGAGCTCCTCCTGCGAGAGCTCGTACGCGCATTCCACGTGCCCCACACTGCGTAACACGTTGAGCCCCGCCTCTCCAAGTTTCTCGGAGACCAAGATCGTCGGCTTTTCACCCAAGAACCCGACATCCTCGGAGTTCGAGCTCCCCACCGAGGTTGCTGTCGGGTCAACTGTTTTCAAAGCATTGTTGACCGCCAAAGAGCGTTTGGAGGGGTTAGCATGGGAGAGTTTTCGGTAGATGGGTATGGCGTTGGTGAACGACACGTGAGAAAGTTTTGACTTTGATTCTGAAGAAGATGAAGAAGAAAGGGTGAAGGATGAGGGGAAGATGGGTTTGGTGCAGGCAGAGGACGCCATTGATTCTTCTTCTTCTTCTTCTTCTTCTTTTTCTTTTTTTTTTCTTTTTCTTTTTTCTGCTTTTTTCTTCTGTTTCTTTGATCTCTGTTCCAATCCTACAAAAGCGTTAATGGGTCTTTATAAAATCATGGATCATGGTGAGGGAGAGGCATTCATTTTTTGTTCGCTATATATAACCAAGAAAGAAGGAGGAGTGCGCGCAAATGGGAGATATTTCTTATGCACAGGGTTTGGTGGTGGATTTTTCTCACACTGGATCTTAAAGCAATTAAGTGATTTATTATTTATTTTTCAGAAAAAAAAAATAATTGGGGTAGGTGAGTGAGTGAGAAGAACTCCATCATCACCGATCATAAAGAAAATATGTCTATTTTCATTTCCTCAAATTAAATAGTAAATGAAAAATGATGTCTCAGAACATTTCTTCTATATAAAAATGAAAAGAAAAAGTTATCTTCATAGAGGTTACCATAATAGTAAAAACAAACAAAGAAGAAGTTGGATTGAGTGGGTGAACAGTGGTAGTGGTGGCACAGTCCAAAAAAAGTTTCTCTAAACTAACTGATTAATTTTTCCATTAAAAACTTACCAAATTAACCAAAAAATAAATAAATGTGTCTATGTAGTATAGGTAGATGCATAATGCATAATACATTCAAAGATCAAGTAAGTAAATTCACTCCATTTATTGGCTCTGTCATTGGTTTGAAAAACACACCTTTTCTCTCTCACATTAGTCAACATGATTATCATGTACATTATTCATTTGATGCCTTATCAAGTTTTTTAATTGTAGTGGCTAAACAAATCATTGGTGAAGAGGTTCATTAGTGTGGGCGCAAACAAAATTAGGTCCAGTGATACACGAATCATTTATCTTCATTGCATTTTTTATTACAATGAAAATATTCCTTATAGATATTACAAAAAAAAAATGCTTTGGCAAAAAAATGCTTTAAAAACACTTTTTCTTTTTAAATTATAAAGCTCACGTCTTTCTGTTTCACTGCTGAGTCAAACGTTCACACTCGATTTTTTTCTTCCCCACAGTACTGTTTTTTCCCAACTTGTAAAAGACAATAATCGAGCTTCTCCATCTACCAATAATTTCCCTCCAACACAAATCTAGACCACATGTTATATTCTCTCTCCATATTCGTACATCTACACTGAACAATTAATGACTAGGATTTTGCTAAATATTTGCTACACGGTCATTTAGTTGATGTGGAACCTAATTCCAATAGATCATGTTCTTCGTACAGTTGTTAATGTTTTATTAGCGTTCTCCATTATCGTTTGTCGGTGAGATTTTTACGTTGTTTATAATTTACGTATCTTTTGCAAATTCATTTTTTTCACCTCATTTATAGCAGGTTGAATTTTGTGAAGCAGATATATTATCCACATCACATGAAAGCAACCCCTGATATATAGCTTTCATGAAAATTTAAAATTGGACGCGGAAAAAAAATGGAAGATGTTTATCAGATTTTTTTTTTCTCCTCTTCTTATCTTTTCCATCGTGTATACAGCATGTAGTATATTTATATTACATAACGTAACATTCAGAGATATAAAAAAATGGAAGAAAAAAATTATTGAAAATTACGTAAAATAATCCGAAAGCGAAAGAAAGAGAAAATTGTAGTAAAAGATTGGTGAAGAATGGAGAAACATATATTGGAAAAAACGAAACGAAAGTGATATATATTACTAGAAATATATTATGATTTAAAATTAGAATAACCTATTAAACATTGAAGCGGTATAACGTAGTGAATGAGTGAAAGGTCCCATTTTTAAAATATTTGTAAGAACATAATAAATGACAATAATTGTATACGAAGGTTGTTTTGTCGTGTAACGAAAGGGTAGATTTTTCATTACCCTCACACTACTTTTTGACTATAGTCCAAACAAAGCGTTCTCGCATCGTAGCACCACTAACTGTCCCATTTGTTGTGGTAAAACCACAATTTAATATTTCCTTTTAATCTATAACTTAATCTTATGCTATTCTTATAAAAAACCCTAAAAAGTAAAATTAATTAATTTTTTGAAAGATGAAATGTGAGTTTTAACCTATAGTATGAAATTTATATTTTATTTTCGTTTTTATTGACTGTTAAATATATTTGTCTATGCAATATACTTATATTCACTTTAATATTTTTTTTATAAAAGTAAATTAATAAAAAAATTTGATATGGAAAAGACACATATGGCCTTATTTTCATGTCAAATAATATTAAAGAAGCTTTAAATGAATTTTAAAACAAAAATGTTGTTTTAATAATTTAATATTATTGTTATTATTATTTTGTATCTAATTTTAAAAACCAGATATTATTTATATTCCAACAATGTAAATATTTATACTCTAAATCGAGATAGAATAATATCACAGCTACAAATTTATGCATAGGGACAATATTATAACAAGGTCACATTTTAATCTAGCTTTGACGTCAGTGTAAAGAAAATTTAAATATTTGAAATCATTTATTTAAAATTAGGGAAAAAAAATTAACGAGGAAAGGGACATATAGAATACTGCAAAACTAGCAAATGACTTAAATAATAAAGGTTTATTGTAAATTACTTTCTAAACTTAATATAAGAAAAGGTAGAGTATCATAAAAAAAGGAGAATGTTAAAATGAATGTGTGATGTATAATATAAGAAATAACACAAAATAGAGTGATTATATCATGAGAGAGTTTTGTAACACAAGTTGTGAAAAATTATATCAGAAAAAATAAAAAATTAAGATGATTTAGATTTGTAGTTCATATTAAATTCTACGTGGGTTTTGGTATTGTGAAAAGGAAAAGAGGAAAAGCCAAAAAGGAATAGTTGAAGAATATCCTCCAAACAGATCTTAGACTAAATACTATTTCAAGAATTTTGATTGTCCAACAACGTCACGTGGTGGATGTAGTCAATCTCACCACGTGGAATAAAAAGTCTTTGTTGTTTTTTCTTATATAATATTTACATATATAAGTAGCTCAATTTAATTATTTAATGAAATGTAAGTTAATTTAGGCTGAATTTGGTTGAAGAAGAAAAATCATATATTAGAAAAAAAAAATTATCTATTAGCTTTTATTGGAAAAATAAAGATTATAACTCTAACACTCGTTATTCGAAGTCAACGAGATGTGTGAAATTGTAGAGAAACTATATGTAATCATTATAAATTTAAATTGAATATAATTTTTTATCTATAAAAATTTTATACACATAAATAAACTTTTTTTATAGCACTCGCGTTCACGTGGGTAGAGAAATCCATATTCGATTTTTTTTAGTTGGTTATTTTATTTTGATATGAGTTGAAACTTTGGAAAGAAATTGAATAGAGTAAGTGGCAGCGCTAATTGAACGATCACAATCGCAGGCACGATCACGTGGGTAGTGAAATTAAGAATTGAAGAGGAATCAATGTTAAGTAAGAATTAAAAATAAGAAGGATATCCATCAAGATTCTTATTCACATATTTATAGATCCATGTGAGTTGGTTTTGAATTAAGATCGAGATTCTTAAATTCCTTAGTAATAAAACTCAATACAAATAAAAAATTGTTCGCTAACAATATAATATTTTTCGAACGAACTTAATTTAAAATCTGACCTATTTAATAAATAAATTTAATCCAACATAAATTTAGTATAAAATGGGAAGTGTCCAACATACAACAAAAAAAAAACAACATAAACGTATTTGATTTTGCGCAGTTTACATGTTGGAGTGTTTTGAAGTTTGTGGTGGTGGTTGGTGGATGGCGATGCGCAGGGGGTGCAGGAAGAAGTTACCCAACTCTTCTCACCAACCACACCACTTCCTTTCCGCTAAAATAAAAACTCAGGCCCACTTCACAGTGTCGTTATCAAGAGATCATTACAGAGAGGATGCAAAAGAGGAGAAAATTAAAAGTTTGAAGTCTACAAACTTGGATTTTTCAACCGCAAATTAATTAAATATTTGAATACATATATTACACAGAGATTAATTGGACTAATGTTGAAGGGTTTATGAGTCCGAAGTCAAAAGTGGCGGCCATGAGGTTCTGTTGTTATTGAATACGAGCTGAGTTGTGATGGTGATGGTCATGCAAATTCAGAATTTGGTGCTTGCAATTATATATATCCGCATGGAATTACTTTTCAGTTTCGTTGCAATAATATAATTTAAAATAAGGTAAATTAGAAATTTGAATTTTCTACTGATGATTTTTTTTTTGTTTCTCTATTGTGTTTTCATAATACATTAATTATCATTAATTTTACCATTTTAAAATATATTAAAAAGATATTTAAAATATCAATACAATATATTTTTAATGGTCAATAAAGAACAACACCAAAAAAATTAATAAAGAATTTGAACTCGTAAATTAGCTTAACAATGTTTACATTCAAGTAATAGACATTAATTTTGATATAAATGTATTATAATTTTAAATGTAATATTATTTTTAATATTTTAATATTTAGTTTTTTTTAATTTATGAATGATGTCAATAATTAATTATTATTTATTATAATATTTTAAATTTTATCATTATTATGTAAAAGTTGTTAACAAATTTATGAAGTCCATACAAAAAGTTTTATTTTATAAACTTTTTATTTTTATTTTTAAATATTTTTTTACTACAATTTTACAGTATTTTGTAATTTCAAGTTTTAAAGTAGAACTTGATTATCATGTATCAAATTTTTCGTTTACGATATGAATCTTAATTTTAAAAAAATAAATAAATGGTTGAGTTAAATTTTCTTGTACCACACAATGCACGTCTTTTTTTTTTAATAATTGTAAAACAATTTTTTTCTCATAATTAATGAAATATTTTTAAAGAAATGAAAAATTTTGCTTTTATTTCTTATTCTTATAATAATTATAAGCAACTAAATGAGTTAAAAACACATAATTACATAAACATTTTTCTCGATCAAAATTTCTTAATTTCTTAATAGTGTATTATTTGTGAGTAAAAAAATGAAATTAACAAATTGTTAGTCCAAACAATCAAGTGAGTAACTTTATTTAGTACATTACAACTTGCCTTTGCCTTTTGAATAATTAAATTTTATAAACTTCTACTTGTATCAGGTTGTTTTTTCTTTTAATGAAATTAACACATTTATAAAAGTTGTTAATTATAAATTCCAAATACAAGGCATACACAAAATAAGTCTGTTATTACAAAATTAGATAAATTAAAAAAATATTTAGTACCAGAAGAAAGTATTAAAGAAAAAAGGTAATTTGAAAAAACAAATAATCAACTTACATACACCAAATGACAGATTATTGTATATCAATAAAAAAATAATATATTAATAAAAGAAAAAAAGATACAAATTATATTTTTGGATCCATGATTACTTATTCACAAACCCTAAATCCTAAATCAAAATAATTCAAATTATTTTAATTAATCAAAAAGAATAAAGAATATTAACGAAAATTATAACTAAACTACAATAAAATACATTAATATATATATAATAGATAAAAGTATATTTAACCTAAAAATACATTAAAAATACATTTTATATTTAACAACTAAAATCATTATCTTATATACAATGATTATAATAATAATAATGGCTTTTTGTATTTTTGGGTCTGTTAGAAGTCAAATTTGTATAAATGTGTTTGTTATTTTTTTTTTCGAAAATGGATCAAGTCGTCAGGGAAGAGGACGACATTGGAGGTGAAGTCGTCCTCCCCTGACCGGTTTCTTTATTTTTTTTTTTAAAGTAATGTCGTACTATACTATAACGTTTTTGCTTTTAAAAAAAGTGAAGTCGTCGTTATGCATAACGACTTCACCTTTCCAATTATTTTTTTTTTTTATGAATTTTGATTATTTTTTTAATTTAAATTTATTGGAAAAATAAACAGTAAAAAAATTAATAGAATAAAAATTAACTTTAAATTAATATATTTTAAAAAACAAATAACTTATAAATTTAAAAAACATTGAAAACTTATAAATTAAAAAAAAATAACGAAAACTGAAAATTAAGAAAAGATAATCAAAACTGAAAAAAAAAATCAAAACAGTTAAATTAAAAAAAAAGGAAAAAAATAATGAAAAGTGAAAAACTAAAAAAAAAATTAAAACTGGAAGTTAAAAAAGAGAAATGAAAAGTAAAGTCGTCATGCTACAGTACAACTTCACTTTTCAATTTAGTAGAAGTCGTCGACATTATTTTTTTAAAAAGAAAAGCAAAGCCGGCCTGAGGAAGACGATTTCACCCTAAAAGTGGTCCTCCCCAATAACGATTTAACCCAATTTTACAAAAAAAGGTTAACGGACTCTATTTTATAATTTTTTTGGTCAAAAAGACCCTCAAATACAAAAAAGCCAATAATAATAATAATAATAATAATAATAATAATAATAATAATAATAATAATAATAACTTACATAAACAACATGATGAACATGTGAAATTTGCAACAAAAAAAGTATTTAATTCTATAAACGAGTTAGCAAACCTATGAGGATCAACAAGTTTAGCATCCCAATCTACCCTACGTTTTTTTTCTTTTGCGGGGATGCGATCCAGCCATGATGGCCGTTGAAATGCTATCACTAAATTAATAGTTACTAATTTTACAATTAAGAACTTAAAAAAAAATAGGAACAAATTAAAGAAACTTTATATATATATATATATTAGTTTTTTTTTATGTTCACATTTTATAATTATAATTTTACCCTTTACAATATAATTATTCATTAATTTTTTAAAAATTAACATTTACTTTTACATGTTTTCTATAAAACGGTTTATTTTCTCTCATTCTTTTCTCAATTCAGCAACAATTATTTTCTCATCTTTTCACAATTTATTTCACTTTATTTATAATAAATATAAATATATTTTGTATATTAACTTAATAAAATTACAATATCATCACCTACTAATATAATATTAAAATATTTTAAAAAAATATCGTGATAACGTCTATGTTTAAGCTAGTATAAATAAAAAATATCCTATTTTGGTGTTTATATTTTATCTTGAATTTTATCTTTTAAAAAATAACTGATTTTTTAATTAAAATAATTATTTTACTATTCTTACCTTTTAAATATTTGATTTAATTGACTATTTGATTCATTTAACTTTTTTAAATTAATCACTTTTAAACTAAAATAAATATATTTAATAAAAAAACTATCTACCAATTAAAAAAAAAAGAAAATACTAGTAAATTTACTTTATTATCTATTTTATTTTGTGAACAAGTGTCACAAAAGTTATTTTTTTAGCCATTTCATATTTTTAATTTCCTTTTTGTTATTATTTAATATGCATGAAAGTTATTTTACTTTTTATTTATTTATTTAATTTATTTTTTATGTTTGTAATTTATATTTAATTTATTGTCACAAACACTAAAATTTATTTTACTTTTTCATTCATCTATTATCTATTATGATCTATCATAATATATGAAAAGAAGATACAAACAAATTTATTTTAACATAAGAAAAGAAAATACTAGTGAATTGACATTATTATCCATTTTATTTTGTGTGAAGTGTTTCAATAGTTAGTTTTTTTTATTAATTTTATATTTTTAATTTATTTTTTATTTGTATTTATTATTTTGCCATGCATGAAATTTATTTCACTTTTTTACCTATTTATTTTATTTTTTAATTTCTTTTTTATTTATATTTATTATACTGCCACAAATTCATAAAATTTATTTTACTTTTTTATTTATCTATAATCTATTATAATCTATTATAACATAAGAATATCAAATATATTTTAATATAAGAAATGTACATACTAACAAATTTATTTTAGTATGATACTAGCAAATTCATTTTATTATCAATTTTATTTTTTGACAAATGTCTCAAAGTTATTTTTTTTATGTTTATTTTTCTGTCACATATATATAAAAGTTATTTAGTTTTTTTTATCTATTTATCTATTTATTTAATTTATCTATTTTTTATTTATTTTGCTGCCACAAATACATAAAATTTATTTTACTATTTTATTTTTAAACTAATTTACCTATACTATTTTTTAATTATTAGTTTTATACTTTTATAACTTCTAATTAACAGGTCATTTAATAAATTATTAAAGAATAACTTACATTTAAAGTATAGATTTTTTTTATACTGTTTTTCCATTTTTAATTTTATCTTTTTATCTTTTTAACTTTTAATTTTTAATGTGTATCTTTAGACACATTTTAATCACCATTAATAAATTTTTTAATATATTTATTATCAAAGAATAATTATATTTAAAATATTTTAAAAAAATATTTTAAAATGTAGTTAATTTTTAAATTAAATAAATAGATATTTCGTTTAATGTGTTAGACACATTTCAATCATCATTAAAATTTTGTTTTTTGTTTTTTATTTTTTTTAATATATTTATTTTTAAAGAATGACTTGTATTTAAAGTATTGTTTATACTATTTTGTTACTTTTTTTTTATTTCTATATGATTTACAATTACTTGTTTATTTGATTAAATTAAGTTTATCGAACTATATTTTATTTTTATTTCTTGAAATACTATTATTAAAAAAACAATATATATTTATTAATAATATCAATTGTACACCTGCCACATAATTTTTTTCTTCATATAATAATATTATCTTACAAAAGATTATGAACAAAAGATTACATATATCTTTTCTATACTAAATTATATTATAAATATTTCTATTGTTGTTTATTCTTCATATTTGTAGTATATAAAAATTAAACATATTATTTAAATTATCATGATCCATATATATATATATATATATATATATATATATATCATTAATATTAATTATATATACATAGAACTTGCTTTAATTGGTTTAAGATTTTAATATTTATAAACGAATAAATTAAAATATTATACTTAATTTTTAAGGTTTATAGTAAAATAATAATTGCTTTAATTGCTTTAAGGTTTTAATATTTATAACCGAATAAAGTAAAAGATTATACTTAATATTTAAGGTTTATAACAAAATAATCATAATTCTTAACATTTAAAATTTTATTTTATATTCTTTGAATTCATCTTTACTGCAATCTCTTCCATTATTAACTCTTTTCATGGAATTGATAACTAGTATGTTCAACACTGCCCTTGTCTTGGAAATTTGGAGCCATTTCATCCGCAACACATTGCAGAAGCTTATACAAGAGTTTGATGAATCATTTGAGACACTCAGAAATAAAACAGTGATGCTGATAAGGCAAAGATTGCACATTTATAAGACATTGTAAAATGCATCACTTCTGGGGAAAATATATTCCTAAAGCTTAAGACTAAATTCGTGGGGAAAATAACTCTTAAAACGTGGTTGAAACAACCTCAAATTGTGTCCAATCACAAACTTTAGATGGATTGATAATTTGCATATTCCTATACTCTTGTAACATAACTGGTGCAAATATAGAATCTATGTCCACTGAAATTAGTTTTTTTTATTTTATTTTTGTTGTTTTTTACAGTCAATACAGTTGTAGCATATACCTTAAGAAATGTTCTTTTTAAAATTTGGTCCTCTTTCACTTTACCACTTATATCAGAAAAGTATGTGTAATATTATATGAAAAACAAAAAAAATCAGATCTCAGAATCTCACAAATCAAGGTATCTAAAATCTTCCGTAGTACTTGTTATAGACATTTTTTATTCATCAAAATTAATATATAAATGGTCTTTCTTTGGAAGTGGAAGAAGATGCAGAGTATGTGAGATATTGAAATTCCTTTGTTGTTATTATATATTATCTATAATAACAATTTAGCTTTATATAAAGCAGGTTGTTAAAAAAATCGGTGAAAATTACTCTAAAATAAAAATTTGTATTTTTTAATTTAGCTTAAAAAAATTTAAATAAATAAACATGTATATTTTAAATAATCAATTATTACTAGTTTTTTGTAATGAGATGTATAATTTAGTAATTTAAGATAATATATATTTTGTATACCTTAATTAATTATAATAATATATATTATTTTATGTACTGTATAATTTTAAAATATACACATTTAATTACTATAGATTTATGTAGATTTAATCACGATTGAACCAATATTTTTTTTATCAATTCAACTACTATCTTCCTTTTAAAAACTTTGTTTCTCTTTCTTGCCTTCCTTCATAAATTTTACTTGATATTTTTGTCAATTAATTATTTTCCCTAACCAAAGAAATCGATTGTGATATTTTCAATTGTTTTTACACCTAATCTTCTACAGTAAATTATCCAATACTAGTATATGTGGTGGGTTAAAATTTCGTAAGATTATGGACACATATAACATGATTTATTTATTTTTATATATACTTGCTTACCGGAAAAGTTTCATTTAATGTTTATAAGCATAAAATAAAAATTATTTAAATTAAAAACATTTATGATATATTACTGAGATATTCATAAAAAAATCGTCTATAAGGAGACAAATTTTGTCCCCAATAGTTCAAATTATGTTAACAAATTTCAACGATAAAGATTTGAAAAGGATAAAATTGGTTGACAAAGATGAAAACAAACTTTTTAAAAGATAAATTAATCTAAAAAATAAGATAGAATATGACAAACATATTGCACCATAGTTTACCAAAACGTAAAAAAAAGATTTTTCAATTAGGTAAACAATGCACAAAATAAACAAAAAATAATGCCACTTTCCCAAAAAATTGGAACCCTAACCGATATATGTAAATTAACTTATCAAACCAGAGCATATACAAAGTCCAGTACGCAACCGTTTCAATTGAACCCACCCTCCATCTCAGACTTCCCAAATCTCTTATCATCGAATCCGAGCTCAGAAACTGCAAAGTAACTTTCTTTTCTCTCACACTCATCACCTTCCCAATTCGTCGGAACATACGCTCAACGATTGGCAGCAACCACCTCTTATGACCCAAGCAAACCCTAAAACCACATCCTCTTACCCTAATCACTTTAATTTTTAATTTATTGAATTTTTGTTTTTGGTTTCTTGGGTTCTTCAATGGCGACGGACGCAAGGGCGAAGTTTCAGAATCCAGATTTCCGCCCTGATTTTCACGCGGACTTAAAGGTGTCAACTCACGACGGTCTCCAATTCTGGCAGTTCATGCTCGCTGGATCTGTTGCCGGCTGTGTCGAGCACATGGCGATGTTTCCCGTTGACACCGTTAAGACCCGCATGCAGGCCTTGGGCTCCTGCCCGGTCAAAACGGGTACGGTCCGTCAGGCCCTAAGGTCTATTCTCCAATCTGAGGGTCCGTCGGCCCTTTACCGCGGAATCGGCGCAATGGGCCTTGGCGCTGGCCCGGCCCACGCTGTCTATTTCTCCGTCTACGAGACCTGCAAGAAGCGGTTATCAGAGGGGAACCCTAACAACGCCGCCGCACACGCCGCCTCTGGCATCTGCGCCACCGTGGCCAGCGATGCCGTCTTTACGCCCATGGACATGGTGAAGCAGAGACTGCAGCTGGGGAATAGTGGGTACAAGGGGGTTTGGGATTGCGTGAGAAGGGTTATGAGCGAGGAAGGTTTTCGGGCGTTCTACGCCTCTTATAGGACTACTGTGTTGATGAACGCCCCGTTCACAGCTGTGCATTTCACGACCTATGAAGCCGCGAAACGTGGCCTTATGGAGGTCTCACCTGAGAGTGTTGATGATGAACGGTTATTCGTGCATGCCACCGCCGGTGCTGCTGCCGGAGCCTTGGCTGCCGCTGTTACGACGCCACTGGATGTTGTGAAGACTCAATTGCAGTGTCAGGTATAGTTTTAATACTGATTATTATCATTGTTGTTGTTGATATTTGACAGATTTGACATTTTCTTACTCATTGAAGTAGTTTTGAATGTAGGATATGATTTTTTGCTTACTAGAGTTTTGAATTGTTTAGTGCTTACCTTTAAGGTTTAGTATATGAACAATGTGGCTTTGGTATGGAAAATGAAGTCGATTGCATTATATTATTGAGTGGTAGTTGCATTTGAACGAGGCTAAGGTTTCGTGCACTACCTTTCCCTTAGGATTCAGTATATTGAATACTATTGGATGCTTATAAAAAAATGTGGCCGTGTTGTGGAAATTAAATGGATAGCAATATTTAGATCAAACCAGAGTGTGATAATCACATTTGAATGGGGTTTACGTTTTGTATTACATTTTCTTTATTTACATCTGTGCTAGTATGGGATAGTAATGTTGCCTTATGTTTCTGTATTGTTAGTTTCGTGGTATGTTCTTTGTGCTTCTTTGACGTTTTCATATGCTATTTTTCTTCCACGACTGAGGCTCTGGTATAATTCAATCCAAATGAAAGTAGTCCGGTTAAAATAGTAGAGGATAACTTTAGAAAACTGAGGTAGAACATTTTGCACTAAGTAGATCAACGGTAACTTTTAATTTGGTTTTTTAGAAAGTCAAATGAGACTGTTGATTCATGTGTCAACTCCTTATTAGGGTTAGGAGCTTGGTGAGTAATGGGACACTGGGCTTGAAATTCTGCCTCAGGTGCTCCATAATGAGTTGTGTTGTGCTCTTGGATCTCTTTGCTTAGGACTGAAGAGAGTTTGTGCAGCCTTGCTGCATTCTTAGTTCACTTTCTAAGTCTTTTATGTTGCGCAGGACTTGTTATTTGTTATCCTTGACTGCATTGTACTTGACCACTTTCTGGTTGATGAATTATCTTCCTCTATTTAAATTAAAAAAAAAAATGAAAATGGATGCCAGTGATCCACTAGTGTATTTTTCTTAAGGACAGATTTATCGTTAAAATGATAAATTTTTAAATAGCAAATCAGAATGGCATATGGTAGTGATACCTGCCATCTATTTTGTTAACATATGCTCCTTTGATAGAATATAACAACTCCTATCAACCAACATTTGAGCTGTGTATTTACTCTGGTTTTGTGTGATTTTAATGCAGAGACATAGAGATGATAAAACTTAAGTTTACAATTTATACCTGATTATCATAATAAGGACAGAGCTATACTGTGAACCATTGATATGTGTGAGGAGTGAGATCTGAGTTAAAAAATAGAGAACAGAAGTTCAACAAATATGTTAAGAAGATGCGAAAGATGTAGGGTGTCTATACCCATGATAACCTTTTTAAAATTTATTGAAGTTTAATGCTGTATTTTGGCTCTTAAGAAAATAAACGTTGAACCTCTAAGCAAATTTCCATCCACCCAATCACTTGAGCCCATGAAATATAGAGCTTTAATCAGATAAAACAGTGTTCAATTGGAGTTATTGTGACGATGGTGGGGGTAGTGACCGATGATAATGTTTGGTTGGAATTTCTCCGAATGTTCATTCAAAACTTGTTGCACCTTTTTCTCGTAAAAGGGGATTAGTTCATTTTATGATTCTGCAGAATCATATGTAGATTGAGGAGCCAGCAAGATCATGCATCGATTAGCATCCTCTTAAATTATATGGGGATTATTTTATCATCTTTTCATTATATATATGGGGATTATTTTAGGTTTAAAAGACCATTCACATCAGAGGATCGTGATAATTTCAAAAAAAAATATGTTCCAAATTGAATTGAGGTTTGTGCACTAGTGTCATGATTTTTATTATTACTATCATTGTTGTTGTGGTGAGACATGACACTAATTAAGCCAATACTTTAGCTGGAAAACGATTGTGTAAACAACTTTTACTATATGAATTTTATTTGATAAGCTTTTTGAAAGACGGTTAATCAGGGGTAATCAAACAATTTTTGTAATATTTCATTTTCTTGGACAGTAACTTGACGTGGTTAATGTTGTAGGGTGTGTGTGGTTGCGATAGATTCAAAAGTGGATCAATTGGGGATGTTATTAAATCAATAGTGAAAAAAGATGGGTATAGAGGGCTGATGCGAGGATGGATTCCAAGGATGCTCTTTCATGCTCCTGCAGCTGCTATTTGCTGGTCTACATATGAAGCTGGAAAGTCCTTTTTCCAGGATTTCAATCAGCAGAAAGACGTTGGCACTGTTACCTAAATATCAGAGTTAGAATATTCATCATTCTTCAGTTCCATTATAGATGATTGTGCCTGTCAACGTCGATAAATGCCACAAACGGGGTGAAAGCAAGCAACCGTTTTAAGTTCTGCGTTCAAACCCCAAATAATATACAGAAAGCTTCGGATTAACCTACGAATGGAGAACTTCTTGTCGTGTACACATTGTCAGTTTCAATTATGATTTCCCCCCGGTTTAGGTTTTTTCCCAAGAACATTGTTCCGTTGAAACGCCTGTACACCACATGATGAAATTTTTGCCTTAGTTTCATGCAATTGTAAGTTTTCAATTATGTGAAATTTTATGGTATTCTGAAATTTAGGATTTCATTTCCTGGCTTAAACTATCATTTGTTATCTATCCATCCCACTTTAGTTGTTCCTCTATTGATCACTCTGCAAGGATTGAGTATTAAATTTGTGTTGATTATGTGTTTAACATAGTTTCTCCTACTAGAAGCTTTTGACGATGAATATGCAGGACAGTTTCCGTGGTTATTCTTGTCAAAGGTTGTTCAAGAAGCTGGATGCTAATATTATTTTCAATAGATGATTTGAATTTTGAAACTTAGAAGTTAAAGGAAAATGGAGATAAAAGTAAGAATATGGAATCAATTTATCGTTATAATCTTAATGTTATACAGCCAGTGAATGTCCATTTATGTTAAAATGAATGTCCAAGCATATTACATAAAATATGCATTATCCATTATAATATAAAAAGAAATTTATAAGAAATTTACTTCATTACTCATTCCTAAGTGTTCTATAATATAAATCTATTATCTATTATAGTATAAGAAAAAAATATTAAGAAATTTAATTCATTACTTAAGTTCATTTTGTTGACAAATTCCCAAAAAATTAGTTTTTTAGAACACTCTTAATTTATTATTTTCTTATTTATATTTTGCTATTACACGTATATGGAAATTCTTTTACTTTTTTTATTGATTTGTTTTTTCTTATTTCTTTTTTATTTATATTTATTTTATTGCTAGCATACAATTTATTTTCCTATTTTTTTTATTAATTTTATTTTTAAACTAATTTATCTATATTATATGTTTTCATTCATAATTTTATTCTTTTGTAACTTTAAATTAATTCGTTATTTAATAAAATATTAAAAAATAAGTTATATTTAAAGTATTATTTTTTATACTACTTTTTTAATTTTATTTTTTTATGATTTATAATTATTTGGTCATTAATAAAATTAAATCTATTATTTATAACAAAAGAAAAAAAAAACTAAAAAAATTACTTTATTATTTATCAAGGTTTATTTTCTTAACAAATATTTTAAAAATTGATTTTTTAGTACATTATTAATGTATTCTTTATTTTATATTTATTTTACTGTCATATATGAATGAGAGTTATTTTACCTTTTTATCAATTTATTTCATTTTTATTTATATTTACTTTACTGTCCATAAGACTTATTTTACTTTTCTTATTCATTTATTTTATTTTTAAGCTAATTTGACTCTATTATTTTTTCATTCTTAACTTTATTCTTTTGTAACTTATAATTAATTATAATTAATTGTCATTTAATAAAATATCAAGAAATAGATTATATTTGAAGTATTTTTTTTTTAATTTTGTGATTTATAATTACTTTTTGGTCATTAATAAAATTAAATCTATTATTCATAATAATAATAATAATAATAATTAAGAAATTTATTTTGTTAACCATTTATATTTCATTGACAAGTGTTCCAAAAATTGATTTTTTAGTACTTTCTTGACTTATTTTTTATTTATATATATTTTATTGTCACATGTATGAAAATTATTTTACCTTTTTATCAATTTATTTTACTTTTTAATTTCCTTTTATTTCTATTTAATTTATCGTCACATGTGTATACAATTTATTTTACCTTTTTTATTCATTTATTAAATAATTTTCCTATATTATTCTTTTCATTCTTAATCTTATTCTTTTGTAACTTCTAATTAATTATATTTAAAGTATTAATTTTTTTATACTATTTTTTTTTTTAATTTTTAGTTTTTATGATTTATAATTAATTGGCCATTAATAAAATCAAATATATTATTTATGATAAAAGAAAAGATATACTAGTAAGTTTACTTTATTAATTACTCATATTTATTATGTGGATAAATGTTACAAAAATTGATTTTTTAGTATATTGTAAACTTATTTTTCATTTTATATTTATTTTGCTGTGTATGCACGAAAATTTATTTGCTTTTTTAACAATTTATTTAATTTTTCTATTTTTTTTTCTATTTTTATTTATTTTACTGTCACATAAAATTTATTTTCTTTTTCGTATCCATTTATTTTATTTTGAAATTAATTTGTCTATACTATTGTTTCTTGTTTTTTATTTTATCTTTTGCAACTTCAATTTAATTTGACCTAAAATAAAATATTAAAAAATATTTGTATTTAAAGTTTTAATTTTTTACATTATTTTTTATGATTAAAATTACTTGGTCTTTAATAAAATTTAACATAAAAAAATATATTTTATTTTTATTTATAAAAATAATATTATCTAATATATATATATATATATATATATATATATTTATATATATATATAAATTATTTTGCTTTTTTGTCAATTTATTTTACTTTTGATTACATTTTTTATTTATATTTATTTTACTGCCATTTGTACATACAATTTATTTTACTTTTTTTATCCATTCATTTTATTTCTAAACTAATTTGCATATACTATTTATTTCATTCTTAATTTTATCCTTTTTTAACTTTTAATTAATTAGTCTTCTAATAATTTTTTTTCTATTATCTATTATATTATAAGAAAATGTATTATAATATAAAAAAAGTAGATATTAAGTGTAAGACCCTAGAAAATGGCGTTTTAAAAGTGATAGTGGTTTAAAAATAGTGAGACTCAATTATTTTAATATTAAAAAGTTTTAGTATAAATAGAATTGTTATAAACAAGTTTTATTATTTTAAAACACATCATCTTTCTAGAAATCACTCTTCTAGAGTTCTCCGACTTCTATATAGAGGTTCTGTCTCTCTGGTCGTCTGATTGATGAACCGAGACGTAGGATTGATCCTCTCGGCGAGCTCTTCAAATTGGACCGATTAGTTTCTCCGTTCACGTAAGTTGAGTTTCCGCTCTCTTTTTAGTCTTTTTCTGTTTTCTGTTGCAAGCATGCCCTCTTCCGCTTGCATGCGACGTTTTAATCATCAATATAAGTCTCTGTTGATCAATGATCATAACGGTATGTTCTGATCGTTCTTGTGATGTTTCTATGTGTAGATAGAGCATCCTGTGGAGTTAGAGGTATTGACGTTTTTAAGGCGTTGACGTTTATAAAGCTGTCTAAACAGGATAACAGGTGAGAGAAACTAATTGTTTTACTTGAATTTCGTATAGAAATCATTCTGATGACTTTGAATTGCATGATTGATTGTTGTATGAGTGCTTGAACTGTGTAATTGAGTGTATGCTTGGATTGTGCTAGATTTCTTTACTGTTGCATGTGAGAACAAATTGGGAATATGATATTTTCGCCTAAGCGAGCAACTCTCGCCTGAGCGAAAACACCAGAAAGTCATCCCCTGTTTCTGCGCGAGATCTCGCCTAGGCTAGCCAGTCTCGCTTGAGCGAGAGTCACTCTCGTCTAAGCGAGACAACTTAGCCTGAGCGAGAATTCGCCCAGAGTTTGGGTTGTTCTCTGTTTCGAGCCTCGCTCAGGCGAGAATGACTCGCCTAAGCGAGAGAGCCCTTTCGCCTGAGCGAGACCTTCAAACTTGGGCGAGAACCTCTACAGTTGAGTGTTATTTCTTTGTTTCTAATGGATGAAGCTATGTTTAAATGTTAAAATGTGAACTTAGTTACGATATGCATGAATTGTTATAACTGGTAATATGTGTGGTGAAATTGCATGAAGTTGGAATATGAGAAGAAGTGGTTGAACTAGGATTTCAAGGGAAATTCTAAGAGGAATGTTTTAGTGTATGTAAGGACATAATGACTCAGTTTTGGTTGGTATCCTGACGCTCCTATAACCATTAAGGCTCATGTAGAGCATAATGGATTATGTCGGAAGGAGTAGCAGGAGGTCCTAGTCTGTGGACTCGATTCAGTCACAGACGCGAAGGGGACTTACCTTGGGAGTGGTTGGGTGATAACCCCTTGTGTCCAAACTCTGCAGAGTTTGGGAACCGTCACAGGTGCAAGCCACCAAGAGATCCGATGTCGCTTACATAATCCAGATATTGAGTCTAGAGTCATGTATATATGTTGTGGTGGTCTATATGATTCTGGTGATAAAGAAAAAAATTACATGGTTTCTGTTTATAATTGAACTGCATGATTCCTTTAATCAGATTAGCTTACCCTTGTTTTTTTGTGTTCCTATCTTGTGTTGTGTGTTTCCTTTTGCGATGATCACCTATTCGGTGGGAGCAGATGTGGTTGTAGTGTCAAAGGCATTTCTGGAGGATGAAGAGCCATCGTTTTAGGATTGAGGAGGAGGTTTCCCGTGGGAGCTTTATCAGTGGTCAGTTTAAGTATAGAGTTTATTAGTTTAGTTTAAGTGTATAAGTGATATATTTTTATAGTCATGTATCTTTTGTAAGACAATATCAATATATTGTGTACACTGAATTATCTATTTTGGAACTATGATGAAACTTCTTATTTTTATTAGCTTTAAGCTGCTGAAATTGGGATGTTACATTAAGAAATCTACTTTATTATCCAAATTTATTTTGTTGACAAGTATTTCAAAAGTTAAATTTTAATACAATCTTAATTTATTTTTTATTTATACGGACTGCCACATGATTTTGGAAATTATTTTACTTTTTTATGAAATTATTTTATTTTCTAAATCTTTTTTGAGGAGAACTTTTTAGTATTAGGAAAATAGGAAGATGAAAATCATACAATTAAAGGATTATTTATAAAATTAAATTTATCAATTAAATTTAATTACGTAAATGATTCAGTTTTTTTTTGTTATTTTTAAGATATTTTGATATCTTTTAATATTTTTTTGAATACATTTTGATATTTTAGATATCTTTTAATATTTTTGTATATCTTATGAAATTTTAGAAAATATATTTTTATTTTTTATCTAGCCACATGTGTATACAATTTATTTTATTACTTTATTTTTTTTAAACTAATTTTTCTATACTACTTTTTTTCATTCTTAATTTTATCCTTTTGTAACTTTTGATTAATTAGTCATTTAATAAATTATTAAAAAAATAATTTTTATTTTTCTATTATCTATTATTTGTTCTATCATTTAATTAGTCATCTATTATCTATTATAATTATAATGTAAGAAAATAAGATACTAAAAAATCTATTTTATTACTTCGATTTATTTCATTGACAAGTGTCTCAAAATTAATTTTTTAATATGTTCTTCATTTATGTTTTATCTATATTTATTTTGCTGTCACATTAGTTTGAAAATTATTTTACCTTTCTATCAATTTGTTTTATTTTTAATTATATTTATTTTACTGCCAAATGTGCTCACAATTTATTTTACTATTTTTATCAATTTCTTTTATTTTTAAGTTAAGTTTCCTATATTTTTTTATTCTTAATTTTTTCCTTTTATAACTTCTAATCAATTGGTCATTTAATAAATTATTGAAGTGTAATTTATATTTAAAATATTAATTTTATTCTGCTTTTTTATTTTTATGATTTCTAGTTATTTTGTCCTTAATAAAATTATATTTAGAGAATAAATTTATTTTTATTTATTAAAATATCATTATTTAATACAATATATATATATATATATATATATTTATATTTTGACAATAGAAATTATTTACATTGTAATATAAAATAAATTGCAATGTAATAATTGTCTAAACAAATTACAGTTATCTTGTTTAGATTAATTTGTAATATAAAATTTTTATTATTAAATATTTTTCATATTTTTTAGTATGTAAAAATTAAACTTATATTATTTAATAAAAAACTAACATTTATATATAAATTAACATAAAATTTTATATAGTTATATTTATAACATAATAAATCAAAATATTATGCTTAATACTTTATTTCACATATTGATTCGAGAAATCTTTGTTGTTGGTGCAAGTCTGGGATCACTGAAGGACGAGAACTTTCTTCTCCTACCTTAGCCAATAATAAAACTCCTGGGATAAAAAAAAAAAGGTATTTTTTCTGTGTATATTATGCGCGAACTTTTACTTTAAGAATCTTTAACACAGTAAAAATCCGTTCATCTCTTTTTTCTAAAAAAAAAAAATTGGAATTATAATCCATTTTGTAGAGTCTGCCGTGAGAAGAAAGCCTTAGCGTCTCCATACACAAACACATTTGATTTGGTATTGAAATCAATTCTAAGAAACACTTAGAAAAAGCAATAAATACTTCCAGTTTAAACCCACAAACACTCATCGATTCAGTTGAATGTTTTTTATTTGATGTATGAACAGCCTACAACATAAAATATACTCATCAACTCCGAATAGGTACCAACAACTTTAACAGGTTAGTCATGTCAAGAGTGTGAAAGGAGAACAAATATTATTAATCAGAGAACATGCATACGAGGACTGGTTAATGTAATTAATGATAATCCAACTTATTCGGAAGTACAATGTAAAGTATTTGGATTATTTTATCCTCCTCCATTTTCCTTCTTTCCCCTTTTGCAGATGCTATTGTCACCTTTCTTCAACCCATTCAGGATTTCTTTTTTGGTTGCCAAAATTGGTATATTGATCCTGTATTCACAAGGTCTATGTGAATCAAACAACCAATAAATGAAAGGAATAGGATAATGGGTATGCATAAATTTGCCAATGTTGGACTTCACTAGCTGAAGCCCTACCTCCTGCAAAACCATTGTGGAAATTTATCAATGAAAACTTTGCTTTTAGTTCCTACTAATTAAATCACTAATGTGCTAAATACTCCATTTTCAAGACATGAAAGTGAACTACAACTAAAATCATTTTCTATACTGCATTCACATGAATATTTGCACAACAATAAGAATGTTCTAAACATATTCGGAAATATTGATTATATTAAAGTTACATTTCAAGATAGGAAAACAGTTAACAAAATGAATTATGCATAAATTTAGGGTTAAATATATGTTTGGTCCCTCAATTTGGACGCTAGTATCTCAAGTTTTAATACATTTTGGTCCTTAAATGAATGGATATAATTGTTTTAACTCAATTGCATTAAATTTTTTTATATGTCAAACGTTTATAGATGGTGCTTGAGTTATTTACACTGTTTTGACATGTTTCAATTTCAGCTCCAATATCAGATTGGAAAACTGTCTAAGAGTTCCAAAAAAATTAATATCATTAGGTTTAAATGATTATATCCATTCATTTCTAAAATTTGAGAATCAAAATATATCAAAATTTAAAACAGGAACGGAGAACGGATTTCAATTAGGCGTCGTTTATGGAGTAAAAACATATTTAATTTACAGCATCTTCTTGTCAAGAGATATATGGAATCAAACATGAGCTATATAAAAATTTAAGAGGCAGAGAGAACATCATTATTTGGTGGAATTTTTCAACTTGCAAGTACTACAACACCAAAGTATATTGTCTATAAGTAACAATTACTTCCAAAATTTCAACTAAGTAACACAACAATCAATCAACTTTTAATCAATATACCTGTAAAATCATTTGTTTGTTCCTTAGGTATATGCAACAGCTTGAAGTTCACCGTGTCTGTCCCTTTTGCACCTTATAACTCTTGCTTGATTGTCTATAATTTCTAGAACCTGGAAAACATGAACTCTTTACAGTTATGTCGATAATGGTTATAAAGAAACAGGAACTGTCAACATAATAAACTGAATTTACTTCATGAACTGAGGGAAGTGATCAGCGTGGAAATCCAGAAGAAAGCTTGAAAAGAATGTGACTATCTCTTATAATATTTAGTACATAACCAAAGTATTTAAATTCTACTGACTCACCCACATAAATTTTTTTATATAAATGTTGAATAAGTACATTTGTTTTACCTCTGGTCTTGAATTAAGAACTCCACTGGACATTCCAACATCTATACGCCATATGCTACAATTGTATTTACTGCAACAATCAAAGAAATAGTTTCAATAAATAGAATACAACTATTCCATCCACAATGCAGTAGAAGACTTAAATATTGTATTTTCCATTTAAGTTAAAACTCAAGTATAGTATGACACAAAATATTGAGATTCTAAACAACTTATGGTTGTTTTAACCATATTTGAAGAGATATATCCTCTTACCAATTTACACCTGTAGTTTGAGGAGTATGCCCGACCACCATTGACTTAGCACCAACTGCTTGCAGTGTCTCGTCAAGAATGGAACTCACCTAGAAATCAAATTTAGTTTCAAAATCTCAATCCATGTCAGCTTGAAAATGAATTCCATTTCTCTGCTAAGGATGTCACAGAACAATCGGTCATAATTTAAGCAACATTTGACTAAGCAGTACAAAATTCCGATACTAATTTAAATCTGTTCTGAAACTTTTCAGGAAATCTAATTAAAATTGTTGTGCAAAGATGGAGTCAGGAAGCTTGTTTTCAGGAACAGAAAATTGTTTTTGTTGTACCTATAAGTGCTAAGATAGGCTTTTTAACTATGACTTTGAAACTATGTTAGCAAGTAGACTTTAACCAACTTGTAAAGTGAGATTAGCACCCTATTTATATATATTATGAAATTGTCTTATCTCTAGTCGACGTGGGATTTTCAACACTTATATAATAGTATTACAGTGGCATCAGTACAGTTACCTGTTTAGCCTGATAGTCCACCAAATCTGGTGCATCTCTTGAGTATAAACGATTCCAAACAACACTATCATAACCCCTAGTGGCAATGAAAGGCATTTTGGAAGCATTATCGTTCTCATGCTGACCTCTCATCCACTCAGACACTTCTTTATTTATCCTCTCTAAACCATATGCAACTACAGGAAACAAAAAGGATGAGAATATAGTAATACAGCATATAATTCTCAAGTAGAAAATCTATCTCAAGTTAAACAAAATCAAAATGGTAGAAAATATTTACCATGGTGAGGAAGAAGTCCACCATGGCAGAAGAGCCAGTCATTGACCTTTAGTACAACAGCATGCCTTGCAAGCTCACGTGCAAGAAGCCCACCGGGCCTAAAGAGGACTGATCTCGCTATGACCCCCTTTTGCCTCTGTCCTAATATTTGGAAAACTTCATCAAAAAACATAGACACAATATTTCTTCTTCAAATAAGACACAATAGCTCTTTAAAATCATTTAAAGTGAGTTTGAAAGATCTTGTCTAGTTTGGTTTTATCTATTTACAAAACTCATCCTATAAATAAGTTAACTATTTTGTTATATACTACATCGTTTTCCTTCAGTTTATCATGCACACATTCATGAAGAAAAAGCCCTCAATCTGTAACATTTACATCTATTGCGTTTTCACCAAACAGTTTAAGCTTTTAGGGTAGATTTGTGAGAAGTACTTCTTAAGTTTTGGAGTTCTTTTTGTTCATGATTTTGTCTAGTATTCTGATATGTTGATTTTAGGATAGGGATATATTTATATATACCAAGTTTTTAAGAGGGTATGCTTGATGAAAATATGAAAAAAAAATATGACTTAAACAAGAATAAGTACATCTGAAAAAAAAAATGGGAGAGAAATTTATAGTACCTTCATTAAATTCCAAGGTCCCCAATAACCTTTTGACATTGTCCGATCTTCTTTCCACCTTTCAGAGACATCAACCCAAGAAGTAAAGGTTTGTTCCCAGTCATCTTCAGAACCATTGATATATTCTAAGAAATCATTACACTCATCAAATCCTCCAGAATCAACATATCTGAAATCCCCTTCCACATTCATGGTCTCGTGATTTCCATTTACCTAGATGAAGCAAAAGAAAGTTATGGAAAGTTATGGAAAGTTACTTCAACACAAGATAATAGTCGAAAATTAAAGAACTGGTTTCTTCAGAGTTTACAATATACTACTTAACACTTAAATTCAGATGAAGAAGGAAACTTTATAAGGGAAACCATGCTATAATGCACTTAGATTTTAAAATATCCTGAGTGATATTGACTATAATATAAAGCTGTTCGAGAATTAATTTGAATGATTTTAATTCTGTATATCAGTATCTGAAACTTTTCTCAGTCAGAAGTGACAAACCTGAAACACAGCTCCACCTTTTGCTTTTGCCTGTTTATCCAACGATCGCAGCAAGGATAAGATAGCAATTTCATCTTCACCTCGATCAAGTATATCACCAAGTTGAACCAACACCTAGTTCACGGATGAAAAATAAATTCATAAGTTATAATCTTTCAATTCTGTGATAGTAGAAGACAAAAAAGATTCTCAATTTCATCTGTAAAAGTTGAGTATTTCATAAACTCAGTCCTTTCAACAACTCTACTACAATTATAGCATACAATAGAGGCACTACTGATTAAAACTAAGAACAATCTATTTTGAGAAACAGTAAGCATACAGTTTCTCCACCAGTCCACAAATCTTGACCATCAGAGCTCAATACACCAGCCATTTCAAGAGCAGACCTAGCTTGCTTAATATCTCCATGTAGATCTCCAACTATGCAAGAAAATTAGTTTCAATGAGACATAAATAACACATAACATTGAATAAACACCAAAACAAGGTTAGAAAATGATAAGCAAGAACATCAACATGACACCATCCAGCCCATAGAAACTCTTCAACACTTTGATTTTGAGAATTTACATTAAAGTTGCACAATCTAAGGTAATAAAATAGAGAACAAAATTGACACTACAAAAGTCAAGAAACAAATCAGTGGCAACTAATAAAGAAATGCATTTCGGTATTTGGGATTGTATATAGAAATAATAGGATCCATCAAGAAACTTTATAAAGACTGACAGTGATACACTTTAGATTTAATAATAAAATTCCAAGAACAAAGCTGAACAGTGAAAACATCATAATGGGAGAGGTCAACGACACTTCAAACCTTAACCGGCAGAATCATTAAGCTGCATTTGTAAGTTTGAGATACTATTATATTAGGATAAAAGCTTTCTAAAAATAGTTCTTTTTCCTCAAACAACACACAGAAACAAGATTAAACAAAAACCATATATAATTAAACATAGCAGTTCACATTCAAATCAACACAAGTCGATATACAATCCACATTCTAATCACCCAAATCAATATAATTCAAAGCATTCAACCAAAATTATATACTTTAAACATGACTACAGTGGGAAGCTTTAACATTTATGTTTTCTTTTATAAAAAGTAGCACTAACAAATCAACAACGCAACTATTCAAGGCTTTATAAAAAAGCAAATAGATTAATTCCACAAAAAGAAAGTGGGAATAAGAAAAGCAAACCTGCAAGAATTCTGCGACCAGGAGCAGAAACAAAAGTTGGGGGGTCTCCACTGACAACAATGGGTTTCAAAGCACTGTGATTGTAGTTGTTGTCGTTGCTATCAAGAAGCAAAGAAGGATGAGAAGAAGAAGAAAGAGAAGTTTCTGTTGGCTTGCGAGGAAGAGATGATGGTGGAACTGGAAATGAGTTTAAACACAGTGATGCCATAGGTTTTGAAGATCATTTGGTAATTGGGTTGTTATGTTGCCATTGATTACAGTGTCTTGAATGAAACCATAAAAGGACACTGTTTTCTGTCGCAGAAAGATCCTCAGCCAAGCATTTGGTATATGTGTTTGTTTACCGTACGTGAGAACTGAGAGAAGATAAAGATAGCATTTTAATGTGCTTCCTTCCTAGCTTCATAATTTTTTTTTTTTCAATTTTTTTGATGAAAAAATGTTTTTGCTTCTTGATTTTTTAAAAAATACTTCTTAAAATTAAGGAATTAGTATTTAAATTTCGAAATATGTATAAATTTAGTTATCTTTTAAAATATTTGTTCTGCTTTAAAAGAACGAAATCTTTTAGCATTATATTATTTAAATATCTAAATTAAATGTGATGAACAGTCTAAATATTAGAAAATATAAGCGTGGCACTGATTATTAATTAAATTGTGTATGTCGTTATAGTAATTTGAAAGTAATAAATTAAGCTAATTCTTAACACGGCCGGTAGGTGAATTCAATTTTTAAAAGTATAAACTGAATTAAATGTCGAAATTATGTAAAATAAATATCTAAAATTTATTTATACACTTGAACTAAAAAATAAAACTTAGTTGATTTGAATTCAATTTTTTATTTTTATTTTTTAAGTTTAAATATGTTTTTAGTTGTTGAACTTTAATTTAAAATTAGAATTCACGTGTGTCCACGATTTTGATACATTTTGATATTCAAATTATAAAAATGAATGAATATAGTCGTCATTTTAATCTAATCACATCAAATTTTTCTTTTTTTATGTATCAACTAATTGCTAACATCTGAGTTATTTGTATTTTCTGACACATTCTCGCTTCAATGTGAATAAAGAAATATATTTCACACATAAACAAACCTAACATAATTATGTTAAAAAACTAATGTATTCAAAGTCCAGGACTAAAACATAACACTTATTTTCTATATTTCTATTGAATTTGAATTTAATTTAATTTTAAATACCTAAAATTTGGATACAAAATTTCAAAATCAATCACAACTAGATACCAAATATGAATATGGAATTTTATAAGATACCATAACTTATTTAAGTAAATATGATCCAATATTTAATATTCCACCTTTATGATTGAAACAAGAAATACACACTTAAGAACAAATATCTGTAGTATGACAAGTTACAACTTAATTTATTAAAAAAAAATCTAACAACTATTTGACGATTTTAAAATATTTTTTTAAATAGTTCCTAAATTAAATTTGTACATAACAATACATATTTTAATACAAATTAATTTATTATTATTAAATTACACATAAAAGATAAATTGAAAATACATTACAACTAAAGAGCACTACAAATAATATTAAAAATTTCACATAATTTTGACCAAAATATAAATATAAGTCTAAAATAAAATTACAAATTACAACTAAAACATATAATATAATAATTATCTTAAAACACTAATTCATCAATACAATCATCATAAAATGTCAATATATTTTTATTATATAGAGACCATGCAGATAATTGCTTATCAAAGAAAATGAAAAACTAATTAAAAAAATTGTAAAACAGCTATCTTCTTTATTACTCCAATAAAAGTACTCAAAATTAAGTTTTAGACCAAATTTTAATTATCTTTTTGTACTGAAAATTTTAAATTTATTTTTCGATTTTCATTAAAATTATTTCTTATACTAAATACATATCAATTAAAATATATTATTAATAAAATTAATAGCAATAAATAAACTAATGTAAGAACCTAAAAAATGATATTTTATGATTGATAGTGTTTTTAAAATAGTGAGATTCAATTATTCTAATAATAAAAATGTTTTATTACAAATATGTTCTTAATAAACATGTTTCATTATTTTAAAACACATCATATCTCTATTCTAAAGTTCTTTGTCTTCCCTCGCTCTATTTAATCTATTCGAAGATTTGAGACGTAGGAGTGATCCTTTTGGTAAGCTCTTCAAATCCAATTATTCAATTTTTTCAATTGAGTATGTTGATTTTCTACATTTTTCTTGGTCCAATCTATTTTCTCTTGGTATGTAGGCTTGCTTTGCTTCCATGTGATTTTAGAGTCATCAATATGAGTCTTTATTGATCAATGATTATAATGGTATGGTATGATCATTCTTATGATGTTTCTATGTGTAGATAAAACATCCTGAAGAGTTAGATGCGTTTTGGTGTCCTAGTGTTGTTTGATCAATTTCATCAAGTAAGGGAAGCTAGCATTTTTGTGAAATTAAAGTGTTCTTTAGTGAGTTGAAACAGGGGATTCTATGAATTGATGGCATGAATTTCCTTTGTTTGAAAGTTTGTTTTAAATTGGAGCTTATTGAGATAATTATGGATAACTTAAATTATATTTTTGTGGTTGAGAAAATGTAACCTAATGTGCTGTGATATCTTTACATTTTTATGCATAAAGAGGTTTTGTCTAAATGGAAGGATATGAATTAGAAGTTTGTGTATTAGTATAAAAAGTGTGGAAGCATTTAAACAAATCAATTTGAACATCTCTATGTAAAAAAATTAGATTTTGTGTTTGTCTTTGTAAAATTGAGTTTTTGTTGTTAATCAGAACATCTTAATGAGACCTTTGATCGACTATATTTGACACTTCTTTAGTTAAGAGATTAATATATTAAAAATTATGAAGTTTATTGAGTGGAGAATAGCTCAAGAAGAGTTAATTTGCTCAATTAAAACTCAAAGTTATAGTTTTCGCTTATAGTATATTATTGGGCGCCATTGTAGCGCCGCTAGGCTGCACTCAAACAATGGCCACTAACTTGCGAGCACTGGACACCAAGGGGTCATAACATCGAGCGCCACCCTATTTTCCTAGTCTTAGAAAAAATGGGATTTTCACTTTGTTAATTGTCAGATTGAGTTGAAATTTTAACAGTAGGTCCTAGGCACATGAATCTTTTTTTTTACTGTTGAGATCTTTGATTTGAGTTTTTGTTGGAAAAATGTTGTTCTTCTCTTCGATGTACTTAATAGAAAATAAATGATGTATTTTTTTAATGTTTTCTTTGATTTAAATGATATTTGGTGAGTTTGGAGGTGAAACTATCTTGAACTCTACTAATTATTCATACTCATGTAGAGGAGGATGATTAGCTGATGAGAGTGGTAAAAAGTCCTGTCATAAGGAGGGCCCACGGTTCTTATGATCGTGACTAGGGATGTCAAAAAAATCTGTACCCGCGGATAAAACCTATAACGGGTAGGAAATGAATATTGTAAATGGATATCTGTGGGTAACGGGTACGAGTATTTTTAATACTCGCATGTTAACGGGTGGGTACAGTTATTATAGTATCCGTACCCGTGGATACCCTTACCCGCTATACTCTAATTTAAATTAAAAAAAATATGATTAAAATATTAACATATTGATTTTGAATGAGTTATTTTTTTATCAATTAGTTTTAAGAAAATTCATTTCTTTGTAAATTGTCATTCAACACTATTTAAATGAGTTATTTGGACTTTGGTTAAAATTTATGAATGTTATGTATTATATTTTATTTGAATTTACGATTAAAATATGTTGTTAAATATTTATTTTTATTTTTTTGTAAATATCTGTGGGTACCCGTGGTATTAAAAAATTATGCGGGTACCCGTATAACGAATATGGGTACTGGTACGAGGCAAATATTTATCCAGCGGGTAGGGTACGGGGGAGCTACCATAAGTGCATAACTTCATGAGTTTGACATAAGTGCATGTTTCTAGATAAATTGAGTCTAGAAAAGTCTAATTTTATATATGATCTTGTGTGAAGAGTGTAATTATATCTAATATGTAAATTTAAATGACTTAGTATATAGTGGTTATGTGTATCTCTTTTTCAGCTAGCTTACCCTTGAGTGTTTTATGTGTTGTTTCTTCTTTTGCGATGATTACTTTATTGGTGTGAGCAGATGAAGATGCATGAATAGAGGCACTTCTGGCGAAGGAGGGGTCATAACGTCGAGCACTAGTTTTCCAGCGCCACCCTATTTCCTAGTTTGAGTTATCTCAGGGAAAAATGGAATTCTCACTTTGTTGATCAGATTAGCTAAAATTTTGACAGTAAGTCCTAGGCACATGAATCTTTATTTGTACTATTAGGATCTTTAATTTGAGTATTGGTTAGAAAAGTGTTGTTCACCCTTTTGATGTACTTAATAGAAAATAAATGATGTAATTTTTAATATTTTCTTTTAGTTAAGTGATATTTTGGTGAGTTTGGAGGTTAAGTTATTCTTAACTCCACTAATCATTCATACTCATGTAAATGAGGATGATTAGTTGGTGAGATCGGCAGGAGGTCTTGTCATAACCCAAGGTTGTTATGACCGTGACAGGGACTAGCCTTACGTGTGGTAGCTCGGTACAGTGGTGTATTGGCACCAAAGTGCATGACTTCACGAGTCTGACTCAAGTGCATGTTTCCAAATGAATTAAGTGTAGAAGAGTATGATTATATGTGTGATATTGTGTGAAGACCATAATTATATATGATGAGTAAATTTAAATAACTTAGTATATTGTGGTTATAGATATCTCTTTTTTAGCTAGCTTACCTTTGAGTGTTTTTATGTATTGTTTTTTATTTTGCAATGATTAACATATTGATGATAACAGATGAAGATGCAGGAGTAGAGACACCTCTAAAAGATGAGGAGTCACCTGTATGAATTGTTGGATGATGTGAGAGTAAGGTTGTATCATTTGGAGTAGAGTTTTGTTGGTCTAATAGTTTGAATGTATAAATATTATATTATTATTGTAGTTTTATCTTTATGATAATTATATTAATATATTTTTGTACTTTAAATTTTTTGTTCTTTAATATTAATAATTAAATGTTTAATTTTAATAGTTTTTTATTGTTAGAATGTTACATTAACTAAATTATAAAAAATACTTTATGAATAGTATAATAAATATAACTCATTTTTTAATTTAATAAACTACCATAAAAATTGAAACTAGTTATTAAAGAGGGGAAAACTTACCAAGAATTTTAAAAACTAAAATAAGTGTGTTTCAAAAAGGATGCAGCATTAATAGTTTGATTTGAAGTTTCTCTAATTAAATTTGTCCATCCATAATTCGTCTTTATTTTTTATTTTTTCCAATTCAACACGCTTTCTGTCGGCTCCACGGGATCTATAGCATCCTTCCTTTCTCCCGAAAGTTTGTGGAAACCCCCTACGCAGAGAGAGCGGAATTGCATAAATTCATTTATAAGACACTTTTTTTTTTTTTCCTTTAGTTTTTTGAAGATCAAAATTTTAGTTTTGAGGAAGTTTGAATCACAGTGGGTTTCTCTCATCCAAAAATGTGGGCTCTCTGTTTATGGTGGTGGGTGAATGGCCGGATGCTAAACCAAATTCTGAGATGGCTGAAGAAACCAAAGGTACTAAGAATTCTATGTCTTGCTTCATCTGTTGTTGGATTGCTCTTTAATGCACTGAGTTCCTCTTTCAACCATCTACTGGGACACTGGAGCTGGTGGAAGATGCTTCTTTACATTCTTTTCAGTTTCATCATTTGCCTTGCCGTCTTGTTCGCACCGGCAAGGTCGAGTTCCACCTCGTGTGGCGTTTTTGGTTCTCATAATCACTTCTGTTTATTCCTTTTTCTTAGATGACAAGGTGAAGGATAAACCAGATGCATACGGTATAATCTCTTGTGCTGCTTTTGCTATCATGTCTCTTGGCATGTCAAATCTCACTCAATTTGGATTCCAGATTGATCTACTATATTTCTTCTGCGGTGGTCTACTAGTACAACTCATGAAGATCAAATTGTGGTTAGTCATGGTTGGAGCAGGTTTCAGTTATTCCCTCCTCCAGCTTCGAGACTATCCGCGCGACACACCAGAGGAGAATCTTCAGCTCCTCCAGCTTCAAGAATATCCGGGCGACACACAAGGGGAGAATCTTCAGCTCCCGGACCAAAATCATTATTGTTGGTGGTGTTTCAGATCAAAATTATTTTGGACCACGAAATTTATAGTGATAAGAAGATAATTTTAGAGATTGAATTGGGTTCTCTTTTTATTATTATTATTTTTATATATAAAGAGTCATATCAGTATTATTAACTATTTTTAATTTTAGAGTTTCTAGCCAACTGAAATGTGTTCAGTCTACAAAACATTAAGCATAAATACTTGTTCTTTTTTCTGACACAATATCGACATACTTCGGAGTCAATTAAGAAAACACATCCTAAAGTGTTTTTCACATCATCGTGCATCCTGTCCAATCACTATCACAAAACACTATTTGGCACTACTTCAGTTTTGTTGTCATATTTTATCTCATTGCTTAAGGTGTCTTGAATATATCTTAACATTCATGGAAAATAACTTTTTAATTACTAAATTAGCTAAATTTTTTAAATCATTCACTAATTTTTTATTTTTTCATTTTCAATATTTCAAAATTATTTAAAAATATATAGAAAATTGTCAAAATTTACTAGTTAAAATATTATTATTCCATTTTTAGTGGCTATGGCTTGAATAATGCATGAATTGAGAGAGTAAACTTGCAAACACTGTATCAAGCCTCAAATTAGTAAAATAAAATAAATTACCAAGCAAGTTTCTACAGTGGGAAGGTTTAACATTTCTTTTTCTTTTATTCAAAATAACACTAACAAACCAACAACGCAACTATTCAAGGCTTTATACAAAAGCAATGAGATTAGTTCCACAAAAAGAAAGTCAGAATAAGAAAAGCAAACCACTTGCGAGGGAGAGATGTTGGTGTAACTGAAAATGAGTTTAACTCATTCCATCAACTCGGTACAGGAGTTTTAGGAAGAAAATATACTCCCTTGTACAATATATATAAATCATTTCAGTGTAAAAAATGTATTTAAAAATGATCAGAGAACAACACAAACTGACACAGCATTTAAGCTTTCTCGAAAAAGAAATTGAAGGTTTAAAATAAAACCAACATTTTTACTCTGGTTTGGCACCATGTAATATGCTTGAAAGAAAAGCAGTGATATCAGTTTCCGATGATCCTCCAATTTCAATTGCAGTATGGCATAACAGTTTCAGCTCTCTGCTTCTTTTTCTCATCACTTCATCACTATTCAAATCCATGAATTTTCTTATAAGACTAGAAATTTCATTTTTTCTCATCAAAGTGTCCTCTTTTACCTCCTTTTTCACCCTCCACCCCACCTTCAATTCCTCCACTATAAACTTAGCATTAAGGGGTTGGTCCATAAATATAGGAAACGCCAAAAAAGGAACACCACAAAAAACACCTTCTCTAGTAGAATTCCACCCACAATGAGACCAAAACCCCCCAATTGCAGGATGCTGCAGCACCTTCAATTGATCACACCATGGCAAAACTAGTCCTTTATCCCCACACAACTCTTTCAACTTACCATTTTCTCTGGGTTGTACCCACAAGAACCGAGCACCACTATCACCCACACCAGCTGCAATTTCATCAAATTGTTCATTAGAAACCGAAAGAAAACTCCCTTGAGAAATGTACAACACTGAGGCAGAAGGTTGGTTGTCAAGCCATTGAAAGTAGCCATGTTTAGAGGCATCAATGTGGCCATTACCAAAACAAGGTATGGCAGGGCCAACAGTGTGAATGGGTATGGAAAACTCTGCTTTCAAAGCATCAATGGCTTTAGGCTCAAGTTCATATATGGTGGGGAATAACAGATATTGCGCTTTCTGCACCCACGGTATAACATTCAAAGCCAATTCCAACAATCTTCGAGTACGCCAACTTTCATCACTAAGTGGAAAATCTGCCAGACGAATTGATGAATTCCCCGGAATATAATCCACACGTTTCTCACCATCTTCTGCACAAATATCTTACCTTTTGATTAAATTGGCCTTCAAATATCACATCCAAGAATTGATACGTAGAATTGATTGGACGAATAAGTAAATTAACTTTTAACAAATTTCAAGAAACTCCATGTACCATATGTCAAAATTCTCGTCTTAAAAAACTCAAATCTTTATGTTAACAACTTCCAAGCATTAAACTTGTGTTTGGAGTAAATACATGAAATGAGAGTAAAATATAGTAAGAATAGATAATATAATTGTTTGAATTAAAAAAAAATTATGATTAATTTAATTGGTATAATAAATTAAAAAATTAAAAAATAGCATGACGTGATAGTCCCCTTGCCCAGTATAGTATAAAGAATATTTTTATGATCCATTTTGGTTTTCCTATTGAGATATTTAAAGAGTGTGAATTTTCAGTGAAAACTTTTGGAATTAAAAAGGTGAACAATTCAAGTTGATCACTGTTTTTAAAATAGATTTTCGGAAATAGAAAAGGGCAAATCCACTTTCATAGGCCAAAACGATAAAGAAAAATAAATCGCACGGGTGGAGATGTTCTATTTATTGACATTTAATTCTTGTTGAAAGATTGGTAAGTGAAGCTATAGAACAATTATGGTAATTTTCAACACGGTTTTGTGAGCGTAACTGACCTGATAAGTTTACAGGGTAGTGACCGTTTCGCTGGAGAAGATGGTAGTGTTTGAGCACCGCGAAAAACGACGCGGACATGGGCCAAAACGACGCCACGGGAATGTTTCTAGCGTTGGCGAGGCGAACCACCCAGAAGAGGTAAGTGTCGTAAATGATTACTGTCGGCGGCGGGTGGAGGCGATTGAGGAACTCTTCAAAAGGATCTTCCATTTTGGTCATAACGGCTTCAAGAAAAGTGACGAAGTTATTGGCTCGACTCTCTTCGGAGGGAATAACGTTGGGGATTGTGGCGAATCGGATGTTGTCGGGTTTGGAGTCGGAGCCGATGAAGCCTAGCCATTCTTCGGTGACCACGAAGGTTACGAGGATTTGAGAATGTTTGGAGAGGAACAACTTGCAGAGGTTCATCATGGGATTCACGTGACCTCGACCTGGATATGGCACCGCTACCACGTGGCAGGCCATGGTTGGTGGAACTTGAACCGGTTGCGCCATAGAGATAAGAACAGTGTTTCGAAAGTGAGAAGAAAGAAACCAGAATCAAATATTTAGGCTCTCTTTGATGAAGATTTGTTTGGATCAGTAGGTGTATAAAAAGTAAGAAAGAAAGTAGGAAAAGAGAGTGAGAATCAGAATGAAGGGAAAAATACAGTGGAACCAACCAGACCAGAAAAATGTGAAAAATGTGGCGTGATCACGTGACTAGTCAATGATTACTGCACTGCAGCACCACCTCGTCAAATGACACTCTTCAATGTTGTATACAGTATACTGTGTCTGCTTGCCTGGGACGTGTGTCTCGAATGTTCACATATATGACACTCCATATAAAAAACGAAAATATATTCGAACATAAATTTCGAACTCATGTTTATATTGGTGACGTGACATTTTCTTTTTCTTAAAATTTTTTTAAATGAAATTTAATCGATGGTCACGTGCACGGAAGTTTTTGCTGTAAATTTTTTTTGGCAAAACGAAATCAGACATGAAGAGAGAAAGTAAGACAAAATAGAAAACTTGTAGAGTGTTGGTGAGACAGGGAGAGAGAAAGTCAGAGGAGAGGCGGAAACAGCGTGAGAAAGTCGGAGACAGCATGAGAAACTCGAAGGAAAGGCGGAGACAGCGTGATCAAGTCTTTGGAAAGGCGAAGACAGCGTAAGAAAGTCGGCGGAACGGCAAAGAGAGAGTGAGATAGTCGGAGGAAGTCCAGACAGAGAAGTTGTGGTGTTACAAAAGCGAGGCGGGAGGCGGTCATCGTGAGAGGACACACCTACGACAGCGACGATAGTGAAGGGGATCGAATCCAGTGGAAGCGAGTCGACGACAACGATAACCATTCCACCGGAAGCCGTTCTGCAAGACCGTTTTAGTCTAAGGTTCGTGTTCTCAAGCAATGAACACTTTGAAACTAATAAAATTTTATTTGTTGGTCAGAAAGATGAACTTTAAAGGGGTAGTACAACCATCAATTACGTTATCAAGTGGGGAGTACACCTACCCCAATTGGGGAGTGCTGTTATATATTCTGGTTCATAGTACCAGTTTTTATGACCATCTTAAATTTGATTTTTTTTTTATTATGATCAATTCAAATTTCGAATAACAGTTTTAATAACATTTTTTTTGGTAGGAAATAAAATGTTCTTTAAAGTATCAATTACATTACAAAGTGGAGAGTAGAAGGACCCCAATTGGGGAGTGCTGTTATATATTCTGGTTCCCAGTACCAGTTTTTATAACCATCTTAAATTTGAAAATTTTGTTAAGTAATTAATTTTTTTTTCTTTTATTATGATCAATTCAAATTTCGAAACACAGCTTTAATAACATTTTTTTTTGTAGGAAATAAAATCTTCTTTAAAGTATAAATTATGTTACAAAGTGGGGAGTAGAAGGACCCCAATTGGGGAGTGCTGTTATATATTCTGGTTCACAGTACTAGTTTTTATAACCATCTTAAATTTGAAAATTTTGTTAAGCAATTAATTTTTCTTTTATTATGACCAATTCAAATTTCAAAAAACAATTTTAATAACTTTTTTTTTTGTAGGAAATAAAATCTTCTTTAAAGTATAAATTACGTTACAAAGTGGGGGAGTAGAAGGACCCCAATTGGGGAGTGCTGTTATATATTCTGGTTCACAGTACCAGATTTTATAACCATCTTAAATTTGAAAATTTTGTTAAGCAATTAAATTTTTTTTCTTTTATTATGACCAATTCAAATTTCGAAAAACAGCTTTAATAACATTTTTTTTGGAAGGAAATTAAATGTTCTTTAAACTATCAATTACGTTACAAAGTGGGGAGTAAAAGTACCCAATTGGGGAGTGCTGTTATATATTCTGGTTCACAGTATCAGTTTTTATAACCATCTAAAATTTGAAAATTTTGTTAAGCAATTAATTTTTTTTTTATTATGACCAATTCAAATTTAGAATAACAGTTTTAATAACATTTTATTTTTGGAAGGAAATTAAATGTTCTTTAAACTATCAATTACATTACAAAGTGGGGAGTAAAAGTACCCCAATTGGGAAGTGTTGTTATATATTCTGGTTCACAGTACTAGTTTTTATAACCACCGTAAATTTCTAAGTTTTGATAACGTATTACATTTTTTTTATTATGACCAATTGAAATTTTGAATAACAATTTTAATAACAAATTATTTTTCCTAGGAAACAACATGTTCTTTAAACTATCAATTACGTTAGGTACTGGGGACTACAACTACCCCAATTGGGGAGTGCTGTTATATATTCTGGTTCACAGAACCAATATTTATAACCATCTGAAATTTAAAAATTTTGTTAACCAATAACAATTTTTTTTTAATGACCAATTGAAAATTCAAATAACAATTTTAATAAGAATTTATTTTTCGTACCAAACAAAATGTTCTTTAAACTATCAATTACGTTACAAAGTGGGGAGTAGAAGTACCCCAATTGGGGAGCGTTGTTATATATTCTGGTTCACAAAACCAGTTTTTATAACCATATGAAATTTCTAAGTTTTGTTAAGCAATTAAAATTTCATATTCATTATGACCAATTGAAATTTCGAATAACAATTTTATTTTCTACAAAAAAAATGTTCCTTAAATTATCAATTACGTTATAAAGTGGGGACTGCAACTAAAACGAGTGGGGAGTCATGTTACATATTTTGGTTCACACTACCACTTGTTATAACTGTTCTGGTTCAGAAAAATACTAGATAATTCTTCACCAAAACAAAAAGAAAATACTTTAGACTTACTTAGGTAAAAAAAAAAATCATCCCTTGACCATGGGAGCAACCTTCTTATTTATAGAATAATCAGTTACAAAATATTAAATTCTGCAAATACAAAATAAAAATGAAATTATCTTCTACTCCTAAAATATCTCTAAAAATAATAACAACCTTATTAATTCCTAAAAATCCCACCAAACACGGAATTTAATTTAGTTAATATTCTCCCTCGGTGCCCCGCTGACCCGATCTACTACTACCGATCTGCTAAATGCTAAAAACCCATATATCCTCTCGGTCTAAAACCGAACCACCTTCTCTGGACCGGTACATAGCTCTCCAACTTCTGCACTATCTCGTCTTCAGAACGAGGAGAGCAGAAGTTGTCTTGTCAATAACTGCTCTTCACCACTTCCCGTAAAATCATCATTACTCCCTGCATTCGCGCCACGTGTAACCCATCCAATGATCCCACTTTACTCTCCTTTTTGAATATCAAACGTCATTTCTTTCCCCCTTTAACCTACACAACTCAACCATCCCTTCATCTTCTTACTCCTCACACTCGAGCTCTTTCGCCTCCTACCTATCCTTCTCAACCGCCATTTCCTTTTTCCAGGTACTTTTTCTTTCTCCTTCAAATTTCACGCTTGTATCCCCTTGCTCCCTTTGCTTGCTTCTTATGCATTATCTCTGTTCTTTGTACTGTGTTTTAGCTTTGCGATTGTATCCCCTTCCTTGATTATTCATAACTCTCTGAAAAACCCTTATCACACCGTCACCGTAATCACTCTCCATGAATTCCCACTATAACGTCCTCTATTCCTGGGCCCCCCTAGCCTTACGCAGGGAAACCTCATCCATGACTACCCTCACTAGAATTAGGGCTTTTAGACACCACCAAACCTTGTGTAAAAGCAATGAGACAAATGTAACTGTTATCGCCTGCGATGGTGATGAACCCATTTGCAGGGATGGTAATTTATTTCCCATATCCCCTAAAAAATTTACTTATATGTATGTCACCTTATTTGAAAAACTAGGTTTACGACTTCCTTTTAATACCTTCGAAAAAGAACTCCTCACCATCCTGAATGTCTCTCCGTGCCAACTACACCCTAACAGCTGGGCTTTCATTCGTGCCTTCCAAATTTTATGCACCCACTTCGGTATCACCCCCTCAAGCAATATGTTTCTCTATTTCTTTGAATTACGAGCTCCCCATAAACAACTATTAGCTTCCCTTAGTGGTGTTAGTGGCCGAGCTCTCCTAACCTTATACAACTCTTCTTATAAGGGTTTCAAGGGTATTTTCATAAAAATAGTCGCTCCCGATCACAGCCCTTCCCTCCTAGAAGGCTTCCCCTTATATTGGTGCCAATCGCCTAACCTTCAATCCCCTCGGCAATTAGAAGACCTGGACCCTTCTGAGAAAAAAGACTGCCTGATGCTGGAACAACTGGATGTTATTTTTGATACTCGAAAATTATTAGAGTTGGAGTTCCGAGTGGTGGATCTAAAATTCCACATCGGTACTTACTTTACTATTGTCCTTTTATTATCTTATACTTAATACCACCTCCCTTTTAACCAACTCTACTTATTTTTGCAGAGAGCCTGGTGGCGATGTCCCATGAAGATATGTTAAAACGAGCTCGCCAACTCAAAAAGCAAAAAACCATAACTCCTGGTGCAAGTTCTTCAGCTCCCCCTCCTCGTATTGAGCTTCATGAAGAAACATCGGAACCCGATCTCGAGCCCTTAACCAGAAAATTCAAATCCCGAGGCAAAAAGGCAATCGAAGTCACCTCGCAACACTCAACCTCACAAATTCAGTTAGCTCCCCATCAGACAGTGGATGACATCGAGATGAGCTTCTGGCACCCCCAATTCCTTCATTCTCAGCATGGTCGGAAACACAACTACCTCCGCCACGATATCAACCTGCTAAGGACACAAGACCTCAAAACTCTTCATGGGAGTATCCTGGCTAATCTCCATAAAGCTGAGGCATCCAACTTTATGCTGATGGACCAATTCAACCTCTAATCCACTCAGAAATCCCTTGACTTAGAACAAAAGGACCAAGCTTTGGCACTTTCCCAAACCGAAACCTCTCGCTTGACCAGTGAAGTTGCCGAGCTAGCCAACCAAATAAAGGAAAAGGACGAATCGCTTGTTGATTTACACCATGAACTGAAAACTTTGGAAGTCGAGAAGAAAAGTTGGGTTCTCAAAGAGAAGGATCTTCTTAACAGCTCAGAACTCCTCAAAAACCAAATCGGTTCTTCCCTGAACATGGGATTCCAGCTTGCTCTTAGTCCGAGTTCTCTGCCCTGATGCAGATTTATCTCTAGCGAACATCTCTAAGTTTGTGGTCAATGGACAACTAGTGGATGCCGATGACTGAGATTCCCTACTTTGTATTTAGGCTTATTTTTTGTACTACCTTTTGAACTTGGGGTTTTTTTTTATTTGCTGCTCCTTACTTATTTATCTATTGTGCACAAACACTCAACCTTACTTCTCCCTATTTTTATTGTTAAATCTCTTGCTTATTTTTCCTCTTGAACTCCCTACTTGATATTAAGAAACTACGTACTTCTAACTTATACAACCAACCTTAATTTAACCAACCTTTAAATATCTCGACTGCCAACTGTTCTATACTACACTCCTAATCGACTTCAATGCCCTACAACCCCGATCTCGATCACACTAGTTTAGTCAGTTCCTTAACATCTAATATCTATACTTCTCCTAACTTTGACCTTTTGTTGCCATCAACCTTCGTTTTACACCCCTTAATATCACTTTATTGGCCGCTTCTGCTTGTCCATTTGTCTGAGGATGCTCCACCGAAGAAAAAACCTGCTTAATCCTGACTTCATCGCACAATTGCCTCCCCTGTGAGCATGCAAACTGAGTTCCATTGTCCGAAATAATTCGACGTGGAACACCAAATCGGCATATTATATTCTTCCAGGTAAATTCCCAAACCCGACTACCCGAAATCACAGCAACCGGCTCGGCTTCAATCCATTTTGTAAAATATTCTACAACAACAATAAAAAACTTGAATTGTCTCACCCCTTTAGGAAACGGACCCAGAATGTCTATTCCCCAAGTGTGAAAGGGCTAAGGTGTATTAATAGAGTGCAGCACCTCTGGTGGCGCATGGCTCCAATCAACATGTTTCTGACACGACTCGCATTTCCTGACATACTCCATATAGTCATTCTTCATAGTGGGCCAAAAGAACCCTCCCCGAACTATCCGCAATATCAATGCTTTCCCCCCCAACGTGACTTCCACATATGCCCTCATGGAGTTCGGTCATGAGCCGAAACGCCTCCCTCCTTTCTACACAAATCATCAAAGGCCTAGAAAATCCATACCTAAATAAATGGCCATCGATCAGTGTATATCGGCTTGAGTTTTTCTTTATTTTTCGCGCCTCATTCACATCCTCAGGTAACTTATTATCTGCAAGATAGCTTTTTAAAGGTGACATCCAAGATTCTTCAGTCATCAAAATCTCCAAAACCTGATGTTTCTCCTATGTATCTACCCGAGGAGCTACCAATGTTTCTCTTATCACCGACTTATGCTGCCCTGGTTTCGAACAACTAGCCAACTTGGATAACAAATCAGCTCGGCAATTTCGCTCCCTCGGAACATGTACGAATTCAAAGAGAACAAAATTTTTTGCAATAGATTGGACTACCTCTAAATATTTAGCTAACTGTGGATCACGAGCCTGGAATTCTCTGGTCACTTGTCCTGCTACTAATGCGAAATCGCTTTTGACTAACAACCTAGTGATACCCATTTCTTTAGCTAAAACCATCCCTGCTATCAAAGCCTCATATTCTGCCTGGTTGTTACTAGCTTTGAAAGCAAATCTCAAAGATTGCTCAATCAAGACTCCCTCTAGTCCTTCCAAAACTATACCAGCACCATTCCCTCTCAAATTAGAAGCCCCATCCACTGATAGAATCCATGATATTTCTTTTATGCGCCGATCCGCAACAGGTGGTTCAGATAACTCTACTAAAAAATCAGCTAAAAACTGAGCTTTGATCGGCCCTCGTGATTCATATTGTATCCCATACTCCGAGAGCTCTATTGCTCATTTAACCAACCTACCTGATATATCAGGTTTTTGCAGTATGTACCTGATCGGCAAATCCGTCATCACCTTGACACTATGATTTTGGAAATAATGTCTTAAACGCCGAGCCGACACCACTATAGCCAACGCAGCCTTCTCTATAGTCGGATATCTCACCTCAGCACCATGAAATACACAGGCTTCTGATCCCTACCAGACTCACGTACCAATACCGAACTAACTGCATGCTCAATCACCGAGATATATAACGCTAGATCAGCGCCCTTCTCGGGTTTGCACAATACCGGTGGTTTACCTAGATACTCTTTTAACTTTTGGAAAGCTTCCTTGCATTGATCGGTCCATTGAAACTTTTCATTTTTCTTCAAGCATTGGAAGTAGGGGAAACCCCGATCTCCACTTTTAGCAAGGAAACGGGACAAGGCCGCCATCCTCCCCGTCAATCTTTGTACTTCTTTAACATTGCTTGGACTCCTCATATTTATGATGGCTGCACATTTATCTGGATTAGCTTCTATTCCCCTCTCGGTAAGCAAGAAACCTAGAAACTTCCCTGCCTTGACCCCAAAAACACATTTCTCGGGATTAAGTTTGAGTTTGTATTTGTTGATTGTGACAAATAATTCCTCCAGATCTCCCTGATGCTTTCTCTCCTTTACCGAGGTGACTACCATATCGTCAACATACGCATGCACATTCCTCCCTAACATGGACACCAGAATTCGATCCATTAACCTTTGATAGGTAGCTCCTGCATTCTTTAACCCGAAGGGCATTACCCGATAACAGTAATTAGCCATTCCTCCCATAAATGTTGTCTTATCTTCATCTAATGAATGCATTTTTATCTGATTATAGCCTGAATAAGCATCCAAGAAACTTAACAAAGTGCAACCTGATGCACTATCAACCAACGCATCTATATTAGGCAAAGGATATGAATCCTTTGGGCATGCATTGTTTAAGTCAGTAAAATCAACGCACATTCTTCACTTTTCATTGGACTTTTTTACCATCACCACATTCGCTAACCAAGTCGGATATTGTATCTCCCGAATATGAGCCGCTTTTAACAGCTTACATACCTCCTCGGTAGCTGCCTGGGCACAATCTCCACTCAACCGTCTGCGCCTCTGAACTTTAGGTTTAGCCGAAGGATTAATGTTGAGTTTATGGCATAAAAAAATGGGATCTATTCCTGTCATATCTGTTACACTCCAAGCAAATGAAGAAAGGTTTTTCTTCAGTACTTGTACAAGCTGTTGCTCTTGCTCTAAACTCAAATCTCCTCCAACTCTTAATTTCTTTCCCTCTATGAGTACCTCTTTTATCTTTTCCACGGGCTGAGGTCTTCTCTCAGAATGTACTAGTCTAGGATCTAACTCGGGATCTATGACTACCTCCGTTGTGCTGACTGAGTATGCAACCTTCCTTCTTGACCTTAGACTATCTTCATAACATTTGCGAGCGACTTCCTGATTTACTGATAAAGTGAGCACTTTCCCATCATCAGTGGGAAACTTCATTTTCAAATGGACCGTCGATACCACTGCTCCCAACTTATTGATAGAAGGTCTTCCTAGCAGTAAGTTGTATGATGAAGGTGTGTTGACAACTATATAACGTATAAATATAGTCTTAGCATCTTCTTTGTCTCTAAAAGTCGTTCGAAGATCAACACACCCTTTAACTTCCACCTGATCTCCTGAGAAACCAACAAGTACTCCATCAAAAGGCCTTAATTGGTCCGTCGGTATTTGCAGCCCTGTATAGGTGTGCCAGAACATCACATCGGCAGAACTCCCTTGATCAACTAGAACTCTATGAACATTTCTTCCCATCATGATAACAGACAGGACTATAGGATCATCTTCATGTGGAACTACTCCCTTTAAGTCTTCACTCGAAAACACTATAGCCGGAACTTTCTTCGACCTTTCGATTTTTGCCGTAGTCATGACACTCCTTACATATCTTTTCCTAGCTGAGCTGGTCTGTCCTCCTCCCACGAAACCTCCTGCTATTGTATTGAAATCCCCCAGCACAGGTGTCTCATGCAAATCGGGGACCGGACGAGTTCGAGATGGTTCCGCATCTGTATCAGATTTCATATATCTCCCCATGAGTCCCCTGTCTGCCAACGTGGAGAGTTGGTTATTTAAAGCGTAACACGAGTTCGTGTCATGACCTCCGGCCTGGTGAAACTTACACCAAGCGTTCGGTCTGCTTCCGAGCGTTCTCCCTGTAATATTGGGATAGCGCATATGTTTAGATATTTTCGCATCTTCCAATATTTCGGCTGCAGCCAACATGAAACTTGGGATTTTCCGAATTCGTCAATACTTAGTCCTTTGCTGTGCTATGTAAGGAACGAAACGACGATCCGGTCTAGTCCGAGATGGAGTCCTTTCTCTTCGATAAGTTTTGACATCTCGTTCACTCTTGGTATGGGCCAATGTTCTCTTGTCCCCTGCTTTTTTTATGACGCATGGCCTCTTCGGTCTCTATTTCCATAGCTGCCCTTTGCCTAATCTCCATTAAGGTCTTCGGGGGAATCCGGTACAGAGATTCACCGAAAGAACTGGCTCGGAGCCCCTTCACAAAGGCTTTTACAAGTAAGCCCTCGTTAGGGTCGACTACCCTCATGCTAATATTGGTGAAGCGATTGAGGAACTTTTTCAATGATTCTTCAGCATTCTGTCGTATATCAAACATGTCTGCCATCTCCACCGGCTTAGCCCTGTTAGCCGAAAATCTTTCGAGGAAAACGCGTTTGAAATCGGCGAACGAGTTGATTGAGGAGCTCGAAATAGTGTTGAACCATTCAAGAGCGATTTCGGCTAGCATTGCCCACAAACATTTTACAACGTATTGTGTCATTCCCCCCTGATATCAACATCCGGGCCTGAAACACTTTTAAATGTAACTCTGGATCAGAACTTCACGTGAAGGGTGCGATCTTTGAGATCACGAAATTTTGTGGAATTGGCTTCTCCATGATCGTATTTGCCAGAGGGATGGTGTCGCCAACCTTGGAATTCAACTGGTTGGCGTATCGGTAACCAAACCTGGTGGCTTCCAATCTGTTTTGCATCTCTTCGTTTGCCTTCCGCAACTGTTCCTGTTGTCGAAGTGCATCTTCTAGGCGTTAGTGCGTTTCTTCGGCCTCTTTGTGTAGTCTTTCTCTCTCTCCCAGAGCCTCTTCCCGAAGAGCCTGTAGATCTTCCTCTGCTTTCTTATGGGTCTCCTCCTTCTCCTTTTCTAGCTGAACCTGGTCAACTTCTGCCTTCAGTTTAATTTCTTCATTCTGTCGTTGCAGCTCTAGAATGCTCTGCATTATCTGCTGCCTAGTCGGCCCTTCACGTGTCGTACCTCTGCCTCTGTTCATCCTTAGTTCTGTCTAGTTTTGCTCGTTCTTCGAGTGGGGTCAGAATCGAGTTTTATCAAACCCCACGGTGGGCGCCAATGTTCTGGTTCAGAAAAATACTAGATAATTCTTCACCAAAACAAAAAGAAAATACTTTAGACTTACTTAGGTAAAAAAAAATCATCCCTTGACCATGGGAGCAACCTTCTTATGTATAGAATAATCAGTTACAAAATATTAAATTCTGCAAATACAAAATAAAAATGAAATTATCTTCTACTCCTAAAATATCTCTAAAAATAATAACAACCTTATTAATTCCTAAAAATCCCACCAAACACGAAATTTAATTTAGTTAATATTCTCCCTCGGTGCCCCGCCGATCCGATCTACTACTATCGATCTGCTAAATGCTAAAAACCCATATATCTCTCAGTCTAAGTCTAAAACCGAACCACCTTCTCTGGATCGGTACAATAACCAGTTGAAATTTCGAAGTTTTCATTACCTTTTAATGTTAAATTTCAAAATTACAATTACATTTGGTAGGCAAAAACATCCACTTTAAACTCACAATAACGTTAACAAGGGGGGAGTGGACCTAACATAAGTGGGTAGTGCTGTTACATTTTTTGCTTCACACAAACACTTTTTTTAACCAATTGAAATTACACACTTTCATAAGTGGGTCAACACTGGGGACAAAAAAAATATTTTGTGGGGAATTAGGCTCAACATTTTGGTACACAGCCCCAACCTACTTAAGTAATGACAAATACATGCCAACCACAAACTGCTCAAACTCAACTTCATATGGTTGATAATTCCTGGCCTTCAAAATATAATTTCCCAGTAGGTTCAGTGAGGACTTCTATTACATATTTTTTTATCTCACAGCAAAATGGGGAGTGAAGGGAAATTAAGTGGGGTGTTGTGTTAAATAATTTGGTTCTACCACCTACAACAAACAAAAAAATATTACTGCTGCGCAAAATAAAAGCGAAACATCTAAAAACCTGCAACATACATTTTCACAACAAAAATAGATAACAGAATCATGACAGACTTTCTCCTGTAAAATTAATCCATAACAAACATTCATAAATAACTCAAAATAAAATACCTGTGGTGTTTTCAAATTAACAACACCAACCAATTTGTAGTGATTTCAACTTCTTCTTTCCATAAACAGAATATGGTGTTTTTGTGGCAACACTCTTGAACCGCATCCGAGGTCGGGCCTTCATACGATCATACATATTGCTTTGTTGTGCACCATCATCTTTTTCATCACTCATTACATCATCACGTGGATCATTGAAAACATCATCACCAACTTCATCTCGGACCTCATCCTTCGGCTGTTGACCCTTCCAATTTGCAACCAAGTCATCCAATGCGGACATAGATTGTTCCAAATCAACTATCTCTGCTTCATGATCTTCTAGTAAACGCTCAACCTCTTCCTTGTCCTTCAAATCTTGGGTTTTGTATTCAGTGCCAAATTGTTCAAATGCTTCTCTTACAATAACATGATGAAGTTCTTCCTTTGATACCGCCACATCAACAATAGCCTATGCAAGAAAACACATGTGTGACTTCAATAAAAACTTACAGATTTCAAACATAACTAATATAGTTAAACACGTCCACACCATGTTCTAATCAAACGTAGTCTTCATGACCTTGTCACCCACGCTCACATTCATCCAATACAACAATCGTGGGAACAAGTTCATCTTACACTTGAACGTTGACTGGCAAACAACCAAATGATCAAATGACCATAACTGAAAACATAAATCATTAATAAAATCAATTTATGGAAAATAAAAACCATATGTAAACAACATTAAAAAACATAAATCACTTTACCTCAAGCAAATA
>Ga0214543_1000436_pt1 | contig 68889 bp, 40 predicted proteins | sample CNSS2metaG_FD_160094 | JGI IMG/M metagenome (GOLD analysis project Ga0214543, IMG submission 160094) | Root nodule microbial communities from cowpea collected in UCLA plant growth center, Los Angeles, California, USA - CNSS2 | ecosystem: Host-associated > Plants > Roots > Nodule | place: USA... | reverse complement strand
GATTCCCACTGGCAACAACCCACCCAGTATGAATGGACGGAGAAGGGTGAGGGGTTGGGGTGCATTGGGCTGTAGTAACCTGACAGCCTCTGGGGCCCGAGGAGGGGTAGCCAGGGATGTTACAAGAGATGTGTGATTGATGCGGGCGGGGAGGTCTGTATCTTTTGTACTCTTGTGTGGGGATACGATCGAGGAGGTTCGTATGTTCCGTGCTCACACTTGAGGCTGCTATGAGCAGGGAGGTTCATAGTAGGTGTTCACGCATGTTGGACTAGAGTGGGCAGGTTTGTAGAGTTGGACTACGGGCGGGGAGGTTCGTAGAATTGGACCACGAGCGGGTAGGTTGTTGGGAGCATGATAATCCCTAAGGACCAAGGTTGTGAATAGATCTTTATGAGATTGGGGTGTAACGTTATAAAGAAGTCAATAAACTAAAGTTGGCTAAGATGGATTGGGTGAGGGTTAATTCTTATTTATTTCATTGATTGTATTATGTTTCTTTCTCAACTCACCCTTTCTGTTTGTGTTTGGCGATGATCACGTGACTTGTCATGTGGGAGCATATGTGAATCCAGGTGAGAATGCCGATGCATAGTGACGGAGTGGGATAGATGATGGGGGATTTACTTTATGTTTTATTTTTCCTGCAGTTTGTAATGAATTTTATAATGTTTTTCCTCCATGAAGAACATGTAATAAGGATGGAGTAGTGTGCTTGAACTACAACAAGATAAGTTTTTAATTTTCCCGCGCTCGGGAACTTTATATGATGTTTTAATTCCAAAAGAAATCTTATGTTATATGCTTCATCTAGTAATATCCATCTAGGGTGTTACAACACCAATAAAGTAGTTTTTACTGGTTTTATGCAGAACAGAATGGACTCTAACACATCAAGCATCACGTTTACGCATCCAGAATGCCACTTACATATTATCACAAATAAACATACCACAACTTGCATTATCACAACTTCTATTCATCAATAAAAAATAATCCTTCATGCATTCAACTTTGGGAATATAACATCATTAAAGTGTAGTCTAACATATACAAGGAATATGTGATCATAGAACTCAACAGACCAATTATGCATAAAATTATACCAACACCACAGTACTCATGATACACTTTCATCCTAATTAACAATCCACGTATGTATGGAAGTGTTATCCCTTCCCTTATATGAATCTATTCATTATACCATCAATGTTATTTTCATGCACCAAGGTAGTCCACCACTACCATGATTTCGTTTTTTCCAACAACGAACCAAATTTAGGCTGCTACCTCCCATTCATCGCTTGGCTGTACACTCATGTGCCGCCAGGCGACACATCAGAATTCTGGAAATTCCATAAATTTCCTTACCTGTTTGGAACCCTAAACCTCCTATAAATCAATTCAATCATAATATTCTCACTCAATCATGCATCCACCATGTATATACATTCAAGCAATTTTCCCAAAATTAATAAAAGGATTAAAGTCAACTTCTGCACATCACAATGGAAATTCATTTTTCAAGCCCATGTTTAACCCTCATGTATTTATTTCCCAAATCCTCAATCCACCATCAAAAGTAATCATCATTAGTCTTGCTCCTAATGCACTCCCAATGATCTTTTCTTGCTCTCAAAGTTTCACCCCTTGTCTCCACTCTAAAACTCCTTTCTCTCCGTAAGATACAATTCTAATGCTCTCTATATCTATTGTTGCCACACTCACGAGATTATGCCTTCTCACTCAACCTCTCTTCTCCTTCATTTTCCAGCCCAAAATAAAAAAATAAAAAAATAAGAAAAATGAATTTAATTAAAATTAAGTTTAGTGGCCATTCAACTTTTGCCTTTACTCTAGAGTTTTTAGGTTTTTTTCTCCATTAGCAAAAACACTGAAACATGTAAGAGAACAACTCCTGCTAACGAAGGTCCATCACGCATATACACAACCATCAAGCTATTATATGATTCATGTTAATTCCCACATATATACCATGTTAAGTCATACTTTTGCATTCACAATATATTTGTAAAATAAAACACATTTAAATAAACACACTAATGGCATACATTATAGGACTCGAACCCAAGTCCTCTCACACAACCAAGTACTCTTAACCACTTAAGCTAGTACTATCCCTTGTCTAGGACTTGTTAAGAATTTTTCTTAAGGTACCTCTAACCCCCACACTATTTGTAATTTATTTATTATTATTTATTCCAATTTCCCGAGTCTTACAGGAGATATTTATAAAGTTGGTTATTCTAGTACAACATTAAGTACAAAACTGCTAGAGGCCCAATCCAATTAAAAAAATAAAGGGGTTCGATAGAGGTCAAAACGCAACCCTTTTGGTAAATAAAACCCCCATTTGGGGAAAATCCCCCTTTTAGGGCAGAGAGGGAAATAAATTTCTTTTAGGGAAAAAGACACTTGACCTAAAAGGAGAGAAGATAAAAGTGCATTCTGAAGGATGGAGGCATTCATCTTCATCATTATTATAGTATTCAGAATGTTAAAGAGTAGCTAACTCCCTTATTCATGGGGGTTGGGTGTAATGTAACTTTAACTCAATGAATTTTACTATTTAATATAATTCTCTTCCACCATTCTTCTGTTCTATTCTTGTTTTAATTGCATATTCTAGATTGATTGCATACGTGGGAGTACTTGCTAATTGAAAGATAGTTTGGGAAACTTGATTAGGATAGAAAAACTAATAGATTTCACATCCTAGAAATAGATGTGGAATATTTAGTCGTTCATAACATCAAAATCTTGATCATTAATGAAAACTTATAATAAAAACTATTAGACATAGGGATTTTTTTATTCAAGTTTAGACTTGTCGGTAAGATATTATGACTTGTTACAAAAGGTGTGAATGCTCGAGAAAGAATTAAAAGTATATTGTTTGGTGTTTTTGCTTTGAATAGAATCATGAAACTAAATCCTAATGAAGCCTTTATCATATATTGTTGCACACTATATGTTTGATAAGAATACAAAAAGAGTTTTAATTTTGATTTTATGAAATTTGTTGTTTAATTGAGTTATGAATTGCAAGAGTTGTCAATTATTACACAAGTCTCTTAGAAAACGATACTTGGATTTTTCACTTTATTACTTGTGCGATTTGATACACTTGTCAAACCACACTTAGCATCTACCTATACACTACCTACAACACACACACACACGAACCCATACTTGTTTGCTTGCCTCAAAGCATTGCCTTATCTAACACCATACTCGTCTAAGCCTCCATTAGACGACTCCATTCCCTTGGTCCTTACACATTCTCTCTTAAAAATCTATCTTTTTCTTCTCTCTCAATTTTACTCCTCCAAATCTCGCCTCTTTAACTATCTGATCTCATTTCGCAGTAGTTGGGGAGCTATAAATCATTTCTAATCAATCATATTTTCAAATAGAGTAAATTCTCACTTACTCTAAATATTTTACTATCTTCTTTTCCTTATGATTTTGTCATTGATCTCGATAAGGATAATTGAGAAAAGTGATAATTTCAAATTGGTTAAGCTTATACCGAAAGTGTTATGTTTGGATCTGTTGCTTTAGGTCTCTAAATTTTGGATACGTTACCTCACTTATATTTTTAGGAATGCATTAATCCCTAATTTAATTTAAAAAAAATTATTTAAAGAGTAAAATTAGAATATATATATATATATATATATATATATATATATATATATATATATAAATGCTTATGTATTGGTGTAGATTTGAATTCTTAGATAAATGTTATGAAGGAATAAATGATTAATTTAATTCTCAAACGCGTAAAATCATGTTATTTTAATTTGGGTTAAATATGTTTTTGGTCTCTTAACTTTTAGTGAATTTTGAAATTAGTCCATTTTGAATCTTTGGACCAATTTAGTCATTCATCTTTCGAAATACGTGAATTTAGTCCTTTTAATCAAATTTCATTAGGTTGATGTGATGTTTCGTACGCATTTCAGGATTGTATTTAAGTTGTTTATACTATTTGACACATTTTTTGTTTATTGTTAAGTCAAATACTATTATGAAACACACTTGAAATGTCAAATAAATTTAACAAAATTTGATTAAAATGACTAAATTCACGTATTTGAAAAGATGAAAGACTAAATTGTTACAAAATTTCGAAATGGACTAATTCCAAAATTCACCGGAAGTTAAGGAACAAAAACATATTTAATCCTTTTAATTTTTAAAGTAACATAATATTTATTTTAGTCTTTAAATACATAAAAAAGCCATATTATTATACTATATTGTTAATTTTTTATGACACTGGTCTATGATAAAAATATAGTTTTAAAATTAATTCAACAATAAATTAAAGATTATTTTATCATGACGTTATAATAGTATAAATTATTAATTTTTTACATATTTAAGACAAATCAATTTCTTTTGCTATTTAAAACTATAAACTTATAACCCTTCAAAAATTTAAGAACTAAAGTGAGTACATTTTTTAAAAAATAATAATATTTTGACAATTTTTAAAATTTTGAAATATAAAAATATGAAAAATAAAAAAGCATTTAAAAAATATTATTTTAAATAGTAAGACAAAATCGTCAAAATTTAGTGATTAAAAATTATTTTTCTTTTGAAAAAACAAACGAGGGAATAAAATGTGTAATAATTCAGCTAACGAAATTTCCTATGAAGCGGTGCAACGATGCATCGTTAGTTTCCTCTTTTTGCTTTGCAGACTTCACTAACCCCTCTTAGCTCGCACCCTCCGTCTCAGCCACTGACCGCCTCCATCTCGCCGCCGCCGCCGCCGGCAGCCGCTGTAAGAATTTCCCCCTATACGTCGTTGACTTGATCGCAGTTGTTGATGCGACCAGAATTTCATAAAACAAAAGATTTTTGGAGGATTCCCCTTCATATTTGTTTGGGCTGCAGCTTATTGGTTATCTTGTTTTTAATTTTTTTTTTTTTTGGGTTTGATTAAATGGGTTTGCTGATTATTGTGTTTGTTGGAGTTTTAGTGTTCCTAACTTCATGGAGGGGGTGTTTTGAGTTGCATCACCTTAGTGAGATGTATACGAGTTCTTGAGATGTTTCATCTTTCCTTTCGAAATTTCCAATTTTTTTTTTTTCTAAATGGTAGGGTGAGTTTATTATTATGGGTTCCTATTTCTACTGTAGGTGGCTAATTTTTATACCCATGTGAGTTCTGAGTAAGTTAATTGGATTTTCTAATTCTAATCTCATTGCCATTGTTGTAGTCTTCTTTGCATTTGTCTATGTAAACAACGCTCTCAAGTCTTACCCATTTCATTGTGTGTGAAATTATGAATTGATTACATTTTAAGAATTGATTTTTATTTATTTTCATTAAAATTTAGGTGAGTTTTCACTTATAATCTGTCAACTAAGCACAAACGGGGTGGGCTAGGCTTTCCAACTATTGGAAGTTCCAACAATGGCAGGCATAGCTATAGTTCTAGATCTGTGGAGGAAAAACCAAAACTCGAGCTTCGGATTGCACTCTTCCCACGCCTTTCAGTCTTCTGGTGCCTTTTTCTCCGCCTCTGCTGCTGCTGCCGCAGCGTCTGTTGCTGCGGGGACTGGTTTTGCCTCAAGGGCTTTATTTGGGTATGTTCCGCCTCCATTTTTCTACACTTGCATTGATCTTGGTGTTTTAGGTATGATGCTTTGTCGTGTTATAGGATTTTGATCTAGGATAGGATACACAGTCTGACAACATGACAGGTTTTACTTTTAAAAATTTGGGTATGGTTGGGATTACTGTATAGTGTACATTTAAAGTTTGCCATGATGGTGAAAAGTTGGGTATGTTTTCTGGGATAAATGGGTTGTTGACAGTTTTAGTGTGTGCTGCTAGTAATTAGGGCATAATTTGGTTCATCGGTATAAATTTGAATCCATTCAACACTTCCATTTAGTTGTGAAATAGTTAAGATTTCTAGGATTTAAAAATTGTTATTATAATTTTAATTTTGGTGGAACAATTTTTTTGTTATTATAATTGTTTACTTGAAATATTTGAGAGCATTTTGGGGAAGAAATCATAACATGAGGGAGACATGCTTCATGCTTGATTACAAGGACATAAATTGGAGTTTGATCTGCAGAGTTTGAATATATTCCATTAGAATTGTTACATTTGAGATTCTAAGTAGTGAGCTAAAGGGGCTTGTAGTCATCATTGATCAAACCCTTTGCTAAAATTTGTTTGATTTTCCTCTCTATTTCTTCTAAAGAAGATACTTTGCATGAGTAATTCAATGCCTGTCCTATTACAACAACTCTTTTCCTATGTTATTGAATTGTTATATGGACCATCTAATAGAATTGTTATCATTGTTATGTGTGTGTGTGTGCGTATACTGAACACTTATTTATTTGTTGTGTATATATGGGGATTTAGTGTCATATTTGACAGAATTACCATTGACCCAATTTTAGCGTTTGGAGGAATAAAAGAAAAGGCTGTGATGTTTGTAGGAGTGCTATGGGTTGCTCAATGAGCACATATTTGCTTTTAACTATCTCATTATTTCTTAATCCCATAAGTCATTGCAAAGAAGAAAAGATAACCAAATAGTTAGGTGGCAGTAATGGGGAGGGTGATACGGGATTCATGCACTGGAGCAAAAAGGGAGAGAGAGAGAGAGAGAGACAAGGAGGGAGGGGGCCCAAATGAAAGGGGAGAATTATTTTGAGATTTTGGGTGGTGATTTTTAGTAGAGGCTGGTTCTTCTCATAATCCAAATGTTTGTTTGTTTTTACTTGCTTAAGGGCTCTTCCATATTTGTAAAAAGATTAATTTTATCCATTGTTATTTATGGTTTCTCTGTTGGATTTCTCTAATTCCATCATATATAGGAGTTTTCTTCTGATCAGTGATGCGTATCAGTATTAGTTTATCTACTTCTCTTGTTTAATATCTTGGTTCCTATCATTATTTTATTTTCAGGTCTTCAGTTGCATATTGTGATGCTGGTGCAGCATTATCTGAAGACTACAGTTCTAGTATACAAAGTTCTTTTGAAAAGAAAAACCATTATGATGCACTAAAATATAGTATCAAGCAGTATGATGTGGAACTTAAACCTCTCTTCTCTGCTTTTGAATTGAGGACATTTGCATTGACTTCCATAAGGTCGTTCTTGATGTTCTATTTACCTCTTCTGGAGCCCCGTGCGGAAATGGAAGATGACGAGGATTTCTTGGAGGAGGATCAAGAGCACCCTGTTGATCTGGTTGTTCCTTTAAAAAAATCAGTGAAGCAAATCTTACGTGAGGTGAGATTTATCTTGTGTTTTCTTTTATTTTTCAATAAAACTTATATATTGGAACAACTCAACATTTCTTTTTGCCACCAATCAGTGAATTTTCTGGGAATAAAATTAATAGGATGAATGCAGTCAAAATTGTTGTATGCTTTAAATGTCCCGTCTATGTTGTATTGCATCTGTTATGTATATAAGAATAATCTACATGTACTCATTCTAGGAGTACCCATATCAAAAGCTACACAAACTTCAACTGTGATTAAGGGATGAAAGAATTTACTGTTATATTTGTTTTATTACACAAAATTGAACTTATCATTCTATCCAAGCCCATGCTCAGATTTTGTTAACTTTTCATAATTGACCATCCCATCTGAAATATTCTTTCACACCAATCGTTTGCTTTTGATGTCTGTATTTCTGCCGGACCCTGTTTTTCCTTGTTCAGTGATAAAAAAATTGGTAATATGGTTCCTTTAGTTTAGGGGTGGGCATGGATTAGATTTTTAAAATTCCAATTCAAATCCAATAATTGGAATAATCCAACACACACACACACACACACACATATATATATATATATATATATATATATATATATATATATATATATATATATATATATCCTCAAATTGAGCCGTCATGACTACATCATTAATTTATATGAGCACCTATCTATGTTGTGTGTTTGTTCATTTTTAATATAATAACTTGTAGCTTGCTGATTTTTTCTTATTTCTTTCAATATTACTCTTTCAGAAACAAAAATAATTGATATGGTGAGCAAAACTAATTGGGCTTTTTAGGCTCACTGCACGGTTGTCAAAATCGAGATCTTACTCTAAATTTGGAAGAGAAGTATAAAACGGGAAATCTAACTACTAAATTGAGGAAGTTCATAAGTACACAAAATGCCTCATAATATGCGTTTGTAATATTGTACGGATTTTACAAAATAGTACAATATGCGTGTGTTATATTGTACGGATTTACAAAATAGTTTTCCATTCCCATCCTAGTTTAGTAGTTACAAAAAAGTATGTGTTTCCTAGTTAAAAACAGCAGATTAGTAAGTTGTAACCCCATCCGTTCTCGTTATAAAACACGGATCCATCTAAAGTAAATCAAATAATGTTTGTGGTGTAGTACAACAAAGGAGTTGGAATAGGAATTGGAGTTATTTTAGTGGCGTAATGCAGAGGTTTGTGCATCAAAAAGAAACCTGAAGATGGTGTGTGTATATTTTGGGGGCAGAATAACATGGGAGAAAGATGCAGAAAAAACAGAGGAGGGGGCAAAATTATATAGATGAGAGAGAAGAAGGGAGAGTGCTTTGGGGAGAAAGAGAACAAGGAGGTAGTGATTTTTGTTTGGAGAAGGATAAAAGTGCAGTGGTAGTTTTTCTTAAAGGTAAAAAGAGGGCAGTGATTTTTGTTTCTGCTACAGGAACATTGGTAGTTTTAGGTGAAAAAGGTGTGATAACTTTTTGATTATGCCAATAGGAAGAGCAGTAATTTTAGGTGAAAAAAGTGGGGTAACTTTTGGTTATATATGAAAAGAAGAGCATGACTTTCATTTTTAAGGTCCAAAGAACTGCAGCGGGTTTTGACAGCATAAGGAGAAAGGAAATTGGGCTTTGTGCTTACTTAGGTTTAGGTTTTTTTTGGCGCTGAATCAGATTGGATGTAAACCAAGTCACAAACCCAACCAGCTCAGAATATAAAAACTGGCTCACAAGCTGCACCGATGGGAGTCTCAATCTTCAATGACGATCCGCCAAAATCGTAGACGCATAAGATCTTACATTGAAGAACCCAATTTTGACTACATGGCTCATTGGTCTAGTTAAGTTTATTAATTTATTTGTAGATCTTTTTATAAATTAGTTCACGCAAATAGACTTTTAGGTTAGATAAGAATTTTAAATAGGTCATACTTGTAACATGTAAATAGGCCAATGATGCCTTGGTTGAACCTCAGCGAAAGCCATGCCAATGATGCTCCAATTGAGATTGAGTTGAGGATGTCTCAACAAAATCCAAGTCAAGGATGCCCATCCAAGACCAGCCTAACATTGCCCTAATCATGGTCTTGACCAAACACGCACTTTGCAGATAGAGTAAAAAATGACTCAAACGAAACTAACAGAAAATTGTCTACCAAGCAATTTTTTTTGGATGAACATTGATTTTGAATATTTTAAAATCCAAAAAAATATCCAATCCAAATAATTGGCTTTCGATTTGATTTAAAATCCAAAAGTAGGGATTTAGATTTGAAACAAAGATTAGTACAATAATGGATTGTCTTAAAAGGTGGACTTTAAGCTTAGTTTAAGTTCACAAAGTCGGTTTGTAAGGTGAGGTTTATACCTATTTATATATCATAATCTAACCTTATTTCTAGTCTATGTGTGATCTCCAACATACTTCCTCTTGCAGAAGATGGACATCTTGAACATGAGATTAGATGTTCGTGGGTGGTTCCTCTTAAGAAGTGAACTTTAAGGTTAACTCAATTTTACAAAACCGGCTTGTAAGATGAGGTTTGCATCCACTTATAAACTGTAAATTTGTCTTATCTCTAGTCGATGTGGGATCATCGACATACCCCTTCATTCCAAGGTATATACATTTCGAACGTGAGAGACTAGATATTAATGGTGGCACGATAGACCTAACAAACAACAAATCTCAGTAGGATAGGCTTTCGGGGGGTTCTGGTACCATCTTAAGAAGTAAACTTTAAGCCTAATTCAACCTTATGAAACCAGCTTCTAAGGTGAGGTTTCATCCGCGTATATACTGTTAATCTGCTTTATCTTTAGTCGATGTGAGATCCCCAACAGTTCCATAGTGGTCTGATAGGCTCAATAGACCTTGTTAGGATCAAACACTTACTACTACCCAAAAGTTACAAGTGATAGTCAAAGTGCAACTCTCTCGACTAAAGAGCATATTAGTTCAAGCACCACAATTTGATTATGACTTGGCCTATCTTACCAATGTCACGGAATAATTGATGCAACCTACAACAATCTAATTTAGCTATTGGGAATTGAACTTGTGACCTTGACTTTGATATCAAGATAAAAAGTGAACTTTAAACTTAATTCAACTTCACAAAACTGACTTTTGATGTGAGGTCCATGTATACTTATATATTATAATTTGATCTTATTTATAATCCATGTGGGATCTCTGATGGATTAGATTTGAATATTTCGATGTTTTGCACAACCCCTACATTAGTTTTTTTTCCCTTTTATGTAGTAATAACTAAAATTACCCAATTTTTTCTCTTCTATGTCTGGATTGACATTTAAAGCTTATTATTTTAAATGTGTCTTGGGTGCCATAACAGTCAACCGTTGTGACCACTAGAAGGATCTTAGAAAGAATTGCTGTTCATTATGTTTCACAAAGAATGGCATGGAAGCTTCTTAAAGGTATGCTGATAAAACAGTTATTCTTTACTACAGGCGAAATCAATTAAAGTTTTATTTGTAAGAGATGGCTGTTTTATATTCTGTGCCCTCCAATAGATCTTACATTTATTTGAGCTTTTCGGACTTCTCGAACAGATATCCCTAGATCAGCAACTCGCAAGGCTGGAAGGAACATGCCCACTGTGGTTTACTTCTATTGTGTGAGCAGAACAACATTCAGAGGTCAAATCATTCCATGAACAATATCTGTTCATTATGATATTTCATGAGCTTTTGACTTCATCAATTAACTTGTGAGGACTTTCTTTATGTTTTGTGCAGGGCACATGCTTGGAGTTGCAGCATCATGGCTTGTCCAAGTTGGCATTGATTTATATAGATTCTTTTCATCGTCATTCAAGGTGCAGAACGAGGATAATGATGTTGATAAAACCAATGAAGTTGGAGTTCTTGGACAGAAGATTTTCATCACTACAGTTAGATGTACTTCATCTTTAATTTTTGCTTCCATAGGAGCAGGAATCGGTGCAACCCTTGTTCGTCCATCGCTGGGCCAGTGGATTGGTAAAATTGTTGCATTACTTGAATTTTGCAATTTAAGGTCTAATGTGGAGAAACTTTTCTATACGTACCTAAAAAGAGAAGAAAATTAGAAGACCATTTAAATAAACTTTTCTTACAAATTAAATTTAACTTTTGAATAAATTATTTCATAACTCCCTCATTGGGTCTCCTTAAGTGAATTTCTCCAAAAGTACTTAAAAGGAAGGAAAAATTGTTTCTCCTCCATAAGTTTGTTTATTTGTATATGCACTACCTTAATATCGAATTTAGAAGTTGATTTTAACTCATGGATACCCACACTTCTCTATCTCTTGTATATGCTTCTGGAAAAGTTTATCTAAACTGAACAGACTCATACGTACTTGAAAAATCGATTTTAACATATACTTTAGCCAATTTAACATGTAACAGACATTTATTTTATTTTACTTTCTAATTTTCTTATACTGGTTTGTGCTGAAAAACTTATATAAACAAAATCTTGATTTGTTTCACTTCAATAGGCTTAATGGTGTGTTCTTTTTCTTCAGGATGTGTTGCTGGTGATTTGGCTGGCCCCATTATTGTAGCATTTTGTGCTGACCAATTATTTCAAGTGAAACTTTGAAAGCTGGTTATATTTTCTTACAGATTTTTTACCCTTTTCAAACAACTGGGGTATATTATGAATTTTGCTGTATTTGGTAGCCAAATTTGATTGAGCCATTAGAAGTTGGTGAACCTACTAACATTTTTATGCCATGATATTTAATTCGTTATTGTTTCAACATAATACACTTTCCAAGCTATTTTGTTAATGCATTTCCCAAAATTTAACGAGTAAACCTAATATGCAAGTGCTTAGTTATTGTTGGTACGTACTGGTTCACTTGGTAGTAGGAAATTGCATTTTGCTCTATTTTTTTGTCACATATTTCCTTTTTGCTTTAGTTAAGAAAATATGATTCTTCAAGAACGTTTGATAGACCTCAAATGAATTTTCGGAAGTGATTACGTTGTTATTTAATATAGGTTTATGCATATAAACCTATATAATTTATAATTTTTCATCAAATTGATATTTTAAATATAGATTATGATATTTTGATTCACATTGATATTTTAAATATAGATAATGATATTTTGATTTTTTTTTATTCATTTTTAACCTATCACTCCTATCATTCTTAATTTATTATACTATGTTATTTAAAAAAAATCAAAATAAATAATTGAAGGGTGATGTGATGGATTATAGTAGGATGAAAACATAAATTTAAATCATTCTAGTGACGTGAATCAAAATAAATACTCAATGTGAAAGAATTTCTTTTAGAGTAAATTGATTCACTTAAAAGCTAAAATAAAAATATGAAAATTTAAATTTTTAAATCAATTATTCCACTTAAAGGATGTAAAATATATTATTTTTATTTGATTAAAATAAAAATTGATTTAAAAAATCACCACTACAAGAAAAACCTTAAATAATAACCAAACGCAATGACAAAAATAATTAGTCACTGTAATAACAAATTTAAATATTCATGTATAAACTAAAATTGATTTGTGACTAAACTAGTTTCAAAAAATTATAATTGATTTCTAAATTGTTAACTAAAAAGGTTTTTATTATGAATTGACCTCTAAATTGGTCACTAACATTAATTACTTAGGTTTTGGTTACTAAAGAAATTAGTCACTAAATTGGTTTTTAAATAACTAAATAAAGACTAATTTAGTGACCAATTCATTTGGTAGTCAAAACTTAGGTAACTAATGTTAATGACCAATTTATAAACTAATTTATAATAAAAAATATTTTAATTACTAATTTAGAGACCAATTATAATTTTTTGAAACTAGTTTAGTTACCAATAATTTTTAGTTTATAAATTAATATCTAAATTTGTCACTATAGTGACTAATTACTTTTGTCACTAAATTTGGTTATTATTTAAAATTTTTCTTGTAGTGCATTTTATATAAGGGAAAAGAACTAAAATAAAAGTATTTCTAAATTCTAAAGTTGATGGGAAACATCTATGGTGTAAAGAAAGCATCTCTTAATAGTATAATCACCGAAAGATTGAGAATAATTTTACGATGCAAGAAATGGAAAACATTGTTAATTTTATGATATATTAATTAGGTCGATATTCTAAAAACATACCAATATATGGAAAACATTATTAAAAAAAATATGTTTTTGTCTTTGAGCTTAGATGCAAAATTGGAAATTATCTATGTTTCAAACTTTTGACATAATTGGATATAGTTTTTTTAATCCGATGGTGTCAACCTTTTTTACGTGTTAAATAGTGTTCCAAGATTGCATTTGAGTTGGAATATATCAAATTATATAAACATCTCAAGCGTCAGCCTGAAATATCGTTTAACATTTTAAAAATATTTTACATATTTAAGTTAGAAGGTGTATATCTATTCATTTTTTAAAGTTTGAAAACCAAACTGTATTAAAATTTGGGACATGGATGAATTCCAATTTTGTGTCCAAATTTAGGATTTGAAAACATATTTAACCTTTAAAAAAATAATAACAAAACATGGAAACCAAATAAAATCCATGGAAAAAATTACATAGCAAACTTTTTTCTCAAAAGAAGCTAAGCAATTTTATACATAAGAAATCTAAAGTTTTTAAAGAAAATATCAAAAGCAATCATAGATATTGAATTTTAAACTTATTAGAGATATAATATCTTTGTTAGAATGTACCACCCAAAACTCGAAACATTGAAATTTTTTCCCCTCAAATAACCACTTCAAAATTGGCTTAGCTAACATTAATCTTGGTTTTAAGTTAAATTTAAATACTTTTATTTTTCTTCTCTATCAATTCCTTTTATCGTACCTCACTCTTTTCTTTTCTCCTCCTTTGCCTTTTAAAGTACATGTTGTAGTTGGTTGTCATTGTTCATGTCATTATCTTGTATCTTGTTCTTGAGTTGCAAACATAGTTCTCTCATGATATCATCTTGTTTTAGAGTTATAGGCACAATGTCTCTAATCTCATTGCTTTACTATACGAAGAACTTGTCTTCTCTATTTATGCCTAAGTTATGTCTCTTCCCTCATTTGTGTCATTTTTTGGTATCCCACAAATTTTTTGTCTCTATTGTTACCTTTCTAACATGACATATCACATACCATTTTATATGTGTTTATTGTGCAATGGTGTTTTTTTAGTTTTAACACCTTACATGGGTGTTACTAGTGAATGCTTTCCTAATTTCATTAATATTTTGGGCATGTCATGTTTTATGTTTGTTAAGATGTTATCAAACAAGTCTAGGTGATATGTGAAGTTGATATGGAGACTAAATTTTTAGAATTAACTTCTGTATTAGATATAGTCAACTAGGTTATGTATGCTTCACATGAACTTTAAATGAAATTAACAAATAGAAATTACATTACGATAGAGGAGGCTTACTATAGTATTTATAGTTAATTGCATTACACAATTGCTACAACAAGTACCTACTAGTAATACTTATTAAGTATAACTACATACATATTGTAATACCTCACCTCTTAAATTTAGGAGATCAATTTTCATATGATAAAGATTTGAAATTGAATTTGCATTCAAGAAAATAAAATCAACCAAAAGAATAAGCCTGGTCAACACATCAACATTTCCTCTTTTGATGATCATTCTTCATAGATATTGTAGGATCCATCAACTCATTTGAAAGAAAAATATTTAGAAGCTCTCAACCAACGCACAAACAAAGATAAAACAATTGAAAAGCAAAAATAAATTAAGGAAAGAAGTGTGGAAAGAACACACCACCTTTGTAGAAGAACCAATAATAAGCATATTGAAGATTTGAAGAAGATCTATAAGATAACACATGAGAAAGAGTTTCATACTCTCATGACACCCAAAATTATCATAAATGTATTCAAATTCATGTTTGTTTCGTACATGAGAGGGAACCTCTTATTTATAGATAGATGGAGAAGTTTGATCATCTACTACATTAAATGGGTAAAAGGAAGCTTAGTCATCTTGATGTTGACTTTTAGGTGAAAACTAATTATAATGGTAACACATGAAGGAAGTTACAACCTTTACATGTAATGAAAGTGACATGTGAGTGAAGTTACAACCATCACATAATGAGGCGGTTAAATGTATGCACATACTTAATTATTTCAATCATGGTTTACTTAAAACTTGATTGCTTTTAAAAGTTTTCTAGAGTTTTTTTATAAGCTATGTCCTATTTAGAGCTAACAATTTCTTTCATATCCCCTTAAGATAAAGAACACAAGTATTTTTTTTTCATGAAGCCACTTTCTTCTTTCCCAAGTATCAAATATTTGTCACTTTTTGCTACAATAAAAGAGTTGTTATAATATTAAAAGAAAAACTCTTACAAGAGAGGATATAACAAATAATGTTTCAATCCCAAGTCCACTATGTGACATCGTTAGGGTCAATCACCCCTCATCTGAGATATTGTCCACTTTGGAGCTTGTGCTCCGTCATGGTTTTGTCCTAAAAGGTGTCTTAGAAGGTAGAAGGAGGAATGAGTATTTAAATTGCCTTAGGTGTCGACTCCTAAGCGATGTGAGACTATTGGGTGTGGTAGGAACATAAGCTCCCCCAATTAAGGTATAAGGGAAATGATTGTTCATCCCCAATGGGGGGCTAAAGGAACCAATGCTTCGTCTTAGAACCTTGTTATCGACCTCACGGTAGGCGACAATGTTCTGATCTCAAGCTTATCGAGTGACATCATTAGGGTTAACCACCATGCATCCGTGGTATTGTTCATTTTGAAGCATGGAGGTTCGTCACAATTTTGTCCTTAAAAGGCGCCTCGAAGGATGGAAGGAAGAAGAAGTATTTAAACTACCTTAAGCATCGACTCCCAAACGATTTGGGACTATTGGGCATGGTAGGAACAAATAAGAATTTCTTATGAGAGAAATACTTCAAACAAAGTGGAGGTTTAACAAAAAAATAACATGCTCTTGATCATCTTGTTAGATATTTATATGATCTAACACTTAGAGAAATTTTGCGAAAAGAAAATATGAACAATACATTAACCTTTTAAATAAAAATTTTAGTTGGTTTTGCATGACAAACCCTCCATTTATAAACACTCTGAATAAGATCTTTGAGAGTAGCATGCTAATTTTTTGTTGTGTCTCAAAGTTGTCGCAGTAGTTAGTAGCCTTTTAACTTAAAGGATTTCTGTTACGCTTAACTTGTTGCTTCACACTCTACCTTTAGTTCTGAACATGCTTTCCTTGTACTTACAACATTATTTTAAGCATACAACAAAGTATTTATGCTAGGTTGGAGCCTTGTGGGCATGAGTAACTCTGATGACTTTGCTTATAAATTTAAATATGTTCTTTGTCTTATTATAAAGTTTTATCTTGTACCTTGTGTCTATTTTATGAGCTTTAGAAGAAAGTATTTAACTCATGGGTTGTTCCAGGTGGCTCCATACGCATGTCACTCAAAACACATTCACATTTACACATAGACATCACTTTTCAAAGTCACTAGGAAGGTGTGATGAGTAAAATGGATTTATATGGAATGAGATGCATGCTTAACTTGCATTGAATTGTTTGGGTGCCTCCATACATGTGCCACTTGGATTACAAGCGCAATGGCATTCAAATCACTTATCAACATCACTAAGAATATGTGCTAGCCAAAAGGAATCATCAATAGGATATGAGGTGTGCCTGATTTGTTAGCAATTTAGGTTATATATATATATATATATATATATATATATATATATATATATATATAATTAAATGTGTTAGGGCCATTATATTATTAGTCAAAGTATTAATGTGATCTAGGTCACATCTTTAAGACTAGAGTTGAACGACTTGTGTCAAATGGTTATAAAGGTAAACAAACCAAACAATGAGATCAAGGGCTATAAATTATATGATCCCAAATTAAAGAATAATGTTTTTTGAGATGAGAACTGCCAGATTCTTTGAGGATATTGAGTTTGGGGGAAGCATAAGGTTAAAGGCTTCGTCTTTGAGGAAGAATTGGTGACAATTCCAGATTTGATTCATATAATTGCTTTTGATGAAGCAAGTTCAAAACCTCAAGAACAAAATCAAGATCCTAAAGAACCTATACTTTTTGAGCTAGTAACTTTGCAGAGATCCATGAGAGAGGAGAAGTACTATTCTAGATGATTATGTGGTATTTCTCTAACAAAATATGGAAAATAATGGTATGATGAAAGATGAATGAGGAGTATAAGTCCATGCAAACAATAAGGTTTGGGAACTTGTCCTATTGCCATAAGGTGTGAAACCCATTGGTTATAAGTGGATATTTAAGACCAAGAAGGATTCCAAAGGTAGTGCGGAGAGGTATAAGGCTTGTCTTGTGGAAAAGGGGAATACTCAAAAGGAAGGGATTGACTTTGAAGAGACTTTCTCTCTAGTTTCATTGAAAGACTCTTTTACAACAACAATCATGGATCTTGTTGCACATTTTGATTTGGAGCTTCATCAAATGGATGTCAAGACAATGTTTCTCAATTGCAACATTGATGAGACAAATTATATGGTGCAACCAAAAAACTTTGTGTTAGAAGACTCAAAGAATATGGTTTGCAATTGGACAGAATCCATTTGTGGGATAAAATAGGCATCTCGTCAATGGTACCACAAATTTAATCAAGTGATTCTCTTATTTGATTTCAAGATGAATGTTGTTGATGATTGTGTGTATCACAAATTCAGTGAGAGTAAGTTCAGTTCAATCTCAATCAATTCTCAAAAGGAAATTTGGAAATTCAGGAAATGTAACCGTAGAGAGTTTGATGTATGTTCAAGTATGTATGCATCTGGATATAGCATTCATAGTTGAGGTATTATGCATATATTTAAGCAATATCATTTGGAAAGAACCTAAAAGAGTGTTGAGGTATTTACAGAGAACAAGAGATTATATGTTCACATACAGAAGGTTAGATCAGTTAGAGATCATTGGGTATTCTGAATCATATTTTGTAGGATGTTATGAGGCATCAAATAAGGAATATGGCTGAGGAATTTTGTCATAGGGCTGCATATTGTGAAAGTAATTGAAAGACCATTTAAGTTATATTGTGACAACATATCAGCTGTATTGTGTTTTAACAATAATAGGATACAAAGTGGAGATTTTTCAATAGAACAATAAGGGAAAAACTCCATGATGACAAATCCTCTTACTAAGGGAATTCCATCCAAGGTCTTTCATAAGCATATTACTCATATGGGTGTTTTGTTGTTTGCAAAATCTTTGGTTTAATGGGAGTTAGTCACTTTAATGTGTTGTGTTCTATGTTTGATTTTATGCATGCATGCATTGTCTTTGGACATACTTTGGATATTATTAAAAAATTACACTTTGTATATGAATGTTATTATATTAATCTTATTGAGATAAAGTAATGATTAGTTGAAAATAGAGTGTACAGGTCACCTTCACGTAATTTTCATGCTACACATGTCATGATGAGTTTGTGTTATTTAGTTTTGTTAACATTAATGATCATTGTTAGATTTAATTGTGATTAATGCAATTAAAATTGTTTTGGTTCTATATGCGGATGTAATCAATGGATGAGATCTCTTAAGTATGCTCAAGGCATATAATGACAATTTTGAGCTCATAAAGTCTAACACATATATAAAGATTTATAAATATATATATATATATATATATATATATAAAATTAAATAATTAAATATTTTAGGACCATTATATTATTAGCCAAAGTATTAAAGTGATCTAATTAATTAAATCTATGGCTAAAAGTATATACATGTCATGGTATATTAAATGTGTAAATGCCAACAACATTCTAATTTGTTTAAGGGGCCAAATTAGAAATACTGAAATTAAGTAAGTAATTGCCAAAAGTTATATAAAGGGTTATCGTCAGTTAGAGAAAGTTACGATTCTAATTAGAATCGATACCAGAGATATTATGTCAATAATATTATCCCAATATCTCTGGTATTATGCCCATGTATTATTTCTCATGTGTGCAACCATCATTATCAATTATTTCCTATATTGTTTATTGTATTCAATGATGACTTTATTATAGAGATTATGATTGTACTGTATTGTGTTTATATAAACACAACATCTGCAATACAAAAGCACTACAATATTTCTCCATTTTATCTTTCTTGGTATTAGAGCACTTAAGGTCGAAGACTCTCGATCCAATCATGTCTTCCATAGCCAACACAAATCACAAAAATGACCTACTCACAAATGTTTCTGTCAGGTTGAACAAAGATAACTATTTCATACGGAAGTCACTAGTTCTTCCATTGATAAGAGGTTGCAAACTTGATGGCTACATACTAGGAATAAAAGAATGCCTAGAACTGTTTGTCACTACAAGTGACAAAACTCAGAAAACCAATTATGACTATGAAAAGTGGATTGCACAAGATCAAGCTCTCCTAGGGTGGCTAAGAAATTCAATGGCCATTGATATTGCAACACAGTTGTTGCACTGTGAAACCTCCAAGGAACTTTGGGATGAAGATCAAAGCCTAGCAGGTGCACATACAAAATCAAGGAAAATGTACCTCAAGTCAGAATTTCATAACACTCGCAAAGGAGAAATGAAGATGGATCAATATCTTCTCAAAATGAAGAACCATGCTGATAAATTAAAGTTGGCAGGATCACCAATCTCCAACTCAAATTTGATGATTCAAACACTAAATGGACTGAATGCTGATTAAATTTCGGTGGTGGTCAAATTATCTAATCGAATCAACCTTAGTTGGGTTGATCTACAAGCCCAACTATTGGATTTTGAAAGCATAATAGAATAGTTGAATCGTTTCAATAATCTTTCAATGAATACTTCAACAAACCTTGCAACCAAAACTGATTTGAGAAGCAACAAACCAGGGACACAAGGTAATTAGAGGGGATCTAACTTTAGAGGAGGTAGAGGAAGAGGTAGATCTAAATCAACATTTCAGGTATGTAATAAGATCGAACACATAGTAGTAAATTGCTTTTATCGTTATGATAAGTCATACATAGGTTCAAATCATAATGCTGAAAATAACAAGAGAGAAAATCACAGTGCTTTCATAGCCTCCCCTTACCACAATCAGGACTATGAATGGTACTTTGATAGTGGAGCTAACAACCATGTGACCCATCAAAATGAGAAACTTCAAGATCTCAATGAAAACAATGGTATGATTTCTTCTCTCTTATTTGGAAATGGTGAAAGATTGAAAATAATGGCCTCAGGCACAACCAAATTGAATAACCTCAACTTACATTATGTTCTATATGTTCTAGAAATAACAAAAAATTTGTTGAGTGTATCTAAGCTAACTGCCGACAATAAAGACCTGGTTGAATTTGATGCAAACTACTGTTATGTGAAGGACAAATTGACAGGGAAAATACTACTAAGAGGGAAACTTAGAAATGGATTATACCAACTTTCAAGTGTCAACTCTCAAGTCAATAATGATCCATGTGTCTACATGTCGCTAAAGGAGAATTGGAAGAGAAAACTTGGACACCCCAACAATAAAGTCTTAGAAAAGGTGCTGAAGATTTGCAATGTTAAGACATCATCACGTGATCAATTTTCATTTTGTGAAGCTTGTCAATTTGGAAAACTTCACTTGTTACCATTTAAATTATCTTCCTCTCATGCTAAGGAACCTTTAGAATTGATTCACGGTGATGTATGGGGACCTGCCCCAATTTTATCTCCCTCTAATTTTAAGTACTATGTTATTTTCATTGATGATTACAACAGGTTCACTTGGATTTTTCCTTTGAAAAAAAAAATCAAAAACAATACATGCTTTCACTCAATTCAAAAGCCTGGTTGAAACCAATTTAACAAGAAGATAAAAGCTCTTTAATGTGACGGTGGAGGTGAGTTTAAACATGTCTAGAAAATAGTTGTCGCAACCGAAATCGTGACAAGACGACGAACCAAAAATTAAAATTTGCAAAAAATAGAGTTTGGAGTCACCACCATGGTTTATTTTGGAAACCTAAGGAAAAACCAAAAAAGATAAAACAAGGTATGCAAAAAACCAGATTTTGGGTCCGGGAGTCGGTTACGCGTGGGGAAGGTATTAGCAATCCACAACGCACATCCTAAGACGGTACCTTTAATTAAATGTTCAAAATTTATGTGGTTTTTTAAAATATTTACTTCCCCAAAAATAATAATAAATGAATTTACAAAAGAAACAAAAATATTTTTTTTTTTGGTTTTTTGGGTCCGACGAGGATTAATCCTTGCTCCTACGTATCTCCATGAGAATGGAGAATCAGGGTACGTAGTTCTCGGGGGCTAGTGTGGAAACTGGGCTTGGAGACTAGTGTGAAAACTAAGCTTGGGGGCTAGTGGAAAAACTGAGCTTGGGGGCTAGTGTGAAAATTGGGCTTGGAGGCTAGCGTGAGAACTGAGCTTAGGAGCCAGTGGAAATTGGGCTTGGGGGCCAGTGTGAAAACTGGGCTTAGGGGCTAATGTGAAAACTGGGCTTAGGGGCCAGTGTGAAAACTGGACTTGGGGGCTAGCGTGGGAACTGGGCTTAGGGGCCAGCGTGGATATTGTAGGAGCAAAGATGGAGAAAGCGTGTTTGACTTTTCCCAAATGAGGAGATTAAGAAATGACGGGTCTTCACAAGTTACCCCTAATGTGATCACAGTCTTCGATGTAAATAAATGCCCCAATTTAAAATGAATGATGGGAATATGAAATACAATAACAGTCTCATAATAGATCACATCTTTATTCCAAAACCATAAATGATAAAACTCTATAAAACGGTTCCAATTAGTTTTCCCCGCTCCGCTGCTAAGCCTCACCAGATCCACCTGCAACATCATCTGCTCCCGTGTACCGCGTACACGATCATCGCCAAACACAAGCAAATAGGGTGAGCTAACAAAATAAACATATATATATGGCACAAATATACCAATCACACAATCACACCAAATGAATTCCATCCTTTGAGTTCTACATCTTCTAGTGAGTACCTCAAGGTGTCTTGCTGCCATACCTATCGACCACAACCGATAGAGCATGTGCGGGAAACCATGCTACGGATCATACACTGTAACGCCAGGTGGAGTTCCCATATACGAACATAATTCGTAACGTCCCAAGACTACCAAACTCGTTAGTCAACTACTGAGGAGGGCAATTTATCTGGACCCATCCGTACTGACCACAACCAGCACACTCACCTCAGCAACACTCGCCAACCCGAGCTCAACTCAAGGGTTCCTTGTGTTCATCCGCCATCCTGAGCTCAACTCGAGGGATGCCATTCCGAGCTCAACTCGAGGAATGCCACGTGCTTAACCCCTATCCCGAGCTCAACTCAAGGGATACATTCCGAGCTCAACTCAAGGAACACCAACAAGCTGACCTTTAAGATATCCTAGAAGCCTTGTAGATCACGCACATCATAGCAAGCATAACACTAATCTGCTATAGCAAAATCGCCTGGCAGGGGACACGTACCGCTAGGCACTACCGCTTCCAAATTTCCTGGCGGGGGACACATACCGCCAATCGCTACACCAGTACTTGCACATTACTGGTTTTAGTTCAGGTTCAAGCACACTTCACACATGTTGCTCTCATTTACTCTCATTCTAGAGTACCCCTAATGAAAAGCATTGTCATCTATAATGTCCTAGGCCTTATAGCATCTCACATATGCGTTCATCCCCTAGTCATATAGATCATCCCAAGCATGCTCAAACAAAACATAAGCAGCAACACTCTAACAATTTTAAGCACATGATCTTATGCACAAATGCAAGTTAATATTGACACCCATGTCTTCACCAAACCATTTCTCCACATGTGACTAATCCAAAGGAACATTCAAATTGACGAAGACTTACCACGTAACCCAATCATGCTTTATTAGAAGTTACTAGTAATTATCAAGAGGTTATTCATGCGTTTTAAAGACTCAAAATTAGCAATATTGCATAACAAATATCTCTAGCTACTGACCTCCAAATCAATTCTCCACCGTTCAAAGTGAAGCACCACATGTTATGGACCACCTGTCAAAATTTCACCTAAATCGAACAGTTAACAAACCGGGAAATGCAGTTTTACAAAAACTGCGCAAACTAGAAAAAAGTGGTGGCGCCTAGCGCCCAAAGTGGAAGGTGGCGCCTAGCGCCCAAAAGTGGAAGGTGGCGCCTGGCGGGACTGTACTACCGCCGGGCGGTCCTTGTTGCGCGAAAAGTACGAAAAACAACATTTTTTTGAACCAGAGCACCCCTCACATCTCTGATATGGCGCCTGGCGGACAGCCCCGTGTCGCCAAGCGGTGCATACTATTCTGAGCAATTTTTCCCCGATTTTCATCACCAGCACAACTCTTCTCTCCAACACTTCCTCCAATACAATTTCGCCCACACTTCCCATTATTTATCAATCCAATTATACTACTCTTTTCATTTGATAATAGCAAATTACCCAAATTCAATTTCTGCTAATTGATTCCCTAAGCAACAATTCACAATTCATCAATCTTAGAGCCTCCTTACACTGTTTTATCCAATTTCATGGTCAATTACACTACAAATCAGTGAAGTCCAACACCAGATCGTCTCCTAAGACCCAACCCTTGCTTTCCCACCAAAAAACTCATGTAAAAACTCATAGAAAAACACAAATCGAGCCACATACCCGTGTCGCCTAGCGGTTCAACCAATACTACCAGGCTCTTCACCCAAAAAAAACCAAATCTGGGTACAGTACCATGCGTCGCCTGGCAGCTGGGGAGGTGCCGCCAGGCGGTTCCATTGCAGGAACCCAAATATGAGCCAAAAGTGTATGTGCCGCCTGGCGGCTATGAACAGCGCGCCAGGCGATTTCTAGAAAATTTCCAAAAATGCAGATTTCAATGCAAACAGAAAATGGCCTATCATATACGTGCTATAAATCATACAATTATGCATAAAACATAAATAGAACGTGGTTCAGCTCCCCTAATCTGGTTTCCTTTGCTTAAAACTTGAGTAGCCCTTGGTTCTCCCTTACTTCCAATAGCCTTCCTTAGTTCTCCTTAATTTAGCTTCAATGTCTCACTCAATACACTCACCTTACTCTGATTTTCATATTCCTCTACCCATCCAACAAAACCAGCCACAAAATCTCTCTCTCTTTTTCCCTTAATTGGCCAATAATTGGTGTCTTAATGTGGGATTAATGATGCAAAACGAAATTACAATTAAACTAAGGTTAATGCCATTCAATTTGTTGTTGTCTTATAATGGTTTTCTAGCCCTCCCTTAGATTTTTGGGTTTCCTTGCCCTTTCACCTTCATGCCAAAGAACATTTTGGCAAAAAAAATAAAAATAAAAATAAAAATAAAAAAAGTTTAATTTGGGTTACCAAGGTTTGAACCCTTCACCATGCCAAAGCCAAATCAATGTTCCACCATTTAACCAATTCTCATTTCATGATGATTAATATAATTTTATGATTATATTATTACTCAACATGTTCTAGCATATTATTAAAAACAATAATAATTAAATAACACACAAATAATATATATATAGGAGTTAAACCCAAGTCCTCTTATACATTTAAGTACTCTCAACCACTTGAGCTAATACTTTTTCCATGTCATAGCTTTCCCCAATAAATACCTTAAAGGCTCCTACTACCCGCATTTATTAAATAATTATTTAATTAATTATTTAAATTCCTCAGGTCTTACATATACCACCAAAATAACCCCAAGATAATCATGTTCTCTTATTCTTCATCCTCGGTTTGGTGAAGTATTGTCACACCACACACGGTCCTTTACCTATGATCCACTTCCTAATTCACTCTAGTCATGACTTGGAATTTAGCAAGCATAGTATCACGTTCTCTAGGGATTTGTTCTAACTTAACACCATTATCACCCAATCCATCACCTCCACGACATTAATTCGTTATTTCCATGCAACAATACCACTACCTCTAATAAATTTATTTTTCCCTTAAGTCTATACACACTATGATACATAACTTAGCCACTAGTGCATCAATAACACACTTCTCCAAAGTACTCATGCATAACACATCGTTTCCAGCACCTGTACTCACAATAAGAATAATGCATTCTCTATTGAAAAGTCATGGTATTTTAAAATCACACACACATAGGAGACTATTGGAAAATCAGTACATCACGAATCACATAATAACGCAACCAAAACAGTGACAGACACGCGCATCGCCTGGCGGTTCCGTCTTGCTGCCAAGCAGTTCATGACAGAACCCAAAATTTGGGCAAAACTGATGTGCTGCCTGGCGGCACCTTCATGATCGCCAAGCGGTTTCTGGGCGAAAACCCATAATTTTGTGAGAAACAGTGTAATTTAGCAAGGAATTCATGCAATTCAGTTAATCCAAGTCGCAGTATATTATATTCAATTAAAAACAACGTAAATAGCTCCCCTTACTTGGAATCCTTGCTCCAAATTTGAATTTTGGTGTGTGCCTCTATCCCAAAAGCTCTCCTAGCCTTTTCTTGCACCCCAACAATATCTTTCACACTCAATCTCTCAGTAACTAGCACGAAAATACCTCTGCAAACCTTTTCCTAACCCCGACACAAAAATACAACACTCTTTTCTTCTCCAATTCTCTTCTCTCTCACAATGACTACCCTAATTAAGTAAGATTACTCTAAAAAACGAAAATGCCATTAAGTTTTAGGTTTAATGGTTAATCAAGAACCATTATTGGTTTGTCTCTAGCCCCCTATGTTGTCTCCCTTTGCAGCTAGGGTTTTCTTCCTTTTTCTCTCCATGTCAAAACCAAAATTAGGCAAAAATAAAGTTTAGTTTTATTCTTAACAAGGTTTTAACCCACAACCACTCAATCACAAGGCAAGTGCTCAACCAATTCAACCAATCATGGTTCGTGATAATTCCTATAATTTTAGTATTACATTATCGCGACTCACATTCAAATATATCATTAAAATAATGTATAAGTCAAAATAACATACAATTGGCATACATAGGACTTGAACCCAAGTCCTCTCACACAATTAAGTACTCCCAACCATCTAAGCTAGTACCTTTCCACAACATAGCACTCCACATTAAATTCCTTAAAGGCTCCTAGTACCCGTATTTATTAAATAATTATTTAAATTTTTCGGGTCTTACATTCCCCCCACCTTTAAAAATAGGACTTACTAGGAAACAAGTGCGGGTAGGATTGCCTCATGCGATCCTCCTTTCCTAGGTCATCTTCTGAGTAGCCTCGCCCCTATAGTACTTTCACTGTCTTTATCTCCTTTCCCCGCAGCTTTTTCACTTGCGAGTCGAGAATCTGCACTGGTCCGGTGTTCACTGTCAAGTCTTCCCTGATCTGAATGTCGTCTGACTCCAGTACATGAGACGGGTCTGCTATGTATTTCCTCAACTGAGACACATGAAATACATTATGCAAATTTGCCAAGTGCGATGGTCGGGCAATCTCATAAGCTGCGACACCGATCCTCCTCAAAATCTGATAGGGCCCAACAAACCTCGGAGTTAACTTCCTTGATTTGATAGCCCTTCCAATACCCGCCGTCAGTGTGAATTTGAGGAACACATGATCCCCTGCCTCAAATTCTAGAGGCCGCCTTCGCTTATCTGCGTATGACTTCTGTCTGCTCTGAGTAGCTATCATTCGCTCCTGGATCGACTTGACCTTCTCAGAAGTCTGTTGTAGGAACTCTGGATCCAATACCAAGGATTCACCATCCTGGTTCCAACATAGAGGTGTCCTGCATCGTCACCCATACAAAGCCTCATACGGTGCCATGCCGATACTGGAGTGATAACTGTTGTGGTAAATGAATTCCACCAATGAAAGCATCTCACTCCAATTTCCCATATGATCCAACATGCAAGCTCGTAAAAGATCCTCCAATGACTGGATCGTCTGCTCCGACTACCCATCAGTCTGGGGATGATGTGTAGAACTCATCCGCAACTGGGTCACCAAAGCTGCTTGTAGAGACTACCAAAAACGAGATGTGAATCTCGGGTCTCTGTCTGATACTATACTAGTTGGCACACCATGCAGCCTGACCACTTCACGGACGTATAACTCGGCCAACCTATCCAAAGACCACTTCTGATTAATGGCTAAATAGTGGGCGCACTTAGTCAACCTATCCACTATTACCCAGATTGAATCATACCCCTTTACAGATCTTGGTAAATGCATCACGAAATCCATGGTAATACTATCCAATTTCCACTGTGGGATGTCTAACGGTTGTAACGTACCCCCTAGTCTCTGGTGTTCAATCTTTGCCTTTTGACACACCAAGCAAGACGCCACAAAGTCAACAACATCAGTTTTCATTCCATTCCACCAGAAGGACTGTTTCAGGTCCTGATACATCTTAGTCATATTTGGTGTATGCTAAGACGAATTTTGTGTTCCTCCTCTAGAATCTGCTTCCTCAATCTCCAATTTCCCAGCACACAAATTCTATCTCTGAATCGTAGGATGCCATCTGATCCCATCCTGTAATCCTTCCTTTTTTCAGTACCCAACCGGCTCACAAATTACTGCAACTCAGCATCATTCTTCTGTTGATTCCCTCCAAGATATCACTAGTCAATGTTAGAACACTACATCTAATGGACTCTTCCCCCAACTTATATCCAGGTTCATATCCCTGAGCTTCTTAATTAATTCCAGCTCATTCACCATCATTGCTGATATATGCATCCTCTTCCGACTCAAGACATATGCCACTACATTTGCTTTACTAGGATGGTAAAGCAACTCAAAATCGTAATCCTTGAGATACTCCATCCATCGACGTTGCCTCATATTCAACTCCTTCTGATCAAACAGGTATTTCAGGCTTTTGTGATCACTGAAAACCTAGAACTGGGAGTCATACAAGTAGTGTCTCCATGTCTTAAGAGCAAACACCACAACAGCCAACTCTAGATCATGGGTGGGGTAGTTCTTTTTGTGAACTTTCAGCTGTCTCAAAGCATAGGCCACTGGCCTCTTTTCTTGCATCAATACACACCCCAAACCCTGATAGGATGCGTCACAATACACCTCAAACTTCTTACTGGTATCTGGGATAGCTAATAATGGAGCTGTAGTCAATCTCCTCTTCATCTCCTCGAAACACTCTTCACACTTTTCTCCTCTTCAAAACATTTGCTCTGATATCAAATGTAACATCCCTAAGAAATATTACTTAAATAAATAAATAAATATGGAAAAAGAAATTAAACGTCGCAATATTATTATTCCCAAACGCCGGAAAATTTAAATTAATATCCAATGCGGAAAAATTTAAATGAACTTCAACCAAAAGTTATTACAATTTTCAAAATCCATAATCATAAATGAAAACATAATCAAATCCCCTAGCTTTAATCCCAAGCTAGCCCTCACTCCGTCGTTTGCGCATCCATAACATCATCTGTATCATCATATGTTTCCATGTAACGAATCACACGATCATCACCAATCACAAACAGAAAGGGTGAGTTGATAAAAAAAATTAGAAACAACAAATAAAATACAAAAGGTAAGTAATACACCCATCTTATTCTTCCTAATTAGTTCTTGGCCAAGACCGTAATTCTAAAGGCTTTTCAACCTTTAATCACACAAATAGTTAGCCTTGGACACAAGAATATGATGCTCACACGAACCAACCCGTTCGTGGTCCTGCCTCTACGAACCTTCCCGCTCGTAGTCTTGCTCTATGAACCTCCCCGCTCGTAGTCCTGCTCTACGGACATGCCCGCCCGTAGTCCAACACATGTGATCCATCAGCCACGTATCTCCCCGCACGCAGCATCTCTCAAGTGTTAGCACGGAACATACGAACCTACCTCGCTCGTATCCCCACAGGAGAGTAATTGGATATGAACCTACCTGCTCATATCATCACATGTTCACCAACATCCATGAACCTACCCATCCTGACACAACATCCCTTGATCCAAGTATAGCATCATTGCACACACAAGCCACAATTTACAGCGTCATTGCCTAGTGCAGCCTAAGAGCCGTCAAGCGAAACCAGTGCATACCGCATAGAGGTTCACTCCTTGCCGCTGGGTGACAGTCACTTCTAGACCCACTGTTGCAGGGTCTATCGCCTAGCGGACTGCACCTTGCCGTCATGCGCCACGCGGTGCAAGGACCTCTAATGTTAATCCTATCGCTTCGCGCACACACCCGTGCCACTAGGTGCTACACCAATAGCATACCCACTGTCTCATTTTCTTGCACATAACAGAGCATATGGACTTATACCACCAAAATAACCCTAAGATAATCATGTTCTCTTATTCTTCATCCTCGGTTTGGTGAAGTATTGTCACACCACACATGGTCCATTACCTATGATCCACTTCCTAATTCTCTTTAGTCATGACTTGGCATTTAACAAGCATAGTATTACGTTCTCCAGGGATTTGTTCTAACTTAACACCATTATCACCAAATACAGCACCTTCACGACATTAACTGGTTATTTCCATGCAACAGTAACACTACCTCTAATCAATTTTTTCCCCTAAGTCTATACACACTATGATACATAACTTAGCCACTAGTGCATCAATAACACACTTCTCCAAAGTACTCATGCATAACACATCGTTTCCAGTACCTATACTCACAATGAGAATAATGCATTCTCTATTTCCTGGTACCACTCCCACTTCAATTCCAACAATCCTTTATCACCCTTTTACCAATATCATTCTTAAAATCTATTCCTCACAATACACTTATGCATTAATCTTCCCATGTACTTCCATTAAATTCACAACTTCTCCCAATTCTCCAAAGCTTTCTCCCTCTCGTAGCCAACTGTGTCACTGTCCCACACTGGTCTGTCCACCGTCATCGCCAGGCGTCGTATCGGATCCTAGCCAGAAAACTCATGTTTCTGCACTTACCCGAACCTCAAAATGTCCAGAATTTGATCTAGATTCCTATTTATCAGAACTCAACAAACCCCACACAATTTATCAACTCAACTCCCAATCGTATTATACCTTACACACCACAAACTTTTCACACACATCTTCATACCCCAAAAACCCAATATTCATTGAATTTCTTAGTTTGAAATCCGATTCATCTTACTTTCCTCCCCAATTATAATTCGAAATCACCCTAACAGTAGGAATATCATGGTATTTTACAATCACACACACATCACGAATCACAAAAATGCAACCAAAACAGTGACAAACACGCGCATCGCTTGGCGGTTCCGTCTCGTCGGTAGGCAGTTCATGACAGAACCCAAAATTTGGGCAAAATTGATGTGCCGCCTAGCGGCACCTTCATGCCCGCCAAGCGATTTTTGGGCGAAAACCCAGAATTTTGCGAGAAATAGTGTAATTCAACAAGGAATTCATGCAATTCAATTCATCCAAGTCATAGTATATTATATTCAATTAAAAACAACGTAAATAGCTCCCTTTACCTAGAATCCTTGCTCCAAATTCAAATTTTGGTGTGTGTCTCTAACCCAAAAGCTCTCCTAGCCTTTTCTTGCACCCCAACAATATCTTCCACACTCAACCTCTCAGCAACCAGCACGAAAATACCTCTAAAAACCTTTGCCTAACCCTGACACGAAAATACAACACTCTTTTCTTCTCCAATTCTCTTCTCTCTCACAATTACTACCCTAATTAAGTGAGATTACTCTAAAAAACGAAAATGCCATTAAGTTTTAGGTTTAATGGTTAATCAAGAACCATTATTGGTTTGTCTCTAGCCCCCTAAGTTGTCTCCCTTGGCAGCTAGGGTTTTCTGCCTTTCTGTCTCCATGCCAAAAACAAAATTAGGAAAAACTAAAGTTTAGTTTTGTTCTTAACAAGGTTTTAACCCACAACCACTCAATCACAAGGCAAATGCTCAACCAATTCAACCAATCATGTTTCGTGATAATTCTTATAATTTTAAGATTACATTATCACGACTCACATTCAAATATATCATTAAAATAATACACAAGTCAAAATAACATACAATTAGCATACATAGGACTTGAACCCAAGTCCTCTGACACAATTAAGTACTCTCAACCATTTGAGCTAGTACTTTTTCACATCATAGCACTCCGTATTAAATTCCTTAAAGGCTCCTATTACCCGTATTTATTAAATAATTATTTAATTAATTATTTAAATTTCTCGGGTCTTACAGCTCACACTTTTAGCATAGGCTAAAATGCCTTCACTATTGGTGGGAAGCTTTCTCTACCTTAGTTTATCTCATCAACAGATTGCCTTCATTAGTTAACCCAAATGAAAGTCCTTTTTAATTGTTATTTGGAAAGATACTTGATTATGATGGTCTAAAGCTGTTTGGTTGTGCCTGTTATCCTTGCCTTAAACCACACAATTAACACAAACTTCAATTCCACACTACACAGTGTATTCTTGGGATATAGCAAATCTCAAACGGTTATAAATGCCTCAACTCTCATGGTAGAATTTTCATCTCAAGACATGTGGTCTTTAATGAGAATCACTTTCCTTTCCATGATCGCTTTCTTGACACAAGAAATTCATTAAAAACACTGACTAGAATAATCCGTATTGTTCTTTCTTCTTGTCCTATAGGTACCACTACAAGCCACATAGTTGACTCAACTCATAGGGAGGTGAATCATCAAGGAGGTGACTTAGTTTCCAATGAAGAGCAACCAACTCTCGACAACTCAGTCAATGATGATCAACCAACGCTTAATGATATCTCTATTCATGCAGATGAGGCAACCTCACATGTAAATGACACACCAGAAGAAAATAACCAACAAACTCAGTAGTACAACAAGCACTGGATGCAAACTAGAAGTAAGATAGGGATTTACAAGCCAAAACTTCCTTATATAGGATTGTCAGAAACAGACACAGAAGACAAGAAACCAAAAAATGTTAATGAAGCTCTACTCAATCCAAAATGGAAAGCAGCCATGGGTGCAAAATTTAAAGCTATAACAGCTAATCATACTTAGACTTTGGTACCATTTCAGGGGTAGGATAACATCATAGACTCCAAGTGGGTCTTTAAAACTAAATACAAGGAAGATGTCTCAATTGAATGAAGGAAAGCAGGATTGGTTGCCAAAGGTTTTCAACAAACTACGGGTCTCGACTATGATGAAACCTTCAGTCCAGTGGTCAAGTCTAGCACGGTAAGAATTGTCCTATCCATTACAGTACATTTAAATTGGGAGGTTAGGCAATTAGAAATAAATAATGCATTCTTGAATGACAATCTCAAAGAAAATGTGTTCATGCATCAACCTGAAGGATATATAGATTCAACCAAGCTTGGCCACATATGCAAATTAAACAAGGCAATTTACGGACTAAAGCAATCCCCAAGGGCTTGGTATGACAAGTTGAAAGACACTTTATTGAGATGAGGCTTTCAAAACACCAAGAGTGATTTGTCACTGTTTGTTCTTAAAGAAAATGATCATATCATACTCCTTCTCATATATGTTGATGACATAATAATTACAGGGAGCAACAATAAGTCTTTAGAGACTTTTATTACTCAATTAAACATTGTTTTCTCTCTCAAAGACCTTGGCCTTCTACACTACTTCTTGGGAATTGAAGTACACAAAGATGCTGGTGGAATGTACCTTAAACAAACAAAGTACATTAGAGATCTACTCAAGAAGTTTAATATGGAAAAATCTTCATCTTGCCCTACACCAATGGTAACATGGAAACAATTCACTGCTAAAGGAGAACTTATTGCTAACCCTACACTATACAGACAGGCTATAGGTGCATTACAATATCTGACCAACACTCGACCAGACATAACATTTTCTGTCAACAAACTCAATCAATATATGAGTTCCCCAACTATAGATCATTGGCAAGGAATAAAAAGAATACTGAGATATCTCCATGGCACAACAAATTTTTTTCTTCATATCAACCATCAACCGATCTTGATATATCTTGATTCTCTTATGCAGATTGGGCCACTAGCATAGATGATAGGAAACCATAGCAAGGCATTGTGTTTTCCTTGGAGAGACATTGATCTCGTGGGCCTCAAGAAAACAAAAAGTGGTGTCATGGTCAAGTACTGAGTCAGAATATAGAGCTTTAGCTGATCTAGCTGCATAAGTAACTTGGATGAGATCACTTCTAGATGAGCTGAAATTTCCTATGCCTAGAAATTCGATTTTGTGGTGTGATAACTTGATTTCTAAGGCACCGGCATCCAATCCAGTGATGCATGCTCGGTCTAAACATATTGAGATAGATGTTCACTACATTCGGGATCAAGTGCTTCAGAATCAAGTCACAATAGCCTATGTGCCCACAGCAGATCAAATTATAGATTGTTTAACCAAACCTCTCACACACACAAGGTTCAACATTTTGAGAGACAAACTTGGGCTGACTAAGTCACCTCAGTTTGAGAAAGTTACGATTCTAATTATTAGAATCAATACCAGAGATATTATGTCAATAATATTATCCCAATATCTCTGGTATTATGCCAGTGTATTATTTCTCATGTGTGCAGTCATCATTATCAATTATTTCTTATATTGTTTATTGTATTCAATGATGGCTTTATTATAGAGATTATGATTGTATTGTATTGTGTTTATATAAACACAAGATCTGCAATACAAAAGCACTGCAATATTTCTCCATTTTATCTTTCTTGGTCCCGTCTGTGAGCACGTTACATTATTATTCATGTTCCTTTCTCTTTATCCTCATCAGAGGAGAAAATCAAGAGGGAAACTTAAGGTGCTCTACAATTGGAAGATCAGGTATCAATCTTTGCTCTACTATTTCTAATAATCAAGTACTCTTCCACATTTTATTGCTCTTAATGTTTTTATAAACCAACATGATTTCCAATAGATGGTTGCAAATAGCTTTATACATGTGTCACTTGCAACTCATGCAAGGTGACATGCAACCATGAGTTATCAATGTCATAGAGAAGATCTGCTGACCAAAAGGGACCTTAGATGGAATAAGAGGTGTGTTTAACTTTCAATGGATGAGATTGCTTATACATGCCACTCATAACCCATGCATGTTGACACATTGACATAGTAAATAATATTTTGTTTTCTCTAAGTGAATTGATGAACTATGTGTTAAGGTGGCAAAACGTGATGAGTCTAACCCATTTTCTCTTCGATTGACGAATAATGGGTTAAAACGAGTTTGTTTTGCCACGCGTAACTAAGTGTACACATGCATAATTGTTCAGATATTGTTTTTCTTCTAAGTACATTGATTAAAAAAATAGTACAATTATATAATCATACATATTTTGATTAGGGACGATATTCAATAATTTGTCACATTTTAAGAATTTCACTACAAGTTATTTTATAGTTTTATAATTTTATAATTTTATAATTACACGTAATATATGACAAAAGTTTATTGCAACTTTAACTTAACACATTTATTAAAGACTTAAAATTTAATTAAACATAAAAATAAATATAGTATTAAAATTTTATATTCCTCATTTATTTATAATAATGTAAATCAATATTTATGGGTTATTAAAACTTAATTAAACCTCAAAACAAATATAATATTAAAATTTTATATTCTACATTCTTCATTTATTTATAATAATCTAAATCAATATTTATTAGGTTAATATATTTTAAAACTTTGATGCAGAATTAGTTTTCATTCAAATATTAAATTTTAATACATTTTAATTTCTATTATTTAACAATATGAAAATACCAGTTTAACATAAATTTTGTTTTCAATTTCACATTAAAAGTTATTAACTAAAATCATATTTAATTCATATTTATTTAATACTTTATTATATAATTAATGTTTAACTCAAAAATTAAGAATTATAATTATTTTTAAATTTAATTATAATATTTTTCTCTCCCCTGCTTGAAAAACAATGTAAAAGAAATATACTAGTCTAAAATCCCTTTATACAGAAGATAGCTTCCTGCCCGCAACACACAAAATTCAATGGCTGAATCCATCTCCCAAGTCACCGGAGGGTACAAAGAATCCTATTTGTTTAGTAAATTTTTTGTATTGTGTGGTCCTTGAGCAATGAAAAGAGTGAATAGTATTCCAGAAAACAAAAGATTACCCTGTTCGCTTTTAACCTCCATCCACCCTTCTGTTACTTGTTACTTGCAGAAGAAGCATCACTCTCTTAAATTGTGGAAGAGCACTGTCATACACTTCATTGCTAACAATAAAACTAAATGCCTTCTACAATGCTCAAATGTCTCTCCTTCAACTCATCACCTTCTTCCTCAACCGTCCAAAACCCTTCCCAAGGTAACTAACTCTAAACCCCACTCACTCTTTCTTCACTTAACTAACGAAGCGCTGCGTTTCGCAGATGGCACACCCAACATCTCCGACGCGTATTACCGCGCCGTGCACACCACGTCTTTTTCCGAGATTCGCTCCAACGTCCAGGCCCATGTCCACCACCTCAACCCCACACGCGAGCGCGTCCAGCAAGCCCTAGCTCACTCCAACCCCGAGAGCCTCACGCGCCTCTTCTCCGCGTTCTTTGACCACACCGAAGCTGCCTCTGACCTCTGCCTCAACCTCCACCACTGCGTCCTTCGCGCGCGTGCCCTCCACGCGCCGCTTCTCGACCTCTTCCGAACCCTCGACCCTTCCCACCCCTCCCAAAACGACTGCGTTCGCGCCCTCGACCTCTTCCACCCCTTCCACACGCTCCCAAACCCCATCCCCGACTCCCACACCTTCTCCGCTATCCGCACCGACCTCTCCGCCCTTAAAACCACCCTCGACCGCCGCGCCGCCAGATCGCTCAGGAGTCTCCGCCTTTCCCGCCGCCTCCTCCGCGGCTCAGCCGTCTGCCTCGTTGTGGTCGCAGCTGCCGTGATTGTCGCTACCGTCGCCGCCACGGTGCATGCTGTGGTTGCAATTGCTGGAAGTGGTGCCGGTTTCGCTCTGCCGGTTTGTGCCTCTGAGAAGAGGGAACTTGCGAGACTGAGGCAGCTTCATGCTGCTGCCAAATGTGCTTACGTGTTGAGCAACGATCTCGGGACGATCGACGCCCTGGTGTCGCGGCTGCGCGCGGCGGTGGAGGGGGACAAAGTTTTGGTGAGCCTTGGGTTGGAGAGAGGGAATGAGAGGTACCTTGTGCAGGAAGTTATCAAGCAGCTCTGGAAGAGTCACCAGGGGTTTTTGCACCAGGTCGAGGATCTTGAGGAGCATATTTTCCTCTGCTTTTATAACATTAACAAGGCAAGGCTTTTGGTTCATCAAGAGATATGCTCTGATTCAACTTCATAGTTCTAATTCCTAACCAATTCATCAACCCTTTAAATTGTGATTCTCATTCATAGCTGCAGCTGCATTGCAATTATTGTAGCCAATGCAGACTGCTTTAGGATTGCTTTCATAACATTTAGATGTTGAGGAAATTTGTGGACATGGCGTATTTGGTTATGAGAAAATGAAATCTATTTATAGTAGCTTCAGCTTGTACACATTTGATGTTATACATTCTATACTATTTTGGTAGCTTTTGTGAGTCCTTTGAGTGATTATAGCCATGATATTATGCACTTTTCTTTTGTTTTTTCATTTCAGCGTTTGTTCTTTTCATTTTTGGACGTACGTAGATAACAGTCTTGATGCAATTCACAAAATCTTGCTAGATTCTGACCGAAACTGTTATTTAGAAGTTAACCATGTGCCTCCTATGCTAGATTTCGTAATGATAGGATTACAGTTTTTATGATCATACGGGTCACCTAAATCAAACTGTGAAATGTCTGACGAAAATAGTAGTAGATATTGAAATGACATTAAAATAGATTTTATTTTAAAGCTTTGTACAAATCTTTTTTTAAACTGCACTTGAGATGTTATTCAGAAACGCGACCACGAGATCTTGGAATGTTTGCTATGCTATTGATCTTGGTTTTGATTTCTGAAGCATAAACATGTGAGCTTGGGGGGCAAGGGATGAAGGAGTGTAAAACACAAATACTGGCCACGCAGGTTCACCTTTATGGGGTTTAAGGTAATAGATCCAATTTCCCTACCAATGTCAATAAACTATACTAATGAAACTGACCAAGACTTTATTTGTTTACTAATTGTTTCAGGAACATTGCAAAGATTTAAAAGGAGATGAAGAATGAGGAAGTTTTACAGTGAATTTATGGGACATAACATGATTATTGACAAATATCCCAAACCACCATCAAGGAGAGGTGTTTCCCTGCCTCGCCTTGAGGACAAGCTCTTCAGTGGTGGTGCCTATGATCTCGTTAGCCCGTTTCAGCCCAACGCATTGGTATCGGTTAATGACATCCTGAATTCAAAGGAAAGCTTTCAGTTAAGTAAATTCTTAATCTTCTGATCAAGCATATTAGGTAACAACAATGAAAGTGATCTCCCACTTTTATGAACATATTTACTTAAGATACACACAATACAACCATAAAGTCACAAACAAGATGTCTAAAAGTTCTTATTACCATTTAATGTACTCTTACATATACATTTGAAGCGTCAAATAAACAAAATTATACTATCAATTAGTCCTCTATCATGCTAAACACAACTTCTATTCCTTGATTGGTGAATTAGAAATAGGATGGAAAAAAGTAAATAAGTGGTATAGTTAACTTACTATGATGTATAAAATGGACACAGCTTGTGTATAATAGATTAAATAAAACGACTTATGCAATTGGCTAAAAGAAAAGGCTTCAAAATCACCAGTATTTTCTGAACCTATAATCGGAGTTACTGAACATAGTGATAACATAAAGTATTAAACTAGTCATGGAAGTATTGCAGCATTATATACTTAACCAAACCAAAATCATAGTCACTTTGGAAGGGAATCTACCTTGGTGACGATTCCCAACTTCTCTAATTTCTGAACTGCATCATCCACATCAAAATTGCAGCTCTCCCCAAACTCTTCTTTGATGAGCTCCTCACACCATTTATCGAGGTCCTGATACACATTACCATATGTACAAAACTCTTGTTTCCTAAGTTAAAATTGAAAAATTGTAGAGAAAACAAATTGCTTAATTGATATTGATGTTCATACTTGTCTATTAGCTTTCCCCTGCTCCATCAGAATAAAAAATGATATTATTACCTCTTTAACCTGCACATAAGATCATAAGATCAGCATGACTTTTATATGTTAGGCGTGTGCATAGCTGCATGCAGCAAAATCACAAGGTGGCCTAAAACTCAAAACAGGTAGAGCTGCATATACATATACTTGTTAGTTCCTTTAAGCCTCTGTCATGTAAAATTGTAGCAATGAAAACAGATTAAAAAGTATACCTACAAGATTAAGCATAATATAAAGCTAGAATGTAACATAATTTCATACTTGGATTTCTCGTAATTTCCTCCTTAAAGTCTCTATCACACATTCCAAATTCCTTGTCGAAGTCTGTTAGATTTTCTTACAAATCCCTTAGTCATATGACACTAATACCACACACAAAACACATCTCGTATAACTCAATCTTACAAAATTGATTTATAAAATGAGGTTTATTCTTACAAGTCCTCCTTAAGTCTGTTTCTTTTAGTTTTTAGAACATTAATATATGCTCTGTAATACTTAGGTTCATAAGTAGGTTGAATAAAAACGCATTTTTTTTTATAATTTTAGTCTTTGGGAGTCACTACCTTTTAATCTCATTTGTAATGGGAATACCTAAGGATGAGTGTAATAGTTCGTGATCTACTAGAAATTGATATTTCATGCTTAGGCTGGGTTTTAGCAAGGTCATATGAACTTTGACCAATTTTAGGCAGTCATGGTTATTGAATGTGGTGACAAATATTTATCAGTTACAGTTTTTTCATCTGAAGCCCTATAATTGTTTTCGTGTAATGACAAAAACAAGTTAACAAAAAATCATCTATACTAGTTTATTGGAATAATTTAAAAAGGTAAAAAAAAAATGTAATTACACAAAGCACATCAAGCTAGCACTTACTTCCTGTTGAATGACATCATCGCATAAATGGAGAAGTGTACCCTTTCCACTGTCCAGTTGTTTGTCATACATTGACTGTGTAATCAAATTTTGGTATTGGACCAAGTTTTGTTGGAACCTATGAGAAGTTAACATTTAGAAGCCACAGAGGATACATAGATTCATCTAACAAGAACTTGTTAAGCCATACTTTTTGAAATTTTGTATCTATGTATGTGTGTATAGATTATATATAATCAATTGGATAATATAACACGAGTTTCATTCATAAACTTGTCATTTTATCAAATTTGACAACTGATTTGATTAAGAAACTCCTCGGTTCCGAAACAAGATGATTTGGTACATTATTCTGTAAAATAAACATAAACTGTAACTTTGATTCTCGAAGGGGTAATTTACTTTTGCTTAAATTTTTAAGGTATAAAAACTTATAAAAAAAGTCATTCTTGAAAGTGTAAATTGTTTATCATGCTTACGTGAAGTATGTCTTGACAAAATATCCAATTACTGTTGAAAGAATAGCACCAATGACCCTCAAATCAGCTTTATCCACATCAAGAGAGCTACCTACAGCAGCCTATGGAGAAAAACATTTCAACTGCGTTAGTGCAAGATGGCAAAGATCAAAAGCACTGTAGTACAGAAACTCAAACCTGTGATTGAAAAACTAACCAGCCCAACTATAGCAGATCCAAGGAACTTGACCCAATCCATTGGAGTCAATCCAGGATTTTTCTTTTCTGGCTGTCAAGTAAAAAGTTGTGACCAAGTCATCACTTATGCACCTTGGGGTAAAAGGTAATTAGGTAATAACACAACCATTGGACGTTGATGAAATGATTCACAAATGAGGTAACTCACAAGAACTATTTCCATATCAGCCATTGGAATGTGTTTGAAATGCTTCACATAAATTCCTCTTTCTTGTTTTGATTTGGTGCTAGCTGGCCTGATTAATCAGTTTCCGACTTAGAATTCAGTAGAATACAGCTACTCATGGATTTTTTACATCTAGTTTAAAAGCATTACTTGTATGTACTCAAACCCTCCGAAGATAACTCAAATTCTTGATTTTACCATAATGCACTTATATGATATTTTTCAGAATAGTTTTAAATTAAAGGATTTTATTCTCTCAAAATAGCATGCATATAGATTAGAAATGCTAGGAAAGACTGCTAATGGTATACAGAGGGATACTTTTCATCAAACTTTTTACTATATCTCTTAGCAGGTCTATGATTTTCGGTCTAATAAAATCAAAAAATTTTGCAAACTAGCATAGTAGAGATCAGAGATTCAATTGAACACTACCTGTAGACAACAATTATCCTATCAAAGGTTGGTTCTTGGATTGTGTTCTTGTTCAGCAAACTACCGATTCTGAAAATTAGCAAACAGATTCATGACTGATAAGATAATCAAACATTCAAGATTTAAACAGTTTTACATGCATGAGCTCAGCAGTTTTCAGACAAAGCAACGTGCATTTCTCGGACAAATGAGTAGTTGGATTTCCAGATAAAAAAACCTGTATTGAAACTTTATATTGTAGGACTCCTGTTAATATTTAGAAATTTCCAATGCCATACTACGGGTAACTGTGATGATTCCAGAGTAAATAACCATTATTAATATTTAACAAAAGGTGAAATTTTTTTGATGAAGTGGAAACTAATGACATTCAGGATTTGCACTACACATATCTAAATTAGCAGAATGCATCAAAGTGAGTGGTGAATGCTATTTCAAGAAGAGGCAGCCATAAACATACTTCAACGATGAATGCTATGTAAATGAAGTATGAAAAGTCCTACTCCAGAAAGGGAAGAAGATAACAACACCATCACAGAGATTCAACAAGACCTCAATGGCATTTTTTCAAGACGTATCCGTTCATATACATCATCCTGATAATCTTCTGACTCTAATTCACTGTCCTTCTTGTGATCCATTGCACACCCTTTTGACCTTCCGTAGAAAAACTTTTCCAACCTGCAAGAACATGTGCTAAAGTTTTCTGCAAAAATAACCTAAAAAACATCCCATGCTACATCTACAGAAATCATGATTTTTCTAATGTGATTGTTTTTTACCCGGTTATTCTTAATACATATGACCAAAATCGTGCAATGAGCATGTCCACCTTCTCCATGACAAAGAAATCAGTCGTTTGATCAATTCCAATGCCCCGTCGAAAAATAATATACTACATAGTAACAGGATATGTCAGTTTTCCCCTCACAAAAGTGTTAAAATCGAGTAAACTAATAATTCTGATGGGTGTTTCTATGCTCTTCTTAACAGCCCCAAAAGTACCTTATCATGGAAATCTGGAAGGTTATCTTGCGGATGTTTTTGAAAATATTTTTTCAAAAGAACCTTGTCAAGCTACATCAGCAAAACAGAGATCAGCAACTGTTAACAGCACAATCAAACATCCAAAGTGACCTGTGCCATTAAAGGCACATATGTTACGCCTGAATATTGTTGCAAACCTTGGATTCATTAACTGTAATGGGAAGATTTAGAAGATACTGTCCAGAACGAGCAATATCAATCTCTTCTTGAGTAGTAATCTTGAAGTTGCTTTTCTTCATGACCTGCGTGAAGTCACAGAATTTTTCAATCAGTCCTTGAACATTTTGTTATGCTAAATCTTATTCACCATAGTATCAAATAGGTGTAAACTTTTTGGGTGTCAAAATATCATTGTAGTATAAAATTTACCACATTTTCATGTCTATACTTCCTAGCCTTTAAATGAGATGTCCATAGATAACTGCAGAAAATGGACATTCATGAAGTATCCAAACTACCTCAAAAAGGTAAGCCAAAAAATTCTGTTCAAGAACATCAACTTCTTCACTCGGTATCTTCTGCTGTTCCAACTTCTGAGCCCCGGATACAGGATCAAAGAGAGAATAGATTTGCTTTTAAGCACAGAAAAGTGAGAAAAAAGAATGAGGCTCCAACCATATCAGTAGACTAGTTGTATCACAAGAAATGGTCAAGAAAAGAATACCATCATGTCTTCAAACTGTAGAAGGTACCATGCTCTGATTGTGTACTCTATTCTCTTGCAGAGCTTCAAAAATTCATTTCGGTCAGCACTATGTTCTGCACATAATACCCAAATCACCCAAAAGTCTACAGAGACAATATCAAGTTTTGGAAGAAGGGTTTGGGGGTTGTTCATGTATTATTTCATCTGATTGAAAACTGCAGACTTTTATCACCACAGCTGCACCAAATAATTAGTAAGAATTTAAATAGATTGCACTTAAAGAGTTAACATTTATATTGTTATCCAATCATGAATTCTCATGTTTGATATAGTTTTTAACTTTTTTAGTAAATTACTTTACATGAAGTGAATGGTGATAGGATAAAAACAGTTTTTGCATTAGCTAGCAAGTTTGGTGCATTTAATGATAATTACTTTAAAGTTATATTTATTATGTTTTCTAATTTGTTTACACATTACAAACCTTTTTAACTTGTAGTTCTTACAAATTATACTCTAAGTCATATTTTGAATATTTTCAATTGATTGCAATTTAAAAGTTTTACACTATCATTGTATCAAGGATTGAAAATTAAACTCAATAATTTACATGGTACAGAGAGCATGGTTTTCAATTGCTAACAACTTTGCAATTGCTACTACAATCATAGTTTCAACTACAATAACTGTTTCATTATTGTGATATTGGTGGTCTTTGCAACCATATTGCAGCAGCAGCCTCATCCACTGTATTTTCTCTTAATTTCTATACTTAGAAAGAACTGCAACAACTATCAGCACTTAAAATTGCAATCTGAGATTGTTGCCACAATTTGCTTATAATTTTTCGGTAATTTCAGAAACAGTAGCTAAATTGCAATTTAAAATCACAGTACAAAAGAAGCAGAATCATAGAATTTAAGGCCAAGTATTTTCACTAAAGAAATAAATCAAGATTCATAAACCTGCTCGAGATACAACTACAAGTACAAGCTCTTACTATAATGCAAAAAACAGACCCAGAAAACCATTCCGAGTGCATAAATTTAGGACAGCCTCCACTGAGCTCACAATCACGCCAAGAAAAAGTATTACAATTAAGGTAAAATAACGAGTAACTTTTATCATTCTTAAGTAAAAAATAAATGAATATGTTAGCAACAATGATATAACTAAGGTGATTTAATATCTTTTTCTATCATATTTTTTAACACATTCTTTATTATTGATTAAAATTTATCACAACGTGAAAAGATAATTAAAAATATATAGAAGATCAAATATCCTATCAGCACTTCTACATCAACTAATACATTACCATCAGCTGTAGAAGTGTCAATGAACAAAAAGTAGATAAGAAAAAATGATTGTTGATAAAATAGTAGGTATTTAAAACATTGAAAAGAAAATACAAAGAGAAAGAAAAGGGTGTAAAAAAAGACGTGAATTAAGCAATTGAAATGATAGTAAAGAAAGTGTTTGAGAAGAAAAAACATACTGATAAGGTTGGCCAATGTCATGATAAGGTGAGGCTTCAAAACGGGAATAACAGATTCACGTTCTATCCGAATCACTTCCTTCTTGTGATGACCATGAAGCATTCCTTCCCAACCCGAAGGTGCCATTTTTCTTTTCTTTTGCACCAAAGGAACTCTGTTTTTTATATCCAAAAGGATCGGAGAACAAAGAAGAAACAAAGCGTTTCTTGGCAGCACATTATGGAATAAGATTCATGCTTCGCAAACTAGGCATAAGATGCTTCACACTGCTGCAACAAAAATGGTCTCTGATAATAAAATAAAATTGAAAATAGAAAAGCAATTTGGTGTTTAAGATGAAACTACCACCACCAACAACGTTCATAGTTGGGGAAATTCACGTTCATGGCCAAGCGGTTATTATTGTTCATAGTTAACAAAGTGAAGCTACGGTGCGTACGTGTGTGTGTCCTGTGTGTCATTGTCAAATTGATTTGTTCAAACTTTCTTCTATATTCTCAAAATAGATTCATTCCTTCTAAGTGTTTTGCTTTTTTACTTTTTTTTTTTAATTTTATTATATTCAAATGTATATAATTTTATTATTTTTATGATTAATTGATTAAAAAATAAAAAATAATATAATTTAAAGTATATATATAACTTTGTAAGTATAATATTTAAAAAAATAAATAATCGTTATCTTTTAAAAGATAAAGTTATTTGGAAGTTAAAAAATTATTTGTAATAATTTTTTTATTAAATAAATACATAAATTATAATAAAATTTCCCAATTAAAAAATAATATCAAACGTATTTTCTGGTATAGATTCTAATGATATAGTAATATATTTATATTAGTAGTTTAAGTTAAAAATATAGTTATGTAATAACGTTAAGCAGTTGTTTTTTTATTAGTAAGTGTAAAAATATCCCTTCAGCATAAAAGAAGTCATAATTTTGGATTTGTCTTAGTAACTTTTGATTTCAAATTTAAGAACCATCAAAACACATTTTGGAAGAAATTTTATGGACAATCTCTGTAGTTTTAGTACTTGTAATTTGTCTAAAAATAACGGATACTTTCCATTTATTTATTAACTATTTTTTCTAATTTATTCTCCAATAAGTCATCAGTGATTGATAAATGAGTGAAGTATATGTAATATATTTATTGAGGGAATAAAGCTATATAATACAATTGTATAAAAAAATAAATATATTTATCATTTTTTTTAATCTGTGTAAGAAATCTTAATCTGCAGTTAAATTGGGAGATAGCATATTTTTCTTATTCTTATACTTATAGTAACTTGTTACTTATTTTTAGTAGCCCTTTTTAGGAATTTAGTACTTTACTTAAAACATAACTCTTCTAATCTTTTTTTATATGTAAAGTGATATCGCACATTTTGGATTGTAAACAAAAATGGTTTAACTTAGTAATAAATGTGAACTTCAGTTAGAAGATGAATATGAATATCTTAAAATGATCACACGTATGCAAACTATGACAAGCTAAGAATCTATTAAAGAATAAACTATTGGTTATAAAAAACTAGCTGTTATAATTATAGCTCATTCTTTAAGCCATATTAAAGGAGATATATCTTGGGTGAAAGAAAATAAATAAAAAAAGACAATGAAGAATCTGTTTTGGTGTTCTAATTTTTTTTATTTTTATGCAGGTGGAAACTAAGAAGAGAGAATTGCGTTTTTTATCTTCAAAAAACGGAAGATGGCATGGGAAATGAGAGCAGAAAAAATAAATTGGTATCTAACTTTTAATTTTTTTTTTCGAAACAAAAGAAAACATACCAAGAGTGAAAGATGAATACAATATATGATAAACTTAAAAGACAAATAGAGAGAATATAAAAAAATATTTCAATAAATTTTGTTAATATTTATTATATTTAATTTTATATTTTATTATTTATTAACATTAAATATTATATTTTATAAAAAAATAAAATATTATATTTTATAAAAAATAAAATATTTAATTTTATTTAATTTTATTAATATAATATATTACATATATTTAAAAAAGAATTAAAAATTTTGGGGGACCTCACGATAAACAATAAAGGTTTGTCCCTAGAAACAATGTGTTTGGAGAACCTTAAAGGTTTTTAGAAATGGCTTTGGCAACAACCTAAATTGTAACACCCTTTGTAGATATTACTTGGTAAAGCAAAAATATATAATTAAAGTAAAATTCAACATCTGATACCATTCCCAAGCGCGAGAAAATTAAAAACTTTAACAACGGATAAAGTAAAGATACTTCATAAATATTTTATTATAATACAAAATCAAAAGCCAAGTTAAAAGGAAATTACAAAATAGCCAAAACAAGTTTCTTAAATAAAATCTCTACAGCTAGCCCTCGCTTCGTTTCTATGCCTCACCATCATCACCTGGATTATCATCTACTTCTTTGTGACAAGTCACACGATCATTGCCAGACACAAACATCAAGGGTGAGCTCAAACAAAATAAAACACGCATAAATAATAACATAAACACCACACCCAAAGGAATGAACTCAACAAGGTTCCCATTCTTAAATACCATTGCACCAGAAGTACATATGCAACTATAGTCTCATGATCTATATGAGATTTAGCACATCCAATCATATCGTGTACACACTTGACCATGGACTTAAGGATATCATATGCTTCCACGAACCTGTCTGTTCATGGTTGAACCTCTACAAACCTCCCCACTCGTAGTCCAACCTCTACGAACCTCCCCGCTCGTAGTCCAACATGCATGAACACATCCAATTACGAACCTCTGTGCTCGTAACACCCTCAAGTGTGAGCACAAAACATACAAACCTCCCCGCTCGTATCCCCATACCAGAGTACAACTAATACGAACCTCCCTGCTCGTATTAATCACGAGTTCCAACTCAATTACGAACTTCCCCACTTGTAATACATGCAAGCATATCCCAGACCAAGGCCATCACAACTAGGCATGCAAAACACACCACAAACGCAAACTGCCACTACATTATCGCCTGGCGAAATCGTAGAATAAGTCGTCTGGCGGTTCCATCTAGAGCTGTCAAAACGGGTAACCTGGCCCGACCCAGCTCAACCCACCACGGGTTGATGATTTAGTGAGCCAACCCAACCCGGCTCACTTTTTAGCGAGCCAAAAAAATTCGAACCCGGCCAGGCTCAACATGGGTTGGCAGGTTAAACGGGTTGGCTCACATGTTCACTTAATTAAAAAAAATACAATTTTTTTTAGTCAAAACTAAATTGTAATTCTAATTAAAATCCAAATAAACTTTAATACAATCCAAATACAAACCAAAATAAAACAAAAATACAAATTATTTATGTGTTGGATAAAAAAACAACCTAAGACCTAATTGTAGAGCCCAACTTAATAAAAAAATAAAAAATACTTGTGTGACCCTTTCATCTACAGTTTGGTAAGCCAACTCGGCTCACCACGGGATCAACCCGGATGAGCCGGGTCAAAAATCAACTCTTATTGAAATTTGTAAAAAAATTTCAATCCAACCCGGCCCGAACCTGTGGTGAGCTGGGTTGGCTCGCGGGTTCCAACCCATTTTCACAGCTCTAGTTCCATCACATCGTCGGTTACCACATGCTCCAGGGACCCCGCCCCCCTGTTTGTAGCTATCGCTTCGCTGTCCAATCTGCTCCATCGGGCACTACACCAGTAACACAAATTTTACTAGTTTAGGCACCGTAGAACAAATTCTAACACACCAATCATCACATTCATCAATTTCATATATATATATATATATATATATATATATATATATATATATATATATATACATATATATACTTCACAAATTGAAATTATGCCAACACTTAAATTTGACAAAGAATATAGCATGCTCATCAAGAACTTCCAAAAAACAGAAACTAACATCGCATACAACTCCTACAAGGTCATAACTTACCTTAAACATCACCTGTAACATTCCATGTATTCCAATAATTCATACCCAATCACGTTTAACATTCTCACATAATCATCTTTCATGAATTAGACCAACCATTATAGTAATCTACCCATTTTATCACAATACCACCTTAATAAGTCCAAGTACACCCCAATAGAAATCCAAGCCACAACCATCACAACCAAATGCAAATTGCATATGTGCATTGGTTGTCGCCTGACAACAGGCATGTACCGCTAGGTGGTGCATCATCAGATTTTGAGCATAACTCAGATTTTCTTACACCTGCAAGAAAATCCTAAAACCCTAAAGATTCTACCCAATCATTCAATTTGCACATATAGATACACCACAATTTTACGCATGCAATCACATTCCGAAAACCATCATGTATGTGAAATTGTAAAATCACCAAAATACATAAATCACACATGCACAACCAACAAGCCTTTACATGTTTTACATATAAATGATTATATTATCATATCACACGTATACATGTAAAATAAAATGAATAATTAAAACATCAGACTAACGTACAAGATTCAAACTCAAGACCCTTTAAACCCCTTAAACGCACCAAGCATTCCTACAACTTGAGTTACCATTGCTCATTATTCTAACTTAACAAACCAACTCTTTTAGATGTACTTCCAATCCACAATTATGGTTAATTAAATATTTATTCTTTATTTAATTTTTTCTAGGTCTTACATAAATGGAGGTGTTAAATGTTGTTGATGGTTAATTGGGGGAAGAAGGTTCAGTGTTGGATGATGTGTGGAGTTGAAGGTTGGTGATGATAGAAGGGGCATTTTGATGGAGGAGAATGAATGATTTCGAGTGAGGAAGACGATAAAACTAATTTCATACATCAATCACATTTCATTTCTTATTTTTCACATGAAACTAAAATGAACAAGTGATATGACACTTTGTTTGCTACGTAAAAATAAAGAATACTAATGTTGTTGACTATTAAGAATTGATTCTATGAATCTCAAAATGATAGAGACCTAACTAGAACAAACTTTGAAAGAAGTACTAAAACTAAAATTTCTTAAGGACAAAAAACATAATTAATGTATATTTTGTAAAACCCATCGAAAAGCATAAGGAAATTTTAACTTTACTTTATTAATTAACAAAATTAAAAAGTGAAAACAATATGAAATATTATTTATTAAATAAAATTCAAAAAAATTAAGAATTAATAAATATCAACAAAATATGTTCACATAAATAATATTTTTAAACATAAATCAGACCTACCCAATTTGAAAATGACATTATTATTCTTTCAATCACGGTTAGTTTTTTTAAATATTATTGTTTTTACTGGACTGAGATGTCCTCTCAGTCTCACACGTCTTTCTACACTCTTCGCACTACTAGCTGAGATGTCATCGATATCTTCTTATTGATATGTTCTCTTTCGATGCAGTGACGTGAAACTTCAATCGGGTACTCTACCAAGACACTCCGCTCAAATTAGCAGTTTGAAGTATACAGTAAACATAGTAATAAATCAATCACTAGCATACCTCGTGAACAATGACTATATATAATACCTGTATAAACCTTGACCTTTATAAGTATAGGATATGTAATTTTATCTTGTTTTAGGATTTCTCTGTAGGATTAATTATCCTTAATCCTTTCTTATCTAATATAGGTTATGATTTATGGTAATATTGTCAACATGTACATATGACGACATGCCGGTCAATGGGTTGGTCAAGGTGTCCACTCTTCAACCTCCTAATACAATTATACTCATAAATATTATAAAGATCTAAAAAATGATATTTTAGAATTAATAGTGGTTTAAAAATAGTGAGAATATATTATTTAAATATTTAAAGATTTAGCATAAGTTGTTTTGTTGTAAATGAGTTTCATTACTTTAAAACACATCATCTCTCTAAAAATTACTTTTCTAGAGTTCTCTGACTTCTCTCTAAGAGTTCATTCACATAAGTTGAGTTTTAACCCTTTTTTTTTGTCCAATTTTGTTTTCTGTTGCATGTGAACCTTTTTTCCTTGCATGCATCTTTTTAATTTTCTTTATAAGTCTATATTGATAAGTGATCATAATGGTATGTCCTAATCATCTTTGTGATGTTTCTATCTGCAGGTAAACCATCCTGTGGAGCTAAAGGTGTTTTGATGAGCTTGTTGAGAATTTTTAACACATAAGGGAAACTAGTCTGTGGTTTTAAACTTTGATTTCTATTTACTGAACTGAATAATGTATGTTGGCATTGCATAATTGAATTAGTATAAGCTTGATAAATCTATTTTTGATTTGATGGTGAAAGCTGAATTCATGTGTTGATTTTTGTATAAATTGTGATAATTTTTATGGTTATGTTGATTTGGATAAGTGAATGAATGAGAGAATCATAATTTGAATAATTGGGCAGATATACACCTTAGAAAGTGTTTTAAAACTGGTTAAGCCAAAAGAAGAAGTAAAAAGTACTAATTTAAGTAAGTGAAGAATTAAACTCCCTCATTCTAAATTATGGTTTGATACTCGAATTGAATGAGAATACTTTAAATTGAGCAATTGTCCTTATTGGTGTCAATTAGAGTTTGGTTTATAGTTGTTTGAAATAAAAGAAAGGAGTAGAGATACCAATTAGAGTCAATTGATCAAGCTAGATCCTTCCTATTCATTTTATGATTTTTTATACGGTGTTGGGCGGTAAAAGAGGGACTTTGTTGATGTGTTGTCTTCTTTCTACAAATGATCACCTTATAAGTGAGAGCAAATGAAGATACATGTATAAAGATACCTCTTGAAGATGAGAAATCAACTATCTAAACTGTGAGACGATATTAAATCATGTTAGATATAATCTTATAATAGACTCATAGTATAATAGCTTAAAAATGTATATGATTATCATAGTCCAATTTTGTAAAACTGTACTAATATACTATATATATATATATATATATATATATATATATATATATATATATATATATATATATATATATATATATATATATTTATATATTGAATTATCTATTTTTTGAATATTCATAATAAAATATTTTATTTTATCATTTTTTTAATCAAATGTAATAAAACTGCATTTTAGGATTATATTGATTTAAAAAAGATAATAATGGAGCTTCATTTTTTAAAACATAAATCTTGAATTCTCCAAGTGAAAAATAAAGAGAAAACTATTATTATTTAAAATAATTGAAGATATTTCTATAAAAAAAAATGATCAATTAGAAAACGATAATCATACACGAGAATAAAAGCAATTGAATATGAGCAAGAAGTGAAAGGTGTGACTCAAAAAAGAGGGAGCAGGCTCCAGCATTTCTTACTTCCAAAATTATTAAAGAATGTCTCTCTAGAAGCAAAAGAAAAAAAATAAATAAAAAATAAGAATAAAATATGTAACTTGCCTAATAACCTTGGTTTCTTTCCTGCGCATCTAATATCTAGATATGTACATGGTGTTGAGTTGGGCTCTCGGTATAGGTATGTACAGAAACCTATCTCCTCTCACAGGGTATGTATACCCACCTTCTCTGGATCTTGCTTAAGTCAAAATTCTATCACATCAACAACTGTGTGCACTTCTTCTCACTGTCAAGCTTACATCGCTAACATTTGGTAAAACATTCACTACCGATTCCATGACCTTAGGTATGGCTTTCCCATTTGATCATGTAATGATGAATTCTGATGTGGCAAGCTCATCCATGTTATATCATCAGGCACCAGACCACTAGCTGCTTCACGTCCGGTGAAGTAATCTAATGGATGAGAAGCCGGTGGTCCAATTGTGTTCACCCTTGGTGTACCTGCATCTACTAATCCATAAGTTCTCTGTGCAACAAACTGGTCAGTATTTCTAACTGAATCATAAGGGCTACCTGAACGTAATTGATTACACTCTGACAGAATACTAAATAAACTCTGATCAGAGCTTGCTCCGGTGCCAAGACTTTGACTTGAAAGACTGCCACTGTCAGATCCGTTCCAGCCACCACGAATTTGATGATCGGCAGGAAACCAATGATGACCAATAAAATCTCCAGTATTTAAGTGAGATTGGGAAGGCCCAGCTATACGAGCATTATTAGAAGCCCAATCGGTCATATTTACTGCACCCAATGGATCTTGCCTGGGTATTAAATGTTCTTGTCTGGGGATTATTGGATCTTGCCTGGGTACTAATTGTTCTTGTCTGGGGATGATTGGATCTTGCCTGGGGATTGAGTACCTTCCTCCATCTGAATAAATATTATGAGACATGTTTTCTGGCATGAAAACTTCAGTAGCTCTCCTGCGGCCCTGGTCCAATGTCAGTGACGTTTGCAAGGGCTCTTTGAAATGACTGGAAAATTGACCATCACCCATCATAACATTGTTAGAAGTCTGGAAATCTAAATCAGCTCCTTTCTGTTCACGATGATACGGTAACAACCCCTCGCCTTTGAAGAGAGATGGAAGTAAGACACTTCGATCCTGGATTTGGTAAGAGCTGAAAGTCCCATCGTCTAATTGCCTACCTAGCAACTCTTTCCTTGTCTCTTGACGCAAATCAGCTTCAAGATCAATTATACGGGTTGGCTGATCTCCACTGGCTTGAGGATTAGCCAATGATAACCCACTGGCAGTGTACTCATGAGTCACTGCAGAATCATAGTATGAATGTGGCATTTCAACTCCTTGCCAGACATCACCACTAGAAGTGAAAGGCGTTCCTTCATCAACGGAAACATCCCGAGAGTTCATATTCCTTGAATACCCATCTTTATTCGGTGAAGTATTATTTGATTTTGATAGAAGAAGATTCTTTTCTGTATCCACACTCATGGGGTTGAACTCTTCATCACCACCAACATAAGAATTGTGCAGGGACTGATGCTCGGGGGACCTAGAAATAAAATCTTCATCATCTTTCAACTCAGACTGATCTCCATCCTTCACCTGACCCTGAAGCTCATCATCACCTGAGTTTACATTATCCTCCCCCTGATCTTGAAGTTCACTCCCTGAGCTCACATTATCCTCATTCTGATCCTGTAGCTCACCTCCTGCATTCACGTTATCATCATTCTGATCCTTCTTCGGCTTGCCTCCAGAGCTTATGCTATCCTCATCCTCATCCTGAAGTTCACTCCCTGAGTTCATGTTGTCACCGTCCTGATCCTGAAGTTCACTCCCAGAGTTCATGTCCTCATCCTGATCATGAAGTTCACTCCCTGAGTTAATGTTGCCCGTGACCTGATCATGGAGTTCACTCCCTGAATTCACATCATCCTGATCCTTAAGTTCACTACCTGAGTTTACATCATCCTCTTCCTGAGGGAAAATTTTTAAGTAACAGCTATTATGAAAATATGCCCATGATATGGGACCATGGAAACTGATACAAGATATGCAACCAAATTATACCAAATTATAGAAGACTCTAATAAGAAAACTCTACAACAAACCTCTATGAATGAATTTGATCTATCCTTCATCTCTGCAACCAAAGAGTTTATCACAGCATCTCTCTGTCTCTGTCTCTCTTTCCAGTTCACATATGCTTGAGGGAGGTCTTTGTTTACTAGTAGCAACCTATGCAAATAAAAAATATTCTATTGAGAAATCACGAGAAAAATTTTAAAATGTAATCTGTTCAATCATAACCTATTTGAAAAATATATAGCCACGTGAACATTTCACTAACCAATGCTCCTGCAACTTCTTCTTTTCCTCTTTGACAAATATATTGTATGGTTGTACATCAATTTTTTCAAGGTTACCCAAAACACGGTTAAGGGACCTAGATTGAATGCTTTTACCAGACTGCTTCATATTCTTAACAAGTTCATGCTGCTGCCTACTAATCTGAAACAATGCATAAAGAAAACAATTAGCAAATGCCCTAACAAAAAATATCTTCAGAAATACTCCTCTTTTGTTGTTATTAAATCCATATAACTGAAGTTACACTAAAATACCTAACCAAAACAAAGCAATAGGAAAGAAAGAAGACACCGGAAAAAAATAAGTCAGCCACTGTCCCAATATTTACAAGTTTCAGTGTCAATAATTGATTTCACATAACTGAGCAACTTTTGTTGTTCCTCTAATAATTGATACTAAAGAGATAACTGACCCGGCTACCATGCTGTTTCTGTCAATTAAGTATTGCTTGAAAAGAAAACAAAATAAGTGGAGAGCCCAACCTTGATATATGACATGTATTTGTCTCCATCACTAGAATGACTGTTACGTTTGGGCAGTTTGTCTCCTGTCTTGGGCTTTTCTCCCACAGGCACTTTGTCCAAAGTATCCATCAAATTTCTGGACTTACCTTTAACAATGTCTTTTTCAAGCACCCTGCCAGACATATATTATTTCATGAACATATTTGCACATACAGTAGGACGTATAGATTAGAATAAAGCCAAATAAACCATTTGACTGGAATAAAAAACCAGAGAATTAATTTTACCCTAAATGAAATTGTTCCTAATTACAGTTGTCATTCATGTACACTCAGTTATGTGATCACAGCGAAACAGGGACAAAAACTTCAAAACAAAAAGTTGCTAGATTATGGATTACATTGAAGATCATTGTGCAATGGAAAAATATTACAAAAAATATAAGGTGTAGGTGACATTTTAAGTACAACGTCAGAGCTTATTCAATATTACCATTCATCAGTCCAGTAAACATCACAAGAGAAGAAGCAAAACTGCACTAGGAACTCTTGCATTGCTAGTTGATGTTCCAAAATAACAGAACAGTCCCCAAAGTGCAGGACAAATATGCCAACGGATTTTCTTATCCAAAGTGTCCTTAAATTTCCTAAAGCTATAAGTCCAGAAAGTGAAGGTTTGGGTGTATACATTAACACTAACTACAGAATAAGATTTCCAAGAATTGCTCATGGTTATTTTGTTTTACCCAACTTTAAGAGATCAAGCTTGTAAGTTGATAAGAACCTACAATAACTAACCAAAAAAATAAAATAAAATAAAAGGTGTAAAAAATTCCTTGTCTTCAGGTATAATGCACTGTGATGATGATGATGATGGCAATGATGAAGGGGAATCAAAAGGAGCTCTAAAGAAGACAGTACGCCAATGACAAAAAATAATTATAGCATCACAATGAGAAATAACAGGTCATGATATTAAACTATTTATACAGATTGCATTAAACTCTAAAATGTGAGTTTTTTTCATCGGGTTGGATGACATACGTAATCAACTTAAAGTGAGTTAGGAAGTTCATTAATTGGTGCAGAAATCTTAATAATCCTAATAAGCAATCTTGACCCATGTACAGATATATTAAATTTCAATATCACAGCTTTAACAGAACAATCGTCTACTCTGCTTAAGAGATGGCTAATGGAAGCACTAATAAACCAAAATCACTATAATCATAAAGAATTAAAATTTGACAGAGATTGCTGAGTCAAGAGAGCCTATAAGTCCTAAATATTGCAGAAGAATTTATTAGTTACCTTCTTTGAAGTTTATCATCTTTTCTCAGTGAGGAAATTTGGTTGTCACTACTGCATGCTTTATCCTCTGCATCCCAGGAGCATGACTCAGATGTCCCTGTAACATTCCCATCATGATCATAAACTCTAGATTCAATCACTTTTGAGGGTATTCTTTTCTCTACACGTTTTGACCTGTGTAATCCAACAATTTTACGACATTAATGAGTAGTACTAAAAATTCCAAGAAAGAAGGAACAGAATCTTATTAAATACAAGTTCAGTAATCAATACTTTTGAGTGCCCAACAAGAGATCACATGTAGCATAACAGAAATACTTGCATATCAACAAAAACAACTAATTCCTGACAGTAGCACTCATCATAACACTACCTCTACCACAAATAATTATCGTTAATAAGCCAACTATCGTCCATTTAGCACCCGAAAATAAAATCCACCAGTTTGTTTCACCAAACAATCATCATAGAATATCATTCTACATAGTCACAGCTAAACATCAACTGAAACAAAATAAAATATTGATGCTTAAACAATCTAAAACTGTATTAGTAAACATATAAACTAGACAGATACACGTGAATAAAGAAATTGTTTACTGAAGACAGTAGTCAAGTGGAAAATAAGGGAAAGTCCCATTTGACCATACAAACATAGCAGAAAAGATTCTTAGGATTTTACCATCTTAGATTTCAAGTAACACGATGTCTCAAACTAATTAAGAATCAAAATTATCATCTGAAGTAGAATATGTATTGACCCAGCTTGTGCAATAATGAGCTATCTTGTTACATTCAGGGAATAACCAATGCACGTATCGTAAACAGCAAAGATATCCTTTTAATAAAAGGAACTACAGAATGTCATGTTCTAATTTTGATTCCAATAAAGGGAAAGTAAGTGACAACCTCCACGTCTTTTGCACAATCTCCTTTTCTAGATCTTTACAGCTTTGCCAGCTTTTCTTCAAGTTGGACAGAAATCCTATCATACTGCAAAATATGAGAATTACAATACTGGTTAAAGAACATGCCAAAAATGATACATGTTGAGCATGTATAAGGATTACTTACTCATTGTGATAATTATGTATGTGCGAGTAGTATTCTCTCTTCTCAGATTTAAGATGCTGTTCCCGGTAAACAATCATATCTGGATGAAGATCACCTAAACAAAGCGAAGCACCCCTGCAAATATATATTTTAGACATTTGTGACTTTGAAAAAGAGAAGATTTTCATGAATGATTAGCAGATTAGATAAATGGCTTACCATGTCTTAATGATATTTTTCTCCAAAAAAAAAGAGGATCTTGATGAGATTGCAATATGATTTTGTCATAAATACAGAATGCATAAATTATAACAACCCAGATGGGTATACAGATGATTTCCTAATTTCCTAATGAATATAAGGAAAGAAAAAAAAAAAGAATTGGAGCTGTGAAGAACAAGACAGAATTACAACCAAATAAAATCATTTCAAGTTGCAAAATTGAGAAATTTGTGTTCAGAAAAAAAGGAGACCCAAGAAAACTGGTAAGTGTGCTGTGAGATAATAAAGCCCAGATTGAATCTAAAGTAAGCACCAAATGGAATTCATAGCTGAAATATGCAAAGTAGTAATGTTGGTAAACTCAACCCAAAGGCCAATAATAAAACTAAATGACACATTAACTCAACAACAAATCCACTGATTTATTGAAATTTAAAGAAATTGTCACATATAGCATGTACTTATGAGATAAACTGTTAAATATAGCAGAGTGAGCACATAAAGTATTTAAAGAAAAAAAAAAGAAAGAGATCTTGCCATTTCGTGAAGGGGTTTCCAAAGTTGAAGTTAATCCCAGTGAGCAAATCTTCCACAACTTGATGTGGCTCAAAGCCCCTAGGAAGAAAATTCATTAGAAGGTTTCTCTCATTTTCTGAAAGAAGGTTCATCCAAACCTGCCAATTGCCAAAAGTTTCATAGAGGATGATTTAGGCATAATTCCCAGACAAAATAAAATCTATTTTCGACTGTAAATAATAGAAACATACCACAAGATGGTATTACCTCGTATGAAAGCACATCACTTAAATTGTCCAAGTCAAAAATTTCTTGAGGCACTGTAAGCACATCTGCCACGAGTTTGTGACCATTGGCAACAGAGTTGATAAATGGTTTGGTTTGTCTCCAACTGATGCCAACCTGTTCTCTCTTAGCAACAACTTTTTTCTGATTACCATCCCACTCAACAGAGATGTGAGATCTCATGTTTAAATCATTTTGAACTAATCCCAAATTCTTCCTTTTGATCCTTTGTTGCTCTCTGGAACCATAACCAGCAATGTTTGCACCATTTACTCGTTTTCTCCTCTGATCAGCAGCCATGGACACGAGAACAATTCTTCAAAAAAACACTATACCAAAATATAGCAAAACACCACCTTCTTGACTTCTAATGAACATCTTTCATCCATAAACGACCTCACATGTGCCACTGTGAAACAATGTCAATTATATCAACTTTCCATTTCCAAGTTTAACATTCAGAAAAGTTAAACAGTATTATCTCTATGAAAATCACCATCCTTTACATAATATCTTTTAGCATTCTTGGAATTTAACGCATCATTCTGTTCTTATCATTATTCCATAAGAATAATTATTGCTAAGTTTAGAAGAAAAGAAAAATTTGATGCCATGCTTATTATTAGAGGCGGAAATTCCCATGCCAATGAAGAGAGGCAAATGGCTATAACAAATTAATGTTTGCTTTTGAACCTTTTTAGTGGAATGTTTGGCTAAAATTGATTTTGAATCATTAGATGTGATTGACAGGTCTATCTAAATTAATTTGTATCAAAAATTACACTGGAATTTATTTCATCATTCCTAATTAATGAAGATTCAATTTTATCTTTATTTTCTTTACCAAACATAAAAGCAGAATGAAAAATAAAAATATCATTCCACTCCTGAGCAAACCTAGCAATAGAACAGAAATGGCCATTCCTCTGACATTATATTCTAATAATGAAAACATCAAATCCACACATTAAGTATGCCCTTAGAAGTATCACATCAACAAAACACCCAAGCAACTTAAATTCAGATAACATACAGAAAGGGATTTTATTCATAATGAATGCCTAAGAGAAGCATACCAATATACTATAATACCAGTTTATACACTTGTCTTGTAGTTGCACAACAAAACAAATGTATAATAATTTACGCATACCGACGACATGAGCTTAGTGTATAAAATTAAGCTTATTTTTTTCAGGCTTTCTGAAAGAGATTTCCAAAAGAAAATGTTTCCCACTAAAAGAATGTTTTTACAGTGGCTTTTCATAGGATTTCTAGTCTCCACAAAGTAATGAATGCATATTGCCTGTTAGAATACATCACATACCTTGCACATTTCATAATAATTCCAATAAACAAAGTGAATCCTCTTCAAATCAAGAAAGAACAGTGATAACAAATACCGGTAAGCCACAACAGATGGACAGGACACAAGCACATATTTGAATAGTTCAATCAAAGTGGGTGGGGACAAATGTGAGCTTTTCGAAGTTCAGCCCATTCATAACACATGCAAGTACAACGAATCATGTGTTCAACAAGTCACGAGGATAAATGATAAAATATTGAAAACCACCAATAGAAAGAGAAAATCATGCATGCTCACGAAAAATGAAAAAAGAAAAAACACTGTATATCTGTTGTTTAATGGAGAATCAATAAAAGATTAAATCAATATTCCTTATACAAAAAATTATAGTTTTTAACAGGTCTTCGCGAGGCTAACTGCTTAACTTGATGTTTACAATTATTTTCAACCACTCACAAGTCTATATTTTAAATAAAATCTAAACCTACCATCAGAAAAAAAAAAAAAAAAAAAAAAAAAGACACCACGCACACTCACTAAAATAAATTACACATCTATTGCTCAATGGAGAATCAAGCAAAAAACTAACAAACATTCCTTGTACAAAGAGTTTTAGTTTTCGCAGGTTTCCAAACAGCCACACTGGTAGAGCGCAAGTTCAAGTATCTAGGAAAAACATCAACCGAGTAATTTCAACAGAATTACAATCTACAATGCAAGTCAAAACTCAAACCAGTGCTATTCAATCATCCAAATCACCAAACATAGTGAACCCTAGTGGACCACACTCAAGCCAAAAAAAAAAACATCAAAACACAAAAAAAAAAAAAAAATTTCCATTCAAAAAACAAGCAAACCACCGAATTACCCCTCGAATTTCAAAATTGCATTCGAGTTACCACCTTGCGCATCCAAAGCAGCGAAACCCTAAAAATAAAAAAAAAATAAAAAACACTTTAAGAAAAATTACCAGTGAATAAATTTGTCTCGCCTGTTCCAGCGACACGCCAAGCAGAACTTGAAGCTGCTCAATTAATTTAACTTGATGAAAAAAAAAAAAGTTCAATAGAAATCGAAAGAGAGATAGAACAGGCGATAACCTAAGAGCGAGGGCAGAACAAAAGAGAGAGAGAAAAATCGAGGAGGTGGAGAGAGAAATGTAGAGAGAGAGAGAGTGATAGAAGGTTTGGTATTATTAAGAGAGAGCATCGAGGGAAAAGAGACACACACCACAATTGGCAGAGAGAGAGAGAGAGAAAGAGGATCAGACGACTGTGGTTTGGTTTCCCCTCGAAACCGTTATTTTCCGCATCGAATCTTGATGCAGCTTCGCGCGCGTGTCGGCTCGGCTTACCGGCTCTGCACGTGCGAGTTGCTTAGGGTATGTTGTGGATGCGGTTTGTGTTGGGTTTAGGATATGTCAACGACACAACGTGAAGAAAGAGGGCATGTGTTTTCTTTCTTCTATTTTATTTTATTTTATTTGCCTATTTTTTATTATTTATTGTTTATTTCTTTGTTTAAAAGGTGAATTAAATATGGGAATTCCATTGGGTGTTGGTAACAATCATTATAATTAAAATTATATGGGACGTTGACTTTGATGTCAACGGAACAGAATCTAGGATGGTAGGTTTAGATACATCGAAATAAATAAATGCGTATATTATATATATTTTGGGATACGCCTCTTAATGGAAATTTTTGGATTGTGATTTGATTAAATTTTGATATTAAATGGGCGATAATGAAAAATGTTTTAGTTATAATTAATTTAAAATTTAATATATTTATTTTGTATAGTTAATTATAATGTGTACGTATATATTATTCATGCCGTAATTGTTTTGGATATAGTGTATGTGCTTTTAATAGGAACTATTTTAAGATATTAAAAGGAGAATATTTTTATTGAAAATTATATAAATTATGTTAAAAATAGAAAGAAGGCACCGTAATCTCAATAAAAAGTCTTCTTTAAAATTTTAACTAATTTTCTTATTACTTTTCAACACTTGACTATTATTAATATTCTTATCGGTTACGTAAGATGTGCTACAAGATAAATTAGTTTTGCAGAAATTCTGAATTGTGTTTGAATGAAGATATTTGGATGTGATATTTAAGGTAATATGCGAGCAGATTTGACATTTGAATTTGGTATTTAGGGTAATATGGAATTAAATATAATATTTGGATTTTCATATATTATTAGTTAATTAATCACAATACTTTAAAAGAAGGTACTAAGATCTTTCGAGCCTAATGTGAATATACAAAATTCCAATCAAAGAAAGAATGAAAGCGAGACTTTATTATACGAGGGAATGTCTTTGTTGAGGAAATAAACTACAAATATTTTTCACAAAAATGATTTTTTACATTAAAAAAATGTGTGAAGAATAAATTTATCATAATAAATAGGAATTTTAGAAACAAAAAATTGATTTAAATGAAAAATAAATTTGAGTAAAGCTTGAAATAAATTCTACTACTCACAGGGATGGTATCAGGACGGGAAAGAGTTTTGTTACCTCATATATCTATCTCTAAACAAAATTCATTTCATCCTCATACTCAAACCCAATGAGTATGAAAATTTTGTCTTATCTCCGATCCCATCAGATAACAAGTATACATTCATACTCGTGCTCGTAGCAATACATGTTTTCTTATTGTTCCAATATTAGTTAATTAACTTTTATAAAATAATAAAAAATTCTTACAAAGAAAACATAATATTATCTGTTAGAAAATGATTACTCAAATAATATTAATAATAATAAAAAATATGAAATAATATAATAATAATTATTAAAGCAGTGATAATATTAAGACATATATATAAATCAATGAATATTAATCAGAGATATAATGCTATTAATAATAAAATTATTATAATAATAATAAATAATAATAATAGATAAAAATAAATGAGGTAAGGAGTAGAAATATCCTGGATTTTGAGGCACACATAGCGCTATACTTAGAGAGAAAACGCCCCTACTGCACAGTGCTAAACAAATACACAATCATATGTGTTTCAAATCATATATGTTTCTCTCCCAAGATACAACAACCCGTCAGATTGATCGAGTGCAGCGAAGGATCTTCGAACCTTATGAACACCATTGTCTTAAAGATAATGTAGAGAAGAAAAGAATAACACTTCTAAGAATGACTCTAGTGTTTGTTGTCTCTGTTGTTGTGTCTTTGATGAGTGCGTATTTTTGCCCTCATTTAATGTTTAATTCTGGGTATTTAATTGAATTTATGTGCTTAAAGAGTGATTTAATTGATAATTCTGATAATTAGGTTGTTTGAACTTGTGTGATAAAAATGTGTTAAAAAGTGATTTTTAGTTGCATAAATTATTTTTGGATATTTTCACGTTTGTTAATGCAGCTGAAATTAAGATTAAGCTTATTAAAGGTGGAAAAATAAATTGATTGAAATTACAAAACACCTTTAAATAAGGCTAAAATCAAGAAGTTCTGGAAAAATCACTTATGTACCCCTAGTTTTTACTTATACACTCCCCTCTTTCTAAAGTGGACTACCAAAATCCTGTTCTGCACCCCAGTTTCTACTAAGTTGCACCCCTCCTACCACTTAAACTCCACTCAACCAGATGCTGCCATGTGGCAATCCTCAACTCTTAAAATTGGCCAACCAGCACATGTCGCGTGGGCTTAATCTCCACTAAAGAATTTGAGCCAATAACATGTTGCCACGTCATCATCTTCATCTCCACACAACCAGAAACCCTAACCCCCATCTTCACCATGTTTTTGCCGCCGGGAGCACCAGCACCACCGGTGGCCGCCGCCTGCATCAAGTCCGGCCACCACAGTTCAGTCTTCTTCTTCCCGCACCAGCAGCCATGGCAGCTCACTTCCATTGCTCCATCCTTCCTCACGCTCGTGAGAAACCAGTAGCGGCACGGCTATCCTTGTCATTTGCGCGACCATCGTCCGCAACTGCAGCGCCTCCATTTTCTCACCGCACCTGCAACGCCAGCAGCCCACAACAGCCGTCACACAACGCGTAGTTCATCCCTACACCAGCTTCATAGCCACTGTGACCAGCAGCGTTTCTGCAACTATTCGAGCAGCCAAGTCGCCGGAGAATCGCATCCTCATGAATGCACCTGCAACAGCTCCATCTTCACATCACCATTCCTTCGCGAGCACACAGCGAGTCAGCCTTGCACCGTGCGAGTCCTTTCGAGCCTCCATGCGTCAGCCACCACAGTTTCTGCATCTACACCAGAACTCGTCAAGATTTGCGAAAACGCAGCCACCACGCTCATCTTCATCCTACAACCAGTGACCCCATCATCACCATCCTCCATGCCGGCCAGCCTTTCTTCTTCTCACGCTGCCACCACAGAAATGCGCTGGAAATTGTTAGATAATCTTTAATCTTGTTAGATAATCTTTAATTTTGTTAGATAGTATTTAGAATATATTTTAGATTATAGAGTTGTTTTTATTTAGCAAAGTGATAGAAATTTTATATTTGGTGAATTAGATTTAAGTTAGTTGTTATTTTAGTTAGTTGGAGTATATAAGATTTAGTTTGATAATATGGGGTATTAGATAAGATTAGATTAGATAAAGATTTAGTTTGGTTTGTAATTGGCTATATAATAGCGCATTCTCCATCAATGAAAAATACCACAATGAGTTACATTGTATATTCTTCTAGTGTGTGTGAGTTTTTTCCAACAAAGTGGTATCAGAGCTTTATGCTCTGAGTACCGAGTGAAGAGAGAGAGAGGGAGAGAGAGAGAGAAAGAGTGAAAAAAAAAGTGTGCGCTTGAGTGCTTTGAAAAAAAGAGAGGAGATATGGCTAAAGTTGTGAATGGTATGACGGTGCCACAATTAACGAAGAAAACCAATTATGATAATTGGTGTCTGCAGATGAAGACCCTTCTGGGATCCCAAGATATTTGGGATATAGTGGAGAGCGGATACGAAGAACCCGCGGAGGATGCAAATCAAACGGTGGCCCAGATTGCCGTGTTGAAGAAGACGCGAGTGAAAGATAAGTCGACTTTGTATTTTTTGTACAATGTTGTGGACGAGTCAGGCTTCGAGAAGATTGCAAACGTTGCATCTTTAAAGGAAGCATGGGATATTCTAGAGGTTGCATACAGAGGGAACGATCGGGTCAGACAAGTCCGACTTCAAGCTCTTAGAGGAGAGTTTGAAGGGCTGAAGATGGAAGATAAAATGCAGGTAGCCGAGTACATAACTCGGGTAGAGAAGGTGGCCAACCAACTCAGCAAGAATGGAGAGCCAATGCCGACAAGCCGGGTTGTGGAGAAAATCTTGAGATCATTGACAGATGATTTCGAGAGCATTGTATGCGCCATCGAGGAGTCAAAGGACCTGTCAGTTCTCTCTGTGGAAGAACTTGCCGGGTCATTGGAGGCCCATGAACAAAGGAGAAGGAAGAAGCACAAATCGCGTGATCAAGCACTAAAGGCGCAACTTGATTTGGATGAAACTCGGAATACTCAGAGCCGAGGTCCTGGAGGCAGAGGACAAGGTGGCAGAGGACGAGGTGGCCGAGGTCGAGGTGGACGTGGTCAAGGTGGACGAGGTCAAGGAGGACGTGGCCAAGGTGATATTGAAGAAAGCACGGATCAAACTAGGCAATAGAACTGGCGAGGTCGTGGTCAATGAAGAGGTCGAGGAGGTCGGCCTAAATCAGAAGTGGAATGTTTCAAGTGTGACAAGTACGACCACTACGCAAGAGATTGCAGATCGGTAACCTGCTACAACTGTGGCAAGGCCGGTCATGTAGCAAAATATTGTCAATCTGAGAAAAAGGAGAAAATCTTCTCACAGAGGAAGACGAGGAGGAGATAGGGGTTCTAATGATGACAAAAAACTTGGATGACGAGTTGCATTCAGGATGTGTGGAGGAAAATGAATCAAATGACGAGCTTACTCCAGGTTGTTTAAACAACTCGGTGTGGTATCTGGATACTGAAGCGAGCAATCATATGTGTGGAGATGAGAGTTTCTTCAACGAACTCACCAAGGTGGAGGTCGGATTTGTGTCGTTTGGAGATGATTCCAAGGTAGCAATAAAAGGACGTGGGACAATTCGGCACATGTAGAAGGATGGATGAATTGGAGAAATCAGGGATGTCTAATATGTTCCTAAGTTGAAGAGTAATATTCTAAGCATGGGTCAGATGATAGAAAAAGGAAACTCAGTTCTCATGAAGGATCGAGTATTGCACTTGAAGGACAAGTTTGGTCGGCTAGTAACTCGAGTAGAAATGAGAAAAAACCGGATGTACAAATTAAAGTTGAACATCCTTCAAAGAAAGTGTTTGAAGCTGGATCTGAAGGATGAAGCCATGATATAGCATTACCGGTATGGGCACTTGAATTTTGGAGGCATGGTTGAGCTGTCAAAGAAGCAGCTAGTACTTGGACTACCCGGCATAGAGTTTGAGAAGAAGTTTTGTGAAGAGTGTGTACTTGGAAAGCATCCAAGGACCAAATTTCCAAACTCGGCTGGGTACAGGGCGGAAGAGCAACTCGACCTAGTTCATACCGACTTATGTGGACCAATTTCTCCAGCTTCATTCAGTGGTAAGAAATATTTCATTTCAGTCATAGACGATTTATCTCGGAAGACCTGGGTGTATTTCTTACAGGAGAAATCAAAAGCATTTGAGGCATTTAAGAAGTTCAAGTTAAAGGTGGAGAAAGAGACCGGTAAGCAAATTAAAGCAGTGAGGTCAGACAGGGGAGGAGAATTCACATCAGCAAAGTTCATGGAGTATTGTGAAGAGCAAGGTATTAGGCGGTTTCTCACAGCTCCATATTCACCACAACAGAATGGCGTTGTTGAAAGGAAGAATCAGACCATCCTTGATATGGTTCGAACCATGCTTAAAGGAAAGAACATGCCAAAAAAATTCTGGGCAGAGGCAGTTCAGGGTGTTGTGTACGTCCAAAATAGGTGCCCTCATTCCAAACTAGATAGTGTGACACCGCAAGAAGCTTAGAGTGGAAAGAAACCGCATGTAGGGCATTTCAAAGTCTTCGGAAGCATGGCTTATGGTCATGTTCCAACCCAGCTCATAACTAAACTTGATGACAGAAGCAAAAGGTATATCTTCATTAGCTATGATGAAGAGGCCAAAGCCTACAAATTGTACAACCCAGGTACATGCAAAGTTCTCGTAAGTCAGGATGTCCAGGTAAATGAGGAAAGTGAATGGAATTGGGAAGACTCGAAGGAGAGGTCTTTAGGGAGCACGACCTCCGGGGGAGAAAGCTCAGAAATAACTGTGAGGAGCCAGGAAATCACAAACGAGTCTGTGGAAGATGATGAATCCGTGCAACCAAAAACTCGGAGTTTGCAGGACATTTATAACTCTATTGATGAGGTACATGTAGTATGTTTGTTGGCAGGTGAAGAAGACATCAAATTTGAAGAGGCCGTGCTCGATGAGAGATGGAAGAAAGCCATGGATGAGGAAATCGGCTCAATTGAAAAAAATGAAACTTGGGAGCTTACAGATTTACCCACAAGAGCTCGACCAATTGGTGTGAAGTAGGTATACAAAAGGAAAACCAATGAAAATGGAGAGGTGGAGCGTTATAAAGCCCGACTCGTGGTGAAAGGCTACAAACAGCAGAAAGGCATTGACTATGATGAGGTCTTTGCACCTGCAACACGAATGGAGACAATCCGACTGCTATTTTCTTTAGCAGCACAACACGGATGGAGGATACAACAGATGGATGTGAAGTCGGCATTCCTGAATGGAATTCTGGAAGAAGAGGTCTACATTGAGCAAGGACTCGGCTACATGAGAAGAGGTGAATAGAAGAAGGTGTTGAAGCTCAAAAAGGCATTGTATGGCTTGAAGCAGGCTCCCCGAGCCTGGAATGAAAGGATAGACACTTATTTCAAGAAGAATGGTTATGAACAGTGTCCATACGAATACGCTCTGTATTTAAAAAGGTACAAAGGAGATGTGTTGTTTGTTGCTCTATATGTGGATGACCTGATATTTATGGGAAGTAAAGTCGAGCTTGTCGAGGAGTTTAAAGAAGTGATGAAGAAGGAGTTTGAGATGACTGACTTAGGCATCATGAAATACTTTCTGGGTTTAGAGGTGGATCAAAGCACAACAGGTATCTTTGTGTCCCAAAAGAGGTATGCTGAGGAGTTACTGATGAAGGCAAAAATGTCAAAATGCAACCCGGTTTCTACCCCCATGGAACCCGGCACGAAATTGTCCAAAAATGGAGAAGGAGATAAAGTTGATGCGACTAGATATCGAAGCTTAGTTGGAAGTCTGAGGTACTTGACAAACACAAGACCAAACCTAATGTTGAGCGTAGGAATCACAAGTCGCTTTATGGAGGAACCAAGGTACTCGCATTGGAAAGCACTAAAGCGGATACTGAGGTATGTAAAGGGAACCATGTCATTTGGGCTGTTATTCACTAAGTCGGACAACTACCGACTTACTGGATACTCGGATAGTGATTGGTGTGGAGACATGGACGACCGGAAAAGCACAGCAGGGTATGTATTTTTCATGGGGAACACAACTTTTACTTAGCTCTCAAAGAAACAACCCATTGTGGCACTATCAATATCTGAGGCCGAGTATGTGGTTGCTTCTTGGAGTGTCCGACATGCAATCTGGCTTAAAAACCTGCTGAGCAAACTAGAGATCATACAAGGTGAGAAGGTATTGATTCGAGTAGACAACAGGTCGGCAATCGAGTTAGCTAAGAACCCAATCAACCATGAAAGGAGTAAGCACATTGATGTACGGTTTCATTTCATCAGAGAAAAAGTAAAGGAAGGAAGTGTGGAGCTCGAGCATGTAGGAAGCAAAGAACAAATAGCTGATATATTCACAAAGTCGTTGCCTATAACATCGTTTCAGGAGTTGAGGAAATTACTCGGGATGAAAGAAGGAAAAGTTTAAAGCTTATGGGGGAGTTTTGTTAGATAATCTTTAATCTTGTTAGATAATCTTTAATTTTGTTAGATAGTATTTAGAATATATTTTAGATTATAGAGTTGTTTTTATTTAGCAAAGTGATAGGATATTTTATATTTGGTGAATTAGATTTAAGTTAGTTGTTATTTTAGTTAGTTGGAGTATATAAGATTTAGTTTGATAATATGGGGTATTAGATAAGATTAGATTAGATAAAGATTTAGTTTGGTTTGTAATTGGCTATATAATAGCGCATTCTCCATCAATGAAAAATACCACAATGAGTTACATTGTATATTCTTCTAGTATGTGTGAGTTTTTTCCAACAGAAATCACGTCGCACGACAGCAGTGACCACGCAAAAATGAGAGCAGTTCACAAGGAGAACGAAACCAGTGATGCACTCGTATGTTCACGCATCTACACTGTAGCCTCGCCGGAAAAACGCCGTCAGCCTGGTTGGAGGTGCAGTTCGAAATCTCCATTAAGGATAGGGGCAGAAAACCCTAATTCTGGAGAGAGAAGATTTGCCACGTGTCAGTCTGCTATTGCACAGTCAAACTGGTCAAAGTTGGTCAAACAGTCAACTCTGGTCAAATATTCAAATCTGGTCAAATAAGAGGGCTTTAACTGCAAATATTGATATTTTTGGATGTCTCTGCAAATTTGGACTACATAATTAAAAATGGCTTATTGAAAAAATTAATGCAAATATTATTTGGTGATAATTTATCAGATATCTTTAAATAATTAATTTATTTAATTATATCATAAATTATTAACCAACTATATTTGTCAAATAGTCTATATCTCTCCAAATACCTTGGAATATTTATCTTTATTTTAAAAGATATTTGAGAGATTTTAGCAACAGAAAAAGCCCAGTCCAAGTTCTATATAAAGAGACCAAGGGGGAAGCAGAAAGAGATAAGCTCGGCACTTCGAAATTTAGGAACCCTTAGGGGGACCTAATTTCTTTCTCTCTCTCTTTTCTCTCTCTCCATTTTTTTTATTTTTATTTTGCATTCATGGAGTTCTAAACTTCTTGGGTTGATTCCATTGTAATTTCTTAATTGGATTCTGAGGTTAGATCAATTAATTTCTTTGTTCTTTTTATTATTGTTGAGGTTTTCATT
>Ga0214543_1000429_pt1 | contig 69501 bp, 36 predicted proteins | sample CNSS2metaG_FD_160094 | JGI IMG/M metagenome (GOLD analysis project Ga0214543, IMG submission 160094) | Root nodule microbial communities from cowpea collected in UCLA plant growth center, Los Angeles, California, USA - CNSS2 | ecosystem: Host-associated > Plants > Roots > Nodule | place: USA... | reverse complement strand
ATATATATATATATATATATAAAGCACTATGTGCAATGTCCTTTGAGAGATTTTCATGAGGACTAAGTCATCTTCGGTGCAAGTCGTTTTAATATCAACACTTTTATGGAGTCTCTCTCATACTTTGTTAAAGTGTCATTTTAAAAACTCTTCTAATTATTTTCTTAAAGATTTTCATGTCATCTTAAATAAAAAGTTATAGGAAAAAAAATGATAAGAAATGATCTAAGTATATTATCATTATGAAATAAAGATCTTATCATCATAAAATTTTCACCCAACGCTTCTCAACATCGATTATTATATATGTCTATCTTTATAATATGTCCATTTAATTTGCACACAAATTTCACCTGTATACAATTTTATTCTTACAATTTTATAAGAATAAAATGATTGTTAACAGATTGATACTATTTTTATTCTCTTATCTCACTCACATGATTTTTTTGTCATACAATTGAACCTAAAAAACTACTTTAACAAAAAAGGTACTCATTATTGTATATCAAGTGACCGACGATGTTGTGCATAAACTTTTAATATCAAAAGCTTAATTTCAAATTCAACTTCAAAGTATTTAATGTATCTTATGTATTATTTGTAAAGTCCTTCGAGAAATTCTTATGATGGAAATAAGTTATCCCCGACTTAAATTGTTTCACTATTATGAAATTTCTCTTGTAGTTTTTGTTTAGGCGTAACTTTAAAAACCCTTCCATTAGTCATTTTCATAATATTTTCAAATCATTGTTTTCCAAAGAAAAGGTGATATAAAGAAGAATGATAAATATTGACTTAAGTGTGATGTCATTATGAAATAAAGTTCTTATAGAATGAATTCAATGATTAAGAATTTTCTAAGATGTTTCCAAGCATGTGGATGTTCTCCATGTGAATAGATTTTACAGGACAACTTAATATTGATGCAAGAAAATGTGTGAATCTTTAATAGGTTTAATTCGTGTCACTCGTCACTATTTTCTATTCACTGGTAATTTATTTACGTTTGAATTCTAAAATAATAAACACAAGATATATTCTTTTTGATAATTTTTGTCCATTTAAATATTAGACATCAAATTTTGTTTCTGTTCTCTGATCGTGCAAGAACCTTTCTCTTCAAACTCTTGATTTTTCTTATTCTTCTATCACTAATTTCAACTACACAAAATTCCAACGTGGTTCATTGTTACTAATTTCAATGGTTCCCAACAAAAAGTCACACAATTCAGACTCGGCGACTTCTTCAAAGGTGAAAGTGAAGCAGAAACAAACGATCACCAAAACCTAAACCTAATTGCGATCTTCCAATTTCAAAGACAACAATTTATCACAAAAACTAAAGATTTTCATCTCAAAGTGTGAATTGTAATCGGTGAAACACAATTGAGCGAAGATGAAACTGTTACTCGAACACGATAACATGAAAACCGGTTCAAGATCTCAATTGGTTTTGGGCGAAGAATCCAACCTGTGTAGGGCTTGTTGAGCGACGAGCAATTGGGGTTCCAATTCGAGAGCATGCTGGTAGGCCTTAACGGCGTCGTCGTTAATCTTCTTCCGCTCGAAGCAGTCTCCGAGGGCGAAGAAAGCCTTGGCGTTGTTAGGGTTGAGTTTCACGGACTCGGAGAGATCCGCGAGGGCCGAGTCGACGCGGGCGCGCTGAGTTGAGGCGAGTCTGAGTTCGGCGCGTTTGAGGAGCGCGTCGGCGCGCTCGGAGTGGGAGAGGGAGGTGGCGGCGAGGGGGGAGAGGGCGTCGTCGAGGGAATCGAGGGCGGCGGAGCGGAGACCGAGGAAATCGAGGGCGAGGGCTTTGAGGAGGTGAGGGGCGGCGTCGCGGGGGTCGAGGGCTATGGCGCGTTGGGCCTGGGCCTGGGCTTCTTTGGCGAGGGCCTTGGATTTGGAGGCGCGGGCTCGGGCGAGGAGTTGGGCCCCTTGGACGAAGTGGCGCTTGGCTTGGATGTCGGCCCGGTTGCGGAGACGGAGGTCAGACCAGAGCTTCTTGGGGACGTTGTGCATGAAGAGGTAGAAGAGGAACATGACCACGACCATTCCCATCTGCAAAACGATGTCGTTCGAGGCCCAGTTCTCTTTCGATTTATCCATTGATTGCAGAGAAGAACCTCTTGCTTCTTCTTCTACTCCTGCGCCTGCGGGGCTTTCATTTATACTTCAACAAGAAAATTATCTGAAGAAAAAATAATTAGTCAAAATTACTAATTAAAATTAAGGTGCAAATGAGAGAAGGTAGAACAGTTAAACATCAATTACTTCGTTTCAAATATTAAAGTGAAAAATCTCTTCGATGTAGAAATCTTAAGATGTTCAATTTTATATATACTTGTGAGATAATAGTATTTGAAATATATTTTGATTTTGATGAATACATGTAAATTCATAAGTTCAATATTGATTGAGTGGAGGTTTTATAGGAAGTTTGGATCCACATGTACACTGTAGAAAAAAGAAAATGTGGCTAACAAATATGAAGTACTTTTCATTTTTCGATTTAGAAGTTTGAGTAAAAAAATGGGATATAAAAAGTTGAGGGGAGGATGAGGGTATTCCCTTTTATGTGTGAAAAAAAAAGTCTACATTTTTGTTCATTTTTTACACTGTTTTACTGCATTACCTTAAAAATATATTTGACATATTTAAAATATCAAAATAAAAATGAATGTATTTCAATGTGTTAGAAAGGCTTAAAACTCACCTAAATCCATCATAAATATCTTTTTAGTACTAATTAATATTTTTTCTTTCATTATTTTTTTAATGATTTTCTCAATGATATAAAATATTTTAGGAAAATATGTTTCAATTTTTTTTTATTTTTTAATTATCACAAGGATGTAACTATTTTATATTCTAGACGAGAAATTATGACAATTGTTTTAAATAATTTATTAAACAACTATAATAACATTAAGAAAAATACAAATTAATTTTAATATCTAAAATCATTTTCACGAATTTAATATATTTATAATTTAATAATCATCAAATTATACACTTTTAATTAATGTGCTTCCTCTTTAATTAATAAATATTTTAAATTTGGGTTTTACTTTATTAAAGTATTCATCACTTTTGGAAAGAAAATAATTAAATAAATATTTACTATCAATAATACAAAATCTTAAACACAACACAAATATAGTAATATAGTAATTGAATTAGGAGTAATAAAATAGGTTAGTTCAGCATCTTTTAACTCGATTCGTTCATGATTAAAAAAATGGATGGAAGACTTACCCATGAACAATAATCATATTTTGTTATATATAAGATAGGCTAACATCGGACCGGACTAATCCATCAATTTCTTCTTTTTTTTTAAACTTTTTTTGTTTTCAAAATTTTTTAATTTTTAATTTTTAAAATTTGTTTATTTATACATAAAAATTAATATTAGAAATATATTTAATATAATAAAATAATTTAAATTTTAAATTAATTAGTTAATATTTTTAATTAGATAAAATAAAATAATTATTATATTACATGTAATAATTAAAATTTAATTTTTAAATATTTATAATTTAAATTATTATATTATTATATACTATATAAAATTAATTTTTTTAATTTTTTAAAAATGGGATGACTAATATTTTGGTTTATCAAATTAATTGATTCAATTAGATGAACCAAAATAAATTAATGAATTAAAATTTAATCCAATCCATCTCTTTTTAAGACGAACTCTTTTTAATATGAATTGACCTTTTTATCACTGTTAGTTTGAATTTGAATTGTGACATCAAAACATGTAACAAGTCTCCCCTAAGAGATTGTTTTCACTTTTTTTTTTTCCATGATATTTCTCCAGCTCCACCAACGAAAGGAAAGATATATCAAAATGGGAGTTTCCTCAAGTTCACAAAAAAAAATGTAATGTAGAGTGATATTGAGACTGCAATGAAGATGTGTAATTGAATTCATAATTTATAGTATAAATATGAATATTTATGTTATGTAATAGTTGGTCCTTTATTTCTTTTAAAATACTTTCTTTTTAAAAAAATTCATATTATTAGGAGACCTGTACATATATAAATTTCTATCCTTTATGAACTATTCCCATGAGCTGAATATTTATCGATAGCACTTATAAGTTGTAATTGAATCGTTACATTGAATACATACAATTTTTTTTTTTCAAAACTACACATAATTAAACATAATTATTAGGTTATTAGGTTATGTTTTGAAGCATTATCGATTAGTGGTAAATATTGACAAAATATTTATAATAAAATTAATTACACTTAAAACGAAATATGTATAAACGTTCTTTCCAAATCTGCGCAGTGTTACGAGGCGTTAGAGTTATGTTCAATTACATCCTACCCTGCAACTAATTTGCATTGTTCAGTATAATATGATTTCAGAAGAAATCAACAAGTTCACCACTGGAATGAATGAAAGCTACATGGAAAGATCATAGCTTTTCCAGATTTGGGATTATCAGCTTCAGACAAGATGAGATTACAGAATGCCAAAACGATTACTACTGAAAAAAAAAAAAAAAAGAAGAGAAATTCCAAGTTGCAAAATATTTTATTGATCTCAAAGCTATAGATAAAAGAGCTTGAGGTCATGATTTAAAAGTTACCACAGACTTGATTGCTGCCCACAGGAAATTGGTTGGCATGAATGAACCGATCGATATACAATTGCAAGAAACAATCAAAAGGGCTTCATGCCATCATCAATAGGAGTACATGAACAAGGGAGGGTTAGGTTAATAAATTTCATCAACAAAAATCCTCAATTATGGGCAGCCTACTACATATGTTATTTCCCTCCCATTTTAATCGCATCAGCGGGTGACTTCAGTAGCTTCTTTAGAGATTCAACTATGCTTCCAAATGATGGCCGATCACCAGGTTTACTGTGCAAAAATTACCAACCGTCACAAACCAACTCAAATTCTAAATCAGAAGGCTAAAATCAAAATTACTAATCCTTTACTCAACAATATTCCAAAATGAAATTCATTCACTCAACTACTTAAATGCAAAATAAACCAAGTGCAATAATAACGCACAAAAAAGCCTGTTAGTATTAATGTAAATGAGTTATTGGTAGTTCGGAAATTCCCATAAACAGAAGAAATGGCAAATATAACACTTACTCAGCCCAACAAGCTTCCATGAGAGAGGCCAACGCTGGGGAAATGTTTGGAGGGATAGCAAGCCTCCTATTCTGGAAGGCGACAGCTCCAACTACCTGAACGTACACATAAATATCACTTTAAAAAACTGACGAATTACGTCAATTTGCATTACGCCTCGTTCCGTTATAGTTCCTGCTAAGTTTTAAATTTATAATTTCTTGTAGTGATACCTCAAATGAAATTATTAAGCAAGAAAAATCAACTTTAAGCATAACAAATTCAGACCTGAATGCTCAGAAAATTTACCTGGGCATGGCTAAGTCCATTCCACGGTTGTTGCAGGGTCACAAGTTCCCACAGGATAACTCCAAAACTGTAAACATCAGACTTCTCATTTGAAGGTTCTCCACGAAGAAATTCTGGAGCCATCCACTCGGGCTGAAAATAAAATTAAGAGAGTTACACACTTATTGAAGATGTGGCACCTGAAGTGAAAGTTCAACCTGCAAAATATTAATAGAATGACCACTTTGTTGAAAGAAAATTGCATCTATCAACACCAACATGCAGAACCTACTAAACCAGATAATTTGCTTGACAAAAAATCACTTCCTTAAAACACACCTGAAAAAAACACATTATCCCTACCCAAAGACCGAACTGTCATCAAACAATTGACAACCATACATACTGGTATCAACCATCTATCTGAATCACTATTATATAATTGAACTAAGCACTAACACCAGCTTATAAAGGAAACGTTGATAAGAAATGACAGGACTGTTGTCTATTTGAACGAGGAGCACTCATGTCAGCAACATTAGTTGAACTCTTTACTTCAAACCTGAAATTGCTACTCAAATAATTTTCAAACCTAACGTGCATAATTTTTTTTGTCATCACCATGCTTATGTACATAATCTGAGAACAAGAAACGTACAGTTCCAGCAACAGATTTTGATGACAAGAAAGTGTTCGCCTTAAATCTGGACAATCCAAAATCACACACCTGAGCAAGAAAGGGAAAAAAAATCATTTATTAGCACAATTATTTTACAAAAACTCGGTGAGAAACTCGCGTGCGCAATCGTTTCCATCATACCTTGACAGTCCAATTTCTGTCCACTAACAAGTTCGGGGTTTTCAGATCCCAGTGCACAATTGGAGGCTTCAAACAGTGGAGATAATTTATCCCTTTAGCCTGCAATCAGATAAATTATGTATCTATCATACATCATAATATATAATATCCAATTGATCAAAGAAAAATAACAGTATCTGGCAGGCACAAACCACGTCTAAAGCCATTCGTAACCTTCTCCTAGGATCTAGAATTTCACCAGATGCTGGCTTATGAATTAGGCGGAATAAACTGCCCCTGTCATAAATGCACCAGGAAACAACAATAAGACACTCAACTAAAACCATTACGAAAGGAAATTCAATATAATTTTACTGTAAAAGAGGGTTGGATGGATTACCTAGGCAAATATTCTGTTACTATAGATAGATGTGGACGTTTAGTAACCGCACCCATGAAAAGCACCACATTTGGATGACGAACTCGTTTCATTATGGCAACCTAAAAACAATGAAAATATCAACTTGAATATTAACTTGCTTCGTTTGCCCCATTAGATAAGGAACCAGAGAAGTGTTTTTGCAAAATGAATTCCCAACATTATTGTACTCAACATAAGGATACAAAAAGGGATATAACTTTAGGGGCGACACGAAACTAACCTCTCTCAGAAATTCTTTCAACTGATCATCCTGGAAATCCTGAACTGTTAAAACCTTGACAGCAACATCCTGCAATTTTAAAACCACAGTACACCATTATGAGTGAAAATTATAATAGAAAATTAATAAGCTGTATTGAAAATATTTATTCAGGGAGACAATACGAGATATGTCACTGGTTTGATACAATAAAGTCATCATGCAATCAACAGCAATCAATCAGACTTAAGAAATTAGGGACTACAAAAACAATACGAAGTAACATTCACCAACGTGTTTGTGCATAAGTACGTATTAAAACTTACCGATCCATGCCATTCAGCACGATACACTGTCCCAAATGATCCTACACAGAGAGAAGATAAATTAGATTCGAAGTCACCAGGCTAGTCGCGTGCTCTAAAAAACAAACAGGAAGCAGAAAATTTACCAGCACCAACACGCTCTTTGATTCGTAAATCGTCCCATGGTATCTCAAGCCAGTCCATTGCAAGTGACGGTTCAAGATTCAAGTATCTTGGAATATTACCAGCACCCTGATTTTCAAGTTTATTTTTTACGTGTTCCTGTTCTGGTTCGGTGGATGAGCTCAGTATAGATTGCTTATAGATGCTTTTTACCCCAGAACTCCCCTTTACAACGATCTCTTTGGAAGCTTCTATAACTACAACTGAATCTTTACTGAGCCTAGGGTATTCATGGATTGGTGCTCCAGAGACTTCGTCGAGATCTTCAGAAACACCTTCATAGATGGGAGGAAAATTTAATAAACCCAGAACAGCACATTCCTTATCATTCCCTTTCAAGCCACAAGGAAATAGAGGTTGTTCTGTACCTCCACGAGTTTGATCTATTGCAGAATAAATAGAGCCATTATTATTTTTCTGTCGATCAGTTTCGTCAACTCGTTGATCTTCTTGTACAAAGCCTGCAAGATATTGAGTAACAACTAAGAAAAACTTCAGAGAAAAGGAATGGCCTCTGAAGGAATGTATCGAGATTAACGGCTACATGGATTATGTACTTGAAATAAGGAGTAGAAAGACCACATTTCCAGGTATATATAAAGCACAACACACCTGAATAAGTGTTATCAAGAGATTGAGAACATGCTGTAGCATCCACATATGGAGATTGGGATTCTTTCAAATGAGAAATTTGAAATGGGGAAGGTATTGATGACGCATATGCTCCGTTAATTGAGGAATCTGGCCCAAGGATATTTCCTGGTTCTCCAACCAGATCAACTACATATTCTCTGTCGAAAATATGAAATAAACGTCAGGTTCTTGATAAGGTGATCTAGAAGACTATAACAGTTAACTGAATGTTCAACAATCTCAATAAATCATCGGTCTGAAGCCAAAATTTTGAAACAAAAAATCAAAACAGAAAGGTGAAACATACAACTTAACAATCCACAAATTTGTAAGGACAATGAAACCCGGCAAATCTAGATGATTATGAAAAGGTACAGGTAAAATTAACAATGGAACTCTGGGGCAAGAAAAAGTAAAAATGATCATAACAACTGAAGCGACCCGCTACGATTATCACCAAAGCAAAAGTACGTGGACAGAGACATATTTTGTTTAACTTTAGTATCAAAACAAAACTCAGAAGAACAAAGCAAAAAAAGGACCATTGCGCTAACCTTGAGAGCTGTCTGTCATCTTTAATCTTGACAAGGCAGGACGATCTATGATCTGAAACACAGTATCTACAACCTCGGGCAATGCGGCATGGCAAACCAATGTAATCTGCCAATCTCTACATCCGAAAAACCCAAATAAAAATAATTAATTATTTGAAATGAGTAAATATAGATTACGAAAATCAATAGGAAAGACTAACACGTCGTTTTCAAATGATACAACAACAAAGAATCATATTCTTCACCTTGAAGAGAATCGCGCGATGCCTACAGAGTCCACTGGATAAGCTACCAACAGGAAGCACACATTGGTGAAAGTTCCTCAACCTCTTGCTAACCAACTTCCACCGCTTGTGTAGATCTCCTTGCTCCACAGGAAACGTACCCCTTCGCACACACCATTCAACACAAATAAGCAAAAAAACAATGAAAATAATAATAATAATAATCAAAAAGGACGTAAAAAAGGTAAAAAGGACGGTGTATCGTACTCTTACGATATTATCTTACCCCATGCATATGGCAACGAGTTTTCCGAGTTTCTCCACCAGCACCAACGCGTTCTCCGAAGCAGAATACAACTCCTGAGCTTTATCTTGAAGCTGCTTAAGCCGAGAGTCCTCTTGTCTATCGAAAAAAACTACCTCTATGGAAGTCTCGCTAGGTTCAACCGCCTTAAGCGCCATCAGCGTCGGTAAACGCTTCCCTTCTTCCTCAACATCATTGCACATCACCCACAGGTATGGATTCATCCCCAGTATGTTGTAAAATCCGTCAGATATCTTGTCCGTGTACGACAAACATCCACTCACCTGAAAATCAACCAAAAGAACAAGTTACTAAACGATAATCTACAGCTGCAGCAAGTGTAGTTTCGTTTCGTTGTCCATAGTAAGTACGTACCCATAAACGATACGAAACGGATTCAGCGTCCCAGGTTTCGGGACCAGCGTCGAGTGCGAGAACAGGTTCAGAAGCGAGGCTTGCTAAAAAAGAGAGTCTCTGCGCCAACGTCAGTTGCAGGTAGTAGCTCTCCTTATACTTCTGAGCCGTATTGAGTTTTACGTTTTCTTCCTCTTCTTTCCTTTTTCTCGCGTCTTCTTCAGTAAAGACTTGAAACGACGACGTTTCGTCTTTCGTAACGTCGCTGGAGAATGTGGCGGTGCCGTCCAGCGTGAACAAGCTTCCGGCGTAGCTGCTCCCGCTGGACAACCGCGGGAGAGAAACCTGCCGATCGAAGCTCCGGTCAACAGCATCCTTCACCACCTGCGCGGCCGCCGACGCAGGCGGCGGCGGCGGTGGAAGCAGAAGCTCACGTTCATCTTCTTCCTCCTCCTCGTCGTTCGGATAGGTCCTTAAACGGTGACTAGGTCGGTTGATGTCCTTCTTTTTGTCGATCAACCAATCGCAGAAGGCGGCGATTTGCTTCTGCTTGGTGCGGAACTTGTCGGCACCGGTGAATAGGTCGGAGACTGCGGATTGCTTACCGGATGAGAAAACGACGTCGTCGTTGTCTTTAGCAGCAGGCGTGGGAATCGGTGTTGGCTTTTTCGGCGCGTCGCTTTCATATGCAAAAGTCGTATCAGATGATTTGATAGAGTTGACGAGTTTTCTCTTTTCATGATCCAATCTCTGCTTGGAAGACTCATCCAAACCCCTCTCCGGGAACTGCCTCGGGAAAAAGTAAGTCGCTCTGTGAGGCATGTTCAGAAAAATCTGACTCCTCCTTCACTCAATAACCGTGATCCCAACAACCTCAACAACAACAACAACCTTTCTTCTTTTAACACACACGAAGGAGGTGCAACCACTCACGTGCGAAGACGAACCACTCTTCTCCGTCGCTGAAGCAAAAAACAAAGACGCTATTGCCTTATAACAGTAACCGCCATGGAGCTCCGTGTGTTGCGTATTCTAGTTCAGTCCCGAGAGTTGCGGATTGGATGATGTACTCCGTTCAAATCTGGCACGTGCGTCCAAAGTCGATGACGACGAGGCCAGCAGCAATTGACCCCTCGCAGAACGTGGAGGCAGCGTGAGTTCCCAGAAGTAGTTTTTTTAATTCAAAGAACAATAAAATAAATAAAATAACGATAAGAAGAAGCAGCAGCAGCTGCTAAAGCAGCACCGAATTCAGAAATGGCGTTTGCGAGGCGGTGGAAAGCGTAACAGAAAGAACGAGAGAGAAATAGAAAGAGAGAGAGAGAGAGAGAGTGTTAAATTTGGTGGAAGCTATGGCTGTGAGAACGTTGTATTTTATGCAGAAGAAAGGGTTGGCATGCTAGTTGAGGGATCATGGAATGCTGCAACGGATGGGGAATCAAAAAGTGTGAAGTCAGTGCTAACGTACACCTGCTGGAGTTAGTGCGCACCCTTCGTCATGTTGCGACACGTAAAGCGGTCACCAATGGGGTTTCTACACGTAAACGAACGCACGCGCTGCGCACCTGCGCGCAGTTTTGCAGTCAGGAGCCGCGCTTTTCTTTTGGGAAAACAATAATAATGAAAAATAAGAAATAACACTTACAATATTATTTTATTAACTTGAAAAAATTATATGCGAGCTAAACTTAGATTTGGTTACATGTGCATTGTTTCTCACTTACCATTTTTTTCTGTGACGCGAAATAAGTGTGACTAAAGATTGTTTTGATTTGATTTTATACAATAGTGGCATGTGAGGAGTGTAACACTTTTGGGAGATACGAGTGCAGCAGTGTGATATTGATGGTTGGATGAATGTCTTGTATTATGTGTGCTGTAAAGGGGGTTAGGGTTACTATTTTGGAGTTGAAATTTTAATTGTTTTTCCTCTTTCTGCTCCTTTATTCACTTGCTCTGCGTGAACCAATCCGCATCTTAATCTAATCTAAGCTTTTCTACTTGTTTTTTCGTTAAACAGGTATACTTCCTCGTGCTTAGATTTTCTTTCCCTTTTTGTACACTCTCTCTCTCTCTCTCTGCCGGATTGTCGTTTATTTTGGCTCTATGTCCCACACCTTTAAAAACTATAATCTCTCACTCTAATTTCTTATTTTACTATATTATTTATTATACATATACATTTCTTTTCCATTGATCAATCTTATTATTGTTGAAGGTATGTAAATTTTATCTTCATTTTGTAATATTAAATTAGACTTAAATTTTATTTTTTAACATGATATTAGAGTCATAAGTTTGAATATATCATAACATGGTTTATTATTTATTGAATATATTATTTCACTCGTTATTGTATAATTATCAGATGATAATTCATTTAATATCTATTCTCATTATAGCTTTATATATATATATATATATATATATATATATATATATATATATATATATATGAAAACGTGTATTAGAAGTTTCACATTCATTAAAAAAAATTATAATATATAAATAAATGTAAATCTTATCTTATCAGTTATTTTTTAGGATTGAGTTAAACTTAAATTTACTTTTCAACAATTACTTTATTTACGTAAACAAATACATTCCAACACTCTATGGTAATAATATTTTTTTCAAAACAGTTGATAGTGTGTATTTGGATGGAGATGTTTTTAAGCGATATGCTTTTTTTTTTCAAAAAAAAAGAAAAAGAAGTTAAACTTGAATATGAATCATAGATCTATACTTAACTTGATATGACACAAAAGGAACTTTATATCATTCAATACTTACCAAAAGAAGTTATGATTTTATGAAAGAGATATGATAACATGTGACCATAAACTCGTGTCCATATGCTTGGAATATGCCAAGGAACCGTGACATACTTTTACGTATAAACTGAAATATTTTCATTATCTTGCAACAACATTTCAACCAATTAATCAATTGCCTAAATTTTTGTAATCAAATTTTTCAATTGAATAGTTGATGTAACGCATTTCCTAGAATCTATCTACCTCAATTGAGTCAAATGTAGAGAACTTAGGCCATTTATAAATTAACTCAATGTACCTTTTAAATTGATTGTTATAGTTCTTTAGTTAAATATATTGTATTTGTTAGGAAAACAAACGTGAATCGAAAGTTTTATATTAAATAAAAATAAATAACATGAATAATATATAATTATAAAAACTCATAAACCTATTTTTTAAAATTTTAATTAGGAGTAGTGTAAGAATTTGTTTATAATTCATTGTGTCAAATCTATTTGGTTTTTCTTTCCGAAAATCTTCACAGTATTTTATGTGATATATTATAAATGGTAGATGTCTCACCTTTATAGAATTGTTTATCTATTTTTTTTTTTATATTACTTTTAGGTTATCTTGATTCTTCATATTTTATGATACTTTTCTCCTACGTTTTCATATACACGTTATAATTACATTACTTGAAAATTTTCTATTGTACCATAGAAGTTTGAGCAACATATACCTCTTATTAAGTTCTTAAGAAACCACATCTCAATAAATCTAACAAATTGAAACTTTAAATTTTATGTATAAACTTCGAGTCCAGATTCTCTACTAGATTTGTTGGTACTATTTTTTGCTGAGCATTAAAAATACACTATGATGGTATTTTAAATATTTTTTTAATATATTTTAAAACGTTAAAATTAGTGGTAATCAGTGTATTATGACAATAAAAAAAAAAAAGAGTAGAGAATCCAAACACATAAACTTCACATTGACAATGAATAAATATAAATATAGTTGTCTACATAAAAAATAGTTGTATTTAAAAACATTGATTAAAGCACATAATGGATACAAATGCCACTTAAAACAGTCATAAAATTATTGTGTTTGTAGAATAATGTCTTTATAACCAATATAGTAAAAGTATCCAAAAATATACGCTTCATTATCTTATTGATATTTTAAGAAAGTGATTAATAGCTCCAATTATCTCGATAAAATGTTTCTTTTTTAACTAAATTATACTAAAGAATCAACTTTATTAAAGTCAAAGAAAGAAAATTAGAAGAGAAGAGCATATAGAATAACATGATTGATTAATATTCCAACAGCACAAAATATACTACAAATAGAGTGGTATGTGGAATGAATCACATCAATACATGTCTTCATAAATTGAAAATTAATATAGTACATAATTATACAAATGAAATATAATTAGGATGACTTACACAATATTATAATGTACGGGTAAACTTTAACGTTAGTCATAACGAAAAAGACATGTGTAGTAGTTAAACTTTGAAAGTCTTATATTGGTTACTGGTTTATTTATAGTTAATCCTTTGTTTTTATGCTATTAACTATTGTTCTTGAAGGTTCCATAAACTCTAAATTTAAAATATTGAGAGTGAATTGATAAAATTTTAAATCTATGAATAGACCAAATTAATTATTACTTGATGTTTTCTTTAGCAAGCAAAGAATACATTGTTTAATCTTCGAGATTTAATTTATAAGATGTTTGAACTTTAAGAAATTTGTTCTGAATTTGTGTTCCACACGGGTATCGCTACTATAATAATATATATTTTTTGTCAATTTGATTTTTTTTCTATCAAAAATACTAACAATTTGTTAATAAATTATTATTAATTTTTTTATAAAATATTTTATGTAAAATATTTTTTAAAATAAATTTTATAAAAAATACTTATAAATTTTATTATAAATTTTATAATTGTATAAAAAAAGTTATATATAAAAAATTATTTATTAATTAAAATTCTTAAAATAATGAAAAAAAAATTATTACAAAATTTTATAACAAATTTGTGGAGAAAGATTTCATAAGATTTGTAAGAAAGATTTCATAAAATATGAAAAATTTTAAAGTGTATTTTTAAACTACGCAATGTTCGAAAATTGAGGTTAAAATAGAATCTATTAAATCAAATGATTTGATAACAAACAGATCAAATATATCCAATTACTCTATTTTAATGTTTCTATCATTGTCATTTTATAGTTAAAAAAAGACTAAATCAAAAGTATTTTATAAAAATAAAAGGCAATTAAATCTTAAAAACGGAAATGGCATATCTGAAACAAAAAAGTTGCAGTAGAAAAACAAATATCTGATTCATGGATTTATTAAAAAAACATGAGAGAGAAAGGGATCTTCACGAGAAAGCATGTCCAAGTTCCTGATTCAATGTATGGTTCATTCTGGCATTAAATTAAAAAGGGGACATAGTGATCATTCAATGAAAAACAGACACCAAACAACATTAGACATAAAATAATGACTGAAAACTAGATTGTTTAATTAACTATTACCATAAACAGCAAGTTTGTTTGGCTAATCTTGAACAAAACATTTCATGCATTGACTTAATTAGCAAGAGTATGATTTATAATCCCACTGTTTTAACCACTGCGTTGTGCTTTTATTTGCCTATGATGTAGTACACTATTGTAATATACTTTATAAATTGCCCAATGTGAAGAGTTCCTAAGTTCATAGAAAATTTCCCACTATCACATGATGGGATTGTCTTTTAGAGACAGAAGGAACATGCCCAATGGCCACATCATTTTCTATATCAAGAATGTCCATTATATTATATAATATTATCCACAATTATTTATTATTACTTTAAAGGATTGTTTACAATGACTATATGACAAAATAGGTTTATAGTGTGGAGTGTTATCAATTAGCCACTCAAAAAATGAAAAAAAAAAAGAGTATTTTTGTTATAAATAATCTTAAGAATTATAGAGTATATTGAGAAAATGATTTTATAAAACTTAATATAAGATAAAAGTTATTGTATTTTATGTATCTTTCAAGGTTGAATTAAAAATTTTATTAGTTATTTCAATAGTTAAATTTTTAGAGTACGGTGTTAGACATTCTATATTGATAAAAAAATAAGACTAAATTATATAAATAAGGACAAATTTTATCTTACTAAATTATTGTAGTAGAGTTAAATTTAATTTCATTATCTTAACATAAAGTGATATCTAGATTTGGTACGATTCAATTAAAGATAAATGATTTGAGTTTGATTATTTTAAATAAAGTTTTGTGATTCAGTTTTATAGATAGAACATATTTAGAATAATCGATTAGGATATTTAAATAAATTAATCCTTAGTAAAATATTAAAGAAATGAAAGAGTAAACTATGTTGATCACCATCCTCTCTTTTAAGAAAAGCAATGAAAACAAAGTATATATGAACATAAAAAATTGTTCTAATCGCACCCACTTTCTTGGAAATGTAAGCCAATAATGATACTTATTCTTTTATGGGAATTGCTTACATATTAAATAATCAAAATATTTTCATTCAAAGATGGTTGATTAACCGCATAATCATTGTCACAATATATAATACATGCAATGTGTCGAAAATAATAATTTTCTCCAATCTTTGATTGATTCGATGAGTTTTTATATCCATCCAAAGCTGCCAACATGGATCAATAAAAGTAAGTATTTTCATTAATATTGTTGAAGAAACAAAAGTATTTATAAAAGTGGAGAGATTTTAATTTGATCTAAGAGTAAAATTTGTTCCAATATCTCTTAATTTTCTGTTTTATAAGTATTTGACTTTTTTTATTAGTTTTTTCGGTTGAGTCTCAATTTGTTTATCCTTATATTGAAGTTTATAATTGTTTGAATGTTTTACTATCCCTATAGGATTTTAGGGTCACCTATCACTTGTATAATTATTTAGTTTACAAGTAATTGTCAACTAAAGGAAATCACGTTTAAAGCATTATTACATTAAGTTTATTTAAGGAAACAGATTTGTTTTTAGGATGTTCATGAGTGTATAAGTGTATATAGTTGAAATTTGTAATATAGTCTTGTAAGAGTAATTCAAGTATTAGATGTTTTTTTTTTCTTGAGTGAGTGTTTTTGTACGTTGGAGTAGAGAATCATTCTAAATTAAGGTTTAATATTTAATAAAAGAATTATATTGAATTGAAGTATGTTTTGGATTTGATTAAAAATTTGTTGTTGAATCATCTTGAACTTGATATTGGGCAATGGAAAATTAATTTGAGATAAAACCTTTCGAACATGTAAATTGTGAAAGGAGTGGTTGGAATTCTATATTTTAAACTTGTTGAAATATATAGAGTGGTGGAATTGAGTTGAGACTAATTTTAAAATAATTATGCAAAACTAGTGGTTTTTCATAATTTGCTCGATGAATCTCAATTCGAGAGGAAAATTCATTTCAAACTTCAATTCACTCAACGAATTTAGATTTCACTTGATGAATCTCGACACGAGAAAAATTAGGATAGATTTTTATTTAAATTGTCTCAATAAGTTGTATTTAAGTTATGATTGAACTAATGTATCATATGTTGGGTGTGAGGTCTAATTATTTAGATAGTATCCATTTTCGTTCAAATGTGTTAATTTAGTACTGACTTTTAAAAAGGTGTCAATCGAGTCCCAATTTCTAAAGATGTATCTCAATTAAGTCTCTTTCAGTAAAATAATTATTAACGCTACTAACTTTATTCATGACTTTTACTAACTAATTTTAATATAAATATCAATACTTGATTTTGTAAGTCATTTTTTAATACAGTTAACGACATTAATATTTTTTTTCCTAAAAGGAACCTAATTGAGATATCTTTTCAAAATTTGGGACTTAATTGACACATTTTTAAAAGTGAATACCAAACTGACACATCCGAAGAAACATGTATACCATTCCACTAATAAACTAATGTATGATTGGATTTGGTCATTTAAGCCACAAAACTAGGATGATATGTTGACTTAGTTTGTGGATTATATGTAATAAGTACAAGAACATATTACTAATATAAATAATCTTAATTAATGATCTAATTCAAATAGGTGGGGAAATATTAAGGAAAATTTTAATCATACTGGTGCAAAAAATAGATTGAATGATGACATATTATAACAATTATAATTCATCCATCATAATAAGTGAAATAGTGACACAATTATAAATATGATTAGTGCTTTTAAGCTTGTTATTACTAGAACCATCACAAGAAGTAAGACGGTGGTAATTTTGTAATAAAATACAAGTTTATTATATTATTTTTAATTTAAAATAGAGATATGATGACATGTAATTTTTGTAACCAACATAATATCTTTGATTTTGTTCTTCCTTCCCTCTCACCAGTCTGGTTGTCACCAGTCTCCTCGTATGCTCTTGTTGCTATCGGTAGTCACTCGTTTTCAGTTTTTTTTGCTTGTGGTCCTTTGTGTTTTCACTCGTTAGGGTTTTCTCCTTTATGTTTAGGGATTTTAGGTTTCTAATCTACAAGTAACTAAAAGATAAAAAAAGTATGCCTCACACTTCCTTCAACTCTTCCTCTTTTTCTTCTTCTAGGGTTTCCCTCACAATTCTTACATTTCTTCTGACTGTAGTTGAACTAAAGAAGCATATCTCACGTTCTCTTCAATTGTCTAATAAGACCGACGCCTATGATGCCTAACACGTCTAACTTCACACAAGTGGGTTCTTGATTTATTCTGTTTTCCTTTTTTCTAAAATTTTTGTGAATATCAATTGGAATGCCTTTTCTTATTTTGTATTTTAGGCAATGAGAAGATTTACTTGTAAAACAATTTAGGATCTTTAACATTTAAGATTCTCACACAATAAAATATAATAGAGCATTAATCTTAATCCATAACAGATCTTATGAGAAAATGTTCTTCAATGTGTTCTCCAACCACCATTTTCCAATCTATCTCTTTGCCTTTCTTTCTCATTTCACACATTCTTGATGACTTATTGTGAAAGAACCTTATGGCCAGAGACAAAATCACATGTCTTTTATAAACCAATGTCCATCAAGTTGGTTTTTATTTTATCTTTATTTTATTTTATTATAACTTCTCATAATAACTAATAAGTTCTTATATTTTATTAAATCACAATTTGGTCCATTATAGTATTTTAAATGAGTCATGATAGAATTAATTCGTTAATTAATTCCAACATTAGTGAGCAACCTAAAACTTAAGACAAATATGTAGAGGTAAATCATAAAGAACTTTTTCCATATTTTATTTTTGTAATATATGCATATGCATTCAAGTTATAAGGAACAACCTTATGATTTCACATGGAGAATATCAATTGGATATTAATTTCGCTAGGAGTTGTCTTCAAGTGTTTATAGGAGTTGTCTTCGAGTGTTTGTAGTGTCTAATTTTTCAATTAAAGGTTTAAACAATAATAGTAAGTAAATAAGGCTTTCAGAGATTTTTTGCTCTTACATAAACCCATTGCTTGGAAAGCCTTCTTTTCTTACTCAAAGTTATTCATAACTTCTATTGATATTAGACTTTCAAGCAAACCATATGATATGAAGGTGAGTTAAATATGTTTTTGGTCCCTTAACTTTTAGTGAAAATTGAAATTAGTCTCTCTTTGAAATTTCGAACCAATTTAGTCCCTCAACTTTAGAAATGATGTGTGAATTTAGTCATTTTAATCAAATTTTGTAAGTTTATTTGACGTCTCAAACATGTTTCGCAACTAACATTGAAGCTAAAATGTGTTAATCAGTTTAAACAACTTAAATGTTATCATATCAAAATAGAAAGTAATAAAAGAAAATGTGATGGAGCACACGCTCCAAAAGGAAAAATACCTTAGACAATGGTGATTGACAACGATTCTATCATCAGACTTGAGATCGAAACATTGACACCGACCGTGGATTCTATAGCAGAACCACATGTCCCTTAAGTCATCCATTGGGGATGATTCATGATTCTCTCTTAGATCTCGATTAAGGAGTTTATGTTCCTATCACATCCATCCATATTGTTTAGAAGTCGAAGCTTAAGATGATTTAAACACCTCTTCCTCCCTCCACCCTCTAAGAAGCTGTTTAAGGACAAAGTGGACCATATCTCCGATGTGTTTTCATTGACAAACGATTCTATAATCAGACTTGAGACCAAAACATATATATTATTTTTTTAAGAATTTGATTTTAAAAGGACCCTTTCTTTAAAAATTTATAATATATTTGTTTGTATGGTTTATAATTATAGGATGGTTATATGATATGTCACGCTCATAATTTTCATAATATTTCTTTTCTCCGTCTATATCCGTCTCCCTCTATATATAATAACAAAACAACTCCACTGCATAAAATTTTGATAATAGAAAATAAAATGAAAATAAGATGTAGTTTTACATTTACAAATCTAAAAGAACACGTTTTTAAGAAAAATCATATTATTACATTTTATCATAGTAACTTGTATAACAATTTTTTTTTTAATTTTATTAGCTTAGAAGAAATATAACATAAGGTGGAGGAAGTGTTTTGTTTTGTTTTTTCTTTTTTAAGTTTTTGAAGAATAGAATCGGCACATGTTTTAGCCTAACTTAGACTCACTTAGTTTATACATTACAGAAAATATGGTTGATAGAGTAAATAAAATGTCTCACAATGGAAGTTTTGTCTTGTCCTCATCACCATGACGAATAATATTTTAAAAAGAAAATTGTACACCCAATTTAACAAAATAACAATTTGTATGGTTGTTAATTAATAAATTAATGAGGTTATGAAATGATGATGATGATGATGATATTTGAAGTATGATCCCACGTGATGATGAGAGGTGTGAGTCTCAACTATCCAAACAAAAAAGCTTCAATGAAGTCACATTAAGTATTTCGGAGCCACTTGATATTTGAATCAAACTTCAACTTCACATATGAATCTTTCGAAAACAATCACATCAAAAACCTTTGACTGTGTTTTCTTGTTCTTTCCCTTTGTTTATGAAACCTAAAAGGTAATGGGAAGAACACCAACCATGCAAATCAATGGAAGCCACGATATATGGCTATGTTAGCTGGTTAGTAGCTTTAGGTTAACTTTTATAGGAAAGAAAAAAGTTTTTATGAAAAGTAAAAACATATATACACATGCATGGACAAGATTTTCCTTAAACCACAAAATATAGAGATAAATATTTATCTTTTTCATTAGTTAAAGATAATTTTCCTAAAAGTTCTCTAGAATATTTTTTCTAAATTTTTATTTTGAATATAGAGTAACTTTTAACTTTTTTTACGAAAGTTATATTTTTTTTCTTCATTTCTAAAAAAATTGAAAATTATAGTCCCTTGAAACTTTGGCTTGTCTCAAGTTCCACTCATGATTTAATTATAAAAATCTTAATGAGTTAACACATAAATTTACATATTTAAAAAATGTCTCATTTCTTTTCTACCTAATTAAGATCATCTCTATGTTTTTTTAGTTTCTTTAAAAATTAAAATTTATAATCCTTGGGAAATGTATGAATTTTCGTTTTGATTTTTGAAAATATTATTCTATATTTTTAATCTTCCAAATTTGAAACCACTAATCTCAATTTTAACCTTCATTCGCCACAGGATAGATAAGATTATAGTTGAAGATATGAAGCAATTATTCAAATTTGTCATTTAACTTTCCCTTTAACACATAATTGGTTAAAAAGTATCACATAAATATGGGAATAACAAATAATAATTTTCAATTTTTAAAAAACTTAAATAAAAAATTATAGAAACCAAATTAAAATACACATAAATAATATTTTTATATGTAATTCTAATTTGTAACAATAACAAAGAAGATTACTTTTAGTTACACAATTCTTCTTCTAAAATTACTTCAAACTATTATTTTTGTCCATTTATACAATTATTTAACTTCTAATCTCTTGAACTTCCATTTAAACAAAATTATTCTTTATTTTTATCAAAAGAAAAACTAAATAAAAAATAAGATATTATTCAACTCTTTACAAATAATAAAGAAAAAATACTTTTAAATAATAATTCATTATTGAAATAAAAATTAACATTAAATTATAACTTATTTAACAACTATTTTTCTTTTAATGTTGGAAAAAGTGGATGATACTTGGGAATCATTAATGCAACACAAAGTCCAAAACATACTAACTTTTTTATTTTTTAATTTAATGCTTATATTGCATTCTCTTATTATTAGTCTGCGCTGGCTAACAGCCAATAGTGATCTGAATCTTTTCTCTTAAACTATTAATCACCAATTATTTCTCTAAACATAAACTAAACAATTCCCACATTGGCATTAGGTTCAATAAACTATGGAATTAAGACATTTATAATCAAGATTAGAGTCAATGATAATAAGTTTAAGATATGACTTTTCATAAAATTTGATTAAAAGATATTAAAAATAAAATTTTAGATACTAAAAATAATTTGACTAGGGTTTCATGGGTCAGAATATCTAAAAATTTGTAACCCGTGCAGAGAAGGAAAGGTGCACATTATGAAGTTCAATTAATAGGAGGGTTGCATAACTACATTTTGTTGACTCTTATGTCTTATCCAATTAACTTTCTATTTTTTGAAAATGTTTTTAAATTTTTTGCTTTTAGTTTTTTAAATTCTCTTCATATTATTTGTTCTACACCACTTCAAAATAATAATGATAATAATGCAATTAATTTAGAAAATATAAATTTAAATAAATAAATAAATTTTATTTGATATATTATTTTTATATTTTTATTTAATTATACTTTTTATTAAATATATAGTAATAAAAACATGATATATATATATATATATATATATATATATATATAAATCATGATTAATTATGATTTTAACTTAATCAATGTTTAAGTTATAACCGATTAAATCGGTGTGAAAATTTCTTTGTAAATTATTTAAAAATATTTAATTGGTAACATCCCAATTTTAACAGCTTAAAAACTAATAAAGTAGGATTGTTTTACTATGGGAGTCAAAATAGAAAATCCAGTGTATAAAGTATATTAATATAGTCCTAGAACAGATAGGACTATAAAAGTATAACATTTATACAAACCAATTAAGAATCAGAATCAATTCTAATATCTAAGTATGAATCACTCACTTACAACAACTCCCACATAAACTTTCCACAGCTCCCACATAAACTTTCCACCAACCTAAAAGATGCCTCATCATCCTCTAGAGGTGCCTCTGACATTGCAACCACATCTACTCCCACCAATAGGTGATCATCACAAAAGAAAGACAAACAACACAGAAACACAGAAGAAGGGTAAGCTCACTAAAAAAAAAGATATATAGTGTGGGTCATTTTATGGAGGTTAAAAAGACCTCCACAAATAAAGATCATATGGGCTAATTATGATGGATTTTCTAAAAGTTGATAATAGAGGGGTTTTTTTATTTTTTTTAGGAGGTTTATGACCTCCTAAAATTGCAACACATTCTTCTCTGAGTGAATTCACGTGTTCCCTCCCAAATCAGAAAAGTTGAATGAATTTTTCCCTTTCACTCGAAAAACAAGTTAACAGTGGACGTTCAACCAAATCGTTCAACCAATATCAATCGATTCTGCTCCACGATTAACCTATGTCGTAGCCCCTGTTGTAGCGGTCTTCGTCGCGTTGTCTTCATCGCGTCGTCTTCGTTGCACCGTCTTCGTCACGCCATCTCTGTCAATGTTATCTTCGTCGCGTCATCTCGGTTCCGCTATCTTCGTTGTCCTGTCTCCGTTGCACCGTCTCCGTCGTAGCCTCTGTGGTAGCCTCATTCGTAACAAATTAGTGATTCCATGATTTAGCTTCGTTACGCCCTCTCCGTCACTATGGCCCTCCGTCACATGTGGTTGTGATCCAGTGGCTTCTGTAGAGTCAAGGTACACCTGGAATTTTTGTTACCTAAAGGTACATCCAAAGTAACCAAAACAGCAAAAACAGGAAAACGGAGTAATTGGCACTATACGTGAAATACATTCAAATGGTGGAAACCATTTCTCTAACCACAGATTTCAAAACAAAGATCTCACCGGTCAAAATGAATATTCACGTGTCTAGGATCAACTGTCAAAATTTCATCTTAATCCGACAGTTAATGAAATGAGAATTTTCATTTTACCAATAAGACGCAATGCTGAAAACTGGGTAGCGCTCAATGTAACATCCCTAGGGAATATTACTTAAAAATAAATAATAAAAGAACTAATTATATTAATAGTCATCTCGATAAAAATCCCAATGCGGGAAAATTTAATTTCATGAAAGCACGCGCCAAAACTTATAACATAATTAGCCAAGTGTTACAAGTTCCCATTATTCGTGTTTATAATAAAAACATAAAGTAATACATGTAAGAGAAAATCTTAGCTCTAATCCCACGCTAACCCTCACTCCGCCATCTGAACATCCTCAGCACCACCTGTATCAACATCAGCTCCCGTGTAACGAATTACACGATCATCGCCACACACAAACAGAAAGGGTGAGCTGAGAAAATAAAATAACAAGCATATGAAACACAAGATAAATCATATACTCATTTTATTCATTGTATATAACTCTTGGCCAAGACCTTAACCCCAAGGCTTTAGAGCCTTCAAATCACACAACTGGTTAGCCTTGGGCTCGGGAATATGATGCTCACACGAACCAGCCCGCTCGTGGTCCTGCCTCTACGAACCTCCCTGCTCGTAGTCCTACTCTACGGACCTGCCCGCCCGTAGTCCAACACATGTGATCCACCAGCCCCTTACCTCCCCGCACGTGGCATCTCTCAACGTGAGCACGGAACATACGAACCTACCTCGCTCGTATCCCCACGTGAGAGTAACTGGATATGAACCTCCCCGCTCATATCATCACATGTCATCAACCATCCATGAACCTACCCGCTCATGGCACAACATCTCCCGATCCAAGCGAAGCAACATCGTTAATTAAAAGCAACACACCAAGAAAGCAAGAACAATAGCATTTCCGCCTGGTTCGGACCACACGTCGCCAAGCGAAACTGTTCCAAACCGCCTGGCGGTAACCACTGACTGCCCGGCGCCAGCGTCATTCTAGAGTTACTGTTTTCTCGTCACCGCCTGGCGGAGCACATCGTGCCGATAGGTGCTCCACGGTGCATATTCTCTCATGCTAAGTCTATCGCCTGGCGGTTATTAGTGGGCCGCCAGGCGCCATACCAGAAGCACTATGCAGCTGGTTTTGGCACTCGATTTGGTTGGTTCTACAATTCAAATTCCTCTAAGGCCAATTCCCCTTTGGGTCTCAGTACTCAGTCCTGATCTATTGCCAATTCCCAATCTATTTTAATTTCGCTATAGCCCCAACATTATCATTCACACATTTCCATTAGAGGTTTATTTATTCTTAAGTCATGCCATCATGTCTTAATTCACAAATAACAGATCCCATTCCTATATCTCTCTTTTGCACCATTATGCTCATCCATACACCCCATATACCCAATCAACAGTTCGTGTATCCTTTCATCCTTCACTATATCTTCCCACTCCTCTTGCCCATCTCACGCAAATTCTTAGTCCCCACTTTTCTACCATTCTTCTCAACTAACTCTTCTTTACTATCATTGACCCACAACATCCACTAATAATTTAGCAACATGTTCAGATTTTATTTAAACATCAAATCATTCCAAATGCATTTCCTCTCACTCATTACACTACCTATAAGCTTAATCCACTTCCTATCCCTTTACCCTGCCTCCTTTCAAGCTACCTCTCCTTTCCACTTCTCAACCTTTTCAATCCTGAAGGCTTCCTCTCTCTCTCTCTCTCTCTCTCTCTCTCGCAGAAATCCCCAGTATCACACCCAATCAGAGCTGCCACACATCATCGCCTGGCGGACAGCACAGCCCCGCCGGGCGGCACACCAGTATCAGACCACCTGCATGCGTTTCTGCACTCTCCACAAGCCTATCTTACTTTTCTCCTTCCTCGAGAACCACCACACATAAATTTACATCCTTTTTTTTAGCACCTAATCTCAGCAATATTACCATTATCGCATTCCTCAATTCCAGTTACTTCCTAATCAACCCAACAATCCCATATTCAAAACCCCAATATGATCATACACATTCCAACAAGAAGTCTATGACAATAATTCATTATACAATTTTATACGGACATTGGAGACTCAGTAGTCCATTATATTCACCCAATTTAGCATCAAAAACCATCAAACAGGACGCAGCCAAGGTCGCGCCGCCGGGCAGGAACTCATCGCCGCCAGGCGACTCAAACCAAAACAAGAACATACGCTCACCTCTGATGAGCCGCCTGGCGGTAGGGATCAAACCGCCAGGCGGTTTTTGGGAAAAACCCAAAAACCCAATCGAAGAGTGCAGAAAACAGGTGAAAGCATGCGATTTCAATTAGTTACGATACAGTGGAACGTACATGTATTAAAATATCAACAAAACAACTCCCCTTACCTGGATTCCTTGCCAAATTCGAATTTGTATGCCTATCCCCTCACAAAACCTTCTTAGCCTTTGTTTCTAGTCCAATCCTTGGTGATTTCAGTCCCACCACTTCTCTCAATCAACCCCAAGACTCTAAAAAAAACCTTTGCTTATGGTGAGTACGAATTTACAGTGCACTCTTTCTCAAAATTGGCAAAAAGAAATTATTTAGTTCTCACCAAGGTTTGAACCCACACTCATGCATATACCCAATTAAGGCCAAACCATTCAACCAATCCTTATTTCATGATAAGTCCAATAATTCTAGGAGTTTATCATCACACCACGCATCCAATATATAATTACATAAAAAATGCATAATTTAATAACATCCAAGTGACGCACATAGGACTTGAACCCAAGTCCTCACACACAATAAAATATTCTCAACCACATGAGTTAGCACTTTTTCACGTCATAGCTCCTCACATTTATTTCTTTAAATGTTCTCATTGCCCGTCCTAATTAAATAACTATTTAATTTTTCCCGGGTCTTACACTCAACGCCAGAAAGTGGTGCCCAATGTTGATCAATTCGCAAAAACCAACGCTCAATGTCACCTGGCCAACACTCGGCACCAATCAATTCGCAAAAATGAGCTCTCAGCGCTGCCACGTGGGGCTTAGCGTTGTATCAGATATCAACAACATCAAATTAAGGTTTTTGAGCAATATGGACCTGTTTCATTACTCCAATTGATACTTCTACTATAGATAGTGGTTTAAAAGAGTTTTAAGTTATAGTAGGTCGCACCAATTAGATTCATGATCCAACAACTCCATCTTTCTCAAATACCCCCAATTCAAATAATACAATCAATTCAATTAAATCATTTAAAAGATCAACATACCACAATCACAAGCATCCATAATTCATCATATCATACCAAATACTTCACAATCATACAAGATATGACTCGCTAACACTAAAAGCTATTAGTTTCCCTTATCCTACTTAGGTCGCTTTATAAACGTTAAACACCTCTAACTCCATAGGATGCTCTATCTACACATAGAAACATCACAAGAACGATTAGAACATATCATTATGATCATTGATCAACAGAAACTCATACTGATGATTAAAACAAGGCATGCAAGCAAAAGATGGCCCACATGTGAGAGAAAACAAAATTAGACCAAAAAGAGGTGGAAACTCAACTTACGCGAACGGAGAAACTGATCGGTCCAACTTGAAGAGCTTGTCGAGATGATCAATCTACGGTCTCGGTTCTTCAATCAGATGACCAGAGAGACAAAAATCCTAGAGAGAAGTCAAAGAATTCTAGAAAAGTTATCTCTATAGAGATAGTGTGTTTTAAAATATTGAAACTCTTTTAGAACGATTCTATTTATATTAAAACATTTTAACATTAAAATAATTGAGTCTTGCTATTTTTAAACTTCTATCACTTCTGAAATGTCATTTTCTAGATTATTCTCAATTTTGTTTTTTTTAAAGCACTTTTTTTTTCTTTATTTATGCGGAAATTGTTAAATTGTGTTTATCCATTTTATGCCTTGAAAAATATCAGTTTGTATTACAAATCTGGTCTAAAATATTTTCACAGTAAAAAATAAAGAGTAAGTTTTTTAATTATATATTAATATCAATTTTTATTTTAATAATTACAGATGATAATTATTTAAAAATAAATAAATATTTAATTACTTTAATAACTTATAAAATTCCATATTTTTACTAAGATTATAATTTATTTTATTATACTAAAAATGAAATTTATTAATCTATTTTTCTATTTTTTGATACTGAATTATCTTTTCATCTAAATTGCATAGTTTATGGATTAAATAAATTTTACTTGCATATTTTCTGGACTATTCCGAATTTATATCACCAAACTTAATTTAATTATTTTTATTAATTATACATTATTCAATGGATGGAATGAATTCTTATTATACAAATAGATCCTGAGAAATCTCAATATGCTTTTGAAGGTGCTAAGTAACCTACTTGATATGTGGGTTTTGTGGGCCATTTGAAAAAAAAAATGGTTTAAAATATATATTATATAAGCATTTTTTTATAATACGAACTTATGCAAGTATAACATAACGATATTCTGAATTTTTGAACGAAGTTATATTAGTAGTAACCCAAAACCTTAATAGCTTATTACTTGTACAATTAAAATGACTGAAAAGAATATACACAAATTACGTAACTTATAATTTTTTGATCTAATCTATTTACTTGTAATTATTCGGTTTGAGATATTCAATTATTCGGCTTATTATATTTGGGTATCGAAATATTTAGAATAAATCTCAGTGATAGATAAATGAATATCATATATTATTGTTTTCCAAACAGGTTAGAAATATTAATATAATATAATATATTAATAAAGATATTTAGTAATTGAATGTCTTTGATCTTATACTCCAAAAATCTATACATACAATTAACTTTTACACATTCAACTCTCGTACTTAATTCTTAAAACTTTTACTATTTTGAATATTGAAAAGTTTTTACAAATAAATATTTTTGGATTATTAATCACTTCAGAGACACTCGATTAAATTCGATAAAAAAATACTTGGTATTAATTTTAATTTGATTTGCGCGCATAAAAGTGAATGATGTCACACCTTATTATAAATGAGGAGACAGCAATTATCCATTTTATATTAAAAAATGAGAAGCACATGGCCAAGTTGTATCTGCTGCATTCTTCACTTTCAACGCTTTGGTTAACGCGAAATTGAAAGTGTAAGAAAACACTCGCAAGACTAATTCAACGAAACCTATGGCAGAAAAGAAAATGTCAAATATTTGACTTTTAGAACATTCAAGTGCAAATCTTAACTGTAGATTCGACCGAGTAAATTATAAACATTTTCTCACAAAATGTTGGATTTATGAAAATAATATATATCTTAAAAGTTTTACATTAGGATAAATAATGAATCGGGATAATAGCTATATAATAAACTTAAAATTTATGATATTTAATGTTTTAGTTAAAATACTTTAAGTTTGTATCTGATTTTTGTTAATACTTTAGTAGTATAGTGTTGTGAGGTTTGATTTAAATTCTTAATTTGAAAACTGAGTGTATTTGGGATCAAAGAATATAATTAAGTGATATATGTGTTGTAAAAATTTTAGATAGTATTATTTTCTAATTGTTATTAGACAATGATTGTGATTTTTTTTTTGAGTTTGTAGTTTCACTTTATATTCTTGTATTCTTGTGTTAATTGCTTTTCTCTTATTCCTATATTAGTTAAGTAATTCTTCATCACATTTTCTTTATGACAAAATAGATTTAGTAATGTATTGAAATTAGAATTTGGCCTAAAGCTACACTTTTTAACTTTAAGCAAACACTCTTCTTATTCATGTTCTTATTCTTGTTCTTGCATCATATAGCATGCCTAATAAAGAAGAGAGAGAAAATGACAATAAAAAAAATGAAATATGGATATAATAAAATAACTTTATAACTTTTTTAAAGTGAAATGAAGAATATAAACTTGAAAAAAAGCGGTTGCACTTCTGTTCTTTTTTTCTTTCAGGCCATATTCTCACCCAAGCCCTCATTCCTCAATCTTCTTCTCTCAATTTTTCTCTCCATGCTAATCCATTTTAAAAATTGATAGCACTATTGAGTAACCAAAGGATTAAGGATCATTCTGAACCAATTGAATTTTGAAATAGAATAAATTTAATTTTTACTTTTTTTCTTTGAAGCAATTTATTTTCTCCTTTTCATGTGGCATTTTTCAATTGCATGTGATTTTTTCTATACTCTAGGCAAATCTTTATTTGTTAGTGATCATAAAATCATACTCTGATCATTGATTGGTCTTTTGTTTGTGTAGATAGAGATATTTTTTTAAGCTTTGAAGTTGTGTAGAGAAAGAGCACTATTAGGAATATACCTTAAGGTAAGGGGAACTAATCATTTAAAAGTTTTTCTCTTTATTTGAATGATTTTTCGAAACTTATGAAATTGTTTAGTACTGGTGTTGTTGGAATTAAATTTGGGGGTTTTTCTTTTGTGTTATGGGGTGGGTTTTGATGTGGGTATGAGTGATGTGAGCAACAAGACAAAAAATGAAAAATGTGGAATGTTGGTAATTATGATGTATTTATGTGAATTGTCATTGTCCTATGATGGAAATTTGGGGTAAAGAGATGTTATTATGCATAATTATGAAAGAAATGGTGATGAAAACTAGTGGGTTATTGTGCAAATATGGGTTGAAGTGTTTATCATGCTTAAAGTTGAGTTTATAGAAATTACAAAAAAAAAATGAATTAAAGTTATGTAGTTGAAATCTGAGTGCATGTTAGTTTAATTGATTTGAGTTTTTTTTAGATAAAGGAAGAAAATACATTATTTATGTCTACTGCTATAGATTTTTATGTGTGTTAATTTTGAATGTATTTTCACTTATATGTTGAGTGAAAGGAGTGAATGGTTGAGAATTAGTGCAATAGAACATGTATGAGGATTGCGAATTTTGGGTGAGTGATTGTCTTGGATGCTAAAATTTGTAGATCTACACTTGGTGTTTTTCCACCTAGCGCATATATCGTTGGGCAACAATCATAACTTTGATTTTTTTTTAAATGAGTAATCTTAGGACCTTGTTTGAAATATTGATGTGTGGTTGTGTGTGGCTGAGTCCTAGTAATTATTTTCATGGGAAAATACTATTACTTACGTTGTCAAAGTGTATTAAAGGGGACTTTGGAGAGTGAGACTATCATGAATCAACTAGTGTCTAAGTCACATAGAGTAGAACATTTAGGTGGTGTGAATCAAAAGAGGCTCCACATGGTAGACAATATGGTATGAAATAGGATCATACTTAGAGAGCTAGTAGGGTTAATCTTGTCATGACTTGGTTTGGGGATATTGGTCTTGTGTGTTGAAACATCAATTGAGGAATAATGAGCAAGCATGACATGCGCAGAGTTTCACGAGTTCATTCAATACATTAGTCTTTTTTGGAAGCAAGAGTCTAGATGTGTTATGATAGTTCTATGTTTGATCCTTGCTCTCCTATTTGATATTTTACATATTTCAAATATTTAATTACACAACCTTTATAAAAAGAAGAAAGAAGAAGATATAATATATTTAGATTGTGATTTATTCTTGTAAAAATTATTTTACCATTACACTTGGTGTGTCCTTTGTTTTCTTCTCATTTTTTTTGCGATGATTATTTCACACGCACACACACACACACACACACACACACACACACACACAAAATATATATATATATATATATATATATATATATATATATATATATATATATATATATATATGTATGTATGTATGTATGTATATACAACACACTAAACATCCCACCCACACACACATATACGAGATCAGAAATAGGAATTGAAAGCGATAGTAGCATTGAGTAGGAGGTAGCCATTAAAGGAGTAGTATAGTAATATTGATGATGATATGCCTTAGTCTTTTGTGAAACCGTGTTAAGTTCTTAATCATATTTTGGAGTACTTATGAGTTGTGTTAATTACATTTTTGAGATACAATGTACTCTAGTTTGAGAACTGATATGTAATCTAGTGTAATTGTAATTACTAATGTTACTTTTTAGTTATACTAATTTTATTATTACTATTTAAAATGATTAGAAAAATAGGTTTGTTACATTTTGGTATCAGAGTACCTCGAACCTTAGGCGAACTACTGGAGTGGAGTGTTATATTTCTGTTAAGTAGGTTGTGTGCTCCTCTTAGTAATAATTATGTGAGAGTTTGAAGCATTTCAATCATAGGATTGGCCTGAAGGTTGTAGGTTTGTTGTGTTTTGTAGTATGTATAATTGTGCAAGTCCAATTTGTCATATTTGGTTGGTGAAAACAACAATTTTAAGAAAGAAAGAATCTTGAGTTAGTGATGAGGGTGCACACTCATGATTAAATATAAGATTATCTTCTATCTCAAATCTGAATGTTTTAACTTGATAGTGGTTTGATGATAGCATATGTTTTATCTTAGGCAAATTGTTTTGAATAGTTATTATTTAAGGTGTGTAACTTATTGACTGAAATATTTTGGTTTTGGTAGAACTATTTCAATTGTTAAACATTTAGTTGTAGAGTTGGAAGTTGTGTTTCAAGTTTGCAGCTTAGTGCTATGAATGATTTTGGTGAAGCATTGTATATGTGGTAGGCATTTTATTATTGCTAAGGGACACCAATTCTAAGTTATTTAAGGTGTTAACCTTTAAATTATCTAACATAATCTTTGGGATGATTTTAGGAATTATGCAATTATATTATTAGAAGAGTTCAAGAACTTACATGGATCAATTGCAAAGTTCTCTTGATCAATGTTTTTTTTTTCTTACTTCTCTTCAATGGCTTCTTGATAATATAGAATTACCCATTACAAAGTCTTATCATGTCAAAGTCACTTTTCTTTACATTTTAGAAACGTAAATCTTTTCCACTTTTCCACTTTTATAGAAGCAACTGTCATATCAATTTCTAGTATTTTAAAACTTTAATAAAATACTATAATACCCTATGAAGTGAGAAGTGAGGGAATTAATTTAATAAATCTAAAATACAGTTATATTCTACTAATCATCACATTAAAATCTTTACGTTAAAGTTATTTTTTAAATTACATCATCAGATATTAAATTAATATAATTTAATAGATTTTAATCTATGTGAATTACATTCTTATTCTTAAGGATGAAAATAAGGCAATACCGTCATATAAGAGGATATAGAATGAATATTTGCTTTTTGAGTGTAGGGTGAGTTACATGATTTAGTTGTTTCATGATCTAGTTTCAAATAGAGGATGATCGAAAGCATTAGATAAACAGATAAACAATATATTGATGGTATGTTGGGTTATATGTATTTTTTTTATTAAGTAACCATTGAATCAAATTCATTACAAATCATTTATTAAAGTGGTATTGTTGGGTTATAGTAAATCTTGATATGTTATGCTATATTTAAAAAAACAATTGTTAACATTTAATTATATAAATGTCATTTTAAGTTTTTAATTGATTTTTTATATGTTCAAGCATTTTTTTCTATAATCTATAACAATATATAAAGATAATTCCCTCTTTTGCGTCTACATTTCAAAATATTAATTTTACCATTTAAAATATAATTATTTATAATTTTTTTTAAAATTGACCGTTACTTTTACAAACTTTTTCATAAAATCGTCTATCTTTGCTCTTATAATTTTTTCTCTATTTATCAACAGTTATTTTCTCAATCTTTTTTTATATATTTCACTTTATTTTTAATAAATATAATTTTATTTTATATATTAACTTAATAACATTATATTATCATCACCTACTAATATAATATTATGTATATTTAGAAAATGTATACACACGACAACGCACAAACACACACACACATATATATATATATATATATATATATATATATATATATATATATAAATTATAATATTATCGTTTTTCAAAAAATAATATATAAAAATAAATTTTTTAAATTATTTTATATCTTAATTTTTAATTCATAAAACAAGGTTGATGGTCAAAACGAATTAATAGGTTAAAAGTTGAACTCAACTTGCCAAATGCAGACCGACAGGCCGATCTACATAGTAAAACTCATTTTACCACTCGAAAGATATAAAATTTATCGAAGATTATAATTTTAAATAAATTCTGTTTGATACTGACAAATATTTAAAAATTAAGTACATAATTTGTTTGGATGGTTGGGTTTTTCTTTCTGCACTTATTTTGAAATACTTTTTATGCTTCAGATTAATTTTGAAAGACTCATTCAAAATGAACTGATTCAAGAAAATTCTGAGGTGTAACAAGAAATTCTCTTGGTCCAATAAATATTGTTTTGCAACCCAGAATCGCCGAATTTCCACTCCTACGTGTGTTTTGAACTGCCACTCCATTCAAGTGAACAATGTACAATACAAATATGAATGAAGCCACAAGCTAACACATCTTTCATTCATGAATCAGGGCTATATTTTTATATATATTTACCAAAGAGTCTAACTAGTGTTGATTTAACGCTAATCCACGTAAAAAAATATGATAACATTTCTAAAACGATAGATTTATATAAGTTTAATAATATTTTTCATCCCAATTTTGATGAAACTTATTTAGTTTCTTAATTTTTTTTAGTTTCTTAATTTTTTGGTCTTAATATAATTTTTTTTTAAATCAACGTAATCATTTCCTTGCACTGAAAAATTTTAAAACAACTACAAACTAAGAAAATTATTAAATTATTTATTTAACTGCTTAATTTTCTTTTTTTTTTTTTTTTGTTTAACGTTAAATTTGAACTCATACTTAACATTAGATTCTAAATTACTTAACATTAGATTCTAAATTATTTTTTAATTAATGATAAAGATTAACAACAATACTAGATCAAATCTTAGTAACTAATATTAGAGATATAAATTTAGATTTTAATTTATAAAGCAATTATAAACTTTTATTAATAATTATTATTATTTTAAATACTATTAATTTTTAACTTATAAAATATTATTTTCTCTTCTTTATGATTTTTCTATGCTCTAGACATATCTTTATGGTCATAAAATCATGCTCTAATTGTTGATTAAACTATCTTTGTGTATATAGAATTATTTTAACATTTGAAGTTGTATAAGGAAAAACAATATTAGAAATCTACTTTAAGATAAGGGACCATTTAGAAGGTGTTAATTTTCTTAAAATATTAAGTTTTGGTTTTGAGATTTAATTTAGTTGGGGTATTCATAATTTTATCTTTTCCGAAATAGGTGAGAGGTGACAAATTTACATTAGAAAAATTATGATAAAAAGTAGAAGAATTGATTCTTTTTTCAAAAGGAATGCTTGTGATGAAGATGAAAAAATGTATCTACATCATCTAAACTTGAGAAACTTCACAATAATCCAAAAAATGAAGAAAATGAAAAACAACTATATAAAGTTCCAAGAGTTATATACAATGAATTTGAAAATGCTTTAGAATGTGATCCAGGAAAACGTCATCAAATTTGGCAATACCCACCAAATCAAATTGATGAGGTACGAAAGACTTATCTAAAATGAGATTCATATTAAATGCATCTAGAAAATTATCCGTTGTTTCCTAAAGATGGTTATCCAAAAAGATTTTAATACACATGATTTAACTTATTTCATTCATGGCTAAAGTATTCAGTATTCGCAGTTAAAAAATGTTGCATATTACTTAATGTGCTATCTTTTTAGTAAAAAATCAAGCAGATGACTTGACTCAAATGTTTTTATTGTTACATATAATTGAATTGATTTTCATTAAATTCTAGTTGACATTTAGTTGATTATCATCAACATGTTTTAACTTTTTTTAGTGTTTTTTTATAGGTTTTAAAATATTTTATAACAAGCACTATAATAATCCATATTGGAAGGGATATTGCAACAAACTTCAGTTATGATTTCATTATTCAAGATTTTAAGTAATTGAAAGAACATTGAGAAACACTAAAGGTAAATTTTGCTTTTTTTAATATATGATTGTTGATAATAAACTTTATGTTACACTTTCATATATATTATTATCATATTTTTTGGATTCTATTATCATATATGCTTGTTTTGAATATAGAAAATTATGTGAGGAAATAATTTATTTTAATGTAGAAAAAAATAATTTACATATAAAAAAATAATTTTGGCTCCCCTAAGATTTTGGTCCAAGTTCCACCACTAATGGTGACTATGGTGAATGGTAGATACGCGAAAGCTTGGTGTTGAGAGAAAATGACTCTCAATTTTTGTGATTTAATGGTGAGATGAAGGTTATATGTGGTGATCTAAGAGATGTTAGGTCAACTCTAAAGAAAGGGGTGCTAGAGATACCTCTTAGAATGCTCTAGCAAGTGACTAAAAAAAGAAGTATGACTCAAATTTAAATTTGGCAGTATAAAATTAACATTCTCAAAGTGAGAAATACATCGGGAGACACCTTTATTTATAGAGTAAGGTGTCTCCAAAATGGTCCAAACCCTAAAATGCTAACATGCACCAAAACCCTAAAAATGCTATCTTGGTGAATGAGAGTTTGACATGTAGCAATCCTCACTCTCACAAAATGAATCACTCATATGTTGTCACGTGGAAAGCTACTCTATGAAAAGTCTCTCTTACAGGACAATAACATATGACCCCTACCTTTGTAAGAAAACTTTCCATTAAGGGGTGAAGGAGAGCTTGACATGTGGCAATCCTCACTCTCACAAAACGAACCACTCATGTGTTGCCATGCGGAAAGCTACTTTATGAAAAACCTCTTCTATAAGACAATGACACATGGCCACTACCTTTATAAAAGAACTATCCATTAAGGGCTTGCCATGTGGCATGTGTGGGATGCCCTTCCCAAGCTAGCTAAATTAACATAATTAAACATAAAAGAATTACTTAAGCTAGGCGCATATGATACTCCCTACTTAAGCAAAATTATTTTTAAAACCCTACACTACATGACCTTTATTACAAGGCCTTCAAAGGAAAACCTATACTACACGACCCTTAATATAAGGTCTAAAAAAGCTCCATTATGGCCTAAGTGAAAAGGAGTTTAACTTCACCTTTACTAGATGTTGCTAACTCTTCTTGAATTTGCTTAGCCATGCTTCTTGTGATTGGACCCATCACTTATATATATATATATATATATATATATATATATATATATATATATATATATATATATATATTGGCGGATCTTGACCAAAAGTGTTGGAGGGACTAAAGTAATATAATTTTAAGATCATTAGATTCAATCATTAGTATAACGCTTCAAGAAATGACTTCTCTAACTGAACATTTTGATCATTAGTATAATGCTTCAAAATATGTGAAGAAGTAGGATCTATCTTGTTTTCATCAATAATTTTCTTTTCATTGCTTTTAAACAATGAATTTATTATTTTATTCTTTATCAATATACTTTTTTTTATAAATAATATTAAAAAATAATTTATCATAATATAATAAAAAATTGAGATACATAATTATTAAAAGAAAAATATATTGTAGTCAAGTCATAATTAAAAATTGGTTATGAAAAAATACATAATGCATTATTTTTTTTCTATATTCATAAAAAAAATGAATATACAAAAAGCTCATGAGATAAGAAAAAATAATAATGTTTTCATTATCAAGTGAGACTAGAAACAAGGAAGGAAGAGGATAAATGAGAAATATAATGAGTGTGTCTAACCTTTTTTTTCTTTAAAAACAAAAAGAAAACATATGAGAGTGAGAGATTGTTCCAATTTGTGAAAAACTAAAAAGACAACAAAAAGGAAAATAAAAATTATGTTAATAAATATTTGGTTTAATTAATTTTTTATTCATGTTTTTGTTTAAAAATGTTAAGTTGGTCCTCCAGTCTTTTTTTAGTTTCAATTTGGTCCCGATTTTTAAAAAAACTGATCAATGATTTTTTCATTAAAATTGAAACTCTTAATATGGATGATTTGCTTTGTTGGTGTAATTAACATAATCTCAGTGTCAATTTTTGAACAAAAACAAGAACCAAAAGAAAAATTAAACCTAAATATTTTTATTCTTTATTATATTTAACTTTATGTTTTATTATCTATTAACATTAAATGTTGTACTTTATATAAAAGGAATAAAAAGATACATAATTTAATTTTCATCAATTCCTAATATATACTACCTAAAATTTAATAAATTTCAAATATATATATATATATAATTAAAAAATCAAAATTATGCACCTTTTATGTTTTATTTCTTCTAATTATTTCACTCGTAATGAAATTCATTCGCATTATCAAAATATTTTTTATCTTATCACAACCTTTGTGCAATTATGTTCAAATGATGTATGTCAATTAAATATTTTTTTATTTATCACATTTGAATATTTCTACTCTTTTTTAATATTTTTTATTTATTGTATTTTCTTTTCACATGAGAATGTTTAACATTGTCAATTTAAGTGTTCAATAGTATAAACCTTTCATTTACTAACTAGGAAATTAAAAAAAAAACTTATATTCTTTATTCTATTATTATTAATTTTCATTTCATTTGAAGAACTCTTTTATTTTGCTAAAACAATTTTTATTATCTCTTCAACTAAGTTGATATTTGAAAATGGTCCCCATTTTGGAGTCAAAATCTCAAAATGGTACCCAAATTTTTAAAAGTCTCAAATTGGTCCCCTTTTTTGTTAAAACGTCTCAAGTTTGTCATTTCCGTTAAGTCAAGGTTGACGCCGTTAGAGGGAGTGCCAAGTGTCAGTTCCTCGATTTTTTGATTTTTTTTTTAGAATTTTTTTTGAATTTTTTTAAAAAAATAAAAAAATTGTCACATGTCAAGCTGTCATCGCGTCACGTGGCAGTGATAGAGTGATGTGGCAGTGACAGTGACACGTGTCAGTATTATACCAGGTGTTATTTCCTTAGTCTCAATTTGGTCCCCTTATTTTAATTTGTCTCAATTTAGTCCAAATTTTTGTAAAAATTAGCAATTTTGTCCCTCTCCAAATTGAAATCAAATTTAATTTCTATATAAATGTACACAATGTTTCCATCAAAATTGATATTTGAAGTAAATATTTTTAACCAAATTAAGTTCATTTAATTAATATTTTACATTGAACTTTATTTAAAATTTTTTTAAAGTTGTTAATAGAAAATAATGTTAATAGAAAAAAATTCATAAATTAACTAGTTCATGTAACAATAAAACACATATAAATTTAAAATTTGAAAATAATTTTAAGTAAAGTTGAATGTGAAACACAATTTTAAATAAACTTAGCTATGTTAAAAATATATAATAAAAATATCAATTTGAATAAAAATATAAAATTTAATAAAAATATTTGTATAGCATTTATATAAAATTAATTTTTGTTTCAATCTGGAGAGGAACAAAATTATTCATATTTACAAAAATTGGGACTAAATTGAGACAAATTAAAATAAAGGGACCAAATTGAGACTAAGGAAATAACACCTGGCATAATACTGACACATGTCACTGTCACTACTACATCACTCTAACACTGTCACGTGGCACGATGACAACTTGACACGTGGCAATATTGATTTTTTAAAAAAATTCAAAAATAAAAAAATAAAAAAATTCAAAAAATCGAGGAACTGACACGTGGCACTCTCTCTATCGGCGTCAACCTTGACTTAACGGAAATGGCAAACTTGAGACGTTTTAACAAAAAAAGGGACCAATTTGAAACTTTTAAAAATTTGGGTACCATTTTGAGATTTTGACTCCAAAATGGGGATCAAAGGCATAGTTAAACCTTTTTTTTTTCATCTTGTCATATCCTTAACTATACATTTATTTTCCTTTGTGTGATTTCATTCAATAGTCTATCAAATTGTTTTCGTATGATCATTTTGTTTAATAGTTTTATTTTTTGTTTATTTTTATGATGTATAATATTGTTTTGATATTTTTTATATAATTATTTTTATTTTCTAACTCATTATAATGTGTGTAATTTTATCATTGTAATTTTATAAATAAATTTTATTCACTACAATATAACAATTTAATGTAATTGTCATAAAAATTTTTATGATCATCCAACATATATTGAAGTTCAAAATATGAAAGATCTAACTTAAATTTCAATTATGAATAGTTTAATATTTGTTTTTTGTGTGAATTTGATTATGTGATGTATTATAACTTCTATTACTATACAAATAAATATTTTATTATAATTTAAAAAATTGAATTAAACACACATTTAAATTTTTTTTAATTTAAATATTTGTTTTTTTTATATTTTCTTAAATATTTTTAATTTTATCAACTAGGTAACATTAACTATTGCAAATTTAATAAATATTTTGGCTTTCATGAAATTTTATTTGCTATTTTAATTTAAAATGTATATAATTATAAATTCTTTTTAAATATTTGATATTAAAGAAACAATACTATTCTCTTTTAATATTGAATATTTGATAATATTATGTTTCTTTTATCATAATTTTTTTATTTCATAAAAATTAATTAATTGATATTGAAATAGGAAGAAGGTGGGTACAGGTACGAGTATATACCCGTTACCCAGTAAAAATGAAGATAAGACAAACATTTGACACATGTTTCGTCTAAGTATGAGGATTATTTTTTTTTTTCTGAAAATGAATATAGGATAGAAAAACTCATCTTCATTCTGTCCCATTCTCATCCATATGTTGCGTATGATCCAAATCATTTATACTTCTGCAATAAAAAAGATCCAAATTATTCATATGGCCACAATGAAAAAGGCCATGTATGCATCTTTCTTGAATTATATTATTCTCTTGTATTTTATTTTATTGTGTTAGTTTTAGTTTTGTCATCATAGTTATATACGCAATATTCTTTATGCTTTAGTGAAACACAAATTATTTTACTATATTCATTACATCTATTTTACTCAATAATGAAATGTGAATTGTTATTTTTATTAATAAGTTTTTTATCAAGTTTTTTAATCTTTAAATATGTTCGTTTAAGGTAATTTTTTATGAAAAGAAATATATAAAAAATAACTTGGATAAATAACAAGTCACTTTGTTAAGAGTAAACACGATTTATTCTTGATAAAATGACTAAAGTGAATAGAAACTCTGGACAATTCATTATTGATCAAATGACTAAAGTGAATGAGAAACTTTAGATAATTAATGAACAAACGTTAAATAATTAATGAACAAACAAACCTATGAAGTGTTAGATGAATATTATCTTACGAGACAATGCAAATATTAAATGTGATTCCTAGAAGATCATTTATATTTAACAATTTGATGAAATGCTCATCAAACCCTATAATTTTCAGTAGGTGTTCAATGAAATGCATCAATGAAAATGGAATGTGATTTTTACAATGCAGGTATATGAAACATGTTCTAATCATCTAAAATAACTAAAATATGCAACCAAAACTAATTAAGAACTGCAAAAATTGAAAAACATAACTAAACAAATAATCACAGTGCAGATAGTGTTCGTGAAGTTGTGAATGTGCATGACAAGGGCTGAATTAGCTATGAAATAAATCATTAGATGAATTTGTGATACAAAATGGTTCGTATTAACATCAATTGATCATAGGACTGGAAAAGAAATGAAAAGAACAAGTAGAAATCAAAATCACAATTCCAGAACTTAGCTTCTACGAGAAAAATAACAAACATAATTGTCAATGTACGTTTTTCAGTTTTCTGAGTTTAACTCGAAAATTAGATGCAACTTGTTCAAAACATTCAATCGAACTAAAACAAAAATGTTTACAACTCATAGCACATGGAATTTACTCAAGGAATTGAAAATTATAGTGATACAAAATCACGAACACTTAAACTTATTTCTATCACAACTTTGCTTCCAATAGCTAGGTTTAACACTAAAACCTTGTTTTTTTTTGTCTTTTGGACACACTAGGCTAATGGCATGAACCCATACCAAAACCTAGTAAGATATGGAAGAAAAATTGATCAATTCACAAGAATAAAAAGAACTTGAATGAAAACTGAAAATACAACGCGAAAACATGGTAAATGTACACAATGAACAAGGAAAAGAGAAATTAAATGGTGGAAACTGAAGAAAATAATGTATTGAAACATAATACCGAACATAGAACACAATCTTTGGAGTTCTTGAGACTATTTCACTTAGGTCCTTGAGCTCCAAGCCAAAAATGAGAGAAAAATGGATAGAAAAATGAGAGGAAAATGTTTTTTTTTTTCTTCTGCAGAATGTGTAGTATGTAAGTGGTAGGTAATGTTTATGCTTCTCCACTCACCTATATACAATGCTTCCACTCTCTACAATTAACTAACTGCTATAGTTAACTATTCTACTTCTATAACTAGAAAACATATCTTAACTACCTAGTGTAGTCACCAAACATGGTAAAGTCAACCTTGATTAAGTGCAACAACCCTTTCATTAGCTCTCCAATCATCTCTTAAGTTTCCAACATGTTCAAACAAGTGATGTTTTTTATTTCCATCAGCCAAAGCTTGATTTAGAGTTTTTACTTGAAAAGTCAACCTTTGGGTCAACTATGCATCTTTAACCCCTCTGAGAGCTGGTTCAAATTTGTACCCTTGTTGGATTTTCTCTTGATCAACCTCTAATCACCTTTAATTCACTATATTAGAGTTGTTGAACTACACAACAAGTTAGTAAATTACTTCTCTAAAAAAAAAAATACTAAACTATGCTAAACTAACTAAACTAATTAATAAAAAGGTGTAAACTAAGATGCTTGATTAAGTCAACTTCTAGTCCTCTTTCCAAGGTTCTCTAGCTCCCAACAAGTGTATTTCAATGTTTCTTGAAGTCTCCAACAACTTGGTACAAAGTTAGGAGTTGAATAGCAAAAAGTCGACCTAAATTCAACATTTCAATTTTTTGTTTGTTTGCCCAAAGCTAGTCACGCCCGGTTTCCACTGATGATTTTTGCATTTCTTTTCTCTTGATCAGTCCTCGAACAACTCCATTTAACTGTCCTTGGTTTACTTTTGCTGCACCAAATCAAGTTACATAAAATAGCTAGCTAGCTGGTTAACTAGACAACTATGAACTAGAAACATAAGATAACCATAATTTTATTTTAGGTTAAATCATTTCAGAGGTCCCATTTTTGTAACGAAGTCTCAAGTAATTCCCCTTATTTTTATTTGACTCAATTGAATCCCTATTTTGGAAAATTTGTTGTAATTAAGTTTTTTTTGTTAGTAATACTCTAACAATGTTAACTATGTCCCATGTTAACTATGTCCCACGTGTCGGCACGTGGATTTCTTCTAATTTTTTTTAAAATTTTTAATTGTTTTTAATAATTTAATAAAAATTGTCACGTGTCAATCACATGTCAATCTGACATTGTGCCATGTGGCAGAGACAATGTGACGTGATAATGACAGTACCATATGTCACTATTGGATGTGAAAAGTCTTGATGGAGTCTATTTATTTGTTATTTTGTCTCAATTTGGTCCTAATTTTTTTATAATTGAATCAATTTCATACCTATATCAAATTTAATTTTTATATAAATTTTACAATGGTATTTTTATAATAATTGATATTTTTAACAAAATTAAGTTTATTTAAATGTATATTTTGCATTGAACTTTATTTAAATATTATTTCAAATATTTATATATCAATGCTTTATAAACAAATGTGAGAGTTTGTTTAAACATAACAACTTTATAAATTGAATTGTAAACTTTTAAATAAATATATTTATTTTAAATTGTTTTAAAATTTTATATTTTAATTTTTAAAGTTTTTATTTTTAAAGTAACTCTAACATTTATTTATAAATTATAGATATATAAATATTTAAAACAAAATTTAAATAAAATTCAATGCAAAATATATATTTAAATAAACTTAATTTTGTTAAAATATCAATTATAATAAACATACTATTGTAAAATTTATATAAAAATTAAATTTGTTATAGGATGAAATTTATTCAGTTTTAAAAAAATTGATACCAAATTGAGATAAAATAACAAATAGAGGAACTGCATTAAGACTTTTCACATCCAATAGTAACATGTGCACTATCACACCACATCACAGTGTTTCTGTCACGTGGCACAATGTTAGATTAACAGGTGACAATTTTTATTTTTGTTAAAAAAAGTTATTGAAAAAAATTAAAAATTAAAAAATTAAAAGGAAATAAAAAAATAAAAAAAACAAAAAAAAATCACGCGCTGACATGTGACACATAGTTAACACAGTTAGAGTACTACTAACGGAATAACCTAATTGCAACAAAATTTTCAAAATAAAAACCCAATTGAGTTAAATAAAAATAAGAGAACTTACGAGATTTCGTTAAAAAAGATACTTTTAAAATAATTTAACCTTTATTTTAAGTCATCTAAGCTAACTCTAATTTCTAACTACTAATTTAAATTCTAAAACCCTGAACCTAAAGAAAAACTTATTCTAAGTTCTAAACTCTAAAACTATGTTTAACTTGTACTACCTAGACTAAGATTCACTACCAATTCTATTCACTAGTGCTAGACTAGATTACTAAACTACTAAGCTAAGTTCCAATTTAATTATAGTTCTAACACTTAATTTAAACCAATAAACATTGTACAACCCTAAGTTATTCTAGAGTTTTACAATTCTTGTTCATAAAATATTATTTAGTTCAAATATTAAAAGCATTAGATAATGATAGTTATTTTGACCAATATTGATTGATATATGTATCGTATTTACCTAGTGACCACATTATGTACGCTAAAAATCATTTATGATGTTATTCATTACTTCCGACAAAAAGTAATTATAATTAGGAAAGTTAGTTATTTTAAATTATCCAATAATCATTTTATTATTTTCATTATTATTTCAATTATTATCTTTATTATTTCACTGATATTATTATTTTGTTCTCATCACGGTTAATAGTTTGGGATGGTTTGAAAAAGTAAAATTGATCAGTAAGCCGCTAAAGAAAATGGACTAAGGTTATTTAGAAAACACACAAATGAAAGGAATATAACAGAAACAATTAAGCAAATAAAAACAGTTTAACTTAGTTTGCGTGTTAAAACTAATGTTACACAGGAATTTAATTATAAGTAATTTAGTTGATATAATTGTTTGTGAATAATGAATGATGAGAGAGGATATGGTTAAGGTGAAAATGGTATATTGAATACGAGTAAATAAATAATTAAATAACGTTGGGTTTTTTCAAAGTTTATCGTATTATTATTATTACTATAATTATCTATGACAATATATAATAATATATTCTTTACATTTTATATTTTTTACTTTTATTTTTAATTATTATTTTAAAAATTAATTATTTTATAAATAATTTATGTTATTCTAACAATCTTTTCGTAATTTTTATTTTAAACATATTTTAAAAATCTCTTTTATATATATACTAACGACTGTATTTTTTAAATATAAATAATAGTTAATATATAAAATAAATTTATATTTATTAAAAATAAAATAAAATGAATAGAGAAATTAATTATTAATGAATAAAAAGAAAGATAAATAATTTTATAAAAAATAGATAAAAGTAATTATTAATTTTAAAAAATTTAATAAATAATTATATTATAAAGGATATAATTGATATTATAAAATGTGAAGATGAAAGAAAAAATCTTCTTTATAATATATAGATATTTTATTTTTCTAATTAAATTTAATAATTATTTTAAAATTAATTATATATTTTTATTGGTTTTAATTCAAATTTTTGTAAAAATTAAAAAAATTGAACGATAATTATTATTATTAAATGAAGTTGGTTATTGAAAAGTTGAAATTTCATGGGGGCATGTGGCATGCGGCATGCGTATTGGGCCTGGGCTGAAGTGGGGAAGCCTCGTAAATATGAGCATTGACATGGTCGCTTTTTCATTCTCCTTTTTCTGAATCAATTCCTGTCTTGTTCTTCTCTTCCACCTTCACTCCCTCCATTCCTTCATTCCTTTACACAGACACACACTCTCTCTCTCTCAAACACACTCCCAAATCGGAATCAAATTCAAAATCTCAATAGGTTAGGGTTTCCAACTCCCGTTCAATTCTCCCTGTAATGCACTGCGATTCCCGGGCCCTACAATGGAGCCACCAGCAATGTACGGACACTCCCAGCCACTGAACATGCCTCCGCAGATCTCCGCCGCCGAAAGCGGCGACGGCTCCGGCCCAGACCCCGCCCTCGACGCCCACCACCACATTCACTACGAACCTCACGCGCTCGAAGACGGTGCTGCCGGTGCCATGGTCGTCGTCGAGGATGTCACTTCCGATGCGGTCTACGTCTCCGGCGGTGGAGGGCCCGAAGAGTCTAGTCAGCTTACGCTGTCGTTTCGTGGCCAAGTTTACGTCTTTGATGCTGTTACGCCTGATAAGGTGCAATTTCCCCCTTTCTCGTCCGTATTTATTTTCCCTTTTTTCTTCAGTTCTTCGTTGATTCGGCGTTGCGATTGAATGATTTCCGTTTTATTTTTGTGGTTTTTGGTAATTCATTGAATTGATGAACAGGGCGTGAGTTTCTTTATTTTATTACTTTGATAAATTTAATCTGTATTTGGCTTCACGTGCCAGGTTCAAGCGGTGTTGTTACTGTTGGGTGGATGTGAACTGTCTTCGAGTGGTTCGCCATGTGTGGATGTGGTGCCTCAACAGAATCAGAGGGTATTTTCTGATAATAGAAGAATATTATATGTTATTCACACACACTTGCACTTGCATGGCTTTACAATTTATATATTGGTAATATCACCTGATGGATAGTACTTTGTCCCACCAGATATTGATAAAGTGAGACATTGTGATTTGTATATTCATTAACCAAAGTCAGGTAGTAAATACTAAATAGTAACTTTGATGTTCGGTGGTAATCAACTTAAAGTTATGTAGTGGGCTGACCTATCATTGGTTGACAAAATTTGTTAATATTTCGTCATTGGTGGTAGATGTACTGATATCAGGAGATTATTGTTGCAAGGTTACTTAGTCAATGATAAAGTGATGTGTGGGTAGTCATAATTGAATTTCGTTAATGTTGACGTTGTCATTGCTGGGTAGTATTTTAAACATTTTTTCGTTCTCCTGCAGGGTTCAATGGAATATCCTGCAAGATGTAGTCTACCACAGCGAGCTGCGTCGTTAGATAGGTTCAGGAAGAAGAGGAAAGAGCGATGTTTTGATAAAAAAGTGAGATATGGTGTACGGCAAGAAGTTGCGCTCAGGTTTGATAATTAGCACTCTGTGGTGTGCAATAGAACTTGCGAGTATTAGATTGAACTGTATGAACAAGTACATAATTGTTTAGAACCTGGGTATAAAAGTTGATGCTTTGCGTATGACAAATCCATAGTGAGGATAATTGAGAGAGTATGCTATGTTGCTTCAAATCAAATAATTTACAAGTAGTAAATATAATATAATTGGGAAGTATGCTAAATAATTGATACGATAGCGTACTGGATTTTGGACTTTATTTTACAAAATATTGTGTTGGCTTCTAGCGTCATTTTACATGGACTTGTGTTTAACTCGCTGGGAATTGGTGAAGCTACGGCTAGAGCCCAGCCATATAAACTGTTCTAGTGCAGAAATATGTGCTTTTAAACTGCCATCTAGTTTTGAAGTTTGAACTGACATATAATATTTTGTTACATACATTATATTGAGTGGGTAGTAATATCCAATTGACTCTCTGCCATCATGTGTTGAGGGGAAATTTAACTTGGTAACTTTGAAAACCAACTATACAGAATCCTGTCCTTTCTGATTGTGGCACTGGATTTGAATTTAATGTCTAATCTTGTTAAGCTATGGCTAGTTATTAATGTAAGCTGATGTCTAATAAACTTTTGCAATCTCAGAGTGTAATTTAAACTTTGTTAACTGTAATAATATGATTTTTTTTAAGCCCCCTTTTTTTTTTAATTATAAATGAAGCTTGCTTTATATTTAATGCAAGATTTCCAAAGCTACTCCATGGTATCTTTTGTAAGTGACTGATTTTGATGCCGAGATTTTAAAATTTGGATGATATATTTTCTTCTTAAACTTGTGTTCCTATTGTTATGAGAAAAATATTGACCCATAGACTTATTTCGGTTAACAAGAAACTGCCTTCCTTCTCTACTCGCAAAGTTTTAGTTCACCAAGAATTTTTTAATAGAATGTATAATGTAACAGCATATTAACTTAGTGTGAGCTTTTCTTGGACTTGTTATTGCTTCTGTATGCATGGAAAATGAATCTTTTATAATCTCTGTAATTTTTCAACATTGTACGTTTCCCCTTTTAGTTGTCACTCATCTTTTTTTAACTGTTATATGTTAGTTGTTTCAGTGCCTATTTTATACTTACTTGATGAATAAATGTAGGATGCACCGTAATAAGGGGCAATTCACTTCTTCTAAGAAACAAGATGGAGCTAATAGTTATGGTACAGATCAAGATTCAGGACAGGATGATAGTCAATCAGAAACCTCGTGAGTTTTGTGTTAATTATTTTTTCTTTTAGCCCTACAATTTGTCGCTTTCTGAAATTGTGACTTATTGTTAGTTTGTAGTGTTGCTTGTTTAATTGCTATCTATTCTAGCTTAGGGCTCATTTAACACAATTATATAATTCACATTATTAGAGACTTGTATTAAGAAGTTATTACTAGATGAAGCTAATTTCCCTTAGTGGAACTTTCTAACTAGATTTTTTATCACTTCCTTTTTTGTTGCATGTGTCTACAGATGCACACATTGTGGCACGAGTTCAAAATCCACCCCAATGATGCGGCGAGGGCCGTCTGGTCCAAGGTCACTTTGCAATGCTTGTGGCCTTTTTTGGGCAAATAGGGTAGGTATTTTCATCATACTGCTTTTGTTTTTGGGGGAAAAATTATATACAAGTTTGAATTAATGTCTAGATGTATATATTCTTTTAACTAAAGAAATTTATATGAATGGCTGCCGAGTAATGACCAACATATGCATTCTCAAGCATAGCCTCTTCATTTATTCCATTTTTATTTGGAATTTGGAAGGGGTTGATCTATAAAACCTACAATTTTGTGTTTTATTTTTTTTTTCTGTATATGCAGTAAGATTTTTAAAATTTATTGCAGCTTTAATGTTCATATTGAAGTGTTTTCAGTTTTATCTGTATGAATATATTTAAGAGCAATGTCTGTTTGTCTGTTATAGATGTTATAGATGTTCTAGTGTGTACTGTAGCTACATATGTAATCCATTAACCAAACTGTATATGACGTGAAATGCATATGGCCTCAAGCTTGTGCCTTTTGGTGCTTGATTCTGTTTCCTCTCCCAGCTGCATTGTCGATTTGACAATGGGGATACAATATCTGGAGTTTCACAATAAAGTGAGGGAATCGTGTATTGTGCGGTCGTTATGTGGTACTGTTTGGAATACTAAATTCTTGGGAAGTCTTGTTGAAGTTTCTTCTGAACTCATTTTGAAAATTTTCTTCTACTAGATTCACAGGGCACGTGATCTTGCAAATATATTGTTGATGAGAGTGAATAGTAATTGGTCAATTCTGAATTTGCAATGATCTCTTAGCTGATTGGTTATAGTTGTTGGTGTTCCAGCTTTTGACGATGGTATTGTGCAGGGTGCTTTGAGAGACCTTTCGAAGAGAAATCATGAACAGTCTCTTGTAGCAGTTGAGCAGGCATGGCATGCATTGATTTATTATCTAATAGTAATAGGAATGGTAATAATATGTACATATCCCCTTACCTTTTTCTTGCATCTGATAACTGATAAGCAGGTCGATGATGGTAACGACTCAGATTGTCGGACTGCCGCCAACCCTGCGCTAAACAATCTGGCTGCTGCATACTCAGAGCATGATAATCCAGCTTTGGTAGCTGATCGTAAAGTTTTCCAGTCCCAGAAAATGCTCCACTAGCTCTATAGTAATTCCTCCCTTCAGATTCACAAATAGAATGAATGTACAGATATAACAAACTCCCATCAATGCAACAACTTTGTTTACATGCTTGGATCGTTGATCCCTGGATTTTAATTTTACCTGTTTATTTTCGGTTCACAGGGTACCTTGGGGTTCACTTTTTGCAACACACAAACAGGGACTCTTTTCTTTTCACCTTGGGAAGAACACTAGTCCCATAATGTATTATTTTTAGTACAGACGGAGGCTATGTTTTAAGGCTCTTCACCACTATCACGCTTAAAAGTTGACTAAGGAATTGTATTTTCTCTCATAATTTATATATATTAATTCCAGAATTTGTAATTCAAACAATATAGAAACGTTTCATAATTAATTTCTTTTTAAGTGTCATCCATACTTATTCTATATTAAATATTGTTAGACCTGTATATCTTTAATTGAAACTTTTTATGTAAATGAGTGTTTGAATTATTTATTTTTACATGAGGCATTTTATATTTATCAAGAAAAAGTTGTTTTCATATCCATATATCGAATATATATAAAAGCTTTATATTTAAATAAATAATTTTTTTTAGAACTCTTACCGAGAAACTTATTTGAACCTAATCATCGATTAGGAACCAATTTATGCATTTTCTTCAATTTTAAACATCCAAACTATACTTTTCAAGATGTATGTAATCCAATTAGTTATTTTAATAAATTTTGCAAGTTTTCACGTTCACATCTTCATCTTCCACATGTAAAATGGCAAAGGGTAAAGTTGGTATTTTAAACGTTTTGGAGGTGGTGCACACGGTGAAAATCTGGAAAAAAAAAGAAGCAAAAGCTGAAAAAATAATAAATCCTGCCCAATCCAATGTAATGAAATTTAATTAGTTTGAGTAATTTTATATTAAATTTGAGGCAGATTCTTCATGCACTTTCATATAAAATTTTATACATTTTAACATTTTGCAATCCCAAATGAAATAACTTCTGAATTTCATAATTTAAAAATAAAAAATGACTTTTTTGTATATTTGAAAAATCATTTTTGATTTTCAGATTACACCATCTAAAATTTATGTTTGACTTTTAAATTATAAAAAAACCCATTCTTTTAATTTAATATAGAATTAGACATTTACTTAGAAATATGGAAGTCATTAATATATATTTACTATAAATTATATAATAAAAAAAAACAATATTTTTTTATGTGAAAGTGTAAGAAGAAATATATAGAGATGTAGAATGAAACTGCCTAAATTTGATAATGAGACAACTTGCACACCTGTTTGGAAGGTTCTATGTTTTCTTCAATCTCTTGATCACTTTTCATCTAAATGATTGAGAGAAAATATGCTAGAATTTGATAATTTAGGAAAATTATTCTCACCACAAAAAATAAGTATTTGTCTTACATTTTTCTTATAATTTTAATTTCCAAGTTATTAAACCAAACTGATTTAATTAATGAAAGCTAACTGTTTTCTAAATAAAACGAATAAATAAATTTACTTATAATTAAAAATTAAGGGACTAAATTACTGTGAACCAAATTATGATTTTTTTTTAAATATAAAAGCTAAATTAAAACTAAACCTATTTTTTTAATGCAATGGCAAATTACTTTTTATAACTACTAAATTAAAAATAAGATTAAGATAAATAAAACTCTCTTATATAGATATTCTTGAAGTTAATACCTCACATATTTATTATATATAGTTTAATCATTGCAAATCAAATAATGTTTGTTTTTAATCTCTTGAAAAATATTTTTCTTTAGTTCCTTAGTTGTGAAAATATGTCACGTGATTTTATTTCTATAATAATCAAGTGGAGATTTCCTTTTATAAAAGACAACGATCACACTCCACTCGGCATATTTTTTAGAATGAGATAATACTTCTTAGAAACTAAACATATTTTAGCAAAATTGTGGACGTAAATAAACACTTTTAAAATTAAATTCTTATCCATCAGAGTTTCTACTGAGTTGTTTTTTAATGACATAATTATAGCCTTCACATCTATTCTACCATTTTTGTTTCCTTGTCCAGATTAAATGTTGAAGCACTAATTTGTATAGCAAAATCTGAGAAAGAAAAGTACATTTATTACAATTTTGAACTATGTTAAGGTATATTAATAATTATACATAATTTAGAAGTTAAGGCAAATGATAGATTAAATATTTTTTTTTTCTCAATTTATCTTTTCAGTTTTATTATGTATCTTTTAAAAATAAAATTGTGATCGAAATTTCTGCCAAAATAAATAATATCTTAAATGCTCAAATGCGATGATTGTTCACAAACTTGGGATCCAAACAATAATAAAATATCTACGTGGAATCACGCCACCTTTAAGCTTTTATTTTCTGAAATATTAAGAGCTGAACATTGCAAATTTACCAGAACTAAGTTGACAAAGAAGAGAAGAAACTCTTCAATAACAATGGCTGAGATTGCCAGGGAATAATACACTGAATAGATGTTTATCTACTGATTTAGTTATTTAAGAATAAGACAAAACGTAGTTGATGATGAACATAAAAACTAAGAATTATTGCTTTACATAATCTGATCTGGTAAACTGTCATCGGATGAAGAGTCACTCGAAGAATCACTGTCAAATGCAATGGCATCTTCTTTTGGAGATATTGGTAGTGCTTCTTCTACTATTTGTTGTAAGGGAGTACCTGTAAAAGAGTGAGTTTCAGACCTTGAACTACCAAGTAAAGAAGAAAAGAATTGATCAATTGCAATGTATAAACTAAGCAAGATAAAGATTTGTCCTTTAATATCATAATGAATAAAGTAGCAAAAAAACAATGACATGAAGTGAGTGATGAACAAACCCTTTTGTCCTTTAGCCGCCAACTTCTTGGTGTGCTTCCTAATAAGCTTTTTGGCTTGTGTGATAGTGAGTTGCCTAGCAAAAGGAGAGGTTTCTGGATCATTTTCATTCAGTTCCCCTTGAACTTCATTCTGTCCTTCATTTTTCGTTGTCTTTTGCACAAATGCCTTTGCCTTGCGACGTTGATGGCTAAATATTCCTTTAATGGATGTTACAAATCCATCACCAGCTCCATCAGTTGGACGCTTAGGAAAAGATGGTGGAAGCTTATCAGATTTTCCTTCACTGTCAACAGAAGGACTGTCCAGTTCTGGACCACTGGAACTAGGGAGCTGAATCTGACCTTTGTCTTTAAATTTCTTAATCTGCATCATCCATAACAACACATTTAAATGAATTAAGCAGAATCAGTTCAAGATTGTCACCAACTTTTCAGTGTAAAGGGTATGGAAAAAACCACATATTGCTTTTGGATACTGAAATTGGACACGGCATTGCAATATATTATAGGCTATAAACTGAATATATCTAAGGTAACTGACCCGACTGTTGAAATTGTTGGGAAATTGAAGTTTGGTAATGATAATTGAATCCGATTTAATATCAAACAGAACTAATAGTTCTATTTGTCCAAAGAAATTGTTTGTTCTTCATATGCCTATAAATTAAAAACTTGCCAAGTGGTATACTCATTCATGCCCGTTAGGAAAATTTCCATGATTCTTTATTTCTGACATGGTAGGAGCTTCTGATTTAGAGGGTTCAGCTTCAGCAACAAAAGCACTCTGAAGAAGGTCTTACTAAGCATATTTAGGAAGATTGCCACTTTATCAAAGAGAAGATTTTATTTGGTGATATCACAGATTTTCTCATTTTCCATGATTAGTTACAGATATCTTCAACAAGTCTTTCTGGTGTCCTTTGTGCATATGATTTACATGCTTCATGTAGACAGGGAGTATTGGATATAGTTATAACCAGCTTGTAAGGTAAGGATTGTACCCACTTATATATTGTGAATTGGTCTTATCTCTAGTTAATGTGGGATTTTCAACACATCCCAATATCGGATGAAACAAAATGTCCAAGAAAGTTCGCTAGGATAGGTTCTAACTTGGCTCTGATACCATATTAGAAGTAGGCTTTAAGCCTAACTCAACCCCACAAAACCGGCTTGTAAGGTGAGGATTGCACCCACTTATATATATTATGAATTGGCCTTATCTCCTTATCTTCTTATCTCTAGTCGACGTGAGACTTCCAACACGTAAAAAATATCTACTTTAGAAATATGTTCAGTATTAAAAACTTCAGTATGACCGTTATATATTAGAATCTGTAGGATGACGGTTATGTGATGAAAATAACTACTGGTAGTTAATTATTAGGAGAATATATCTAATTGTGGGTTGTTTAATTAGGCAGTTTGAAGTTATTTGTAACTTGTATTGAAGGAAGGGAATACTCCAAGTAGGAGCCTTTCGTTTCTTGGACACTAAGTGTATTACTTTCAAAGTGAATGAATTACAAAAACAACAATTTCACCCAAGTTTATTTTAGAATGTCATCATAAATTTGAAGTGGTGGGTAGGTATGAATAGTTGTCAACAAAGATAAACATAGTGTGTATACATTCATTCTTGTTAACACTAAAGTGAAAGGAGAAAAGGAAACTGTAAGTTGTTCATCACCTGCATTCCAGTCACAGACTTAAGAACTCCCCATATGATATGCTTCTTAACTCGTGAGATGAGTCTTTTCCAAGTCCCGGTAAACTCAACTCGATGAAATTGATCCATCAATAATTTCATATCACTCACAACAAATCTTGACCCTTCATATGTAACACACAGTTCCACCTGAAAGAAAGATCACATGCATTTATAAGAAATTGGAACTATTTCAACAATGGTCCAAAACTACTACCAACCTGGCTAATTTTGATGTTGTGAAATTCCATTATCTTTTGTGGTCTAGCTTTCTTCTCTTCTGGTGCCCCAGCTATCTCCTTTCCTCCATCAGCTGCAGATTCTGCTACAGCATCTTCCTTTGTTTTATCAGAAGATGTCCTTTTCAACTCGGGGCTTTGACCAGCAGCAGGATTAGCTTTGGCATTTTGTGCTTTGGATGCCTGCAAGCATGTTAGCAAGCTCATTGCTGCATATCCATCTCACTTCTTAAAACATTATATACTAGGATGGTGAGCATGGCATTAGCCATCCCAGATTCTTTTATTATTAGATTATTTTGAGCTATTAACAAAACAGTTCTTGATACTCTCTTTCCATTTCTTTCTCCACTATTGAGTGAAATCCTATGCTGGCTCCTCCATATAACATGGTTTCAGAAGAAGATAGTGTTTTTGATTATTGTGTTGCTAGCATTTATCTTAATATGGAGAATCATACTAGAAAATAAACTCACTTGGGCTGAATCAGCTTGGGAAGCAAGTGGATTGACTGTGGGAAATAGCATTGCAGAGAAGCCAGTTCTTGCTGGTGGGGCATCAGTGCCTGCAGACGAACCATCAGCTGAACCTTTTCTCATACGCCTTGCACCAGCTGTGGTTGAAACCTTCCAAACCTCCTACATAGGCAATCATGACTTTGACTTAGAACACAAAATATCTATGAATGTGTTTTCATTGTTGTGGAAACAATCCAATTGAAATAATTAATAAAATAAACCTGTCGGCGTTGTGAATCCTTCTTTTCTTCTGGGAAGAAATAGACCCACATCATTCTGTACATTGCTTCTGTCAAATGGATCTTAAGAGGATAAATCTCTACCTATAGAGTAAAATGTGCTCATGTTAGGAAACAAAACACACAAGTATTACTGCACACATTTTCTACTCAAACAGATCCCCAGTTCTTCCTACACAATGGTTTATCTACATTTTTTTACTGGACTTTGTTGCTTGGAGAAAAATAAGCACAAGGAACCACTTACATAGAAAAGTTCAAACGGAGAATTTCCATCCTTTGGAGCTCCCTGTCTCGCATCAAGTTTAACCATCACTTTTCTGGAAAAAAGAAGCAAATATGCAATATCAACGTACCCAGAAGATATAGAAAAACAAAAGCACACTAATCTTTATTGCAATAGAAAAGGTAACACCAGTCTTATAATAAAATGAGTTATTAAGAGGCTCCTTTTTTTTCTTCCCATTCCATCTACATAATTAATTTCAGCAATACAAGCAAATATTTTAATTTTACTTTCTGTATGCCTTTTTACTTAAAGAGAGGGACTAGACTAGCATGAAAACCATAGGGCTGAAATGATGCAGTTGAACTTGAACTTAAAACTAATCATATTTTAACTAGAAATAAGACATTTCCTGGAACAGCAAAGCAAAAAATATCAGAAAATGTACTTGAAAGCACCAGTAAGTGAAGAAAAAGGCCTGAAAAAACAACGTACTTTCCCCAATCAGGAGGGGGATTCCATGCTGAAAGAATTGTATCAGATTTGGCATTAGACAGGCAGTTTCTGAAAACAACAAATTTTGTGGTAAACAGAGAAATGCCGATATCCCTATAATCCCGGTCGAAGTCGTAGATCTAAGAGATTAGAGGAATGAAACTGAATTAGTATATTATTGCAAATTGAAAGAAAAAAAAAATCTGAGCAAGCTAGAAAACTAAGGGACTAGAAGTGAATCATGATATTCTCAGGTTCATAGGAACAAGGACATAAAAGAACAACTGAATTAGAAAAGATCATTGCAGTTTTTTCCATAATATGCAGGGAGAATAAATTTGCAGATTCAATATTGTGATGTGTCGATGCATTCTCTACAAAGAGCACTATAATACATGTATCAATGCATTTTCCACAAAGTCAATGGAGCAAATTTGAGCCTTAAAGTATAAAATTTATAGAATCTATCTAATATATTTGATGTCAAACTCAGTGCTGAGATTATTACACGCTGAGATGGCAAAGTTCATACTTTGTGAGAAACAAATTTTCAGGGGACTCAATGAGCCTTGGAAGGATAAACCCAGAGAGCAAAAAAAATTCTTACCATGTCATTAATCTCGACTTCAGCAAAGGGTTTACCATCAAGGATCATGCTCCAAACAACTTTGTTAATTTGCATAGATATACGCATAGCATATGAAGGACTTTTGTTCTTCTCCTTCTCCATTAATCTCTGTTGTGCAGCTTTATGCATAGCCACTCTTAATGATGCATATGCTTCCTTCCTAAATTTTTTCGCATTTACAAGTTCTTTCTCCAGTTCTTGGACCTGCCAGTGTTGGACAACGTTGATTACACATGCAAATTTGTCATGTCCTAAAGTCAGCATATAACTTCAAAAGTGTTATACACACTACACATCTCAGAGATTCATTTCTTACCAGCTTGCCTATTCCACCGTCTATCATCCACAAGCTTGCTTCCTCTTCTGGGTGTGAATTTCTTGAAACGTCATGCCAAAGACACAATTTTCTTATATCATCACGAATCAAATTTTGATCCCTCTCTTTCCTTTCAAGGTTGATCTTTTCAAGTTCCACCTCTTCAACACCATCTGGTACTATCTCATCTGCTTCTTCTTCTTTATCTTCATCATCGTCAGCAAAAAGAGTCATGCTACTTTTTCGAGGCCTAAGTTGTACATGATATACTTTGTTAATTTAAAGGATTCTTAATATAGAGCAGAACAACTTGGATTTAAATTTCTTTAAGGGAATAAATAGACTGCATCACTGTACGAATCATGTAATTATATAAATTAAAACCAAATTCATGAATGAGAAACATATCTTCCAGAAAAATAATTTAAGAGTTAACTAATTTTCATTAGAAAACTACTGCAACATCGATGAACATAAGCAGTCATGTTTTATCTTAAAACTAGTAACTGAAGTTGCCCCACATGCCTGCCAGAATAGACTTTATCAGAACATATATGATTCTTATAAGCTCTGGTACCATTTCAGATTTGAACTTAAAACCAATTGGCATCAAGGGATGTGAAACTTTCCAAAACAAACACCGTTTTAGGTCATTATCCACAGAAAACAAGTAACTCAGAAGTTGAAAATATAAAGGTAATGCTAAGTATGTGATTTGAGCATGCCAGATAGCAAAACCAACAAAAAACCCAGCTTGATCCATTTCATAACAGCTAATGAATCTGACATCTGAACCCCCAAATGGAAATTACAGTGATCCTACCAGTGTAATCATTATATACGGAATGACCAAATTTACTAGACACTGTTACACTTATAGGGTACTATAAGGTGTAAACATACAAAAACATCTGACGCAGGTAAAAACAGAAAAAAGTATATTTGTAAGGAGTATAAAGCAAGAATGGCTATCCATACTTGGGAACCCGTGCAAGGAGAAGATTGCACAGCACATCTAGCATGACCTGAAACTGGCGAGAAGTCATTTTTGCTGTTATATTATGAGAATTGAAGGTGAGCTCCTTCAAGGGTTTCACCTGCAGTATTAAAGTATGAATTTGACTAAGATTACTGATCACCATAGACATGACAAAAGAATACAAACTGGTGAAAAACACTCCATTCATACAAGCGTTTACTAAGAAAAGGAAAATTCAGATACAGAGATGATCACTAGTTAGGATAATGTTTATAAAAGGTGATTTCATTAAGAAAGGAGATATCTATAGATTGGAGAATAAAATGTCAACAAAAATAAATAGAAGCAGAAAAACAGTAATTAAGTATAACGTGCACATGGTAAACCAAACTCTACATAAATATGAAGTGAAAAAACCACGAGCCTAGCACCAAAGAGAATCCAAAAATATTCTTTGTTAAAGTGTTAGCTATAAAGGAGATTAAATAATAGTAAATACAGAATAAATTGTTAGGGAATAGAGATGAGATAAAAACGAAGAAGAAAAATTTTGTATATTATTATCAGAAGAAAATGTGTCACGTTAATAAAATGAAGTCGCCAGAAAAATGAACCCAAGATTTGCTTACATAGTCACCTAAGGTCACATTACTCTTTGTGTGGAAAGAAATCATTACGGAAGTTCTCCTGTACTAAACAGATAATGTCTCGGTAAAAAAAAAAACAACATAAAAAGAGTATATGTCTTCTTAGACGTTGTCAAAAACTACCCATTTTCATTAAATGGGCAATAAATGATGAAGAGTAAAAACATCATTTGATGAAGAAAAATCCATACACGGAAGCTTCATCAAACAGAAGAAATATTCTCAAATTTTAAGACTCCTCCTTGAGATGCTTCTTCAATACTCAAATCTTGATCTTAAGAATTCATACTTCTCTTCTGGGAGTGCCTTCATCATAATATATGCTAATTGATCTTCAGAATTGCAATACTCCAATCTGATTTCTTCTGATTTGTATTCTACCCTGCTTGCACGATATTTAATCTTGATATGATTTCTTCTTCAAAATCTTGGCATACATGTTTTGGGAGATGAAGATTCCATCAAAATGACTGGGGTATCTCCATCTTAAGAATATAGTTCATCAGACCAAGGTCTTTTATTTCAAATTCTTGCTCCATGTTCATTTTAAATTGGTTTAGAGTATTGGACTCACTCCTAAAAACCAAAAGATCATCAACATCAAGGGAGATCATAAGTTTACCTTGTGATTTTCCCATTTCTCATACAAAGTGGCTTTAGTTTTACTCCTTGCCTTGCTCCTCAAGATGGTCATATATTGTGTTGTACAACCATGCTCTTGGAGCCTATTTCAGACTCTACAAAACTTTATAAAACTTGTACAACTTTTCATCATTGATTTGAAATTCGTCTAACTTTTCAACAAAGTTTTCTTACTTAAGTGGCCCATGTAAAAAGGCTGACTTGACATCAACATGGAAAATTTTTCCAATCTAGCCTTGCAGTTAAGGCTATCAACAACCTTATTTCACGTTCATCCACTGGAGAAAAAATATTAGAATAATCTACTCCATGTTGTTGAAATACCCTTTTAATCACCTATCTAACTCAGTTTATTTAAAGATCTACTAGAGTTTAATTTGGTTTTGCAAACCCATTTTACAACCGTTGGAAGTCCCACATCGACTAGAGATAAGGTCAATTCATAATATATAAGAGGGTGCAAATTTCACCATACAAGCTGATTTTATAGGGTTGAGTTAGGCTTAAACTCCATTTCTTAACATGGTATCAGAGCCATGAGTTACAACTTATCCTAGCGAAATTGGTTATTTATTGGGTCTATTGATCCACCCGCTATTGGACTACCCATTAATGTTTAGTCCCACCCACCCATTAATGTTTAGTCTCACACACGAGATGTAAATACCTTAACGTGAGGGTTGTGTGTTGAAAGTCCTACATCAACTATAAATAAGGTCAATTCACAATATGTAAGTAGTGCAAACCTCACCTTACAAGCCGATTTTGTAGGGTTGAATTAGACTTAAAATCTTTTTCTTAACAACAACCATCACCATTTTGTGTTTAGGTCTATTCATTTGTTGCCATGTATTATTCTCAATCTCCTGTATCTCTCTTGCATGGAAATCTTTCATGCTTCACTTTCAACAACCTCAACATAGTCAACAAGCTCTAACAAAGTTTTGTTGCATCTAATAGGTACATCTTTGAATAACATGAAGCCCATAACAGCTACTCAAGAATTGTCATCTTATACATCTTCATTCGGACCTTTAGCATTTGATGTATTAGTCAGATTATCTGATAGACTTTGGTTTGGTCCCTCTGCTTGCGCCTAATCCAATTCCACTTGCATAGCTCATGAAACTTCACATCTCTACCAATGAGGATCTTGTGTGTACGGAATTTATATAAATGGTATCCTTTGGAGTCTCTACCGTACCCAAAAATAATGCAAATTTCTGACTTGTGGAAACTTATCCCAACATTTTACCGTTGTGCACGTTCCATACTTTCTTCTATCTTCAGAGATTGTCGATCCTTAGTGGCATCTGGAACATTCCCTAGTTTATGTAACAATTATCTTTGAGAAATCCTTGTTTTCTTATATAGGGGTGGTTTTTTATTCAAACCCTTAAGGAAGGCATACTAGGATTTTTCCACCACATGTTGATCACCTTGTTCTTTACCAATCAACCTTATACATCTAACCACCTTTAAAAGACTGTTAGGGAACTCTTTGATGGAGTCACTATCCTTCATTCAGATACCTTCAAACTTTCTTCTCAAATTTAGAGTTTGCATCCTTGTCGTAATATAACTTCCTTGAAACTCCAAGAATTGGTAGTTTCCATAGTAACAACCTTCATGAAAATATCATGTAAAGTTGTTTGTATGATGAAAAGTGTTTTTTCTTCTTTTTTCATTTGTTCCTTGTGACTTTTGAGTTGTGCCACTATAGGGTTTTTGGTTGATGAAGTTTGAATACTATCATTTTCCTTTATATCCCACAAATTTTGAGCTCTCAAGTACTTATTTTTGCAACTTACGTATGAAATTTCTCATTATAAAAAATGGGAGGTAAAGGTAACAAACCACCGGAGGTCCTTTTTGTTTAGAGATTTTCTGTGTGTGGTTTTTCTCACCAACTTGTCTGCTTCTCTTCTCTCTTAGTTTTTTCTTTCACAGTCCCTCAAAGAATATTTAAACTCGTATACCATGTTAAAATGTTAGCTATTGAGGAGATTAAATTAGAGTAAATGCCGAATAAATTGTAAGGAAACAGATATAAGGTAATAATGAAGAAGAAAATTTTCATACATTATCATGAGAGAATACTTCAGTCACAAAAGAACTCTTAACAGAAAAATGAATCCCAAAAGTTGCTTACATAAGTGCTCACACTCTTCATTGGGTAAAAGTGCTCTCCTTTCATTAAATGAACAATGGATTATGAAGAAACATAAGCATTGAATGATGACAAAAAACATGAGACAGAAGACTTGACAGACGGAAACCTTGTCAGAATAAAGAAATATTCTAAAATTCTAACATTTTTTTCTCCATAAAATTTATAAATAAATAGAACAACCTAAGAAAAACAATCCTAGCATTCCTTTCCAATCAGATGTAGCACATAATGGACAAAACAACACAGTTCATGACCTCATTTATTTTAACAAACCCTTGAAACCTTATTGTCAAAAATATATAAAAGGATTTAGCACCAAACCAATATTCCCAAAAGAGTAACCAAGAAATTAGCAGTATAAACAATGAGAAAACAAATATATAATTCATGCGAAGTTCTCCACGAACATACATAAACATTATGAAGATGGCTGTTTCTATTATCCAAACCTGCTGCAAATCATTCAGCACAACAGTTCATATAACAGACATCATCTGACAAGGATCTTTGAATTTTACAATGATACAAAAAATTACCTTCAGTTCTGGAGTGCCTCCTTTGTGCCTTGTGAACTGAAAATACATATCACAAGGCATAAAAACTCTCTCAAGAAGAGCACCTGTACGCATTACTTTTGGCGATCCTCTTTGAATTTTTGGCAGCCACTGCACTCCAGCCCCTAGATCAACATCTGTTGGTGCAACATGGGCCTGCACATGCTCCAACATGACAGATAACTCCCATCTTTTCCATGCAATTTCAGGCTGGTACTCACTACTTTGTGCCTCAGTTTTATTAGCTTCTTGTTCAATCATCTCTAAACCAACTTGAAGAACTGAATGATATGACTGGGCTAAAATTCGGCCACTTGCAGCAGCAAGCAAAAATCTTCCCTGTGAAAGCATGAGTACACACAAAAAACCTTGGCACACTGTTTTTAAAATTTGTAAACTAAGGAGAACTAACACATGAAAAATAAAAGACATAATATAGCAATTGGACGCGATCTAGATTAAGAGACTCTTCTTATCCATACTATAAGGAAATCACAGCATAACTCCCCTATTGATTCAGAGCAGAGAACGAAGAAAGATAAGATGGATTAGGGTGACTGCAATGAAGACATTTTTGAACAATTTTCAATGAGAGATCTCTTACAACTATCTACAACTAGATTTATTATTCTAGCTTACAATTGTCAATGGAATATATGAGTATTGCTCTTTCATAGATAAACAACTAACTATCCCAAACAAACTTACAGGAAACAGAAAACCAAAGCTGTCAGCTGTTTCTCAAAATAAGATCTGTTGAGATATTTGAATAAAAGGAAATTGTTTCAATCTAGGTACAAGTTACCATCTGAAAGGTATGCACAATTATCAAAATGCTTACTGTCTCTTCCCATACGTTCTATTTAAAATGAAAAGGTATTTTATAACTTACATTTGCATCCTCTGAGTGAAGATTAAACTGTGGTTCAACAATATTAACCATGAAGTGACGAGTCCCCTCCTCTGGTTCATCACCATTCTCTTTTTTAGCTGGGAAACAGACAAAAAAGGGAAATGAAAGAGGGTAAACAAAGTTGTTATCAACAATACACAGGAACAAATGAGGCTTAACAAAAAATTCATCAAGGATCTCTGGCAAGCACTGAAAGTACTGCTGTGACACAAGGCGTATTTAGTAATGTATTTGCTTTTCTTGTGTAATATTTAACTACTTGCATACAAATTTTCTGAAGCATATGACACATACTACTAGATGGCACGTTGTCCACATTATCCACTTTCGGTGGGGATGAAGGTAATTCAGGATTTTTGGCAGTCTGAGCAGAGGGAGAATCCGAGATGTTATTGGTGTTAAGGGGCACAGAATCTTCGTCTTGATTGGTTCCAGTTCCTTCATCTTGTTTGGTTTCAGCCACGTTCTCTTGATTGGATTCAGCTTCATCAACTTTACTGATTTCGCCACCATTATCTTGATGAACTTCAGTTCCATCATCTTGACGAGCTTCAGCTCCATCATCTGGATGGACTTCAGCTCCATCATCTTGAGCAGTTTCACCTGCACCATCTTGATTAGTTTCAGCAACTTCTTGTTTTTTCTTCTCCTCACGTAACTTTCTCTGCACATACTGCCGAGAAGGAGAAGGCTTGGTAGGTGCGGCAGCTTTGGAAAGACTAGCAACCCAGAAACAAATAGCATTTCTGTTTTCAATATTCCACAGAAGCTTGAGACCGTAGACAAACACACGCTGACAACTGTCTGCTATTACCACATTGTATCCTTCGTCATCACTTGCATCCGATTGCGCTTGGTCGTCGGTTTCCTTTCGATTTCCACGCTGTGGTCGTACATAGGTATTGTCAGAAGGTATTTTTCCTGCTTCATGCCAGGCTATCAAAGAATCAGGATCAGCCTTTGGGGACTGCTTTCTTATCGTGAAGTAATCACCGGATAAAAAGAATCCATCATCAGGATTTTTCTGTGTCATGCAACCTTTTTTAGAGGGAGTTTTATCCTTGGATGGAGTTTGTGGGCCTTTTGGTGTAATGCTAATCAATTTAGAAATACTGCTGCAGTCTTCTTTGCTAAGGAAAACTTTGGGCATGTGAAGATCAACACCTAGGTAAACAACATCAAGACCGGGACGGAAACATTCGAAAGTAAACTTTTGCTTGCCCCTCCCAAAACATACTTCAACCTTGAGCTTTGTCATAGAGAATGTTAGTCCTTTGGCTGGATCATCATCATGCAGATGCACGTTCTTTATACGAATTGGGGTGCCATCTATGCGCATCATAAACTCAGTTATAACTCTATCAAGTGGAAGGTTGCCTGATCTGATAATTCTTGCACAACCGTAACGAGGGAAACGCGAGAAAAGACGCAGTTTATGTGGGGGAAGAGCCATCAAGGTGCCAAATTTTGTCAGCCATGATAGATCATGAGAACCGAGGTTTATTGTTGGTGAAGTATTCTGAGAAGTGCGAGGAGGTTGATGAACATTAGCATCTCCTTCTGTACTATCTTTTGCAACAGATGATGATGAACTTTGTTTCTCTGATGGAGGAGGAAGGGATCTAAATGATACGCTAAATTTAATCGAAAGAGCAGTGGATCTGAAGGGGTCAAATACGAACTCACGAGGCTTCCCTTCAATTGGAAGTGAAAACAAATAATGATTCAATGGCCTTTCAGAGTCACAACCCCAATCCATTAAAACTTCAAGTATAAAAACTGGGACTTCAAAGAATGCACCAGAAACACCTGGTGGAATTTTGGCACCATGTTTGGTTGCCAAACTCTCCAAACTGGTCAAGTGAATGTTGAAATCTTCCGAAGAAAGAAAAATGCGACCATCTGACTGTTGAATTTCCATATAACCGGTCAAAAGTACAAGTTTATCGTATTTTTCATAAGGATCTGAAGTTCCCAAAAGATTCCAGTATGTTTCAGAAAATATTAAGGTAATGTTTCCATGAATGTAGTTTCTCATATCATCCCACCATGGCAAACTCTTCTCCTTTTTGGGTGGCACAATAAGTGGCCCAGGAGTCTTAAGACTCAGATTAGCCCTCCGTAGCACCACAGTGAAAGCATAACTAATATCAGCAAAAACTGGTTCATATCCCACCCCATATGACACTTCACCTTTCTGGAAACGTAACGTCAAGTCTGTGTATGTCTTCATAGGCGGAGTAGTACCAGTGGCTGATCGAAGCATGCTCACCTTTCTCCATTCTCCAACATAGACATCTTGAACCATTTGAGGTTGAAAGCTAGTTGCCTACTTGAAATAAATGAAAGAAAAATGGTCAAGAAATGTTATCAGCTTAATCATAATCTAGCTAATCCACCAAATACCACAAAAGAAACAAATACGAAGTTCAGTTCAAGTAACATGTAGCTTTTTTCTTGGAAGTGTATAAACTCATGTGGGTTATAGTTTGACAGGTGCTTAAGGATGACACTGGATCGCAATAAAGTAAGCATAAGAAACTAGAATGTTGAAAAAAGATTATATTGCGTCATGTTACCTGCTGAGCCATGACAACACGACCTTCACATTTGCCAGAAGTTCCACCAAAGAGAGGATAAGTGTAATCTCGAATTTGAGCCACAAGAGAACCAGTATTCAAGACAATGTTTGCTCCATACAATCTGGAAAATGGTATCTCTAATTCACGACAAACAGGATCAAGCGTCCTCAGAATTTCAATCATCCCATCTTCTCCACCATCGATTTTTGTTAAGGTTACCTCTAACTCTGTTGCAAATACTGAAAGAACAAAAGATCTTGCAGTACTAAGCTTGAAACCCGATTGAAGTTCATCATTTTTATAAGCACCTGATCCGTCATAGAACTTTTTGTTTTGGCATGACTCGTAATATGATTGGAATGTTCGTCTATAAATGTCTTCTCGCATCGATTCAACAACTGAAGGATCGTTTAGATCAACTTCAATATCATTGATATAAATTTTTTTTTCTTCAAGACAGGTATCATCAGTAGAGTTTGGATCTTTCTTAGCCTTGGATATAAAATCATCTAAGAAGTTTAATCTGACAGCTAAATCGCCAACCTCCTTCTTCAACAGTGGGTAGTGTTCATCAAGCCATCCCTGAAGCGGTTCCTCTTCAATATCAAAAGTTAACTTGCGAAGGAAAAACTTCAGACATCCAAATTTCACTGAACTAGGCTTTTTAGCTTTAGAACTGTCTTTCTTCACCGGAAAAATCATGTTGGTCTTTGCAGCAACAATAAGTTTCAATGCACGCAACATGTCCTCCAGAGCATCATCAATAGCACGCAATTCTAATCTGAATGGAAGACAAATGTGAACATCAAGACCTTGAATCACCCAATCCCATACTGTAACTCCCTTTGCATCAGATATAGCAGCAGCAGATTTACTAGGAATTCGTGAAAGCTGCATCCTGCTACTCTTGACGAGTCTGGCCCCATTAAAATAAAACAAGAGTCCTTCAAGGAGCACTCCTATACGAGCATTCTCAGAGAAAATTGACCGCACCTGAACCATAGCATCAACTCCATCTCCTAGCACAGCAGATATCTTCAACATTTCTACATCAACAGCAAAAACAGAATCTTTCTTCTTTTCAGCATGCCCTGATGGAAGAGGAGGAGTTTCATTTTTCACATTAGAATCTTTTACATCAGAAACTACATCTTCAACTTTTTCATTACTCCGCTCCCGAAGCTTGGAATTGTGTAATGCTAATTTTAGCTGCAAAACCAGTTCAATCAGTGATAGATGTAGATCAGGCTCCCACTTCAAACTAATCTCAGTGGCACTGAACAGAGAGCATGCAGCATTCTCTTTAATGCCACCTAATCGCTGTACAAATTTAATATATCGTATCTCAAACAATGGCACCTTTGATACTGGCCTAGTTTCATTGTAATACTCCTGATAGAGGCATCTGGCCTTCTTAAGTTCTACCTGTTTGGATCTTTTCTCCTTGTTCACACTCAACTTCAAATCTATGATTTGAAGACAAATACAGTACTTTAGCTTCTGGTACTCATCGGAAACAGTGGATATTACATTTGCAGTACGAGGGGTACCATCTGCGGACACACTTATTATAACTCTACCACCCTGTGAACCATAATTAACTCTCTTGGGATCTGGAACAACTGCGTTTTCTATTCCAGTTTCCCCCAATATATACACTGAACACTGTTCGAGATTGAATTTAATCATTTGAGTTCCTTTCCCTGAATTTTTTGATGAATGTGACCGGGTATTTGTGGATTTTTTCTTTGGACCAGCAAGGCTTTTAAATAGAACTTGAAAGGATATTGCAGTAGATATGAATGATTCTATACGCTCAAAACTTAGATAAATTCCCAAGCTAGTCACAACAACTGATAAACATAGCACACACTTTGGAGCATCTTTTTCAGAGGATTTCATGTCCTTTTTGCCCCAATCCACACAAATCTTTGCAATGTGCAAAATGGAGGCAGAGTTTGATTCAGCACCAAAAATGCTTTCTTCCAAGCATTCTTGATTTTCATTAGCCATTTTGAGGCTTAATTCACCAAGTTCAGAATGTACTGCAATTCCCATCTTCGAAGTGTTGTTTGCCGATACATGTGCTGATTTTAAGCAAACCTGGATTTGGAAGCAATAGATGAATGCTTGGTGGTAAATGTCTATACTCAAAAACATTTGAATTAACATGTAAGATAATTTCCTCCAATATAACTAAAAAAGATCAAACAGGTAGATGCAATGACTTGGACAAAAGAAATTTGAAGAGTCAAAGAAACGACACAATCCATCCATTTGGTGAGCCTCCAACAAAACACTCAACCAATATCCAACAATGATCCTTTGAACCTCAAATCTAACATCCAAGTAGGGGTTTCAAATGTGTCTCTCTTAGTAGTGTATTCTAATCAATATGATTTTAGTCCATTGTTAATTTTTGTTTTTATAAAAATTAATACTCTTTAGCTCCTACGTTTATCACATAGATAGATAACTGTAGAGATTGAAAACGTATTAAACATGGTAGGAATTGAAACCAATATTTTGAAACATTTTAAAAGATGGAGATATATTTTTATCCTTTTTAATTTGAATGGTCATTAGGTTGTTGTTTTCATTGACATGTTTTCATTAATAGTTTAAAAAAAGTCACCTTGTTTTCACTTCATTTCCTGTTTTCAAGAATCTGCAAAGGAGAAAAGAAGTGAAAATAAGGCGACATTTTTGTAGTTGTTTATAAAAGTATATTCTAAAAGAAATATAAAGCTAAAACAAACTAAATGCACCCTTTTAGAGAAGACAAAAGACAGAATTATGATCTTTGCAATATTAGACTCACAAGCTTGCAGATCAAATGATCTCCATATTTGGACCTAGTTTTTTATTTTGAGGATGTTTTGATATCAGTTTAACATAAGTAACTTCTGAACTATTTTTTCTGTGATCTCAAATTCATAACATAAGAAAACTGATATGATTTTATCTTTGAGCTTATCCTCTCTTGATCCTAGTGTAACACTTTCTCCTGCTTCATAAATATATCTGCTTACATAGAAAAAATATAGTTTCAACCTCAGATATTTCAGTAAGTTTGTAGTAATATTTTACCATTAGCTTCAATCAGTTACCAAACAATCATTAGAACAATATGGCTTGCTCAGGCTAAATAGAAATATCTATATATCTATAAAATTATAAACTTTTGGTATTAGTTTCTTTGATATTAGAAGATTTTATTTTTCATGCATGTTATTTTGGAAATATCATACCTATTTTCTGATTTCTCGAGGACTCAAATGTGAAACATGCAACTAGAAAAGTTTTTAATCATGAATCACCACATGCACAACATCACATATAACAAGAGTTATATGTGTGTGTGTGTATTTGACAATACTTACATTATATAGTGGAGAACCAGCCATATTGAAAAGCATTATTATAAACTCCGAAGTTGACAAATTACATGTCCATACGATGGTCAAACTTTCATCTTTAGATTTTGGCTTTACAACAGCAGGTTCTTCTCGGATGACCAGTTTTTTCTGCTTACTAGGTGGCTTTAGGAGCAACCAAGGCTTTATTCTGCTCATTACGATGTTGCATTGTGAACGTCCAATCTTAACTTCTGTTTCAGCTCTAATAAGCATAACTGACTAGAGGAAGCGACCAAAAGATGAAGTTAGTTTGGGCATAAAATACAAGAAAAATAGTTATAACTCAGTGTAATAGTCCATATCAAGCCTTCTTGATCTACGAGGTTAATGTTTTTTATATATAAACTTCTCAAGAAATTCTATTATACAGTATAATGAACAATTGTCCTAAAAGTTTAAGTTGTTAGGGGAATGCTAAATTTGTTCTATATCTCCAAATAAAAAATTATTTGATTGGATGGAGAATTTATAATTTTGTAAAAGTAAAATATATTAAATTTAAATTTCTTTGAATTTAAATTGTTTTAATTTTTAAATGTTTTATTTGGACAAAGTACTTCAAATTTATTGATTTTTTTGTGCTTAGATAGAATATTCCAATTACCATCAAATGTAGATTTTAATTTTAATAGTAATTATATTTATTAACTAAAAAGTATTAGTAGGTATGTTTATAAGTAAATGTCAATTCATGTTAGGTTATTTGTGAATTTAAGTTTGTGAAGAATTTTTGAACTTTTATTGACTTGAATTTTTTTGAATTGATATTGGTCAAAGGTACAATTAATATTGACCAAATTATTTCGATTAATATCAATTAGAATAGTTGGAAGTCCCACATCGACTAAAGATAAGGCAATTTCATAGTATATAAGTGAGGTGCAAACCTCACCTTACAAGCCGGTTTTGTCGGGCTGCTAATGGAACTATTTTCCATTCATTTGTGTTATAGTGATTCATGCATGTTCCTTGTACTTATTATTATGTTAGGAAAATCATAATTTGTTTTTAGATTTCAAAGGTTGATTGAAAAAAAAAAAAAAAAATTTGATAACAAT
>Ga0214543_1000428_pt1 | contig 69565 bp, 23 predicted proteins | sample CNSS2metaG_FD_160094 | JGI IMG/M metagenome (GOLD analysis project Ga0214543, IMG submission 160094) | Root nodule microbial communities from cowpea collected in UCLA plant growth center, Los Angeles, California, USA - CNSS2 | ecosystem: Host-associated > Plants > Roots > Nodule | place: USA... | reverse complement strand
GCCTCGGTTGTTACCCGAAGTCATAGTGTTCCATTTTTGCCTCGGGTCAAAATAGAACCGAAGCCATACGGGGCCACCATCTTCCTCGCACACGAACCACCGTACTGGGCTGCTGTCTCACCCTCCAGGTGCAATCCCTGTCTCAAAACCCTAAAAACCTTTGAAACCGCAAACACTCCAAATCCATTTGGCTCTTACGGAGAAAATGTTCGTGCACGGGGAAAAAATCAGTTCAAATCAAAGAATCAACTCAAGAATCCAAATCTCAGACATCACAACAAGAAAGAAGGTGTTCCGGCCAAGATCCGCCGCGCAGTACAAATCAGCTCAGGAATCCAAATCTTGCAAACGGCATCGTAGAGGAAGATCCGTCGCGCGACTCGTTAGAGGTGTTCCGACCACCAGACGAGCCAGCGCCAAAGCCGCTGAACTTCCTGTTCTCGCGAACCAGAACAGCCACCATTGAAGCTTCTCTGCAACGCGAACAACGCCAGCCAGATCGGAGAAGAAGACCTTGACTGAGGAGGAAGCTGGTGGCAGCGACGGAGGAAGGTGATGGCAGGGAGAGAGACGAGAGAGTGACGAGAGAGAGACGAGAGAAGAGAAAGGGTACTGCTGTAGAGAGGGGCACGGGGAAGAAGAAGAGAAAAGGGGGCTCACGAATTTGGTGCCCTAATTAAACCATATGGCCTCGGTTATTAATTGAACCGAGACATATAGCCCTATTTGGCACCAGTTCAGTCTCACCCGAGGCCAAAGGGTGGGTTTTTGGCTTTGGGTTTGTGTAACCGAAGCATATGAGCCTCCTTTGGCACCGGTTTTTGGCGAACCGAAGCATATACCTCTCTTTTGTTTCGGGTTAAGCTGAACCGAGGCATAAAAGTTGTTTGAAATTGCAAAAATGCCACCGCGCCATTATATGCTTCGGTTCTTGGATAATCGAGGCATATAAGGCGAGGTAGAAATCAATTTCTGCACTAGTGAATTAATGAACATAACATATTAACAAGTTTTAGGCTTAGGGGTTATATCATTGTATCTTCTAAAAGAAACATAGCTTAAAAGATCTCAACTCAACCATTATAAGAATAGCTAAAACGTTAAGAAATTACCGTTTGATGATAAGCATCTATTTGCCATTGTCTAATTGGAGGAGACGATGTACTTTGTTCAACAAAAAATATATAGTCACGAATAAAGATGAGTGATAAGTTAGATTACTCAAGAAGGCAATGAAACAAAATTGAGTATTAATTTCGACACAATCAAGGTTTGAAATGAAAGGTTTTCTGAGGTTAATGTTAAGGTTGAAAATAATCAAGTAATAGTTCAGGCTCATTGGATAGTGGCAAGGGTTCTTCAAATGTAGGCTGAAGCTTGACAAAATGCTAGGTTGGAAAACCATGGAGAGTAAGTTACATACATCAAAAGTGAATAGGTTTCTATTTGGGGAAAATTTTCAAACGTATTTAGCAACCGTTCATATTTTGTCACTAAAAGAAACATAATTTAATAATTAATTTGGTTATAGAAATCTAACACTCTAAGATAACATTTCTTTTAGTAGCCAAAAACAACATTTTGAGCTTAATTTAAACGTCCATAGTATGTGGAGGAGAGAAGTTCTCTCAAGGATGAGGAAGCATTCCTAACCACGAGTATCTATCATATCTTTGATACCAATGTTAGGACTTGTTAGGTCATCGAGAAAAGCAAATATCAATGAGACCTGAATACCAGCATATAAGGGGTTGATACTACTCTCAATCCAAAACATTAAGTCAATGTATATATTTATCCTTATATAATGTTCTACTTTCTCATTATCCGATGTAAGATTTAGAGTCACACTTATTCTCAACATAGTTGTTTTAATCACTCTACAAATTAATGTCACTAGACATTTATTCTATTGCTATTTTGATAGTTGATTTATAACTACCATTATTTTAATCACACTTTCAACCTACTTATTTAAACCATTAAAATTGATAACTAAATAATTTTTTTCTTGCAGTGTTTTATGTTTTTATAACACAATTTACCGTTCACTAAAATATAATTTCATATTATTTTTAATATATAATATTTAAAACTTTCAATTTGTATAAAAATAGTTTTAATGTTTTTTTATTTATTTTAGAACTATAATTTTTTGTAGTTTTCGTGTAAGTTTTATTTAATTCGATATTTTTTAAGTAAAATAAAAAAATGTGAATGATATTTTATTAAAAATATATGAAAAAAATCTGAGTAAATATAGTGAAAATGTACAACTTATTAAAAAATCCAATAAGAAAAAACACTGTAGAAAATACTTATTAAATGTTTAAGCTTCAAAACAATAGATTTAGAATTTTGTAAATTATATAATTGCAAGAATTTTGTTTGATATAGAAGATCCAAAAGGAGGAAAGGAAGGGATTGTAATTAAACGCGGACGGTAGCGAAGACCGGAGCGCGTGTATCTGAAGTCATTATGAGAGAAAATCTTAAAGCACAAGTTTTTGAAGGACAAAATTCATATAACAAATGATGGAGAAAGTGATGTTGAAGGAATAAAAACAAATGTGTAACATGCCACTATTGATTGACACATGGATGAGATAGGTTTGAAAATAAGTGGCTAAATTTTGCTGTACCAACATATTTTCAGTGCCCTGTGCCGTACACTATTACGCTCTCCACCTTCTTCCTCACAATCATTCTAACCATATTTTGTCACTTCTTACCGCCCATTTCGATACCACAATTTTTTCTCATCAAAAACACCTTTATTCAAATCTTAATTAACAATTAATCTTTTAGGGCTTTTATTTATTTATTTGGAATATATTACCAATAAAAAGAACAACTAGTGATAAACTACATTTAACAACCATGTTCAGGTATACAATTTATTACTAAAAATTATGACAAAGTAAGTTCTGATTCCCTCTTTACAAAATTTAACAAGTAAGAATGAAGTTTTCAATCCATTAACTCACTTTAACATATTTTGTTTAATTTGTCAAATTAAAGGATCAAAGCTGAGATGGAACATACAGACTCATTAGTTTTTTTAAATAAAAAAATTAAAGTAAAAATTATTTTTTTTATATTATATTACTTTAAGGATGTAAATTAATATATATAATTATTAACACTTACAAATTAAATTTAATTATTAGTTAAAATAGAATAATTTAAATGTAATAATTATTTTAATTTATTTAATTAAAGATTTTAATTAAGTAATTAAAAGTTTATAAATATTTATATAATTAAATATATTTTAATATATATTTATTTATAACAAAAAAAATTAAAATTGTGAGTTAGTTCTCTAACTCACTTGTACATCTTATTACCAGACCGATTGAGATTTTTAACCTGTTTTTATATCACGGATTAGTCTCTTCTATCTTATTTTTGGCAGACTTGTAGAACAAATGAAAAAATTGAGTGATTTTGTTACTACTATTATTAAGAATAACTATTAAAGATATGTTTAAACAAACTTTGTTATAATATTTGTTAAAGAAAAATCTATAAATTAATTAAAATTTGTTCAAGTATAAATTTATATTTTATAATTTATACAAAATTTATTTCTACTTATCGTAAACTAACTTTAATTTATAAAAATAATTATTTTCTTTTTTTATTCTTTCTAGAATTAGTTTTAGAGAAGCTTCGCCTAACATAAATTTTACAAATACTTATAATTGATGAAACGACTTAATTAATCCAATCATTCAACGCATTCTTCAGCATTTGGTAAATCTGCAAAATGAATTGATAGGTAATAACATAACATAAAAGTGAATGAGGAAAAAAAATCAATACATTGCATCTTGACATAGGTTATAACCAATGGGTGTTTAAAAATAAATATTTCAAGACTAAAATAGTATATCACAGAAGGTCATGCCTAATAATGTCTTCTCCTTCTTCGTTCCAAAACAAATTCCTTTTACTTCTTTTTTTTCTTTCTAAAATTCAACTTTTGCTTCTTCCTTGTTTCCTTGTTCAACTCCCATTTTCTTGATTTAGCCCATTTTCTTTTATTGAATCTATGGTTTAATTTATTATTCATATACACTAGGGGGTTTATAATACGTAAGAAATATTTTTTAAATTATTTCTTGATCAACATTAATAAAAAAATTCTCGAAAAAAACTAATGAAATTATTTTTTAATATATGAGAATTAAGATTAAGTTTTGCGGTTGGTTGATGACACAATATTTATATGTGAAGCCTATATTAAGAATATCATAAAGACTATTTTGAGATGCTTTGAGTTGTTCTCGAATTAACATATCTATAAAAGTAGGATAGTTGGAGAAAACAAAGATAATACTTATATAAAAATCTCATTTAAGTATTTAAGAATGCCAATAGAGAAATCTAAAAAAAAAAAAAATTTTGACATGTCATGCTAAACAAGTTCATAAAAAAGTTCATTAATCAGAAAGGTAGACTATTATCTTTTGCAGGTTGTGTATGTATCATTAAGTTTATCATTTTAGCCCTCCTATTATTTTATTTATCCTTCTTCAAAGCACCAAAAGGTACATGTAAAGTGCTTACAAAAATACAAAGAATTTTATTTTGGGATTGAGAGTCAAAAAATAGAAAGATTGCTTAGATTATATGAAAAATGTTATGTAAACCAGTATAAGAAGGTGGACTGAGAAGAGACGTCAAATGATTTAACATTGTTATGTTGACAAAATTTAGGTGTGAAAAATTAAGGCTTATAAAAGGAGGTCTTAGAATCTAAATATAGATCATGGAGAAACTTAAACGTGAATAATAGAGTAAAAAATAAATCACAATAGTGTCGAGATATGAGATATGAGTAATGAAAGTTGGAAAGGGAAACAAGGTGATTGACTTGAAAACAATGTAGTATGAAGACTAGGAATAGAGAATAAAATGAAGTTATGGGAGGATAAATGGGTAGAAGAACATCTAACACTCTATAGATGCAGAAACAATAAAGGTAAAACAAAGTTAAATAAGAACATAAAGAAGAAAAGTGAGATGTGTGATTAAAGTTAAATATTGCTTTAAAATATTGAGAATTTATATATATATATATATATATATATATATATATATATTATATAAATAAAGAAAAGTAAAAGTTGAACTATAACTTTAAATATATAGTTAACCAAAATTTTTAGATTTTCTTTATAAAGAAATAATAACGAAATCATACGATAGGTTTATCTTGGCTTATCCTAACATTTTTTTTATTGATTATTATGTGGAAAACAATATATATATATATATATATATATATATATATAATATAATATAAACGGTAAAACACTTTTAATGTTCTAATAGTAATCTAAAATGTTTTCAATAAAAAAGTTTTTTTTGTCAATGCTAATTTGAGAAAGTTTTTAGTTAATATTAGTTAAAATGATAATAAAATAGTTAATTCAAGCACATCTAAATTTAATAACCTTAATAAATATCAACTAAAATAATTATTATCAAATTAATTAAAAATAATCTTAACTGATACAAATAATAAAAATGTTTGTCGAGTTTTAACCTTTTGGTTAAAATGTCTTAATTATCGGCAAATGTTTACTAAAAACATATTTTTAAAATATATAAATATTTTTTAATAATTAAGCTTTTATATTTAGTGTTAATTGAAAGATTTTATAAAAAAAAATTGGAATTGAATAAACTCGAATTAACATATTTAAATTAAATATTAAAAAATATTAAATAAATTAAATTAAATGCATTTGAATTTTTTAAAATTAGTTGATGTCAAACTTACGATAAAGAAATTAATCTCCATATGAAAACAAGCAAGGGAATTGTCTTAGTGCTTTTAAAAGCATTATTTTTTATTAAATCTTTTGCACCTAAAACACTTTTATTTTATCTTTTGTTATCTTTTCACTGCAATTATTCGCCTTTATTTATTTGACCTTCTTTAATCTTCTTATAGTCCTATTATCTTTTCTTTTTTATCCTTCAGTTTTTTTCATTTTGCATTTCTTTGTGACAATTATTCTTAGCTTTAAATTATCTATAAGGGGAGTCATTCTTGTCCTCTGATTTTGGAAATATATTTTCAAATTTCAAAAAGGATAAAACTTAAAAGAAAATTTGTAAATGATAGAGAAAGATAACTAAACTGTATTTCATATCATTGTTTCCCATTAGGACCAACCTATTAGTAGGGGAAGGTTTATCTAATTCACATCAAGTTTTAGGTTAAAATACCATTACTCAAATTGTAAAAGATATCATGTTAGGCGAATGAGCGGATCCAAGGTACCGATAATACCATCCGTTCCGTTTTGGAGTGTGAAACTCCATCACAATTTTGTCTTTAAAAGACATCTTAAAGGGCGATATTAAATAATTTTAGACCTCAACTTCTATGCAATGTGAGACTATTGGATGTGAGTATTTAAATAGCCTTAAGCCTCAACTTCTACGCATTGTGAGACTATTGAGTGTGGTATGAACACAAGCGATTATTGAATGCATGTTTGATTTTGCGTCAAATTGATGTAGAATTAATTAAAATTAGTTTTGCGTCAAATTGATGTAAAATTAATTAAAATTGATTTTCTAACGTATAATCAAAATGTGTTTTTGTTTTCAAAATCAATTAAAAAGTAAAAAAATCATGTTGAATGAGAACCAACTCATTCTTGTTTCTGCTTCAGAGAATTGATTCAACACTGAACCAAAAATACCCTGAATCACATCACCTTTTCTTTGTTGTTCTCTTTCTTATTTTTCTCATTTTTTTTCTTTTTTTATTTATTCTTTCTTTATTTGTTATTTTAGAGTTGCCAAAGCATAATAGTTCTTTCTTTTAATTTTTCCTTTCCGAATCATGTAAAACATGAAAGCATAACGTGTTTTGTACTATTATCCAAATTAAAAGTACTGAACCAATGTAAACTCTAGGAAATGCTCTGAAAACTATTGACAAAAAGGATTAATTTGATATGAGCGAAACCTTATGACCCAAAAGAGAACTAAAAGTATTAAATTAAACAAAAATATAAAATACATAAATCCATTTAGTGTTTACGTAAATAAATTAAAATTGCAACAAAACGATTGACTGAAATTTCTTTTTCACCTTTATTTCTTCGTTTTCACTCGCTATTTTACGATTTTATTGCACTTCCTCCTTCTTCTTTTTGTATTTGTAGCAAAGGACTTTATGGGAATCAAATGAAAACTTAAATTGTTATAATTAATGTCGATTTCTCAACCCTCACTCAATTGAGCCGGTATGATTATTGCTACTTGATTTATATCATTTTTTCTATTTCCTCTAACTTATTTTCTTCTAGTAATAAGTACTTGGAAAATTTGTCCTAATACGTGTTGAATTTCAAAGAATTTTTTCCACCTTAACAAATTCGATTAGCATTATTTTCCTTCTAAATATTTCATGTTATATACAGCATATTAAAATTGGAGACCTTTTATTAAACTGAAACAATTCGCATACTCATTGGTTAGCTGAAAATATTATTAATTTTCGCTCTTCCGTCTAATTTAGGAAAAGTTTATAACAGGTATTCAAAATTGGCTGGTTCGATTAGCCCAATACGAGTTAGGTTGAGTTTTTAAAATTGGGTCTTTCTTCCTGCACCCCCACAAAACCCTTAATGCCCAAAATACCTTTTCTCATCTCTGGACGTTGTTACTGGTTTAGTGATTTGATTTCCGGATTGGAAACTTTGTTCCAGATTAAAACAAGATAAAATGAGTTCGTTTTGATTAGTTGTTCCGGAAAATATTTCTAGATTTAATAATATCACAAAAAAAAAAAATCTAAAATTGAGTGAACATTTGTTCCGAAAATGTATTTATATGCCGAATTGAATATTTCGAAATATAAAAAAGAAAATATTCAGAGCGAACATTTTGGAAGATATTAATATTTTTCCGAAACCTTTATTCTCGAATTTCTTTCTTATTATGGAATGACTGTTCTGAAAGATTTCTTTTAAATCTGAAAGTATCTTTCGAAACATCCGATCCGAAAAATAATAAAATTAAGGTGTGTGAACTTTTATTATATTTGTACGTGGATAAATCATGTTGCAAAACTAAAGTCCTTTTATATAAACGAGTGTCTACTAACAATTTATTACAATATGATATCGTCATGCCTTGTCACAATTTCTTAACCTCATTCTCATCCATGTTTACCATGTGACGATGCCATGATAAGGTGACAACGTAGGAGTTGTCTCTGTCAACCAACCTCGTTCATCTCGTGATAATGAATGAACAGTGTGGCAATATGCAAAACATTCTAAATAACAACAGTTGAGATTCGAAGGAACAACACAAGAAATGACACAGCATGATGAGAAAATCTAGATTGATTTTGTATTTAGACAATGGATGATGAGTTATCTATAAGAATTGTTGTATTACCCTCTGAATATAAGGTGGTATCATTTCCAACTGAAATGGAATTCTGGTAAGTGTGACTAAACTGAAACAACATGATAACGATGCAGTGTGTGCAGCATCTCTTGTAAAATTAACTGAACATGGAAAACACAATACAAAAGTAGATTGAAGAATCAAAACTAAAAGAACTCAAAGTCCAGATATTTACCCCCAGACTTCATCTCATTATTACCTCCCATCCTCTTACTACTATTGTTCATGCCAACACCAACACCAACACTATCAACTGCTTCTAACTTTGCTGCTACAACATCACATTCAATTGCTCTTGGAACTTCTGGTGGCGTGCTGCACCTGATCAACGCCCAGTTCACGCCTTCAAAGAACGGGTGCTGTTTGATCTCAGTCGCACCCCTCTTCACCCCGAGCCGGTGCTGCGGCTCCTTCACCAGCAGGCCGCGGATGAGATCACGGCTCGCATAACTGGTGGCCGGTGATTCCGGAAATCTGAGCTGCTGTCCAACTACGTTGAAGAGAGTCGCGCGATTTCCGGAACCTTTGAAAGGAGTCTTACCATATAATAGTTCATGCAAGAAAATCCCAAATGTCCACCAATCAACTGCACTTCCATGACCTTCTCCTTTGATGATTTCAGGAGCAAGGTATTCGTGAGTGCCCACAAAAGACATGGACCTAGCAGTTGTTGGTTCTGCAACAAGCTCAGGAAGTGTGCTTGATGGCGGGCCAGGATCGGCTTTAGGTCTCCGTGACTTCTTATTTTTCTGAGCGAAAAGGCGAGGCATGAAACATGAAGGCTGGATGCATACCGAGGAAGGCTCGATACAAGCCGGCTGCACGCAGAACGCACCGCCGGCTCGTTTGGAGGGATCGCCGTCAATATTTCTGATAAGGGTAGGCGAAACAGCACATCTGAGAGAAAGGTCGAAGTCTGAGAGCATTATGTGGCCATCATCTCGGACCAGCACATTTTCAGGTTTAAGGTCTCTGTACACCACTCCAAGCATGTGAAGATATTCAAGTGCCAACAGAACCTCTGCTGCATAAAACCTACACAGCATTTACAAGCATTTTATTAGTCAAAACAGCAAAGGAAAATACACCATGTGTGTAGAATAATACATATTTGCCAATTGTATTTTATACTGATTAGGAATTTTTAACATCTTCCTATTGTTTCAGACTTCATAGAGAAGCAACTCTGCATACTATTGAACAACCTAGCATCCCATATAAAGCCACTAATATAAGAACAGTTACAATATTCCCATGGAAGTCTTGTACCAGAACAATGATTTCATTCTATGTCTGCTACTTAAAGTTACAGCCTAATCATCTTGAAACAAGTCTTCCATGGACAATCTACCCATATATACACACCTATCGTGAAGAAATTTTCCCACAATTTAACAGCTTCAATAACCATGTAGATCTCTACATATTGCATTAAATGTTTGTGATAAATCAGAATTGTTAATGACAATATCAATGAGTATTTGTATCTGTAAAGTTCAAAGCATACCGTGCAGCATACTCCGAGAAATGTTTCCCAGGTTGTCTTTGCCTTAAGGTGTGAAGATCACCCCCTGGACAGTATTCCATTACCAAACAGCAGAATCTGTCTGTCTCAAAATGTGTATACAAAGTAGGAAGAAATGGATGGTCCAGCAACTGCAATATCTCTCGTTCTGTCTGAGCCCTAGTCAGCTTATTTCTGCTTGCTAAGGATGCCTTGTCCATAACTTTCATTGCAAAAAAGCATCGAGTTGCACTCAGTTCTGAGAGATATACACTTCCAATATCACCACAACCAAGTCGTTTGAGTAACCTAAAGTGACTCATGCCGAGAATTCCGTCGCGTGCTCGGATGGCAAGGATCGCCTTCCATCTAGGATCATTTCCTTTGTGTGGCTTATTGGCACTACCAGTTATGTTACTCCAGTTGCTGTCATCACTGAGGCCACTGCTATCACTTGCTCTACTAGCACTGGTTTTTGCACTCTCCAGTGAATCCCCTCTTACACTTCCTTTTGTGCTATCACAATTCCTGTCCAAACTAAGCATGCCATCACTAGTCACTGCATCACTCCGGTATGTACTTGCACAACTATTAACTATGCTCATTGTTCTCACAACACTAGCACTATCAACACTACTAAGAGGACTCACATTACCACTCGGAGGCAAAGATGCATCCCAAACACATTCTTTCTCCTCAGAGTCTGGAGCAGCAGGGGAATTCTCAGTATTCCGAGAAGCACGAGCACCTAAAGGCGGCGAGGGTATGGGTATGTTACTCGTCTCATTTGACTCATCAACCAGGCTGTCTGCAGGAGAAACAGTAGCCATGGTTTGTTTCTTGGCAGGAACACAAATTGAAAGATCTTCTAAGAAAGGACCAGGACCCTTCAAGGACACACTCTTCATCAAGCATGTTGCCTCAGATTTGGTTTGACCTATTGGTACATAAACCGTTCTCATGAGATCAGTATCAACAGGTTCTGGGGGATGACTTGCACCAGCAAATGAACTTGGACCAGTTTCCCCAAAAGAATCATTGCTACCCTTCAATGTCTGAACATCAGGCACAAGTTCTACGGCTTCAGGTGAAGAGCTCTTTCCTTTCCACGTTCTTGTAGGAACAGGGGAGGGAGGCTCTTGACAGGACCGTGTATCGAACCCCATATCCTCTCTTACCAAAACTATTCGTGCATTTGATAACTGAGCCACTTCTCTGATGGAGGCAAGACGTGTCATGGGGACATCTCGTGACTTTGAAAACTGATTCCCTTCTCTTGCTGGAATTCCTCGTACACCCGAAACATCCTGCGAATGTAATCTTTGACCAGCTTCTCTTATTGAAGCAGTGTGCGCATTAGATACCTCAACCAGAACAGGCAAGGACCGAGGAAGTAGCTTTGGCTCTGCAACCCTCTCCATATCCCAATATCATATACCATCAAACAATGACTTCTAGTTAACAAAACCCTGCAAATTCAGCAAAGAACTAATTTAATAAAAGATTCAATCAAATTGAATTAACTGTGATTTTTTTATTTTTAATTTGAAACCAGTAATCAAGTGGAAAAGCCGGGAACTGAGTAACACAACAAGAATATGGAATGAAAGAATAAAGTAATCTAATTCTTCTTGGTAGTGACTAGTGGTAGCTGCGGAAAGCACAAACAGCATTATAAATTGGATCCGCAGAGAAACGACAAATGTAGAAAGCTCAATTTAATAGCTTGAAACATCATAAACAAGAAATTGTAGACACCATGAAAACAAAGCCGCCTGAAAAATCTATTTCCCAATTATATACAAAGGAGCTTAAATTGTTAAAGTTTGAAAATTGATTTGATGTGGGAAAACATAGTTAATCAGAGCAAATATCATGAAATGGTGGAATTGATGCCTGATAATCAGACACAGACCCATTGATAAGATAATCTCAAAGTACAAACCTTTGAGCAAGAAACCTCAACTTCAGAGGAAATGAGAAACATACAGAAGATAGAGAGAGAAGAACCCAAAAAAATAAAGACAACAAGAGGCGGAGAAATGTTAAGAAATGTAAAAACTCCTAATCTTCTATTTTGTTTCCATTGGAAAACCATAACCCAAAATACGTCAAACAAAAGAAAACAAAGAGGGAAAAAAAATGATGAAACAGAGAGAGATCTAGGCACCCAAAAGCATAATAGGCAGAAGGGATAGAGACCCACCATTGAAATGATGAAGAAAAACAATGGGTATCCTTTTGCTTCCCCTCTTCTTCACTATACTGTCTCCTTTCACAACTCAACTCAGAGTTTCTTCACAGTTCCCTTCACCCTGCAGAACACAAACAACAACTCTCGGTCTTCACTCAGGTGTGAAAGAAACTACAATGGTGGGAGAAGATCGGAAGATGAAGCAAGAAGAGAAAAACAAAAGGTTGAGGAGGGGGGTGCTTTTGTTTTTTATTGCTTTTAGTTGTTTATTTTGTTGGTGTGTGTTTTTCTCTCACAGTCTCTCACTAGAATAGAAGTGAGTTTGTGTTTCTCTGTCTAGGGAAGGGGCTGTGTGTGAGTGACTGGGGAACTAAAGTGGTGTTGGAGATAGTTATGGTTAGCTTTTGCTTTCTCTTTTTGATTTTTGGCATTTGAATGAGTGGGAAGAAGTTAATGATGGAAGGTAGTAGTAGCATAGTACTACACTTTGTTCAGAGAGAGAGAGAGAAAGTGGGGCCATGCATGTTCCTTCTTTGTGGTACACTGCTTTTCAAAGGTGGGACTCAATCAAACAAAGAAAGTGAATGCCCAGCTCTAACCTATTTTTATGTTTTTTTTTTCTAGTATCTTTGTTTTGAGATTGTGGTATTGGCACGTGCCAATCAACTCCCGTTAATTTTCTTCCACTTATTTTACTCTTACTATATTTTTTTTACAACGACCATTAATATGTTTTACATATGATAATCTGTAATTTCCATGGATTATATATTACAGGTTATATATAGTTTACATTGGGATACGCCATTACACATATTCTTAACTCCTTAAGAACAAAATAGATCTTACATTTTAAATTTAAATACATTTTAAATATCTGAATTTTAATACGAAATTTGTATTTTTTTTAGCTTTGATACAATTTAAAATAAATAGACGTAGTTTTCTCAACTCAATTATATCATAATTTTTTATGAGTTATATGCATCTCATATTAATATTCGAGTTGTTAACATATTTTTGTTTTAATATCAAATAAAAAATATGTTTGACACATCAACAAATTTAATGTAATTAAGTTAAAAAGACTATATTCTTTAATTTCGAAAGTTTAGAAATAAAAATGTATCAAAATTTAGACATATAAAATATATAATGTTGCATTAAATTCAGAGATTAAAAATATATTTATTTTTTTATTTAGAGTTTTTATATTGTTTAATTCTACCGTATTTTATACATTTTTAAGTTGAACAATTTAAATATGATTGTTTCTGGAAAAAAATGTATAATTTCTTTATAAAAAAACAAACTCTTAATTAGTGCTTAGACTTTCTTTTCACTTAGTCCAACAATAATTAACATATAATTATATGTTTATTGTAAATACTTTGTTTAGAAAATAATTGTTTGTGTTAGAAGCACACTTTAAATCTAACTTAACTTTATAAAACTGATTTGTAAAATAATATTTATACCTCACTTATATATTATAAAATTACCTTATTTTTAATCGATGTGGACTTCCAATTTAATAAAAAAAATTTCTTAAAAACAACAGATATTTCGATAAACAAGTTGTTCTCAAACATCTACCAAGACTTAGATACATATAAAAGGAATAGTTAACAAATATTCCATGCGTTATACGCATACTTTTTAAAAACTTATGTAAATAAGTTAAATTTTTAAATTATAAATAATTAATTCAAACAAATAAGAAAATTATAATAAATTAAATTTAAAAAGTTAGAATAAATAATTTATAAAAAAATAATTTACAAAGTCATTACGAATATAATCTTAAAGAAACCATTATAGAGGAGGTTCTGGAGATTTTGTCTTTTGTGAGTTAGAATGATGGTGCTTTATTTATTGATTTATTTTGATTTTGGTGAAGATGGATATTCGGATGCTGAAGAGATGAGGGTTTGGAAGAATCCTCTGATTGGTTTAGCTTCGTTGCTTGCTGTTCCTAAAAATGCTTTTGGGCATCTTCTTTTGCTCACTTCTTTTATCTTCTCTTCTCTAATCCTATATAATAATAATAATTATTATTATTATTGTTATTATTATTATTATTATCTTTTTGCATTTTTCAAAAATAAATGCAACATTATTTTACTTTGCAAAAGATGTTCTAATGCAGGTTAAATAACCTTAGAAGTTGTACTTTCTGAAAAAGAAATCTTAAACTAAAAGTGTAACTTAACTCAAAATAAATTGGACGTAATATTTAAAATCAAAGCTTGACCAAACTTGATGGGTTATACCAAATTAGGTGATGAGAAAATAGATAAAGGGATTCAAACCCCACCATGTGAGTTACCTTACACCCGTCATTTTTGTTCTACACTGACAACGTAGGTTGGTGTGTTATGTCAAAAAATATATATCATTTCTGAAAATTCAAAGAGACCATTTTAATGCATAATTATTACGTACGTGTTTGCTCCTGCTATTATTTAAAACGTATTATTTTTTCTGCAGATTTAGATCTGTTGTTTAAATGGAATGGCGGGGAACCTTGGGTGCAGTTCAAGGTCAGATTAAAAGTAAAACCAGTACAGTTTTGTAATTTTTAATAATCTTTATTTAATAATAAAAACGCATTCTGTATAGATAGAGTGCTAACATGTCTAAAACTATATCTATTTATTACTGACGGAACTCTGCCTCAATTAGAGATATGTCAAATTAAATAACAGTTACAAATCTCATTTTATAAATTAATTTTATAGAGTTGAATTATGCTTAAAATTCATTTTTTAATATAGTATCAGAGTTATGAGTTAGAGTTTATCATAGTGAAATTTAAAGTTTGTTGAGTTTATTGATTCATCCCCTATCAGGTTGCTATGAAACCACTCATTAACGTTTATAAATTAGAGATAATGTAAATATATAAGTGGATGCAAACCTCTCACTTTCTAAACCCGATTTTGTGGAATTGAATTATACTTAAAATTCACTTATTAACAATTAGATGATATAAAAACCAGTCAAAAGAACGTTTTAATTATACAAAAAAAATGACATCTTTTCAACTAACATATTTATAGGTGAAAAAGAAAAGGTAATTATTAGTTTACATTTTCCATTGATGAGCCTATTCTAATAAGTTCAACCCTTAAGATGAAAAGATGTCTAAGGTAATGAATTTTTGTGAGCAAACTCATAATTAAGGTGGAAAGTTATGATAAAGTTGAAGAAGGTGAATATTTTTTTATCAAAAATGCTATGTAAAAAATGGGAGCAAATGAGTTGTAAGTTATTTACTTACTCCACGGCATTTGATGGAAATTATCCAGCCAACAAAACCATAGTTAAGAAGAAAGGAGAAAATAAAGTCTCATGGAGGAAGACTCTAAATTTGAAGAGTGGAAAACAAGGATTCACTTCCTTCTTTTTAGTCTTGTAAAAATGTTGATACATATACATGGTCAACCTAACTCACCCAAAGAAACTACTTCCCATGTATAAAAACACTAGAGCTTACAAACACTCTATCATTGAAAGAATTGTCCAATGTGAGACTTAGAGTGAGCTAAGTATTATATGTGCAAATTAACTTCAGCATTCTTCATTAGGGTGTAAAAAACTTTCAATGAAGAAGTCAAACAAGGCAACATATCACAAAAAGACCACAACAAGTCTACAAGAAAAACCACTTATAAAAACTTGGAAAAGCAGGTTTAGAGGTGTAACACTTGAAGAAGGCGAGGAATAAGAGATTTTTCATGTTTTGACCTTTGTTGACTATTTGCCTTATAACTTCTACAAATGTTCAATTGAGTTGAATTTTTGTGTGTTGGATTATATACTCAAAGAGCTTTAATTTGAGTACAAGAGCATAACGTTTAGAGCTATGAGATGGAAGCAGATCAAGTTGAAAGTTAGGAACGAAATTGACTTGTACAACTACAATTTATGTTTTTTAGTCTCACATTACCTAGTCGGAACAAGGTCTCTCCATCTCTAAATAAGAGGCATATCCTTCCTTTGTACTTACTTTGATTTTAGTGAAAATTGATGCGTCTATTTGTACAAAATGTCTTTTCATTCTTTGAAGTCAAGTTTAAATGAGAGTATTTCTTCTAGGCTTTCTACAAAGGAACACTTCTTGGGCTCGCCTCCAAGTTCCTATTGAGAAACTTGAAAAAGTTTGGGTTTCTTTGCCCTCTTTCTCTACCATTGTGAGTCATACATAAATACTCTCATTTAAACTTGACATTAAAGAATCAAAGAATTAAATAATATTAAAGAATTTAAAGAATAAAAAGGTATTGCACAACTAGACATCATCAATTCTCATTCAATTCGAAGTGAGTACAAAGATGTCTCTTATTCATAAATGGGAAGGCTTTATTCACTCATTGAACTAAGAGATGTGTGACTAAAAAGCATAAAGTGCACTTGTACAAGTCAATTTATTTTTATCTTTTAACTTAAACTGCATCCAACTGAGAGCTCCAAAAATATGTTCATGTACTCAAATTTAAATTCTTTTAGTTTAGAATTCAACACAACAAATTTCAACTCAAATAGACGTGTGTGAAAGAAGTAGAGCCAAATCTTTCGTTCTCCGACTTCTTTAAATCTCACATATCTAAAATATTATTTTTTTTTCAAGCCTTTTTATAAGTAATGTATCTACATTTCTACACGACTAAAAAGAAAAAAAAAATATTTGTTTTCTATTATTCAAATTAGAGTTTTCCTAAGGTTCTATCTCTCCCTTTCCTTTTAGTCATGATTTTATTGGTCAGATGGTTTTCATCGGTATCAATCTTATTATTTTCACACAAAACGTGTATATATAAGTAAACCGAGGATTAAAATTTTAATTAAATAATTAGTTTTTTGTTAGCGTTGATGTTGACTCCTCAATCTCTTTGTATCTCATGAGATGTGCATCTTAGCTTTATAGGTTGTAGCGGCGGGAACAATTTCCTAATTTAATGACGTTTATGGATAGTTTTTGAGTGAGAGAAAAAAAAAAGGTTAGGTAGAAGAATGCAAGAAAACAGAAGATGAAAACCCTCTCCTTTTTTTCCTTTAAGATGAGTCAAAGTATGATGAGAGTTTCGTGATTGATTGTCCCTGAATTTCTTTAAATTTTGTTGTTATGCTGAAAAGCAAATTGAAACGAGGAAACAATAACGAGAATGTTTGATTAGAATAATTGGTGTGGTAAAGGTAATAATTTAGAGAGGAAACAAATTATGAGTGGGAGAGTACGTAGCATCATCTTTACACAAAGTATGCTCTGTGGACTCCACCATACTGCTTGCATCTCTTCCCAATTCTCAACCTTCAAATTTTCTCCATTTCCCTTTTTTTTTCTCCTTTTCTTACTTTCAACCTGCCTTTTTTTATGTACAATCTAATAAATTTCATAAAATCCGACGACGATATAAAGTTAAATTAGATTTAAAGTTCAATTTATAATATTAAAATTATAAATTAAAATTTATTTTAATAAATTATTATTTGTTGAATATATTGTTTCATGATTATTGAACTATTATCGAATCAAACCATCTATTAAGTCTGATTTTATATCTAATAAATATATACATCAACATGAAAGAAACATGAAGAAAGTATTTTAAAGATTTCACATCAATTAAATATAAAATTAATTTATAATATATAAATTTATACAAACTCCATTTTATCCATTTTATAAGTGTTTTATAAGGTTGTCATTTTTGTAAAATTAAAAAATTCACTTCTTAAGTTTCTAAACAAAATTTAGCTTTCTAATTTTTATTTCTAATATAAGAATTTGAATTAAATTTTAAATTATTGAAATAAAAAAACAATACAAATATCATATCATATTAACGTATAATCATCACGACATATGTTAATATGTATAAAAATAACATATGTAAATAATAATTTTAAATATGCATTTGACAATTCTAAATTTAATTTTACATATATTTTAAATAATTTATGCCTTTTATTCTTTAAAACGATATTTTTTTTCACAAGGAAAATGATTAATCTTTTAATAACAATATATATTGTAGATTGTGTCCATATCTTTCAGATTATATTTTTTAGGCTTAAATACTTTTTTCGTCCTCATTTTTGCAGTGTTTGTTGCAGATGGTCCTCATTTTGACAGAATGTTTAAAATGATCCACATTTTTACCGAATGTTTAAAATGGTCCTCATTCTCGCAATTCGTATTTTATTTGGTCCTTTTTTGTGACGCCGTTTAAGTCAGTAACAGAGCACTGTATAGGTGGCACTGACTTAAACAGATGGTTCCGTTACTGACTTAAACGGCGTCAAATAAAATACGAATTGCAAAAATGAGGACCATTTTAAACATTCGGTAAAAATGAGGATCATTTTAAACATTCTGTCAAGATGAGGATCATCCGTAACCAACACTGCGAAAATGAGGACGAAAGTATTTTTTTTTATTATCACTTGATAAGTTAATTTCACTCGTCATGGATTTAAAAGAGATGTGTTAGATTTATTGTGGGTTGCACAATTATTCTGTAATAAAGATGTTAAATAAGTCAGGTTACAATGAATCATAATACTTGAATTATTATTCTTAAATAAAAAAAAGTTGTGCCATTTATAACTTTTAACATAATAATAAATGCTCAATCTTAACAATATTCATAGGAACTAAGTTTAGGTCTCATCTATATAAAAAATTTGTTAAGTCAACATATCTGAATGACTTTTTTTCTGATTCACAATTCTAGTTAGTCTTTTGTAATAAGAAAAACAAAATACAAAATATTTAGAATATTATGAACTAAAATAATTGTTAAACATTAAAAAAAAATAGTTTTAAAGTCGTTATGGAAAGAACATTCAATTAATAATCGAGAGACAAAAAATATTACTTTTTCTATAATTAGTTGACAACACTTTTAGTAATTTCAATAAAAAAAAATTACTTCTTTTTTTCTCTCTCCGCAATACTCCTCACTGAATTTTAATGGGATGAATAAAATAAGTCAAAAAAATGAAATGAAGTCACAGAATATTCCACATTAAGCTGTCAAATATTTGAACTGGAAAAATCTGACGAACAATTTCAGTGACTAAAAATTGATTGTGAAAAACTCTGAATCTGAAAAAATGGAAAAGGAATTTTATAGAAGTAAAGTACATTAAGTGAATGAATAAGATGTTGGCTACAGGTAACAAGTACAAGTACAGCTACAAAGTTAAGTACTTGCTACTCAACTAATTAACGGCTAATCAATAATTCAATTATTACTACCAAGCAACCTCCATTTACACTATTTGTCACCTTTTCTTTAATTATCAGCTTCAATCGGATTTAAATATAATCTTTATTAATTTTCAATTTAATATTTTAATTTAGTTTATCAAATTAGTCAGATACAAATTGTTTAGACTGTGAGTTAATTTAGGTGGATTATTCAGGTTACGGGTACATGCTAGGTTAATTTTTTTTAGAAAAACTTTATTTTAGTTTTAAATAAATACTAACATGTTAGTTTTGAAATTTGTGCGGTTAAAAATGAATGAATTTTAACCGTAGAGAATCTTGATTCGACTGATAAGGAAATTAATATTTTAGTAAGATTTTCAATTAATTAATAGCAAGTAACATTAAAAAAATGGAGATTAAATTACATTAATTTGAAAATTAAGAGATCAAATTGTATTATTAATCAAAAAATAAAACAAGGACAAATAAAATAAAAATTAAACAAAGAATAGTAAGTCTTAAAATTTAATATTTATTAATAGTATATTTCGTAAACCTTTTCCAAATAACAAAATGTTCCTCAGTTGCTGAATTCAATCCAAAGATAAATTTTTAAAAGTTGAAATATAAAATATATTTCTGAAGAGAAATTAGAATTGTTCCAACTTGATTTAATATCTTTATTCTTTGAAAAGGTGTAATTTAAAAATAATTATGTGTATTAATTATTGCAATATTATTTATTTTAAAATATATATACATTTCTTATTTAATTACATATAAAAAATAAAATTAAAAGAAAAATAAAATAAGCTTTTTGTTTCATAGATCACAATGTTATACTTAAACTAAAAGACACCATAACAAATAAAATTAGTTTATAAAAAAGATTCAATTTAATTTATTTTTTGTGGAATTGAAAGATTAGTGTGATGGATTCCTGTTACAAAATTTGATTGATTTTATATATAGAAACAAGTTTAGCCTTTAGTTACCTGAATGATAGAGATGGGTCCATTGTTGTGGGGGCTTGGGTGAGGTACATGATTATGGAAGGATAAGCGATGAATGGAGAGAATACTTAGAACTTGCTTTATACAAACTCATGAATGATTAATAATGATATGTATTTATGGATCTTATTTTAATTTGTTTTGATGACAACATACATTTTATATCCATCAAAGTTTAACAAGAAAAATAAACATAAACTTTTACTTCAAATGGATTAGCATACAAACTTAAGTTTTTGTTGAAGTTTTAGGAACATATATGCAGAAAATTCTTAAGAAGAAAGTGAAGAAAGACAGGGATTAATTAGAACCTTGGAATATGATACATAAAAAGTGAACCTTATAAAAAGTGAACCTTAAAGTGAATTTTGTACCGATATATATTTTAAATTAGTCTTATATTTAGTTATTGTGAACTTCTAACACATTTTTTATATTTTGAATCCGTGACCAGATCTTAATGAGTTCAGTAACACCGACTTAGTAATTAGCGACCTGATAACTGATAAAATTTATATTCACTTATAATATAAATTGTTTTTATTTTTAGTGGATGTTAAACTTATGAAATATCATAATATGGTAGTCTCGAAAGACGAAGATAGAACGATTGGTGAATGAGAGTGGCAGGTGCAGGTAGCATTGTATGGTTCACAGAGAAGCAATTCTGAACTTGAAACCGAGTATTGTTGGATTGAACAGGACCATTGAAGTCAGCATCAAATGAAAGCCAAAATTCACTGAGGTTCTTTGGATCCATTTCTTCTCTACCACAATAGTAAATATGTGTCTACCACAGTTTTTAACATTTTCCTCGAAAAACTAATATATGTCCTTCTCCTATGATGCTAATTGGGTCCAGGGAAACCACATTTACCACCTTCTGCACAATTCTGCAGACCATTTGGTGCAAAAATGTTTTTGCTTCGATTTCATCGACACTGTCACCACTCACTCACTTCTTACAACTATTTCTTATCTCTCTAATATTTTATATTACACCAAAATATCATAGTTTTTCAATATTAATTTTCTGAGTTAAAAACACCACCCATGATGATGATGACAGAAAGAGACATGAACCGAGTGAGAAATAAATGGTACATAATTTTGATTCTTAAAATAAATGCATGGTGTTTGTTAGCAACTAGATATTTACCAGAAAAACTTGATAGAGATATATTTAATAATTGCATGAGAGATGTGAAAATTGTGAAAAGGAAAAGGACATTGGAGAGAAGTGGACGTATGCACGTGCATGGATGATGCAGAGAGAAGTCAAGTGGCAATGCAGATTTGCAGTGAATAATTGAGATAATAGGAACAAATGAAAGAGTGAGATGAAGAAGTATATGATGAGAAGAAGACACCAAAAACAAAACTTTTCTTCTTCAAAAACTGGGTCCATCATGTTTCCTCTACATCACATTCTACAATCAATCAATGCTGCATATAAATTTCTCTCTTTCAGTAGCAGAACTATTACACAAATATTCAGTTTTAGGTCATTTTTTATTATGAGTTACTATTGTTTTATGCTTTTCCGTCTTCAAAAATAGAAAATTTAGAATGAAAGCACATCTTCATGGTGCATGTCAACATATCTTATATAGGTATATAATATAATTTTTTTTACTTATATAGATCTCATCAAGACTTACCACACAATGAAAATAAATAAAAGTATATCTTAACCAAATTTTGTCAAGAAGGTTCGTGTTAAAAATATTGGGCCAGATTAAAGGGTTTCAACGGCAGCTTCTTTATGTACCTCCACAGTCTCAATCCGCACCACCATAGACTTTAAAATTCTAAAAGATTAAATATGTTTATGCTCCCTCAAGTTTTAGTGAAATTTAGAATTTGTCTCTTTTTGAAACTTATGACCAATTTAGTCATTTATCTTTAAAAATATATGAATTTAGTTCTTTTAACTAGATTTTCTTAAGTTTATCTGAAATTTCAAGCATATTTCATGATAATATTTGAATTGTTTACATCGTTTGACCCATTTTCGCTTAAATGCTAACTCAAATATTATCCTAAAATGCATTTAAAACTTTAAATAAACTTATCAAAATTTGATTAAAATGACTAAATTCACGTATTTCTAAAAATGAATGACTAAATTGGTCAAAAATTTCGATGAGATATTAATTCCAAATTTCACTTAAACTTAAAACATTAAAAACATATTTAATCCAATTCTAAATTTATGTTCTAGTTTAGGATTTTCATTTTTAGTTTTGAATTGTTTAAACAAAAACTTTTCAAAATATCAAGTCCAAAATATAAAATAAAAGATTCATTATAAATTACATAATAACAAATAAACTTTATGCTTTAATTCATGATAAATTTGTGAAATTTTGTCTTTAATAAATTTTTATAATCGATTGAGTACTTAATACATTTAAATTTTAAAAAATTCCAATTGAATATCTGTTAATGATATAATTGTAAGAATAAGTTTTATAAGCCTTAAAATATGACATAATAAAATAATAATCACATAAATTAACTAACTGTCACATTACCAAATTAACACTATAATTAGTAACGGAGATTTAATTGAAAAATATAAATTTATTGATTATTCAATAAATCATAAAAATTTATTAGAAGTTTAAGTAAAAGTTTCTAAATTACGAGAAACCTAAAGTATAAATAAGCCTATAAAATATAAAAAATATATTTTGGATAGTATAAGTGGGATACAAATTCTACATTTTGGAATAAACAAAAAATTACGTAAATTATACTTTATATGATTTTTAATGTGTAAACAAATATGGTTATGTAATTTTTAATGCAAATTTTATATACTTTGTCATTTTAATTATGTTTCTGTTTTTTTGTTAAATACTATTCTGCTACATCAATTTTGACCTGTATGTAATTGGAATTGCCTTTTCTACATCAACATCTTGTATGTCCAACTGTATACGAAAGGGCAAAGCTTACCCCTCATAAAAAGGATAAAAATGAAGAAAATTAAATGTGGCCGAAAATGATTTTCTTATATAATTTTTTATTTTTTAAATTTTATATTGTCAATTTAAAATCAGATTTAATTAATGAATGTAGCTTCAAGTTATTATTGATAAAGAAAAAAGAGTTGTACGATAAAAAATAATACAATGCATTTTTAGGCATTGTTCAAATGAAAAAAAAAAAATATTAGATTAACTTAATTTTTAACTCGTCTTTTAAACTCAACTCAAAATTCCTTTAAAACCTGAGTTTTAACTAAGAAGCTTTTACAAGTTATTACCAATGTAGAACATTTCAATTAACAAGCTAGTGACAGTAAAAAGAATTTCTTAATCAACTTTTAACGTCCAATGTCAAATTTAGTTTGGTATTCATTGTGTCTATACATGAAATTCATAAAGTATTTTGACTAAATTTCAAATACACCAATATATGACATTGTATTAGAAGAAATCATAAAATTAATTTTCAAAGTAAAATCTTAATCTAACCTATCTTTAAGTAAAAATTTGTAACTATAACAACAATATCTCATTTATGTATAACGAAACTGAAATCAAAACTAGTTTTGTTTAACTTAATCTTTCTTATACTACAAGATGTTTAAAGGGTGAAAAGGGAGACAAGTAACAACATTCAATTGATCTCTTGATCACCCTAATGCTTAATCTGTAAAAGAAAAATTGTCAACAAATAATTTTCCTATTTACATATAAAATATGATTCTCCATTCAATAGTATGACTATTTACATTTTAAATAAAACATTGCAACGCATAACTATGTAATTAAATTATAATTTTTTTTAACATGTCAACACCATATCGAACTTTGAAATAAATGAATACGGTATGATGTCAATTCAAATTTAAATTGTATAGGATTTGGTATTTTATTTTTTTAAAAAAAGTTTTAATGAAACTCTCCCGGGCAGAATAAAATAAAATTTCCCATTTCCCTTAACAAATGGACCATATAAGAAATATTTTCTACTTTTTAACTTTTTTTTTTGTATTTTTACATAATAAATACAATGAATTTTCTACTTTCTAATAAAGTAGTTATGATGTTTTTATTTTCACTTCACGATATATATACATATATATACCTACCTACACCTCTCTCTCTCTCTCTCTATCTATATATATATATATATATATATATATATATATATATAATTAAATATAAATGAATAAAAGTTAACTAAATAACTAATGTTATCTCAAATTTTAATAATAAAAAATAAAAATAACATTTTTTTTCAAAATCCGACATATATAGAAAAAGTTATAATAATAAAGTATGAGTGTAAAGATGTTACAATGAATTTGACTCCATAGACTGGCCTGAAAAAGCCCAGTAAAAGGGTTGGACTAGAAAAAAAAGCCAGTTTCTTCTTGCACCTCCATACCTTTCTACAGGCATCTTCATACATTTTTTGTTTTGTTTTGTCTTTTCTAGATTATTATTTAAAAATTATTAATGTAATTCAAAAGTCTGATTTTTCTAGAAAAATAGCTTATGAATTATGCAATCCAAAAATCAAAATAAATTTCAAATTTCAGTTAATCCAAAAACCCAAAATATAAAAATATAAAAATCATTTTTTACTTGAAAAATAACTTTCGAATTATACAGTTCAAAAGTCATTTGGTTTCATATTACACAATTTAAAAGTTATTTTTATTTTCCGAATTGTCAATTTTCTTTAAATAAATAATAGCTTCCAATATAGCATTATCTGAAAGTTATTTTTGGTCATATTACAGTCTGAAAATTATTTTTTATTTTTAGACCGTACTATCTAAAAGTTAAAAAATGACATTCAAATTATACATTCAAGAAAGGAAAAATGGGAGATTTTTTTTGTTTTAATGGAGGTGCAGGAGGAATGTTATGGAGGTGCAGGAGGAATTGAGCCAACTATTTTTTCTATCCAGTCCATTTAACCCATGATTTAAATGATTTTAAACCCTGTTAGTTTCTAAACTTATGGACTGACTTATTTTATAGAATTATAACTATATTTAAAAAAAATTACATAATCAGAATTGTTATATTTAAAATCAGAAGTAATTTCTTAAATTTTCCGTTAATTAAAAAAATACCTTTTATTTTAATTTTGTTTATAAAAACTATTGTTAGGTAACCCCCATAAAAGCAGACATTGTGTTGGCTCCAAGTGGATGAAGTGTATCTGAATGTGAAAGGTAAACGAGGGTATAGGAGTTTCCAAATAGAGAAGGAAATTTGATTTGGTATTTGCAGAAAAAGCATAAAAAGATATGTATGCATCAAATAATTAATATATGGTAGGAATTTGCATGATGCAAGTTGAAGATATGTATGTGTGCTTCCTTCCACTTGCCATGTGATGTGCTGTGTGTGTGCAACTTTCCACTTTCAATTCAGGCCCTTTCCTGTCCATTTATGTCCATATTAGCTGTCACCCTCAATAACCACACTCACCTCCTTTTCACCAAATCTAACATAAACCCATTTTTATTTTTATCTGTGTTTGGTTCAATATTGGATAATCTATTCCAGTTAAATCAATTTTTCAACGTAGTTGATTCTTATTCAAAGTGATTTTTTTATCCTTTAATTGATTTTGAAAACCAAACATAAAATCACATATAATGATTCTATATTAAAAAATCAATTCTAAATTTGATGCAGAATCAAACAAACATATAATGATTCTGTATTAAAAAATCAATTCTACATAAATTTGATGCAGAACCGAACAAGCACTGCAACTATTTTTCACTCTCACCCAACCTCATCAAAAACTCACTTGGATACACAATTATATTGCAAACACTTTATGATGGAACATCAAAGCACAGTGCCTATAATTTATTCATATATTAAATATTCCAATCCTCTGATACAATAAACCAAGAAATTTCCCTGTACAATAAGAAAATTCCCTTTTTTTTTCCATCGAAATAGGTGGAACCCCAAAATTCTTCATATTTACACTTCAAAATATAACTCAAAATGGTGAGAGCAATAAGAGCTTGCCGCCAAAAAATCCCAGCCCTTATGAAGAACTTAGATCCCATGAAGAACAAATGAATTCCTTACCTACTTGATGGCATAAGAACGGGTACACACTGATTCAAGAGCCTCGGTGAACAAGGAAGAGAAACTAGTCAGAGCCTGAAACACTCCAGGCAACCCTGTCTGCAAATTGTTGAGTGTCATGGCTCTTGTCACCTCCACAGCTTTTGAATGCCTCACCATTTCATCTTCAACGCGCCTCTGGCAGGTTGCAAGCTCCAGTTTTTTCTCCGCCAGTGGATCGCGAGCATCCAAACCCTGTCCATTGTCAGGTCCTGTATCAGGAAGGCTAATGCCTACCATAGAATATGAATTGTAGAACTTCCTCTCCAGGTTTCTCACAGAGGAAGCCTTTTTCTCAAGCTCCTTCGATGCAGTCTCGGTTCTTTTCTTCATCTTCAGCTCTTCAGTTTGCTTCGAAGATATCACATGCACAACATTGATAAAGCTCTTGATGGCCTCAGAGGCAACCGTGTCTGGAACACGGTCAAGTGCCAGTTTCCATTCATCAAAAAAGTGGTATGTATCAGAGTTGTCCCTGCTGTTGTTGATGTTGTCATTGTCCACAGGAAGAAGACTCAGCTTGAACCAGCCATGCAGGGAGTGGATGAACTCCCGTTGAAATTTTATGAGGCGACAGAAACTGGAATGCCAGGCTGACACGGCTGCTTCCAGGTCCCGGGTAGCCTGCCTGTGCAGTTCAGAAGTTGAGTCACCTCTTGAAGATCTGTTCACAAGGCCACGGACTTGCTGCACTATGTTGCTTTGAATTTCATGGTAATTGTGCATTGCTTTCCACATGTACATAAATCTACAATGTCACATGTCACACAATTCACAAACATAATAAGACAACAAAGTTATCTTGAGCAGGCAGGCCATCCTCATTTTTAATATAAAAACACAACGGATAAGTGATTGTTGGTAGGAGACAAATTTTTAATGCATAAAATTCAGTACGTGGATGTTTCAGAAGTGAGCAAAAAATAACCTCTGCTTCAGTACAAAATAAGCAAACACTAGGGAATGACAGATAATCTTAATCTCAATTCATTCATGATTCGAGTGGTTAAAGTTGTTTCCAATGGCAGCAAAGTTTATATGGTGAAATATAAACTTACTACCCTCATCAGGATCATACTATCACGTTTGTATACAACATATCTTTCAGCAAAATTGACCCTGATGGGTTATTTGGAACAGTTAAATGAAAACAGATGAATATGAATAACATCAGTAAGTTTTTACTGCTTATAAACACCCAGTGAAATAGTTTAGAATCAGTTAACAAGGGTTATCATATCATATGGTTTAACACACCTACTCCATCCATAAATTAGTTATGCTGGAACAGAGCCTAAAAAGACAAAATAACATTTCGACAGATGCACTGGTGGGCCAAGGTTTGATTATAAGAGGTAGGCAGTTGTTGGACAGTTTAGTACAAAGAAGCACATGCAATTACGCAGTGCTGATAAAGCAAGTGGCATACTAGAGAGGTAAGCCATAATGTTTCCAACTACCATCCAAGATTTTCTTGACCAAAATTAGGCAGCACATTCACACGAGGTAAATGAGGGCATTTGAAAAAGTAAAAAAAGCATTTCAATTGTTACACTTAAACTTAAAAGTTCTTTAATAGGGTGGGTCACTTGTATCAGCTCAAGCTCCTCAAATTCCACAAGATTAAATCAACATTTACAAAATATCCAATGAACAAGACACAGAATGATTATGGCCTCACAACAAGCTGCACAGTCTTCAAGTGTGTTTGATCATGAAGTCCAAATATCACATTTAATTTGTGAATGGATACAATAAGACCAAAACACATGAAATTTTCATTAGTCCAGAATACTAGACAACTTTTGGGAGCCAATCAAGTTAGTAAAGTTCATTCTTTAGAGCAGTAAAGATGAGGACTCCCAAATGCTTGATTTGCTGTAAAATTGGATTAATAGATAATCACCATAGTTCTTCAATTCTTTGTTGATTAATGATGTAACAATGGTCCAATCTCATGTGCAAGAACTTGATTATTTAGTTATCAACAAAACCTGGAACTACGAAAACAGTAAAGCTATTGCAGAAGAGACATACCCATGAATGAGAGCAACAAGCTGAGGGACCAGAGCAGAGTCCCTAAGGCCAACAATGGCAGTTGAGGTGGTAGACACCGCCTGAGAAGTGACAACTATTAGTGACTGCAGCCTATTTATGGAAGTCTTGGTTTTGAATATCTTAGCTTCATCCTCTCCCTTGTATTCCTGAGTCTGCAGAGCTGACAATTTCTTTTCATGTTCGATCTTAACACCTTCTCTAGCCTTAATTCAAGCACAATTTGTAGAAAGTGTTAGCATAGCACACCTCGGTTCCAAACCACATGCTTTAGGTTTTTAGCTAAAAATAAATGCCAACAGAACTACCTGACTTCAGTTTGGTAAAAAGGCATCCAAGTTGGACACAGCATTTATGGTCATTTCAAACATCCATAACAATATCCTAGGCATTACTTTTTTTTATTTTTTTTAGTGCCGTGAGTCTAAAGAAACGTGCCTTTTTCAGTAAGTTTACACACACATGTATATGTGACAGAAATTGTTTGCCCTTCACACATACACCCAACTGAGTGTGAACAATCAATCACATGCAAGACAAAAAAATTTGAAGAAACAGACAAGTGTGTGGTTCATTACTTAAAATCTGTTAATCGCAATGGATTAAAAGAGTGAAGGGTGTAGGCATTTCGGTCATTTCACACAACATAAATTATGATTAAAATAATTTTATTTGCTTAATTCACGCTGATTTACACCAAAACTCTGATTAAGATAAACAAACACGGCTTACCGTATCACCAAATATACACTTAAATCATTACATGACATGTGTAAAAGCATTTTCGGGATAAGTATGTTTCTATGATGGAGCATTATTTGTACCACAATAATAAAGGTTGGTCCCAACAACCGAGGCCATTTTGGTCAATTCACAATGGTGAAAAAGGGAAAGGAGGTCATTTTCACACTAAACAGTCAAATTCTGCTGTGACCTTACGCTACCAAAGTCCAACATAACCTACACCGTTTCCTTTTTTCCTTCAACTTTTTATGCTCTCGAAAAATATAATTCATTTTTCTAAAAAGGGAACCTCTTTATTATCCAAATAACACCACCGCCCTAGAAATTAAGATAAAATTACCTTAACCTCCTCGTACAGCTTTTTCTCCCACGCCAAAAGCCGTTCTATGGTGGAGCAAAGACTCTTCGAACCGCCCGGTTCATCCAGCGAACCGGCGTCCAGCCGGTACTTAACCGCCAGTGGCGGTTTCGAGGTCCAACTTGAACTCAAATTGCTCAATATGCTGCTCGAGTGATACACAGTCTCTGCAAAATCAAAATCATCCAAATTCAAATCAAACAAACCTACCCATAATTTTCAAGAAAACCTAAAACCTCGTTCGAAAATTGACCAAAAGAAGAAAAACGAAAACTTCCCAATAACCAAACACAAACCTCATAAAAACCCCAATTAAATATCTTTAACATCCCATAACACAAATTCAAATTGTCCAATCCAATTTCAACATGAAAATAAAACTTCAAAAATTTCCTCGTGCTCTTTAAAATGGTTTTCCAATTAAAATTAGAAGCAAAACTTTGCAAACAAGAGTTAGAAAAGAAAACCTTTACATTTTTTAGTTCTATTCTCTTAATAGATTCAAAGTTTCTGTTTTTCAATTCTGATTCGAGACCAACAAAAAATAATAACCAAGTAATCGAAACAAAAAGGTTTGAGTTTGCGAAACATACTCCTCAATTGTTTGAAGCTGCGATCGAGCTGAGCCTTACTGATCTCGAGCATCTCCGAAACCTGATCTCCGGCGGAAGCAGCATTATCAAAATTCTCCTTAATAGCTTCCACGATCTCCCTCAAGTCCCTATGTCTTACCACCATCTTCATCTCCGCGACGGAGGACGCAGCGTCGAATCCCTTAGCGCCGCCGCCAGCTGCAACGGACTCCGCCCGCATGGACGACCCGAAATTCGACCGGGTCCCGATCTCGGACCGCGACTCCACATCCTCCTCCACCCCATCATCATCGTCATCGGATGAACTCGTGGTGCTGTAATGATCCCCCCACTCACTGCACTGAACCTCTTCCCTCTCAGTCTCGGTATACTCCTCAGGAAGATGGTGATGAGAGTGGGAATCAGAGTGAATGTTAGAGGGAGAGCGAGAGTGGGAGTAAGCTTTTTGAGCTTCGTGTTTCCCGTCGAAGTAATCGTATTCAGATCTCTCGGAGTCGGAGTCGTGAATTTGAGGATTGCTGGGTTGGGTTTTGTGGGAGTAATGAGAGGGTGTTTGTGTTTTGTGAGAGTGAAGGGAAGGTGTTTGTGTTTGTGATTGAGCTTGAATCTGCGAGAGTTTTTGTTGGTGTTGGTGTTGGTGGTGTTGGTGTTGTTCTTCGGGGAAGTAATCGGAAGCGGGAGGAGGTGGAGGGGGGTAGAAATTTTCCCAGTTCCAAACGGAGGAAGTTTGGGAAGGGGTGGAGGAGTATGTGGAATGCGCGGTGGGGTAAAAGTTCGCAGGAAAATTCGACGCTTGGCTTCGCGGCGTGGAGGAGGGGCTCGAGTCGGAGAGAATATGGGGTAGCTTCGGTGGCGGCGGCTTGCGGCGGCGGGGTTGGATGGGGGCGAGTTTGGGCGGCGGGGAAGGGTTGAAGGGAGGTGGAGAGTGGTGGGGGTGGTGGCGAGGTGGTGAGGGTGGGCGAGTGTGGTGGATGGGAGGGGGTGGTTGTTGGGAGTTGTTGAGGAAAACAGCGGGGGTGTGGTCTGAGACGGAGAGTGGTTCGCCGGCGGCGAAGGTGGAGAGGGCGGAGCCAGTGAGGCGGAGGGAACGGCAGTAGTCGGAGTGGGCGGCAGCGAGTTGGTGGCGCGCGTAGACGGTTTCCTTCATGAGACGGCGGCGGTCCTTGCAACGACGCACGGTGTCCTCGTTTTCTAGCTTGGACGCCGTGCAACCCATGGTGGCGCGTGCGGGAGGAGGAGTGGGAAAAGAGAGTGGTGTTGGGTTTAAGTGAATGATGGAGCGAGAGACATAGTGAGAGTGAGTGAGTGAGTGAGTGAGTGAGAATGGCGTTTGGAAGTGCCCCGTTTATTAGATGTTTTGTTCTTTGTTTGTATCGTCTATGGAATTTATTAAGAAACAGTGATAAATGGGACATTAAAAGACGGTAATCACGGTGGGTGAACACAGATTTAATACTGTCATACCCTCCTTTTATTTTACCTTCTAATTTTTAACCTACTGATGTCGAAAGGTTAGAGTCTCTAACCCTATGCATGCATGGATTTGTGTCTCTACTCTTTCTATTACATCAACAAACACACTACAATAATTTTGTTTTTCATTCTACACTTAATTTCTGTCTGTCTCTAGGGTTTCTATTACATGTTTCAAACCTTTTTAATTCTTTTGTTATAAACAAAATATTGTTAAAAATAACAAAATTAAGTTTTTTTTTCACTTAATTAAGTTTTTTCAGTTTGTGGTAAAATCAATGCAAAAATAAATGATCACCCGAGTAGCTCGTTCAATATCTCATATTTTCGTAATTCAAATTAAGATATGATTGAATAATTAGTAAACAATCAATTATAATAATCAACTACATGTTAGATTGGAGAGAAAAAAAATAGAAATTTTTTTATTCCCTTCTCACATGATTTTTGTGTCAGATTTGGCTTGAAACATCAGAAAGTCAACTATATTGAATATTGTTCATCAAGTTTAATTTTCATCATAAATGTCACATAAATTTTTTGTTATCACAAGCCGTGATACATTGCAATTGAAAACTAAAGGAATCAACCCAAAATAATTCTTTAATCAAGTTTAAAAGAATAAAATAATAACTGAACATTCATACTTTAGTCCATAAGTAGAGTGATTAAAAATTATAAATATAAGTGTTTGAAAAAACTAATTATCCACATATCTTATTACTCTGTGAGAAATAATACTCATACATTTAAATAAAATAACTCTTATAACAGAATCGATTGGGGAATCTCTCAAATTTGTAAAAGTTTTATTATGCACTTGAACCTAATAGTTTTGTTATATGTTACCAAAATATAATTTTAAGAAAGTAATAACTTCAAAATTAAGAATACGTTGATAATTCTTTATTAAGGTAAGTGATTATTTTTATTTAATATAGATTCAACTTTTTTTTATTCCATTTGATTATTGGTGTAAAGTTTGATACATTTATATTACTAGAAAATTGTAGAGAAGTTACAAAAGTTCACAAATAAGAATTTGTTAGTAGGTATGCTACCTCTAAATAAGATAAGATATATTAATTGTAACATGTAGGCATTTGTATTATTGTTTAAATTTGTGAAGAATATTAACTGTTATTGTTATATTTTATAAAAGCAATTAATATTACAAATACCGATAGAGAAGCCAGTCAAAATTAAGAAAATGTTTTAATGTCTTTAATGTTTTAGTGGTGTATATATATTATATAGATATTTGGAACATAAAGTTCTAATAGTTTAATTATATACATATTGTAGCGAAGTTATAAAAGTTACATTAGTATAAATATAGGTTGAACTAGTATAGCTAAATTAAATCCATCGTTACAATTAAACTCAACAGCGATATTAAAGTTAAAATTAATGGTGATTAACGTTAAAAGGTCCAAGTGTTGCTCAATTTTAGAACTATTTAAATAGTAATAACTGTTTACGTCGAAAAATAATATTAATTTAACTTACAGGTTAACATTTATACTTTCTAAGTGTGGAAAAAAAAAACATTTTGGAAGGAAATAAGTTGATAAACAAAAATAAAATATATTAAATAAAAAACAAAAAGTAGAAGACTAAGTCTTATTAAAATGGAAAACAGTAAGCACCTTTTAGTACAAAGACAAATCTCTCGCATATTGTTTATGTCACTAACCTTAATTTGGAAACAAAAAGTTTTATGAAAACAATTTTTTAGCATCGGAACAAGTTTCCTCCAATCCAATGAAAATTTGTGTATTGTGATAGTACTCCTATCTCCAAACATCTTTGAAAAATATATATTAATATTGTTCCGCTACACTTAATAAGTCTCACATCACTTAGGAATCGAGGTCAAACGAAGTTTAAATATTCTATTTTTCTCTACACTTTGAGACGTCTACTCAAATATTTCAAAATGGACAATATCTTAAAAACGCGGTTGTTGTTCGTAACGATTTCTACCAAACAGAATTAGATTGAAATCAAAACAAATCCCTCTTTAATTTTTGATTAGAAAAAGATCCGATTATGATATTTGGTTGATGGTGGTTATTTTGAAAAGGCCTCTAATTGGACGTTAGCCGATTGTCCTATAAAATTAAGGCATCACAAATTTCCACAAAATCTAGTCATCAAATTTGTTTTCTCTGAAAAAGGAAATGATATATGGATTCCGATTCACGTGAAGGAAAGAAAATTTGTGAGATTCAAAGAGAAAAGAGAAAATAGTTAAATTGTTGATAGTAATGTTTGCATTTTGCAACAATGAGAAGGGGATTTGTATGATTGTTTTGGTTTCATAACCTTACCATCACTTCACACTAACAATACAACAAAATTTGCCTTGCTGTTCCAACCTGTAGTGCCCCACCCCACACGTCTTTTCCAATTCTTTTCTCCATCAAAATCGTATTAAAATTTAAAAGGATTAAATATAATTTTTATCACTTTATTATATATAACATAAAATTAGAATGGATTTATATTCCAAATTTTGATTATGTTTGATTTCATAATTTTAAAAAATAATGAATGTAGTCTCTCACACTTAATAACATTAAATTTTCTCTCATCACAAACGGTGTACTATTTACATATAGTCTAATACGTAGTTGGATGTAAGGGACTAAATTCACTAAATTCACATTAAGATATGGAGACTTAATAAAATTAAAGTTTCAAACATGACCTATTCCAAAGTGTAATGTCTCACACCACACGTTTTTTTCAATTTCATTCTCCATTTTATGCTATTACAATGAGTTAAATATAATTTTTATTCTTTAATTTTATATAATGCAAAATTAAAATTGGTCTTTATTTCAAATTTTGAATATATTTATAACTTTAGAAGATAATGAATTTAATATTTCACACTTAATACATTAAATTGTCACGTTTTACTCTATTTATATCTAGTCTGACGCATTTCTACCCTGTGTTAATATTTAATTTGTTTGAATGAAATAAAAAAAATAGAAAGAAAAGATGTGAGAGACAAAATTTAATGTCATTGGATACCACGAACAAAATTTAATTTTTTTTAAATATAGAGACTAAACAAAATCAAAGTTTTAAACATGATTTATTCTAATTTTTATGTTATTATTGAGAAATTAAAAACATATTTAATTCTAAATTGAGATGAGATTAGTTCATAATACATGATTAAAAACAATATCCATTTATAATTAAGAATAATTCTTATTTTATAAATTGATTTATAAAGATAGAATAGATTTAAATTCAAATTTTAATGCCACTTTCATAATTCATCTACTTAATGGTACTTCAAAGTTTCTTTTCATAATACAAACTTGTCCTATTCTTCAAATAGGGAAAAGAAAATACATGTGTCATCACTTAAAATTATCAATAAGTTATTAAGACCAAAGTAAAAATAAAAATTACGAGAACCAAAATGTGAAAAACTAAAAACATTTTCTTACTTCTCCAGACGAGTCAAACATGATTTTAAATCCAATTAGGGTTTTGCCAAAAATGCATAAATACAAGTTTAGGGCATGTTTGGAAGTTGTTAGTATGGAAAAATTAATCACTTCACTTTGTTATAATATAAAAGCTATACCTAAAAGTCTTATAAAAATCACGATATCCAAATTATGAAACCTTTGTGTGAATATACTTTGGTTATATAGAAGGGTTACTTTCAGCTTCTTCACTACAGTTTTTCACGTTCAACTTTTTTTCACTTTTTTCTTATACCAATCTCGTTTTATGAAAAAGATGAAATGGGTGCATGAATATTCCACCAATAAGTGGAACCTTTGGTAAAGCAAACGATAAAAGAGAGTGAATGTGAGGAAAATTCAAAAACTAGTGAAACACCATTTATTATCTATCCCTATCTTTCCCACTCACAAAATTTTCTTTCAACATACCTTTCACTTCAAGACACATCACATGCACACCCTTTTTTCTTCTCTATATTTTATGTCCTAAAAATATGTTTTTTTTCTTAAAAAGTTAACATTGTTTTGGCTTTCTTCTCCCTTTCTTTCTTCTTGGCATGGAACCCTAGAAGAGTATCCAATTCTTCACAAAAGCATGATGTTTCTATCAAAATATTCTTTATCTTTTAACTTATTTTTATTTTCTTTTCTGTTATTTCATCTTTCCAATTTTTCCTCCCTTGTTACTTCTCTGAAGTTTCAAAGATCATGCAATGCCATAGAGTAAAAATTGCAATGCACAACATTACTTTTTTCCTTTTTTCCTTTTACATATGAGGATTGAGTGACAAGTGTGACATTATTTTTTTATAAATGATGTAATTTAGTGAATTTTCCTTTAACTTTGACTTTTAATATACTTTTTAATGTTTCATAATTAAACAATTATTTAACTCAAAATACTCCTACAACATGTTTCTTAAAATTTGTATGTTTTTAAAGAACATATTAAATACAAACTTGGAAGTATTTTTAATACGAGTAAAAATATGTTTAATCCAAAAACACCTGTAAAAGAATGTTTTTGCTTAATTATATCATTTCAATATAAATTCAGTTTTTAACCTAAAATCTAAGTTCATTGATATATTCAACTAAAATTAAAATCAAATCCTCCAGCTTATACTTTAATAAAAAATATTACTCAATCCGTTTGTATCATTTAGAAACTAGTGGAGATAAATGAAAATTTAGAATACTAACATAAAATATAAAGATTAAGAATTTTTCTCTTCTTGATAATACTTGTACTATTAAATATAACTTTACTGAAATAATTTTGGAAAGAAGAAAATAAAATAAGAGACATGTGAGGCAAAAAAAGATGAGATTTATTGAAACAGTGGTAGTGAGGTAAGCAAAACTTGAAGCTTCCTCACACAACACATGTTTCATCCAATTATTCTTTTATACCAAAAGTTTCAAGATTTTGGAATTAATGCTGTTTAGTACATAATAAAGTTCTTTTTATGAGATGTATTTGGAAGCATAAATTCGATTTTGTGGGAATAACTTTTCCATGTAGATTTTTTAGCCAACTCTTAATAAAGAAAAAGAGAGCATAAATTCACTGTTTTTTCTTTATTTAGTACAATTATTTGAGTCGGTTGTTAGGAAGAAACCTTTGATATCGAAAAGGATAATTTTATTAAATTGAATTATTTTAAAAGAACTATTTTCTACACCATGTTAAGAAACACTTTTTTTTTTAAGAATCTTTTTTAAAAAGGTCTACATTTTCTTACTGTTATGAAGTTCAAAAGTTGTTTGAGTACAAAATATTCTCTGCACTCATTTCACTATAAGTAAAAAATGTTTACTCTACCTTAGAGTATGAATTTTTCTTTCATGCTTCATAATTTATACATACATGAAAAAAAAAAAGAAATATAATTCATTTGATTTTATATCGTTGATATTGTTTATTATACGAATAAATTATACATATTATATCAATTATTAATACCATAATCTTAATTCAAACATCTTAAGTAACTGTATATATATCATTAGAAAGTTTATTTTAAAAAAAAAACTTACTATACTTGAACGATGAGGAAAATAACATTTTACTTAACCTTAATGTTTATATTCATTTGTTTTATTGCACATTGAACTTTCCTTTTGAATTCATTTTTACTTTTAGTTACACATTTACTATTATAATATAAAATATTTACCAGTAACAAATTTTATTTTAAAATCTACATACAAATAATACGAATAATCGTGGTAATTAGGTCTATTTTGTCATTAGAGGGAAAACTATTGTTATAATCTTTCTAATGGGTGTGTTAGAGAATATGTCATTATTATTTGTCATTCATTATCCTATTATTATAAAATTACTTACAAACCTATTCATTCCATGTTCAAGCTTGTTCTGCTTTTTCTTTTTTTTATGTAAAAGAAATCTCATACTCAAGAGATATCACAAGGTTGGGTAGGTAGAATTCTCCATAAAGACGTATAAGGAGAAAATAAAAAACAAGTTAATTTTCACTGGTAGAATATTCTTTTTTCTGTATATTTTTCTTGAAGAAATTTATCCAAACTAATTTTTATACTAATAATACTTTTTGTGGAAGAATTGGTAAATTTAAAATTTTGATCTGAACTCTTTTGCAATCTTTTTCCTCTATTGTTGGCGAAGCGAACCCTACCGAAGAGACGAGTGTCCCGCGTGGAATGGGCTTAAACTGAAATCTAAGATCCTCTGTGTAAACACATTATTATGAGCAGCGAGCGAGTGGAAACAAATCATTGTAAAACGAGCTCTGAAGAAATTAGTAAAAAGCTGCAATAATAAAGGATTTTTCATTGTATAGGTGTGTTATTGAGCCATCAAAGAGAGCATAAAAAGCTGATAACAGAGTATTAAAGAGCTACTACGAGGTGGTGGGGGCAACACACCAATCCAGAGAAAACTATTCATATATTATTAATATTTCTTCTCTTCTCTTCTAAAAAGTAGCACAGGACCCCTTCAAAACAAGGTCCATGCATCACAACACGACATTTAAATTCTCATCCCAACTCATTTTGTTTTTCATGTGGACCCAATTCATAATAAATCTTCTTTTCTTTGTCTTTTTATAATGTCTGAATGAACCATTTAAAGGAAGGAACATGCTGACATAGGAATCACAGGCATGTAGAAAACTGGTTGGTTTGCGTAACTTCATGCAAATGTACATAAATCTGTCCAATTATTTCATTTTAGGGACAAAACTTGTTCATGGTGGTTCTCTGTGCACGAGTTAAGCATTCACAGGTGTGACTATGTTACTTATGTAAGTGATGGTCCTATAACAATTCATCTCGAGTAGATCAATTCAAAAAGAAAAAGATAAAGAAACTGTTCTAGTTTAATGATGAAACAACTAACCATGCATGTGTATCAGGGATGTTTTATTTCAAATTTGTATGCTATAATATATAGGATTTAAAATATTTTAATTATGTAAAAATTTCTTATAATAACACCATGTCAAGTTACATTCTATTCAAAATAAACATGTTTTCTTGTTTTTTTTTCACCTACTTTATCTTTAATGATTCAAATGGTACATGATAATTATAAGTATAGGTGAAGAAAATAAAATAAAAAGGTAATGATTTACAAGTATTGTGTAGTACACAGATTAGAGTGTTTTATGGTATAGCTGGTTTCCATGGAAACCCAAGAAAGAAAGATTGTATCAATTGAACAATAAAGTGTCCTGTCCCCTGTAATTGTTCTGCAACAATAAACAATGCACCATCCATTGGTCATTGCTGTTAATAACCGCTAATAACGGTTTTCATCCTCTCTCTCCGAATGTAACGAATGTAACTTCTTATGTTGTCGTTTCGTTACAAATAATTGTTAAAAAAACATTGTTTTAGTCACGTTTTGTTTTGTTTCGTTCAGTCCATCAAATGAGGAACCTTCCCTTAGCTACTAGAGTTGCAGACTTAATTGTCGTATTAGAAACTTACATTAAACTCCTTTACATTATACAGTCTAATGTGTCAATGGTTTACACATTGGGAAAACAAAAATACTGTCTTACAAATATTATAGGTAAAAAATCAAGGATATTCATATTTCACAGTATTATGATTTAGGTTATTTTTTTCTAAATCGTGTAAATAAAAATTAAAGAAAAGTAACATACTAAATTTGTTCCAGTTGGCCCAACTTGCTCAATCAGCAAAAAATTCAATCCAGATGGGACCAACACACTTTCCAAAAATTTGACCATACCATTTGACAACTCAAGCATTAATGCTCGAAAAACTGTAATTGTATTACCAATGAAAATTATGATTGACCATTGATTTATTGTTGAAATAATTAAATTTAGCTCTGAATAATATTGAACAAAATAATATTTAAGTTATAACAATCAAGATATAAACAAGTACAAATAACTAAATTATATTTCATTAAAAATAGCAGTTATCAAAATAATTTACAACTGTGTACACTTTTTTATCTTATTAAAAATGCTTTAAGGAAACTTAAAAATGTTAGAAAAAAATGTTTAAATAATAATTTGGTCTTGTTCTCTTTTTCAAAATCTTAAGTTTGTTCTATAAGTTTTTTAACCTCAATTTAGTTAGGACTAATTTGATCTTTTTGTTAAATTTCTTGAAACAAATCCAAAAATTTCTTGAAAAATTCTTGATTAATTTTAAAAAATTTAGAGAAAAAAATAAAATTACATTAATTTTTCATAAATCAGAACTAAACTCCATAAATTTTCACAAATTGAGAATAAAAATAATTAAAAAATTAGATATTTTTTAACAAAAGAGACCAAATGATTAATTAAATCAAAGAAAAATTACCCCTTTAGAACCAGCTTTTCATTATGGTTTTGGATTACCCATTCCTTACTGACAGTTTTGGAGTTAACATACTGATGATCAAACTTGTTTAAGATTTTAAATGCAATACAAAGCATAGAAAAAAAAAATGCTCAAAAGCAAAAACATTACACACTATTTTCTTATTTGTTCGACATGGACATCCCCACACAGGCCTAGAGTATGACTTTAACAGTTGGTGCTGTGTGGGCACCACCACGTTTTCTCTACTATACAGCTAGCAGAAAATGTAAAGTATATGTGTTTTGCATCAAATAAACAATATCCAAAGGATTCTATATAAAAATACTAATTACTCGAATGGTTGAATTATGATACAATAACTAACAAGTTGATCAGAAAACCTTTTTGCCAGACAACATACCAGTGACTCAGTGAGCTGGCACATGCCACCGTGATGCCTGGACTGCATTAACAGTTACAGTCACCCCAAGAGAAATATAATATAAATGTGTCATTGGAGTTGTATCCTCGTTTTTCATGAGGAAGGAAGCCTACTTTTGTTGTCATTAACAAAACCAAAATTCCCAAATAGACCCTGCATCATGGATGAACGGTGAAAGCCAGAGTCGATGCTTGTCCAGTGTAACTCTTAAAAACTTACCATATTATATTTTTATGTTTGGAGTCATCTTCAGAAACAGAATCCAATTCCCACCCCAGCACTTCCTTTTTTCCAAATTAACATTTTGTATTTATCATCATCATCATAATCTAAGATAAGACTGCTAGGAATGGTTCGGTAGAAGTGATTTGGTCTTTCAATCCATGGGAGAAAGATATTACTCATGGTCGATTTGTTTCAGTATTAATTTAAATGACATGGTGTCTTATTCCCTTTCTATACAATCAATGCAGGTACTTTTACTAATATGCTCTATTATAAATTTATTATTTACTTTTCCTCTCTGACCAATAAATCTTAAAAAGAAGAAATAAAAACAAACAATTCACTTCCCACTTAAAATGAGAGATGATTAACTCTGGCCTAGATTCCCCACTCAGGGCCCCAGCAATTGTGTGCAACAGAATTCAAACAATTTTATAGCAAACAATTATCAACAGAACACTTATAAAAAGATGACTTTCCCGTATCATATACCACTATTCAAATTCATCAAACAATTCCATCCATTCAGTCCCAAACAGTAAAGTGCTAACACTTAGTATCTTTTGACAAAGTTTACAAGAAAGAAACAGGCTACCAACCATAAAGCGGATAGAAAGAGGAGAGGTGATAGAAGATCAAGGAAAAACTGCCTTACATATGAAGATATGAACTTTAGTATCCTGCCATTCATCATATGGCAATCATAAGATATAGATAGAACATAGTACCTTCTACAGATTAAAATGCTGATAGGAATACAAAACCAGGCAAAAATTTTCTTTAAAAGAGAAGCCAAGAGATCGAAGAAAAATCAAATATTACAAAAGCTTATTTAGGCAGAGCTAATGAGGGACCACCACCCTCCTAATCAAAAAAATTTGGTTATTTTCATCATTATGTTTGTTCACCATGACTTTAACAAAGATATTGCTCAATCCAAAGAATATTTTTGTACTGAACAGTTGTACTCTTAGTCTAGCCAAACACAAAAGAAAGGACCATGATGACTACAAAACAATACCATAAATTTGTTTTACGAAGATTATTCTTTAACTTTTGCAGGCCCCAAGGCTATTGCTAAGATAATTCTACGGTTATTAATCAGTAGTTTTTAGCATTAAAACATTAGAAAACACTAACAATTGTAAATTTTATAGAGAAATATCCAGATCTAATTCATCAAGGAAAAAGAAAAAAATACCTACATCCTAGTAGTGAATCAATATCATTCTAAACTCTCAGCATGTTCCAGGCAAAAGACTTCTTGATGAGGCTGTCGATGCCATTAATCGACAAGAAAGAACTCCATTTAACGGGTGAATGAACAGAACAACCTCCTGAAGTTGATTCGTTCAGTGGAATCAACTGAAACGCAACAAAAAATTTATACGAGTGCAAATCTCTCTCCTTCCGGTGGGGAACTTTCACTAATTTAGGATTTGAGCTGACGAATGGTGAGAGTATTCTCAACCAATTTACATTCATCAAAGTTGATTCAATACAAAACATGGCTGGCCTTTTATAGTGGGAAGAAGGCCATCGTGAGATTGAACAGAAGAAAGAAAGAAGAAAGGCCATTCTAATAACATCCTAACAACATGAAAACTTGCTACCTAAACAAAACCCTAATGACTACGATAAAAAGCGTGAACCAGACGTGAAATGAAAACCCTAACTAAGGAGGAACGAGGGTTAGCATACATGAAGGAGGCAAAGGACCCTAGCAAAAGCTCATCTCCCACACAATGAATTGGCTAATAGTGAAATGAGAGGCTTGCTGGAAGACGCAAGAGTCTCACCGAATAAAAGAGAACTCGCGTGACTCAACTGAAGAATGAAAGGAAAATTGGACACGTGCTGACTTGAGTCATTCTTGGCCACAAAAGTTGAATCGATAATGTTGACAAGGTGTTTGTGAAGAATTGGGCCCTTCCAATAATACGTGAAACTTCAGCCCAAAATGAAGGCTGAAAACAATGTGCCTTCCATGCGAGAAAGATGATGTTGGAAGATATTGCATTTGGCAAAGAGAAGAATTGGGCAACAGGCTTAATGCCAACACTTTCAATTTGGCAGCTTTGGAAAAATAGATTGTAATTAGCGAAACAAACCAAATTAGATCACATTTATTTAATTAAGATAAGGAAATTAAAAGAAATAGGCCTAAACGTTGACCCAATGCTATAAGCCTTATTGGGATAATATCATCCCCTCCCTCTTAAAGAGGATCTGTCCTCAGATCAAGAGGGTTGTGAAAAGCTCACAGCAACCAAAATGAAGATTCCACCCGAATCAAAAATAAATCTACAATAGTCATCGAACAAAATGGTATTAAAATCATAATGACCATGTAGTAGAATTGTTGTGCAATGTGTGAAAATGGATTTTTAAAGTTTAGGAAAGATGATATCCATCCCACTTCACAGAAAAAGTGTCTTACACTTTGACTCAGATGATTTTTGAAAATAATGTTTAAGTCAAAGTGTAGATTGACACAATATATTAGGAGAATGAAATAATTGAATGAGAAAGAGAACAAAATATTAGAGAGGGAAACAAAAAAAATTTAATGACAAAGTAAGAAGAATTTAAAGTTAGGATAACTCCCTTTGGAAATTGGATCTTCATAGAAGGAATTGGTGAAATATGGTACACCAAATCCCTAACAATGAGTTTCCTTTTTGCTTTTGAAATGCTCTTTAACTCTACTACTTGTGATTGTATTTCAAGCTCACTCTCTTGTCTTATTTTCTCTCTTTCTTCAAATTCTTCTCTCATTCTCTTCTTTGGCTTTGGGTTTTCTAAGACTCTCATCTTTTGCCTTTTCTTCCTCTCTTTAATCTCCTTTTCCTCTTGTTCTCTTTAAGCACAAAGCTTCTCAAACTCTTATTTTTCTCTCTTCTTTTCATACTCTCAAAGCTTTTAAAGTAGTGCTTGCTCTTTTTTGTCTCTCTCTCTCTCTCTCTCTCTCTCTCTCTCTTTGTTTACTCAAGAGCAAATCCAAATTGTGCTTAAAATCTTTTGCTAGTCTAGAAAACTTGTCAAGATTTTGGATAAATACATCAACTATGTCAATGAAGTTTTCTATCCTAACTTGTTGCTCTTTAATTATCCTAAACAAAGGAGAAATGAAATGTTTACACACGCATGCTTTCAGTTCACAAAATATATTAATGTATGATTCCCTTCCTTTTTTCACATTAAATTATCTCTCTTGCCAACAATCAAATACATGTCCTATAAACCTAGAAGTAACATGCTTAAGAATGTCAATTTGACTATATTTACTAAACAATAGTTGCACAAATTTCTCCATCAAATCTCTAAATGATATTGGTCCTATATCTTCTCCAAAGAATGGAATTTCACTATGAATAATATGATACAACTCATTACTATTATGCCTACCTAAATGCACACTACTATGCCTACCTAAATGCACACGACTAGAAAGAAAACTCATTTTCAAATGCTTGTTTTGAAACACCTTTATCCAAACAAATTTTGCACAAAAGAGATTTGAAGAATTATTAAAAAAAAAATAGAGTGAAAATGATCTAAATACTCCCAAAAAAGGAAGGTGAGTCTCTAGGACAAGCTTAAAAACCAAGCCTTTCCTAGTCAAAGATTTCTAAACAAATTTCACAAAAATTCTCAATAAAATTCTAAGAAAAACAGATTGTGTGAAAAACAATTTGACAAAGTGTGCAAACAGTTAAAAAACCTAAAGACCAAAAGAAGGTCAATTAGCTGTGAATACACATTGCACCAAGATATCACGGTAACCTAAAACATAAACGACAAACAAACAAATCACACAAAAAAGAACCTGAACATTTAAAACATAAAGACAAAAAACAAAGACTAAAAGCATAAAGTAGACAACAATTAAATCCTAAGTGAAGATGCAAGTGGCCTTTGGAACCCCTTGATGCTTCACACTAAACGATTAAAAATTATTACAAACCATGCTAAAGATGGGATTGCTCTAAAGCATTTTCCCACCTAAGCCAAATGAAACAAAAACAACAAACTAAAAAAGAAAAATACACAAAGTTCGTGACATCAAAACATAATCAACACAAACAAAAGAACTATGCTATGTCTCGGGCTGCAGTGTCTTGTGCTACGCCCTCTCTGTCCAGCCCCCAAAAGATGATATTCTCTCAATTATTTTGTCTTCTTTGGAGTCCCGGCTCACTCCACAATTCCTCTCGGATAGCACTCCCACAATAGGTTCACTCACCACTCCACAACTTCAAGACGAAACTTCACCTACAAGGGCCGCCAAACAAAAGTTGAGTGTCCAATTAGATCACATTTATTTAACTGATACGAAGAAAAAATAAAATAGTACTACATATGAATATTAATGTAGAATAAATACACATTAAAACTACATGAACCGTTTCTGATAATATTGATAATCATTATGATAGCAAGAGTTGCAAAAGTCTCAACCATTTCTAGTTTAGTCTAGTAAGTTCTAAGACCATTCGTGCCTAGATGACTCATTTATCATCATTTAGACGTCTTTTCAGAATTGTAAATTGAATAACCAATCAGATGCACTGTAATAAGTTAAAAAAAAAATTCTTTTCTAGCAAAAGTTACAGTGTATACCTGCCCTGTCCTTGGTCTAGAAATAATTTTTCCCTTGCAAGTAACGTTGGTGTAGCATTAATGCCCAAGAGAGCACAACCTCAACTCTGGCGCAAAACAAGAAAGTCAAATCATATTACAATATCATATGCATTGACGATCATATTATCTATGGAAATATCAACCTACGCATGAATGTATTTAGAACACACTTTTATGCACTTGATATAGTTCATTTATTCACTCAGAAACCAACTTTTTTCCACAAATGTATGTATGACTGTCCATTACAGGATAAGTAAGAGCAAATGATTACATCAAATTCAAACCAATAAATATACAATGGCAGCAGTTCTCATTTTACAGTCCGTTCTTACAGTAAAACGAGACATTTTTATTGAAGCAATTCTTCTAGTCACACTGAAAAATTATGTCAAACATTTGTAGAAAGTATGCATAAATAATGTATTACATTCTTTCTTATCCATGAAAAGTACAATGTTTATTGGCCAAAATATGCATAAATAATGTATTATCAACACTCAACCTAAAACTCAAGGTACAGTAATGGTTATAAGCAAAGAAATTCTCCACTCAAAGTTTATAAGGCTCACTCACTTCCCATAATACAACAGGGCACAACATGTTGTATTCCCTTGTAGATGGTTTTGTAACCAAGATTATCAAACTTGAGACTCTATGTAGACTCGTGGGAGCTATATAGACTAGTAAGAGTCTACATATTCTACATAACTAGTAAGTGCCAAAAATCAGTAATTTTCATATGAAATGTTAACACTTCTGTTTGTAATTTGTGTTTATATCATGTTGATTCTCCCTAAATCTAGGAAAAATGAGCTTCAATCACATGCTTCCAAGTTTTTACTTAAAGAAATCATTTGATCCCTATTTTGTGTATTTTTCAAGAAAATTAAAGTAGAAAAGGAAATAACTAAAGAAGAGCAAAAGAGAAATCGAGAAACAGAGAAGAAATGGAAGAATTTGTGCAACAGGTCGCTCAAATCAAAGGAGTCTTGTCTAAGCCAGAACAATCTCGCTCAACCCAAAATAATCTCGCCTAAGCGAGACACTTGCTGCCATTCTCACTCAAGCGAGGCTGCTCTCGCCTAAGCGAGAGTTCGTGAAGAAGCCCAAGTACTTCTGCAATTCTCGTCCAAGCGAGAATGTGGTCGCCCAAGCGAGAGCCTTTCTTTAGCATGAAGTACTCTATCTCGTTCGTGAAGGATTTTGATGGCTACCATGAGTGGTTAATCTCTTTCCTTGGGATTGAATGTAATCGACTTGAACTTGGATGTAATCTGATGATATTTATATATAGCATTTTTGTTTCTACTCAATAATTGGTATTATTGTTCTGTTCTTAATGCTTGATTCTATATGATCAATGAATGTCCTGATTTTGATTTTTAGATCTGACTGGAAAGTATTTCTGAAAATCTGATTTGAACAATGATACTTGATATACTGTGATGCTAGGAATAGATCTCAATATATCAATAGCTTATAACACTCGATCATAATGCTGGATAGTTTGCTGAATATGTAAGGAATCAATATTCAGGGAACTAATCTTATGTATTTTATACGCGAGAGATCGGTATAAATGATTTTTGGGTGTTGCATCAATATTGGTATTTTTAGATGTTATATATTATATTCATCCAGATTACAGATAAGGGAGATAGATGAAATTCAATCCCAGTTTCTTTTACTGAATTTTTCTAAACTTTTCCGCTTTTACTGTATTATTTTTATTCAATAGTCAATGATGAATCAAATTAAAATCTTTGTACATATGCTGATTGAGATAATTATCTATTTTCATTGAATCCGTTCCTCGTGAGTTCAACAGTCTTACTTAAAATCATTATATTACAATTGATTTTTGGTACGCTTGCTAGGAGATCAACAAGTATTTATGGCATTGTTGCCGGAGAATGGTGTTCTTTTGAAATTCGTAGTTATCTCATTGTGCTTTGTGTATATTTTCTTAATTAGATAGTTTATTCAATTTTCTCCTTTGTACTAATCCTTGCTTGAGTTGTGTTGATTTATGTTCTTAAGAGGTCAGATTCCTGAAGATCAATTAGCATTTGACCCAGAGATAGAAAAGACAGCTCGAAGGAACAGAGACAAAAACAAAAAGAAGCAAGGAAAGACAAGGGAAGAATCTTCCAGTATTTCCACCACACCTCAACCAGAAAACATGGCCAATGAACGACCAACTCCAACCGGAAGAACACTTGGAGACTATGCTATGCAACAAGGGCCAAGATATTTTTCTAGCATAGCAATACCAGCCACTACCAAAGCACTGGAGATGAAGCCAGCTTTCCTCAGCTTAATTAGTTCTCAGCAGTTCACTGGAATGAATAATGAGGATCCTTACACTCTTCTTTCCACATTCTATGAACTGGTTGGAACCATGGGCTTTGAAGAAGGAGATCTTGATCATGTATACATGCGTTTGTTTCCTTTTTCACTGGCAGGCAAAGCAAAGGAATGACTTAAGTCACATCCAAATCAGAAACTGGAATGATGTAGAAGACAAATTCTTGAACAAATTCTTTTCACCATCTCGCTACATCAAAGCCAAGTTGACATTTAGGCAAGGACCAGATGACCCATTCTGTGAAGCTTGGGAGCGGTTCAATTCTTTCTTGAGGAGATGCCCAAATCATGGATTTGAAGATATTTTCTGCAATGGTTTGAGGCCTGATACTAAAATGATATTAGATGCAGCAACATGAGGAACAATGATGAGTGTAGATGCGGAGAAACAATCAAAATCAGAATTTTGGATACTCTAGACAACCTCCTTATCAACAGCAACAACAATATTATCTTTTTGTGCATGATAAAACAACTAAACTAGAGGATACTCTAGAAAAGTTTATGTAAGCTTCTTTGACTAATCAAAAAAATACAGAAGCTTCAATCAGGAACCTTGAAACACAGCTTGGACAGTTGGCAAAACAGTTATCAGATCAGCAAACAAGTCACTTTTCAGCCAACACACAAACCAATCTCAAGGAGCATTGTAAATCAATTACCACCAGAAGTGGGAAGATTGTGGGAAGAGGGATTGGAGATAACTTGGCTTTTGAAGAGGAAGTGTTGGAGGAGAAAGAGAGTGAAAAAGAAAAGAATGAGTGTGAGGGAAAGGAAGAGCAAAATAAAGATGAGCATGTAAATAAAATAGAAAAAGAAAAAAGAAGAAAAACAATAAGTGAGGAGAAAAAGAGGGAGAAGGGTGAGAAACAGGTACCACATTTGAAGAGCCTACCATACCCTTAAAATCCTTCCAAAAAAGACAAGGAAAGACAGTTTGCAAGATTCATGGACATTTTCAAGCGACTACAGATTAATATTCCGTTTGTGGAGGCTATGATACAGATGCCGACATATGCAAAATTCATGAAAGAGCTCCTAACAAAGAAGAGAAGATTTTTTGAAGAGATAGTGGAGCTTGAAGCAGGGTGCAGTGCTATAATTCAGAAATCATTACCTCAGAAATCCAAGGACACTGGGAGCTTCACAATTCGAGTTACAATTGGAATATTACCAGGGGGAAAAACATTACCTGATTTGGGTGCCAGTATAAATTTGATGCCTTTGTCTATGCTATGGAGAATAGGAGATCTGGAAGTAAGGCATACACGTATGACATTACAGTTAGCTGACAAATCTATGAAGTATCCATATGGTGTGGTAGAGGATGTCTTGGTTAAGGTTGACAAATTCATGTTCCCAGTTGATTTTGTGGTGATGGATATTGAGGAAGACACTGAAGTTCCTCTAATACTGGGAAGACCTTTTATGAAGACGGCCAAGGTCATTATTGACGTTAATGATGGCAAACTGAAGGTCAGGGTGCAAGATGATGAGGTCAACTTTAATGTGTTTGAAGCAGTGCAGCACCCGAAGGACAAACAACAATGCTTCAAGATGGATGTGATAGATGAAATTTATCTATCATCTAGGAAGCAATTGACAAAGACAAGCCCATTGGAGAAAGATGATTAAAAGAAAGTTGATAAATACTTTACACATCTGAATTCAGCAAAAGAAATTGCATCAAATGAAATAAAAGATGAGAAGTTGCAGCAAGAGAATGAGACTGAAAGTCAGAAGCTGGAGCTAAAGGTACTACCTACCAATTTAAAATATGTTTTTCTTGCAGATGGAGGCAACAAACCAGTGATCAGTAGTGCTTTAACGGCTTCTAAAGAAGAAAAGTTTATTTCAGTTCTCAAAGCCAATGAGGGTGCAATAGGTTGGACTTGAATTTTGATCCGAAGGCAGCAGGAGAAAAAAGAAAATTATAGCTGCAGGAATTGGAAGAAATGAGACTCAGTGCTTATGAGTACCCTAAGCTCTACAAGGAAAAGATGAAAGCTTCTCATGACAAGAAAATTCTCAAAAGAGAATTTTATCTTTGCCAATCAGTGCTACTGTTCAATTCCAGGTTCAGGTTATTCCCTGGAAAACTCAAATAAAAATGGTCAGGACCGTTTCTTATCAAGCATGTGAAGCCCTATGGAGCTATTGAATTAGAGGACCCTGAATCGAAGAGAAGTTGGGTTGTAAATGGGCAAAGGTTGAAGCTCTACTTTGGTGGTGAGATTGATAGGCTTGCCACAATCATCCAATTGGACGAACCATAATGATACAGGCATCCGGCTCGTGACGTTAAACAAGTGCTTTCTGGGAGGCAACCCAGTGTTTTAATTATGTTTTGCATTTTAATTTTGTCTTGTATGTTAAATATGTTTGTGTATATAATTATATGCTTGTGTTCTTAATTTTGTGTTTGTGTGTAAAAAAGTGAGTTTTTAGCATTCAAATGCCTCAATAAGGCAAACCATGCATACTTTGGTATTTTCAAGCAAAATTAATGTGTTAAGCATGAGTATAAGTTTTGGCACCAGAATTGGGTTCATTGAATGCTAAAAATTGCCTTGTTGTGGCCAATTTGTGAAAATTGAGTTTAAAAGCTTGATTTTGAGTTTGTTGATGTGGAACATTTTGAAATGATAGAGTTTTGATTGAAGAATGGTTTGATGTGTGTTTCAGAGTTATTTGGACTGAGAGGATCATGAAATGATTGAGTGAAAGTTGAACAAAATTTTGAAAAATGCAAAATCTGAATTTTCCCAAAACTGCCAAAAATCTCGCCCAAGCTAAAATGTCTCGCCTGGGTGAGAATGCCCTATACCAAGACATTTTTGGGCGACATTGTCTTCGACTGGGCGAGACTTTTTAATGTTTCTGCCACAAATACTCGCCTAAGTGAGAACGCGCGTTCCAGACTTAAGTTGGCAACGTAGGGAGAATTGATTCATAATCATCTTCTCCCCCAAACACTCAGACGCGTTTTGCCACTTAATCTCTCCAGTTTCACTCTCAATCTTTCACTTTTTCTCTGCTTATTTCTCTTAAGGTGAGTTCTTCGTTTCACTCCATTTTTCACCAAGCAAGTCACGTTTTTTGTGCTCTTCCAAACCCTAGGGTAGTGGGCATGCTTTGTTTGATGTGTTTTGTACGTGCATTGTGAGTTTTGGTATGAATTGATGCTGGAACAGAGTAATCTGGGTTGCCTATGCACAAATTGATTCAGAAATTTCATATTTTGAGAGTGCAGCCAAACAGTTTGATGAAATGCCTGACTTAGTTTGTTCTTGGTTGGTCATTTAAGCTTATGGAAATTGTTATTGCAATGTGAATTAACTGACTTAGCATGTTTTTGGTGGGTTAATTTTGATCTTTGCAGGCAATAGCTAGAACAAAGACAACCTCTAGACTTTCCCCCACTGAACCCAACAAAGGGAAGAGGAGAAGACATGCAAATAGTCCCTCTCCTGAAAGGCCAAATAGCAACTTGTTTAGAGACCCCCAAAGACAGGAAAGATATGAAAAGATAAAGCATTGGTGCTTTATCAAAAGAAAGAAGGGTAGTATTGGTCCCAGACGAACATGATCCATTTTTGAATGGCCTCATCAGGAGGAACTGGATGAAACTAGCTGACCCTCTTCCTAAGTTTGATCCAGAGATTGTCATGCAAATGCCTATTTTGTGGACAGTCTCGGAGAAAAGCGGTCTAAAGTTAGGGGCAGTTGGATCAATTATGATCGAGCAGCCATCAATGAATTCCTTGGTAATCCACTGCCACTAGAATCAGGGCAACGCTGTGATTTCACAAGAAAATGGAGGAGTCAGAAATTTTATGATGAAATGGAGGTTGCACGCCTTATATGCATTCCCAACAGATCCTATCAAGTCGGGCCCACTGGAAATCCTCTTAGAATACTTAGAGGGGATATGAACACCTTAGCCCAAGTCTGGACGATATTTTTACTAGCAAACATAGTGCACATCGGCCATTATTTCTAAAGAGATCCACAAATTTGTGAGGTATGAAGTCAACAAAAGAAATGAAAAGGCAAAAGGTGCCTTGGGCTTTCCGGCTTTAATCACAACTCTTTGCCAAGATCAAGGGGTGGAGGTGGAATTAACTGAAAAGATACAACCCTCCATCACCAATAAATATTTTGAACATTTTTGTTGAGCTGAGGTTGTTGTTCTTCATCTGCTGGTTGTTCCATAGCTTGTTGTTCTAGTTGTGGCTCTTCTGGATGCTCTAATTCCGCTGGGTGAGTACAAAAATGTTCAAAATATTTATTGGTGATGGAGGGTTGTATCTTTTCAGTTAATTCCACCTCCACCCCTTGATCTTGGCAAAGAGTTGTGATTAAAGCCGGAAAGCCCAAGGCACCTTTTGCCTTTTCATTTCTTTTGTTGACTTCATACCTCACAAATTTGTGGATCTCTTTAGAAATAATGGTGGTCACGTCAACAGTGAGATCTTCCCTCATTATGCAATAAAGGAGATGGCATATAGGCACATTCAAGTCTAACACATGGCCGATGTGCACTATGTTTGCTAGTAAAAATATCGTCCAGACTTGGGCTAAGGTGTTCATATCCCCTCTAAGTATTCTAAGAGGATTTCCAGTGGGCCCGACTTGATAGGATCTGTTGGGAATGCATATAAGGCGTGCAACCTCCATTTCATCATAAAATTTCTGACTCCTCCATTTTCTTGTGAAATCACAGCGTTGCCCTGATTCTAGTGGCAGTGGATTACCAAGGAATTCATTGATGGCTGCTCGATCATAATTGATCCAACTGCCCCTAACTTTAGACCGCTTTTCTCCGAGACTGTCCACAAAATAGGCATTTGCATGACAATCTCTGGATCAAACTTAGGAAGAGGGTCAGCTAGTTTCATCCAGTTCCTCCTGATGAGGCCATTCAAAAATGGATCATGTTCGTCTGGGACCAATACTACCCTTCTTTCTTTTGATAAAGCACCAATGCTTTATCTTTTCATATCTTTCCTGTCTTTGGGGGTCTCTAAACAAGTTGCTATTTGGCCTTTCAGGAGAGGGACTATTTGCATGTCTTCTCCTCTTCCCTTTGTTGGGTTCAGTGGGAGAAAGTCTAGAGGTTGTCTTTGTTCTAGCTATTGCCTGCAAAGATCAAAATTAACCCACCAAAAGCATGCTAAGTCAGTTAATTCACATTGCAATAACAATTTCCATAAGCTTAAATGACCAACCAAGAACAAACTAAGTCAGGCATTTCATCAAACTGTTTGGATGCACTCTCAAAATATGAAATTTCTGAATCAATTTGTGCATAGGGAACCCACATTACTTTGTTCCAACATCAATTCATACCAAAACTCACAATGCACGTACAAAACACATCAAATAGAGCATGCCCACTACCCTAGGGTTTGGAGTGTACAAAACTCGATTGTGCTTGGTGAAAATGAAGAGAAAAGAAGTAGAACTTACCTTTGGAGAGAAATTAGCAAAGGGAGGAAGAGATTTGTGAGCTAAATTAGAGAGAAAAGAATGAGTGAAGGCGCGTCCAAAAACTGGGAAAGGGAGAACGTGAGCGAGAACGTGGGCAAGAGTTTGGGAGAAAGAAAAATGAGTGAGTTCTGCCTCTGTTAATGACTTAACGCGATTTATCACTCAAGCGAGACGAGCATGGCTGAAGCACTTAAAAAGTCTCGCTTAGGCAATCTAGGAGTCGCGCAACCGGTCTTGGCACAGGGCATTCTCGCCCAGGCAAGCCACTACTCGCTTAAGCGAGTCTATCAGTAAAACATTTTGGCTCAGGTTCTGCATATCTCGCCTAGGCGAGACATGTTTAGCTTGGCCGAGATTTTTGATAGTTTTGGGAAAACTCAGAATTTGCACTTTTCAAAATTTTGTTCAACTTTCACTCAATCATTTCATGATCCTTTCTATCATTCCAAAAAGTTTCACACCATTAAACTCAAAATGTAGTTCTCAAACTCCATTTTCACAATCTGGCCAAAACAAGGCAGTTTTTAACATTCAATGAACTCAATTCTGGCACCAAAACTTATACACATGCTTAACACATCAGTTTTCCTTGAAAATACCAAAATTGCATGGTTTGCCTTATTGAGATACTTGAATGCTTAAAACTCATCTTTTGACACACAAACACAAAATTATAAACACAAACACATAATTACATACACAAACACATTTAACACATAAGATGACACTAAAATGCAAAAACATAATTAAACATTGGGTTGCCTCCCAAGAAGCACTTGTTTAATGTCAAGAGCCTGATGCCTGTTTCATTATGGTTCGTCCAATTGAATGATTGTGGCAAGCTTATCAACCTCACCACCAAAGTAGGGCTTCAACCTTTGCCCATTTACAACCTAGCTTCTCTTTGATTCAAGTTCCTCTAACTCAATAGCTCCATAGGGCTTCACATGCTTGACAAGAAACGGTCCTGACCATTTTGATTTGAGCTTTCCAAAGAATAACCTCAACTTGGAATTGAACAATAGCACTGATTGGCCTGGATAAAATTCTCTTCTGAGAACTTTCTTGTCATGATAATAAACACAAAAGCTTGAGCATAAACTTTTTCTTTATCCCCTTTTGTACAATTGTTTTAAAGTAGATTGAATGCCATCTGTAGATTTTCCTTTTCTTAACCTTGGAACATCCTACTACTACTTTGAGTGGTATCCACCTCTTCAACTTACTCATCATCAAACCCTTCAATACTATTCAACCTTCTTTCTTCATTGATTTAGCTTTTGCCACAACTTTCATCATTACAATTTCAACTTCTCAGGATACTGAGGCTCAAGGTTCAAATTCATAATCAATACTAATAAGAGGATGCTTGAATTTGAAAATTCATCCGCTGAATGTCTTTAAACAATAATTACATTAGCATTTTTTCTATTGCCCAAAACATCTACTCCATGTTTTCACCCATCATATTTCTTACAACATTTTTACTTCTAGGTCTAGGTGAGGTTGCATCAACATTGACATCAAAAAAATATGAACAAGTCCTACTTTCAGTCATTTTGAAATTTTTGCAGCCAAACACGAAATAAATAAAAAAGCTTTAAGAACAAAACAGATCCAACATAAAGAAAAATAAGTAAAAACAGGGGAAAAACAGTCACCTTAAAGTTGAATGTTAGTGTAACAAATTTCAAGGTAGCCGAATAATTATTGATGCAAAAATGAGAGTTATTCAAGGCAACTGCATATTACCTTAACCCCCTATTTGCACTATGAAACTAATTTCAGAATGGTGATCTTCAGGTAAAAGAAGGGTTGTATATATGTAGATGAGAAGATTGATCGAGGATGTTGCATAAAGGCAAAAAATTAATTTTCAACTTATTGACTTTCATTATGCTAGAGGACTTTCTTCTATGGAAAATACAAAATATTGTAAGAAAGTTATGCTTCCTAGAGAATGGTGAATTACAATTCTTTTGGGGGTGATGGTGAGAAACCAGGGAAGACTGTTCTGATATTCAGTTTGGAGAAAGATATTGGCACTACACTCAATAAATATGAGAAAGTGGGTGATAAATGAAGATGGTGATAGTGTTGAGGTTGAAGAAGTTGAAGGTGAAGGTGATGGAGGAAATGCTGACATAACTGGAATAAGTTCGATTGATACAACTCCACATGCATTTGATCTTGATATCATTGTTTTTTATGCCAATGCTGACGATGCACATTTATCAACAAAGGAAGAGCTTGATAATGATGAAGATTATGATGATCTTGGAGATGATGTCACTAGAGCATTGGAGACAAAATCTTGAAGATGTTTTTTCACTTTTAGTTATTTAATAGTATGGTTGTAAGAGTTTATGTTTTGTAATTATATGAACATATCATATCTATTTGGTGTAGAATAAACTTAAAAGTCATGTGTACTAAACTTTGTTATTATAGAGTTATAGAACTAATGCCAAGAAGATCGTACTTTATTTACCTAAAAGAAGTAGAAACAGAAATTTTGAAGGCTCTAACCTGCTCATACAAAAAAAAAAAAAAGAAAAAATTGTTGTAGAAAAAGTTTAGGAAGACCAACCAACAAATGCACGAGTGGAATCAGGATCCAAGTTGATCACAACACATTCTACAATTATAAAAGTTGGCAGACAGATAACAATACCAGAATGAATCAATTCATCATGCTTTGGTCAAGAAAGATACGAAGTTAGTTTAAATTAAACCAGATACACATCCACGTTTATATACAGGGAGATCGGATCATCTTTCTCCAAGAGTAACTATGATAGAGCTACTCCTCATATTCACCCTTCATTTTTTTTTTGTGTGTGAGCACACAAATAAATACAAAGAAAAGGAAAATTAAGAATTCTCACGCTAAAACTTGGTTTCTTCCGCTCATTTTCCATTTGTTAAATGTTATCAACTGTGAAAGGGAACAAGTTATCACTTTCCAATATAAAATTGAGAAGTATTGCCTTCAAAGTGATTTTAAAACGTCAGTTACATATTCTATTTTGTAAGCTGTCTAAATAAACACATATTGCGGTTGCTGTCCAATAATTAAATTCAGAATTATTGCCATTAATGAAAATTACAACACATGAAATTTACAAGAGAAGAACAGAAGAAGTTCAGGATAAAATATCACTACTTCCTTTAAAACCTTTTTTTAATTAGAACTTCCAGAGGTTCCATAATCATTCTAATCTCTCCCTAAAAGTGGCTGATACCTCCAAATAAATCAATTATTTATGAACGGTAACAGGATTTCAGAATTGTAAACAAGAGAATGAGAGATAGAAAGAGAGGTGACAGAATTGTAAACATCTTAACAAGAGGATAAAGCAAATAAAAAAATGGCCTAGAGTTCTCTAATCAAGCCCCAAATCAAATGTATTTTGCATTGATAATATGCATGGATAAAGAAGGAGATTAGTCCTTGCTCCTAATCTCCTTGTACCGTGTTGCACAAGGTATGATATTCTGTCTCATAAAGATTAAGATTAAAAGTCAGCAAGCATTTAGCACAGCAGCACCAACAGGTACAAAAGGGAAAAGTGTCCTCATAGCATGTTAAAACACAAAATAAGATTTTAACAAGATTTAAATGCAATAGCTTTGGATTAGTTCAATTCAAACCTTCACTCAATCCACATGTCTCCAAAACATAGCAAACCTATAGTTTTAAAGGTAGAAGCAAATTAGCTCTTAAACAGAACTTATGAAGTACTTAAGAGAACTCACAAGAAGGCACCTGCAACTGAAAATATGTTGCGTAAAAGCCTGCTCCGAGTGATAATATCTGTTTCTTTACAGGTTCTTTACAGGGGCATCTTCATCTAATTTCTTCTCTACATCAAGAAACTGAAACAGAAGTTTCCAAATAACAGCCCAGCGAGCAAAGTAATAATCACAAACAATACAAAAGCACCAACAAACTACTAAGTTGAAGAGCAGGAACTTAAACAAGTCAATACCTTAAAGAGCATAAGTCTTACCTCGATTAATAATTGGCGTTTCTCACAAATAAATGAATGTAGTCATCTTTCATGTATCCCTTTTTGCACACATGACCTACAGCCAGTTTATAGAGATGAAATAGTTATCATACAATACTAATGGTAAACCACATTGCAATTCATTTAAACTTTGATAAAAGCTGAATTCAATAGTGACCACAAGTGAGAAAACAAAAATCAAGTATGAAAGTTATCTGAACCAATGTCACATGGATTGTCACATGTACATAGTACATGACTTTTACCATTAATGAACAGGAGGGTACACATAATCAGATTGCTATTTGGGATCAACATTCACTTAGAATTGGATCAGTATGCATGAGCTGCAATCAATATTCGTATGAGGTGAAAAAAAATAGGATAGCAACCAAGAAAATAAATTTATCCAATCAATGTTTTTTCAAAAACACGTTTTAATTTTTGAGCATGGCATGCCATGCATGAATAATCTACATTCTCTTTTACATAATACAGAGTTACATTTCATCAGAAACCAAAAGCATTTTATGCCGCTAAAGAACCATTCATTCAGTAGTAATGAGACAAGATTCAGCAAGATTAGTGCTTATGCTTATTCACATTAGAATCCTCAAAAGGAATCATCTAAATTACCCTTCTACAATATCCATCTTGCCAGGTCTGAATACAACCTTCTATCACAACACCTCTGACAAGCAATCTAGAGAAAGCAAACAATGCCAAAAAACAAGAAGTGCAAGAAAATATTTACTCATAACGAATTAAAATTTCAGAGAGAATAGATGACGGAAAACTCATTAGTTTTAAAATCTAAACACCGGCAGAAGAAGAAGTGGGAAGGATGAAGCAATTCTAATAAACTGATAAAAACGTAATAAAATATCACATTCATATGCCTTTTTTGCGCGGGAAAAACATGCTTAGAAAAACAAAGCAGCTTCTAGATAAACCCGTTCCTAATTCACCAACTAAAAACCTTCATATGCATTGGTCTTAGGCAAAAAAAGAAAAAAAAAAAGAGAGAGACAAAAGGAGATGTGCGAACAATTTGCTGCCGGAGGCGTCATCGTCGGTTGCTTGCACCGCTCCGGTGTTGCTTTGTGAATCGTACATCAAAGGTGATCGATCTCTATCATTTTAGGTTTTGGAATGCAAAAGGAATCATAACAACACGACCTGGTTGTGGCGCCGAGAGACAATAGGCCGCGTTAGTTATGCAATTACAAAATAAATCAATAAAGTGCATTTTCCTTCTAAGTCAATAAATATTTAAATATTTGTATGTATATAATTATGATATATAGATATTTTAAATTTAAGAAATATGTTCTAATTAAGATTTTGTTATGTTCAAATTATTAAAATTCAAATTCAAAATTCATAACATTACTCGACACAACGATCGAGTAACAAGAGACTTGTTTGTTGACATTACTTTAAATTTATAAAAATTAATGTAGATGGCATGTAGTTATTTTTAAATCGAGATGAATAAACAGTAACAATTTGAATTGAATTTACTTTCGATGTAAACTCTTACGACATTCTCAAACATTTTTATAGAACAATTTATTTTGATATTTGTAAACAAATTTGGCTTTAATAAAATGTAAAAGTTTGGTTTTAATTTTTCTAAATATATATCAGGGTTCACATAATTTTGACATAAAAAATACTTTATTTAAAAAATATATATTTATAGGAAAGTTTATTTTATTGTATTCTTACGACATTCGGTTATTTTAAAATAGATTTAAATATCTTTTTTGTTTTATTTTTTTAGTGTTCACTGTGAATGGTCTTATTTTTACTAAATATTTAAAATTATTCTTATTTTTTTTAAAATAATGATCATTTTAAATATTTAATAAATTTGAAGACTATTCACAACGTGAAAAGAATATCATTCGTAACGAATACTAAAAAAATAAGAACCATTCAAAATATTTGATGAAAAATAACGACAATCCATAATAAACATCATGAATAAAAAAAAAGTACTGAAGCCTTTAAAATACATATTTTAAGCAATTTTTATAATTTTTTTTTATACATTTGAATATAAAAGTATGTTGAGCTTCATTAAACACGTTTTGTTTTCATTTCCAGAGTTAAGAGCGAGCAAACTCCTCGTTCTACCATTACTCTGCGAAATTCAAATTCGAAACGGAAGCAAATCGGATTGATTTTGTTGGAAGATGGAGCAGCTGCAATCGCAAGTTATCGAACACTTCGTGTGGAAAACCGTTATTTCCTCCAACGCTAACGCCCTCGCTTCCGTCCTTGTAGAAGCCACTTCTCACCGCAACCTCTTCACTTTCTCAGAAATTCTCTACCTCCCACATCTTCAACAGGTTCTTCATTCTTCACGATTTTCTCCGCACTGTTTGCTTCTAAAAGTGATAGTAGTCGATATGTGAAGAGAACTGGAAAAGCAAGACTGACTTGACTTCATAATTCTCTGGTGTTTTTTTATTGATTCAAGGCGTTCGTGTTCGCTGTGATATATTGCATTTTGGATGCAGCGAAATTGATCATGGTTTATGGCTAGTACTTTAAATAATAATAATATTAATACGAATAATTATTCTTGTTGTTGTTATTATTATAAACGCAGTATTTAGTTTCGGCGGTTTCTATTGCCATTTTTTGAGGCAATATGAAAATTTGTGTGACATTAGCTCCAAAATTGATCGTGTATTCCTGTTTTATGACGAACATTTTTAATTATTATTATTATTAAATAAATGCATAATTTATTTTAGGGAATTTCTGTTTTTCATTTTTTAGTTAATATGAAAATTGTGAGTAACATGAGAGTACTGTTTTTGCCATTTTTTTTTTCTGTGAAATAGTTCCTATATGTCCTGCTGTAATTTTTTCACTCGTGATTTCTCGCAGCTTAAAGCAACTGAGAATTCTGTTTATCTTGATATGCTTTGGTTTTTTGCATATGGAACATGGAGTGATTACACGAGTAAGCCTATGGATTTACTCTTATGTTATTTTTTCCCTCCCTACATTTATGATGGCTATTTGCGTTCCTTCGTTGTTTGTTTTTCTTTTCCAACAGTAGTATGTTGTTGATGTGTCAGATCAAATTAAATCATCCATCTTTTACTATTTGTTGACATCTTCATGGTGAATAATGAATTTTGAATTTATAATTCTTAATGTAAACACTGGACGTTGGCGACTTGATATGGGAAGTTGTAACTTTTATTAGATGATATGAAAGGGTGATTAAAAAATAAGGAAAACAAACGAGGATCATATGTTGACAACCAATATTAGTGATATTAACACATTTGATTACTTGTCATTATTTTTAGACTTTTATTTTATTGTTTTAGAATTCCTCCTTTTTGTGTTTTTATACTGTATTTGAATTTGTCCTACTTTCGGTTAGTTTATGTTTATTACCCTTGATATTAATTGGTAGTTCTTTTTGCCGTAAACAAATCTGCAGGACATTTTAGTTGCTAGTATATATTACAGTTTTTTAACGTCATTGCCATGTTTTTGGAATTGGCTGCAGCACCATCAAATATGGTGTGGTGGTTTTTTTATTTTTTACGTATTGCCTTGAACTCCCATTCTTTATTAACATCACTAGTTTATTAATTAATGCTTTAACATTCTGGGTTTATATTCCAGCTTTATACGAACATGTGAATCTAAATAGGCTTACTTAAGTTTTAAGCTCTTTGTAAATTAGGTATTTTTAAATTAGTTCCTTGTTATTTAGTCAAAAAATTTATATTTTTCAATTGAGTCTTGTTGTTTAATTTTTTTTTAATTAGATGATGTAACTTTTATCTTGTCTTATTATCTTGCTTTGTTGTCCATGTAAGAAATGTGAGATTTTGTGATTAATAAAACAAATAATGTTGTGAAATGTAGAACAGACTTTTATTGTTTTATATTAATCACAAAACTTTACATCATTTAAGACATGGAAGTTTAATAATTCATCTAAAAAATATAATGTATGTATGCTGGAACAGAAGCATATTTTTCATTTTGTGATTTGTCAGTCATAGCCCACTATTACTGTGCTAAGTTTGATGTATCCTGAATATAAGAAGCCTTTATACACGTCGTATTAGTTTCTACTTTATGGTTTGCAAGGAAAACTCGTACATTTATCTTCATGTAATGATTTTGTTATTTTACTTTTAGCATCTCTGTTTCCTTATTAACTTATATGTAAATAAAAATAAAATATTAGTGTTTATTAAAATGTTTAAGTGGCTCGTAGGTAATGCTGGTCATCTTCCGCAATTGATACCTGATCAGATCCTCAAGCTTAAGCAACTCACTGTTCTTACACTGGCTAGCACGTCCGAGGTATTCTTCTTTTTTTTGGATCGGTGTGATATACGAGGTATTACCTATTAGACCCACTGTTATTGGCTATCTTGTGTTACTATTTACATGGATATTGGAGGTGATCACTTAACTGTTAGGAACAAATACTAACATTAACCATTATAATGTGAGAATGAGTGGTACATGACCTACTCTACCCAGATGACTTGCCTTATGGTTGTAAGTAATGTTATCAATGGAAATTCACGTATATATTTAGGTGAAAAATGAATTATTTCTATTGTGTCTGCCTTGTGATTCTCCAGCCCCCCTCGCCTTCGCAGTAATGTGCTACATCCTGAATTTAGGTGTTTATGCCCTGATGGTTATAATGCCTGTTTAGTTTCCATATGAATGTGGTGGACTTGATAATGGTGTCATGCTTTAATTTCTGTATTCTATTTGTTACGTGCTGGCAGACCCTTCTAATCTTCGTCATCCATTTTGATATATTGCATTTGCTAGACTCTTGACCAATGTGCGTACATCTTGTGCTCTTTAATACTCGCCTATTTTAGTGGTGCTCCCCATTTACCCTTAGATCTGTTATGTGGTTAGGTTTTGTGATAGATAAAGTAGGGCAAACTACGGTAAACAAGTTAGAAAAAAAAAAAAAGGCTAAAATTCATATTCATTCTTGATGCTCCTATATTTGACAGGAGTTTAAATAGAGAATTTTACAATTTCAAAAAGTTAAAAAAATTCTAACACATTAGATTTCAATTGGTTTCATTTCAAATTTATTGAATTTTAATTTTACTTTTTGAATTAAGTATTTCAATTACTATAAAAAACAAATTTATCAAATAAAAAAAATTACCACCAAATAATACTAGTGACCTCAATAAAAAATTTCTTACAAACATTTACAAAAAGTAATCATTATAAACTTCAACAACAGAAAATATTTGGTTGACATCCAACAAAAAATAGTTTCACCAACACTGGTCAAGAAGATTCAATTAGTAAATATGTTTGCCTACAATTGAAGATAAATAATCTCAACAATGTCAACCGCAAAAATAACCCTTATTAAAGTTGACTAAAAACTGAGTTACATTAGCCAAAAGTTAACTTCAATGGTGCTAAAAAAAGCCTTGGCTGACATCAACAGAAAAAATAGTGCAGCCATTGTTGGTCAAGAAAACCCTGATTACGTTGGTCAAAAAATAATCAAGACCTAGCTTTTTATTAAAGTTGATAAAATCAACGCTGATAAACATTAATTGAAAATAATCCCGGTTAACATCAACCAAGACAATTATTTGACCAGATTAAAAATACTCTTGATGTTGACAAAGAAAACACTCACTAACGTTAGCTAGTAAATAATACTAAGCAAAAGAGTAACCTCTGCAACGGTGACTGAAGAATATCCATGATCCACTTCAACGTGAGAGAAACACTCACCAAAAAATATTGAGAAAATAGATGTTTTAACCGATGACACTAACCTTGACTAAGCTAACAGCATCCTGACTGAAGTTAAGCTGACAGTGTACTAAGCTTCTTATAGCAAGGAAGACCCAACGGCCCTATAATATGTGCTACACTTATACCATGCAGATTACTACTCAATTATCCCTTTAGCCAAGAGGGCTTTTAGGCATGTCTGTGTTCTTTAAGGGCTTGCTATCATTTTAGTCATGATTCGTCCATGGTGTTTTGCTTTAAGACTATTTGAGAAATTAGTTTTCTCTTCTTTGGAGAATATATTCTTTTTAGTTAGACTTGGAGAATATCTTTCTATCAACTTTTGCTTTTTGGAGACTGAGCTCTTTAATTCTTGACATTTGTAATCAATTTTTATAAATGTTTGTTTATTTTTCTTTAGGTACTACCCTATGACCAACTGATGCAGGAGATAGATGTGACAAATGTTAGTGAACTTCAACATTTTCTGATTGTTGAATGCATGTACCCGGTAGGCATCATTCTCTTCAAGATAATATACTTCTGCTCAAACTCAAATGTGGTAATAGTAAGGGAATGTGCATTTCCGCAATTATTATTATGATTTTTATGATTATTTATTCATTGCTTTTATAATAAAACAATTCACTAGAACAGGGAGAGGAGTTCGGGGTATAATAACATCAAATCTTTCTACTGGAAAAAGGAGAGAGTATAACACACCTACTTTGCCGATATTTAATTCTTGTGCAAGAAAACATCAGCAAAAACCGTAGTAGTTTCATAAATCACATACAATCTGTTAAAGGAACTAATGGAGACGTTTGAGTATTATTCTTTGCAAGATCTTTTTTAGTACCTTTGTACAAGATCTTTGCATATAAAGGGAATTATTTGTGTTAAATACAAATTGGTGTTACAATCTAAGCAACAGCTAGTAGGGGATCTGAGAACATTGTTGCAATGGTTATGTGATTGATCTATTTTATACTGTTAATGCCTAGAGATACATTGCATGAAATGGTCTTCCTTCCCCCCTTTTTTTTGTTTTATAATTTTCATTTAATCCTCTGCTAATCTATTAATTCTCTTCTGCTACAATGATAAAATGCATTATAAATGTGAAATAAATATATTTATCATTACTTAATTTTACCTTTTCTTCTGCTAATTTTGAATTTTATCTGTTGGCTTATGCTATTTTCTTTTATAACATTTTCTGTCTAGTCATTCAGCAGAAGATGTAAGATAGTCATTAATAAGCTTTGTGGATTTCATCAGGGACTAGTAAGAGGAAAGCTGGATCATCTGCGACAATGCTTTGTGGTCCTAGCCAATCATTATCTATTATTTTCTAAAAATTTCACTTTTACTCCCTTTTGCTTTTTAATTTAATAAGTTCCGTATAGGAATTTAGTTGACTTTTTAGGGCCATTTCAGGTCCAGTTTGCTGTATGTAGAGACTTGACGCCTGCTAACCTTGGAAGTATGATACAGACACTCTCCAACTGGTGATGCATTTTTTTTCAAGTAGGAGATTGAATTTGATCATATGTCTGATTATTAGTATATTAACTACCTGTATGTGGAAAAAAGTAATTGAATTGCCTCATCTAATGATAAACATGGTTAATAAGACTGGATAGTGGTAATATCAGTGCAAACCTGTCACTTCACTGCCTTGTTATTTCGGAATATTGAATTTTGGAGTATGGCCTCTTTTGGAAATAGGCCGTATTCTAGTTTTCTCAGCATTCAAGATATGTTAAAGTTAGTTTCAACTTCCAATTATCAACATATCTCAAATTTTGTATTTTATAGAAAGCTTTTTGATTCTTAGGTTTTTGCTTACCATTTTTGTTTGTCTTGTTCATGGTTCAGAACTTTTCAAAACGGTAATTATGTACATTCTGATAATGTTTAGAATGTGATAGAGTTCCTCTCCTGAATACTACTGAAATATAATTTATGACTGGGATCCATAGGTTGTCTAGATCAGAAAATCTTCTTGTTTTACTTCAAGAGGAAATAAAATTGACTGATGCTAGGCATGAAATTGAGAAGCTGCGGAAGAAGTGTGTGGAAGAGAATCTACAAGAAGTAAAGAATAATCTTGTGAAGGTCAGTTGAGTTTATTTTCATACTTTCTTTTCTCAGCATCCTCTCCCTCCCTGATACAGATGAGAAATGTCCAATAAATTATTCCTTGCATGTAATTTTGATCTTGTATATAACTTGTAGTCCAATCCCATAATTGATGTATGTATCCTGTGGGAAGCAGGATAATTTGTATAAAGGGTTTGTTCTGGATGGCGTCTTTTCTTTAATTTAAAACTCAATTAGCACACTTAGGGTCAAACCTACCAACAAATCCATTCTATAATTTTCTCCCATTTTTATTCTGGTGAATGCCTAGAAGTTTCATGTGAGATCATGATACATCTTTTTTTCATTGTTGCTGATTGTAAGTACCTATTTTGGTCATTCATTGGTGGAATTCTGACGGAGCTGGATCAGAATTAGTAAGAAAAGCGGAAATCTTATTCAAATCAATCCTCACATTGTAGCTCAATAGTAGGTAGATTCATAAACGGAAATGGTTATGACAAATTTCCGAAAAAAAAAATATATAACTCATCATGTATTGGATTTTGATACTTCGAGAGAGTTTTTGTTAACAAACTTTGACAAAGTCTTCAACAAACATTTATCTTCTCTTTCCAAACCATAATAAATTATTTTAAAAAAAATATTGATCCAATTGAATGGACATGTGGACATTGTTAAAACTTTATCAAAAAAATCTTTTTCCTTTTAATAAACCTTATGACTCTAATATTCTGTTACCGGTCTTTCTCTTTCTGATATAAACCTTCTTAATGGCTGATTTACTAACACGGCCTTTATGTTTTAATGGAACCAGTAAGTATCTGTTAAATATTACAAAATATTTGTACAGAATTTTTTATCTAAGGAGAAAAACTCAATCTCTTTATTAATTGATAAAAAACAAAAAGATAACAATTAGTTTTGTTTATTGGATTTGATGCCACTATTTCTCACTTTGAACAGGACTCTGTAAAAAATAACTTAGTAATCAAAATTGAACGCCCGGATTTGAGAAAAACGATATCGCTCTGCTGATTAAGTGTAGTTTAATTGGGTTGGTCAGTCAGTTCCTTGAATCTCTCCACTGTATATTTTTTTCTTTGCTGGATGGGGCAGTTTGGCTACTGGAAGATGTTTATGAGGAAAAGCGTTTATTATTACGAGGGAGGGAAACAAAATTGTGCCAGAAATATATATAGCATTCTAAGATACTAACTGTCTGCATAAATATCGTACCCAACCAGCCCTTTTATCTCTATTGACTTTAAATTTTGAGGGCAATTGTGTTGGACAAGGATTTTGCGTTATGCTTGTAATGAATAGAAAAAACACTCAGTTAAAGTTTTTAGCTATATATAGCTGCTGTATGCGGCATTCAACATCAAGAGTATCGTATACAAGGATTTGGAGTTTCATTTGATAATAATATAAAACCTTGTCTGCGAGACAAACTGATAATTGGCTGTCATAATTTATTGTGGGGATATGATGGTCGACATGTCTTTGTTACATTAAATGCATCTTATAGTAGTTCAGTTTCCCTCTCTTGTAGCTCTCTTTTAACGTGCGTTTACAATATACAGATCTTTTCTTTCTGTTGTGTTTTCTTTCATTTCACACTGTAAACAGGCCCGTCAAGAGGATGATGAAGTTCGCTACCAACTGCGGAAGAGGTATTCTTAGACAACTTTGCATTTAGCAGAGTCTGAGTATTTAAGAAATGGATAAAATATGTATGAAGTTAAAATTGGTCTCTAAGTTTCCGAATTTTAAAAACAGCGATTTTGGTCCTCGTATATTTTATAATCTGTGAATTTCCTACCTTCCATCTTTTAATGAACATAAGATATTAGGATGAAGAACAAATGTCCCCTAAAAGGTCCAACATTGTTACTTTAAAGTATATAATCTTGGGTAAATTTGGATAAAAAATTGTACGACACAACACGTGGCACTTTGATTAATTGTTTTAATAAAAAGTTATTGTTTATAATCTAACTCGTCATGACATCACCTTGACTGCAATTAACCTCTTTAATCTCCACATACAATATTTATTAGAATATAAGTTACAGACCCTTTCTCACCCTTCCCTCTGCAAAGGGAAGCTGGATATGTATGTTTTCTGTAGTATATATATTTCAAGCTAGAATGTAATTGACCTGAGCATTTTTTCTTAGATAAATAATTTTTTTTCTCGTATTGTATTACTATAAAGCTTGGGAAATTTGCAGGAAGCGGCATATAACGTTTTGAACATTGCAATGGTTGAAGACGTTAATTGGATTGGTGTTTTAGTAGCTTGCTCACTTTTATTCTTGGCAAGCCTCAACTCACAATATATCTTTTAGAGACAAATCGATATTGAACTTGTCTACCACACCACAATAAGAGGCAAGAACAAGGGAAAACCTGTTATTTCTCCAGTTTTTTTTGTTTTTTGGAAATTGATGCTACTTATTGAGCCATTATAGTCGTCAAGTGTATGGTGGTGTGGCCTTTTCTTTGTGTTTGTAAATGGTATGTTGTTTTTTGTTTTGCATTGTGCCTCGTATGAACTCCCTCTTTGTGGATGTGCATCATTTTCTTTAGTTTTTGTTCAAATATTAATTTTAGAGGATGGAAATGGGAGACAATATGGAAAACTATGAGCAATAAAAAATGAAAAATAATAGACCAAAACAAGAGAATTTTATTTTATTTTCCTTTTAAAAATTAAGAAAGAGTATTGAAAATAGATTTTAAACTTTTTTTTTTGAAAATATAAACAATCAAACTAACTACTCCCATGTTAAATTATCTTTTTACAATGATACGGAACGTTGATTTTCGAAAATTCATAGAAAAATGTATTTTGAATGGTACCAAAATATACAGGAACATTACAAACAATGACAATATTTTCTTAAAAAATTAATGATTGATATATAACTTTGAGTTTTAAAAAAGATGTACTTAGTTTGTCTATTGTTTAACCATATTGCTATCACATATTCTTTTATCATTTAAACCTTTGATTAAAATCTATGCTTTATATTTATTTAATAAACTTGAATTGTTTAAATTGACCCGAGTCTTCTGGCTCTGTCATGATAGAGCACTACTTTAAAACTACACTTCAATGGTCAACATATCTTAAATCATCATGAATAAGTAATTTCTTTTTTCAATTTTTTTCATAAACATGTTTTTCATTAATAGATCTATATTTTGGTCAACATGTGTGTTTCTTCTTTCTCGCGTTTTCACTCCTCCGTCACCATGTTCCTTTGCTTTAGTATTTTGTGGCAAGATTGTGCTTGAGAACTTTGTTCCATGTTTCTCGGAAGGTCAACGATTGCCATGTGAATGAGAATGGAAATGGCAACCAGTAATAGTCACATTCCAATTGATTACATTGAAAGACATATACATATTCATTTATTAATCTGTTTTCTATCCTTAAAAAATATGATTATATATATAATTTAGCAATTGTGATGTTGAAAGCTTTTTTATTGCCAAAAAAACTCAATTTCACAATCTGCTTAAACATAATCGAGACACTACTGAACTCATTTGCTTTTGACGAAGTCAGATTTATCTTTCACGAAAACAAAAATAATTATTGAAGAGGACTAATATTAGTACTAAATGAATTTTAATTACATTAAACTTAAACAAAGCAAGAAAAAATAGCCAAGCTTGGTAATATTGGATTGGAGAAGAATAAACGAAGAAGTCGTCAAGTGCTCTAATAATTTATTTATCAGAAAGTAAGTAATCACGGTGCCCTTGTAAGTTTTTTATGCAGAAATTTTGTGAATATATACTGACAAATTAATTCGAATAATTGAAAAAACATGATTTGCTTAATATTTAAATGTATAGGTGAATGGGGTTTTGAGGGTTAGCTTGTTGACCGCAAAATATATTTATTTTATTTTTCTTATAATTATTAGATGATAAATAATTATAAATGATTAATTAAGATAAAATTGCATTATATATTGGAGAAGTTTTAGAACAAACAGGAAAGTTTCTCACTCACATTTGAGAGATATAAAATTCGCTTTGAGGGTAAAAAAAGTTGTAGGTTCAAGTTTTTGACAACTAAAAATTAACGATTAACATTTATCAATTAATAAATATATATATATATATATATATATGAAAAAAATAGTTATATACTTCTATTAATGTCCATAATTTTAATTTTATAATAATAGTAGTAGTAATATGAACTTGTATATTTAAAATAATTTAATTATAATTGTTTTAAAACTTTTACTGTAAAATTTATTTATTTAACTATTTACAATAGTCTAGAATATATTGATTATGTCACAAAGCATGTCTTAATAAAATCTCAAACAATTCACATAATTATTAACAACTATTTATATTTTATCTATTATTTAAAATCAAATTTGAAACTTATATAATATATATATATATA